>Ga0308171_1000188_pt1 | contig 178595 bp, 177 predicted proteins | sample PhyGR1_FD_202135 | JGI IMG/M metagenome (GOLD analysis project Ga0308171, IMG submission 202135) | Phyllosphere microbial communities from UC Gill Tract Community Farm, Albany, California, United States - DLSLSG.R1 | ecosystem: Host-associated > Plants > Phyllosphere > Unclassified | place... | reverse complement strand
CCCGATCACCGGATGCCGGCGGCCGAGGCGGCGCAGACCGCGATCACCGGATCGATCCCGACGCAGCGCTGACGCGGCCGGGCGGTCGCGGACGCACCGGGCCGTTGTGGCCGGGGGGGGGGGGGGCACCGGCCACCGCTGGGTGTCCAGAACACCCCGTGTCGCGAGCGGGGTGTACGGCGTTTCCTGGACACTCGGGCGTTGTTCAGGGGCGACGGCACGACGTCCGGGGTCCGGGTGAGCGGATGCGGATGCCGCGGGCTCACGGCATCCGGGATCGTCAGGTCGCGAGGAGTCGGCGCAGGTGCGCGGCGACCGCGGCGGTCTCGATGAGGAAGCCGTCGTGACCGAAGTCGCTCGACAGGACGATCGCGCCGTCTCCGTCGAGGGTGTTCGCGATGCCGCGGGCGATGCGGTGCTGCCCGTCGATGGGGAACAGGCGGTCGCTGTCGACGCCCAGGACGAGGGTCGTGGCGGTGACACGGCGCAGCGCGTCTTCGACGCCGTCGCGGTCACGGCCGACGTCGTGCGAGTTCATCGCCTCGACGAGGACGAGGTAGCTGTTGGCGTCGAAGCGGCGCGTGAACTTGTTGCCGTGGAAGTCGAGGTACGACTCCACCGCGAAACGTCCGCCCCGGCCGAGGGGACTCACACCCGACTGCCACGACCGCTGGAAACGCTGGTTCAGCTCGGTGGGGCTGCGGTAGTTCAGCAGCGCCATGCGCCGGGCGAGGGCGAGACCGCGGTGCGGGCCGTCGCCGTCGCCGGAGTCGTAATACTCGCCGCCGGCGAAGCGCGGGTCGACGCGCACGGCGTCGAGCTGCACGGAGTTCAACGCGACCTGGTCGGCGGTGGTGATGGGCGGTGCGGAGAGGATCGCCGCGCGCTCGACCCGGTCGGGGAAACCGACGGCCCACTCCAGGGCGTGCATGCCACCCATCGATCCGCCCACCACGGCGTGCCAGCGATCGACGCCGAGACGGTCGGCGAGAAGGGCCTGGGCGTTCACCTGATCGCGGATCGTGAGGTACGGGAAGCGCGAGGCCCACTCGTAGCCGTCCGGGGCGATGCTTGCGGGACCGGTGGAGCCCTGGCATCCGCCCAGCATGTTCGGGGCGATCACGAAGTAGCGGTCGGTGTCGATCGCGGCGCCGGGCCCCACGAGGTCGCTCCACCATCCGGCCGTGGGGTGACCGGGGCCGGCGGCCCCCCGGACGTGGCTGTCGCCGGTGAGGGCGTGCAGGATCAGGACGGCGTTGTCGCGCGCGGGGGAGAGCTCGCCCCAGGTCTCGAAAGCGAGGCGGAACGCGGGGAGGGACTCGCCGCTCTCGGTCTCGAAGACGCCGAAGGCGGCGAAGCGTCGGTCGCCGACGGGGTCGCCGTCGCGCCACGCGCCGGTCGCGGGGGGCCTGCCGAGGAGGGAGCGGGCGTCCGCCTCCGTCACCGGGGCCGAGGGCACCGTGTCTTCGGAGATCTGCCAGTCCATGGCATCCATTCTCCCTAGGCGGGGAGGGTCGCCACGAACTGTTACGACCGGCGCGGCGACGACGAGGGTGTGCGCGGTGCCCCGACCACCGGTGGACACCGTTGTCCAGCCCCCGCCGACACACGGGTCGGCTCGTCATGATCGCGGCATGGCGAACTTCCTCCTCATCGCGGCCTCGAGCGACATCGGTCAGGCGACGGCGACACGACTGCGCGACGCGGGTCACCGTGTCGTGACCACCGCGCGGGACTCCTCGCGGATCGAGCCCGACTTCATCCTGGATGCGACGGACTTCGACGCCGTGGACCGCGTCGTCGGCGAGTCGGGTGAGCTCGACGGGATCGCGGTGTTCGCGGGGTCGATGCTGCTCAAGCCCGCCCACCTGACCTCTCGCGCGCAGTACGACGAGCTCATCGCCGCCTCGCTCACCACGGCCTTCGCGGCGGTGCGCGCGGCGGGGTCGCACATGCGCGGCGGCGGAGCGGTGGTGCTCGTGTCGTCGGCGGCCGCTCTCGCGGGGCTCCCGAACCACGACGGGATCGCGGCGGCCAAGGCCGCGGTGATCGGCCTGACCCTGTCGGCGGCGGCGAGCTACGCCGCGCACGGACTCCGGGTGAACGCCGTCGCGCCGGGACTCGTGCAGACCCGGCTGACCGAGAAGCTCACCTCGAGCGACATGTCGCGCAAGGTCTCGGAGGCGATGCACCCCCTCGGCCGGCTCGGCGAGCCCGACGACGTCGCGCGCGCCGTGGAGTTCCTGCTCGCGCCCGAGAACGCGTGGGTGACGGGGCAGGTGCTCGGGGTCGACGGCGGGTTGGGGAGTCTGCGTCCGCGGCAGAAGGTGTGACGGCCCGGGGTGGATCGGCTCGGGGTCTTCCTGGCTGTCCCGGAGTGCCTCGACGGTGCCCCGTCGGCACGCGGGAACGCCCCGCCCCGGAGCAACGGGGCGGGGCGTTCGTGCAGCCGTCAGGCGCGGGCGGCCTCCGAGAGGCGACGCGCCGATGCCAGAGCCTGGTCGAGGTCGGCCTTGAGGTCTGCGATGTTCTCGAGTCCCACCGACAGGCGCACGAGGCCGGGGGTCACCCCCGCGGTGAGCTGCTGCTCGGGGGTCAGCTGCGAGTGCGTGGTCGAGGCCGGGTGGATGACGAGGGAGCGCACATCGCCGATGTTGGCCAGGTGGCTGAACAGGCTCAGCGAGTTGACGAACTCGCGGCCCGCCTCGACACCGCCCTTGAGCTCGAACGACAGCACCGCGCCCACGCCCTTGGGGGCGTAGTTGTTGGCGGCGGCGTACCAGGGGGAGGTAGGAAGGCCGGAGTAGTTCACCGTGGCGACGTCGGGGTGCGACTCGAGCCACTCCGCGATCTCCTGGGCGTTCTGCACGTGGCGCTCGATGCGCAGCGACAGGGTCTCGATGCCCTGGATCAGCTGCCACGCGCTCTGCGGGGCGATGGAGGCGCCGAGGTCGCGCAGCAGCTGGACGCGGGCCTTGATGATGTAGGCGAGACCGTCGCCGACCGCTTGCGTGTACACGGCGCCGTGGTACGAGGGGTCGGGGGTCGTGAGGCCGGGGAAGCGCTCGGAGTGCTCGGACCACGGGAAGGTGCCGCCGTCGACGATCACGCCGCCGATCGTGGTGCCGTGCCCGCCGAGGAACTTCGTCGCCGAGTGCACGATGATGTCGGCGCCGTGCTCGAAGGGACGGATCAGGTACGGGGTCGCGATCGTGTTGTCGACGATGAGCGGCACACCCGCCTCGTGCGCCGCGTCGGCGACCGAGCGGATGTCGAGGACGTTGATCTTGGGGTTGCCGATGGTCTCGGCGAAGAACAGCTTCGTGTTCGGGCGGACCGCGGCGCGCCACTCCTCGGGGTCGTCCTGGTTCTCGACGAACGTGGTCTCGATGCCGAGCTTGGCGAGGGTGTACTTGAAGAGGTTGTAGGTGCCGCCGTAGATCGAGCTCGACGAGACGATGTGGTCGCCGGCCTGTGCGATGTTGAGCACGGCGAAGGTCTCGGCCGCCTGGCCGCTGGCGACGAGGAGGGCGCCGGTGCCGCCCTCGAGGCCCGCGACGCGCTGCTCGACGACGTCCTGCGTGGGGTTCTGGATGCGCGTGTAGATGTTGCCGAACTCGGCCAGCGCGAAGAGATTCGCGGCGTGGTCGGCGTTGTCGAACACGTACGAGGTCGTCTGGTAGATCGGGGTGGCGCGAGCCTTCGTGACCGGGTCGGGCTGCGCACCCGTGTGGATCTGCTTGGTCTCGAAACGCCAGTTCTCGGGTACCGACATGACTGCTCCTCAGCTTCGGGAGGCCGGGCGGTCGCCGTGGCCTGCTGCGAGCGTAGGGACAGCCTCGGACGCCGACAAGCGACCCGGACACGGGCCGTAACACCTCTGCCATGCCGGTGTCGGACGGGGGCGATAGCGTGGATGCCATGACGCGACGCGCAGTGGTGACCGGGGCCAGTTCGGGTATCGGAGAGGCGACGGCGAGGCTGCTGCGCTCGCGCGGGTGGGACGTCGTGGGCGTCGCGCGCCGCGCCGAGCGTCTCCGAGCCCTCGAGGCCGAGACGGGGGTCGTCGCGCACGCGGCCGACCTCACCGACGCCGACGACATCGCCGGCCTCTCGGCCTGGCTGAGCGAGACCGGGGGCGTCGACGCCCTCGTGCACGTCGCGGGCGGGGCGCGCGGGAGCGACCGGATCGAAGACGGCGACCCCGAGGACTGGCGCTGGATGTTCGAGGCCAACGTGCTCTCGGGACAGCGGCTCGTGGCATCGCTTCTGCCGCTTCTGCGCGCGGCTGCGAACGCGACCGGTCACGCCGACGTGCTCTTCGTCACCTCCACCGCCGCGCAGACGGCGTACCCCGGTGGTGGCGGCTACAACGCGGCCAAGGCGGGCGAGGCCATGCTCGTGCACGCGCTGCGCCAGGAGCTCAACGGCGAACCGCTGCGCGTCATCGAGATCGCCCCGGGGATGGTGCGCACGGAGGAGTTCACGCTCAACCGCCTGGGGGGAGACCAGGATGCCGCCGACAAACTGTACGAGGGTGTCGAGGCGCCGCTGACGGCCGGCGATGTCGCGGATGTGATCGCCTATGCGCTCGATGCGCCCGGCCACGTGAATCTCGACCTGGTGACCCTGCGCCCCGTGGCGCAGTCGGCGCAGCACCTGCTGGCGCGGGGGCCGCTGAAGACGCGCTGATCGGGGGTCACACCAACTCGCCGCGCGCGGCGGTGGCGGCGACCTTCGCCTCGGCCGCGTCCGAGAACGCGGCACTCGGAACGAAGGCCAGCAGAACGGCGGCGAGAAGGCCGCTCGCGCTGCAGACGACCCATACGGTGACGTACCCGGTGAAGGGGGCGGCCGTGCCGATCGCGGTGGCCGCACCGCCGGCGAGAACGACGCCGAAGAACGCCGACGACATCGTGCCGCCCATGATCTTCGTCGTGTTGGTCATCGCCGAGGCCATGCCGGTGCGTCCGCGTGGAGCGGCGGCGGCCGCGGCGGCGGGCATCGCGGCGATGAGGGCGCCGGCCCCGATCCCGGCGACACCGAGGCTCAACAGCACCTGCCAGGGCTCATCGTGGAGGGGCAGGAGCAGGGCGTACCCGATGCCGACGAGGACTGCCGAACCGATGAGCGGGACGCGGGGACTGGTGCGGCGCGAGGCGACGGCGAAGAGCACCGCGCCCACGATCAGCGAGAGCAGGTAGGCCCCCACGACGTTCGAGCGCTGCGTCGTATCGAGGCCCAGGCCGTACCCGATCGCGGGGTCGGTGCCGAGGTAGGTGAGGAGCGGGCCCTGAGCGCCGAGCAGGCTGATGCCGACGAGGAACGCGGTCGCCTGCACCGGCCACATCTCGGGGCTCCGGAGCATGCGGATGTCGATCGCCGGGTCGCGTTGGCGCAGCTCGTACCGGACGAAGAGTGCGCCCAGGGCCAGGCCGATCGCGAGCAGTGCGCCGATGACGACCGGGCCCGGGCCCGCGGGGAGGCGGACGAACGAGAGGGCGCCGGTAAGGAACAGCAGCGCGCCGGCGAGGATGACGAAGCCGCCCAGATCGAGGTGCCGTGCGCCGCTCGAACGCTCGGACTCCGGGACGCCCAGCCAGATGGCGACGCTGACGAGGGTGACGACGACGGCGGGAATCGCGAGCGTGAGCTGCAGGTTGCCGCCGCTCGCGGCGAAGAAGCGGCCGGCGGCGAGGGCGCCGGGCCGGTCTGGGACGGTCGGCGGGGGCCCTTCCGTATCGGCGTGCTACGTTCACTCGTAAACGTGGAAAAATGGGCGCGCCGACGTGTCGAGAAGGTCGTCTCCGGTCGCTGGTGGTGCGCGACGACCGTTCGCACCGGAGCGCGGCGTGGGGGGCGCGTGAGCGTGCTCGGGCGGTGGCGGTGATCGCCGGCGCCGTCGGTCGCCCCTGCGGATCGAAGCGTGCGCCGCGACAGTCGTCGAGCGCCGGCTGGCGACGCGGCGCCGAAGCGTCTCGCCCCACGCGCCGCATCTTCTCCGTTGCTGGGCGTGGCCTCGGAGTCGACTGGGAGTTGTGTTAGTTTCTGCTTATAAACGAGCGAAAAGCAGGAGCAACCGTGTTGAGCAGCGTCACTGCCCCCTCCGATTCCGCCACCCCGATGTCGCCCGAGCGTCTCGCGCGGGAGAACCTGCCCCTGGCGAAGTACCTCGCCGTTGAGAAAGCGCGTACCGCCCTGCACGTGGACCTCGACGACCTCCTGTCGGCGGCGTATCTGGGCCTGGCCACCGCGTCCTTGGAGTTCGAATCCGAACGCGGCATCCCGTTCGGCGCCTATGCACGCACCAAGATCACCTGGGCGATCCTCAACGAGATGCGCTCGGCGGATCCCGCGGGCGAACGCGGTCGCGAGAAGATCGAACGCGTGCGCGTGGCCGATGAGCTCGTGCGGGTGCGGGCGGGGCGCGCGGCGACCGTGGCAGAGCTGGCTGCCGAATCCGGTCTCGATGCCGAGGTCGTGGTGAAGATGCAGATGCTCGACGAGATGGTCCGTACCGGAACGAGCTTCGAGGCGCAGTTCGAGGGTGACGACTCCCGCTCGGCTCCCGATCTCACCGACACCGTGATCCTTCCCGAACACGCGGTCGAGCAGGCGGAGAGGCAGCGGATGCTCGACCGCATCATCGGCGCGCTGCCCGACCAGATGCGCCAGGTCATCCGCGGCGTGTACCTCGACGAGCGCATGGTGAAAGACGTCGCGGCCGACCTCGAGGTGAGTCACGCCTACGTCTCGAAGCTCCGACGAGTGGGCCTGACCCTCATGCGCGAGGCCCTCGACGCCTGGGAGAACGGTACGACGCCCGACCGATCGACGGCCACGAAAGCGGCCTTCTTCGATGGCGTCTTCGGTCCCGTCGCGGCGTCCTCTGCTCGCGGCGCAAGAGCGGCGACGGGTCCGAGCGTGGACCTGAGGGGACTGGCCCTTCCCGCCTGAGGCGCGAATCTCGCCGGAAACGGCGGTTACGCGTCGGCCGATCCGTCGCGATGGTGGGGGATGCGAGGCCACGGACGGCTCCGCTTCGAATATCCCATCCACGGAGGAACAACATGGGTCTTCAGATCGCAACCAACGTCGGTGCCCTCAACGCGTACCGCAACCTGTCGTCGAACCAGAACGACGTGTCGAAGTCGCTCGAGAAGCTCTCGAGCGGTCTGCGCATCAACCGTGCGGCCGACGACGCCGCCGGCCTCGCCATCTCCGAGGGCCTGCGCTCGCAGGTCAACGGCCTGAACGTGGCCGCGCGTAACGCCCAGGACGGCATCTCGGTCATCCAGACCGCGGAAGGTGGCCTCACGGAGGTCCACTCGATCCTGCAGCGCGTGCGCGACCTCGCCGTGCAGGCGGGTAACGACTCGAACAACGCGGATTCCCGCAAGGCCATCACCTCCGAGGTGACGCAGCTGGTCGACGAGCTCGAGCGCATCGCGGACAGCTCGAACTTCAACGGCATCAAGCTCCTCGACGGCTCCGCAGGCGCCGCCGCGGACGGCAAGCTCAGCTTCCAGATCGGAGCGGACGGTTCGGCGTCCAGCCAGATCTCCGTCGACCTCGGTGTCGCCGACATCAAGACGCTGGCCACGGATCTGCGCACGAGCATCGTCACGACCGACGGCTTCGCAGCCCCGACGGTCGCGGCGACGACCATCACCGCGGTCGACACGGCGATCAAGTCCGTGTCGTCGGCTCGCGCCGAGCTCGGTGCCGTCCAGAACCGCTTCGAGTCGACCATCAACTCGCTGCAGGTCTCGGCCGAAAACCTCTCCGCCGCCAAGAGCCGCATCGTCGACACCGACATGGCGGCCGAGATGGTCAAGTACACGGCCTCGAACATCCTGGCGCAGGCCGGCACCGCGATGCTCGCCCAGGCCAACCAGTCGGGCCAGGGCGTCCTGCAGCTCCTGCGCTGATCCGCAGCGCTGACGCACCGACGACGCCCGGGCGGGAGGTTCCTCCTGCTCGGGCGTCGCCTCACCCGGGATCGCTTCATCGACGGAAGGCGGAGACACGATGAACATCGACGGCCTGGCATCCGGTATGAAGACCGCGGACGTCATCGACGCGCTGATGAACGTCGCCGCGATCCCCAAGACCCTGGTGACCAACAAGATCACCGATCGCAACACCGTCATCGCCAATCTGCAGTCGCTCAACACGACCCTGCAGAACCTCGCCGAGAAGGCGAAGACCGCGGCCTCCGCGACGTCGCTCGCGCGCTTCTCGGCGACGAGCTCCGCCGAGGCCGTGACCGTCACCGCGGGCGACAAGGCCCGCGCCTTCTCGACCGCCGTGGTGGTGGACACCCTCGCCACCGCTCACGCCGTGGTGACCGCGCCCGGGGGAGCCGACGCGTTCGCGGGCCCGTTCACCCTGGTCGCCCGAGACGGGACCGCCACCGAGATCACCCCGGCCGGTGCCGCGCCCAGCGATCTGGTCGCCGCCATCAACGCCTCCGGCACGGGCGTCACCGCCACGGTCGTACCGGGCGGTCGGAGTGCCGACGGCCAACCCCTGTCGCGGGTGCAGATCACCGCGAACCGGACGGGGGCGGATGCCGCTTTCACCCTGCACCGCGGCAGCGCCGCCGACGTCGCCGCGGGAACCGGTGACGATGTCACGACCGAGACGGGCGCGGCGATCGTCGCACGCGGCACGGATGCCGTCATCCGCCTGTTCGCGGGGACCGCCGCCGAACAGAGCGTGACCAGTTCTTCCAACACCTTCGTCGGGATCGGCGAGGGCGTCGACATCACGGTGCGCGCCACGTCGACGCAGCCGGTCACGGTCACCGTCGCCGCCGACGGCAAGGCGCAATCCGACACCGCCGCGGCCTTCATAAAAGACATCGCCGCCCTGCTGACGCGGATCGACAACGGCTCCAAGGCCACGGTCGCCGCCCCGGGGTCGGCCACCACCCTCGGCGTGTTCACCGGCGACAGTACGGTCCGCTCACTCCGCGGCGCCCTCGCCAACGCCGTCCAGAGCCCGGTCGGCTCCGTCTCGCCGTCGACGATCGGTATCAGCGTCGACAAGTTCGGCGCGCTGTCGTTCGACCAGGAGAAGTTCGCCGCGGCCATGCGAGCCGACCCGGCTGCGACACAGGCGATGTTCTCGGCCGTCGCGGATCGCGTGCAGGCGAGCACGACGCAGTACTCCGACAAGTACGACGGCCTGCTCACCCAGCGCATCACCGGCCAGCAGACCGAGGTCAGGTCGCTGCAGCAGCAGGTGGAACGCATGGACCTGCGGCTCGACATGCGCCGAGCCACGCTCGAGCGCACCTACTCGGCGATGGAGGTCCGCCTGTCGGGTCTGCAGTCGCAGTCGTCCTGGCTCACCTCGCAGCTGGCCGCCCTCACTCCGCCGTCCCAGTAACCGCGAACAGGAGACAGATCGATGCCCGTCACCACCCTCGCCCGCGCCCAGCAGGAATACCTCGAGCAGCAGGTCTCATCCGCCACCCCCGAGCGTCTCGTCACCATGCTCTACGACCGTCTGCTCGTCGACGTCGAGCGCGCGCGCGCCGCGCAGGAGAGCGGCGACTGGCCCTCGGCGGGCACGTACCTCACGCACGCGCAGGCGATCATCGCGGAACTGAACGGTTCGCTCGACGACGGCTGGGACGGCTCGGACGGGCTGCGGGGGCTCTACACCTACATCACGGGTCGTCTCATCGTGGCCAACGTCGGCCGGGACACGGCGGCCACACAGGAGTGCGCGACCCTGATCGCCCCGCTCCGCGAGGCCTGGCACGCCGCGGCGTCCGCGCTCACCGTCTCGTGACGAAGCGATGACCGACGACGCGGCGTGGGCCGACCTCCTGGACACATTCGAGCGCGCCCTCGACGGTGGCGACGAGATGGCGCCCGGGTCCTTCGTGCGACCGGCCGGTCCGCCCCCAGAGCACCTCGTCGCCCGGGCGCGGGAGGTGCTCGAGAGGCAGCTCCGCGCGATCGAGGCACTCGGCGTCGCCCGTGCCGAGGTCGCGCGCGAGCTCGCGGCCCTGCGGCGGATCCCGCCCACGCGAGTGAGCCCACCCGTCTACCTCGACGTGCGCGGATAAGCGCAGCCCGTCGCTTCGCTCGCGTGCCGCGGGCGTCCCGGGCCGGCATCCGTCCCCGAATCCCGCTCGCGGTTACGCCGGAGCGCACCCGTCGCGATAGTCGGTGCCGAGCAGGGATCGCTCAACGACTGGCCACGGATCGGCTCGCCCCTCGACCGGAGTGCCGCGTGCTCGAATCCGTCACCTCAACAGCCCTGTCCAGCGCTCTCGACGCGTTGTCGCTGCGCCAGCGCGCGATCGCCGAGAACATCTCCAACGTCAACACGCCCGGCTACCACGCCAAACGCGTGTCGTTCGAAGAGGAGCTCGCGAGCGCCGTCGGACGGGGGTCCGGGAGCGTCGAAGCGGTGGTGCAGCGCTCGCTCGAGCCCACTCGGCTCAACGGCAACAACGTCAACCTCGACACCGAGACGATGTCGAACATCGACACGGTGCTGCGCTACCAGTTCGCCGCCCAGGCCCTCAGCGGCCAGGCATCGTCCATCACCAAGGCGATCGGTCAGGCCTCCGCATGAGCTTCGACGCGATCGGCGTGGCGGGGACGGGCTTGACGGCCCACCGCAAATGGCTGGATGCCATCAGCGACAACATCGCCAACGTCAACACCGCCACTCCCGCGGGGCAGGACATGTTCCGCGAGAAATACGTCACGGCGGCCGAGGGCACCGTGACCCCCGGCGTGTACGTCACGGGCGTGCGCGAGTCGACCGCGGAGGGGCGTCTCGTCTATGAGCCCGAGCATCCCTACGCCGACGAGAACGGCTACGTGCAGTACCCCAACGTCGACCTCGGTGACCAGATGAGCATGCTGATCCTCGCCCAGCGCGGGTATCAGGCCAACGCCGCCGTCATCGACCGCGCCAAGACGAGCTACGAAGCGGCCCTGCAGATCGGACGAAGCTGATGAGCATTCCCCTCGACCCGATCGCAGCCGTGGGCGTGACGCCCCTCAGCCCGCTGAGCTTCGAGCAGACCGCCTCGGCACCGCAGGCGATCGGCGGCGCCTCGGGCGGACAGTCGTTCGCGACGTCGCTCGCCGCCGCCGTCGAGAATCTGCAGCAGCTGCAGTCGACCTCGAACGGCTTGGCCGTGCAGGCCGTCACCGGAGACCTCGACGACATCCACAAGGCCACGCTCGCCTCGACGCGCGCCGGGGTCACGCTCGACCTGATGGTCGCCGTGCGCGATCGCGGGGTCGCCGCGTTCAACGACGTCATGCGGATGCAGGCCTGACGTGCCCCGCGTGCTCGCGTCCTCGATCGAGAGGCTCAAGCGGATCGTCGCCGGTTTCAGCGTCGCTCAACGCACCATCGCCGTGATCGGCGCCGCCCTCGTCGTGATGGGCGTGATCGCGCTCGGAAGCTGGCTCGCGAAACCGCAGATGAGTCCGTTGTTCACCGGCCTGAGCCCCAGCGACGCGTCGGCGGTCGTGGAGCAGCTCAAATCGGCGGGGGTGAGCTACGAGCTCACCGAGGGAGGCGCGACGGTCCTGGTGCCCGACGCGCAGGTCTACCCGCAGCGTCTGGCCGCCGCGGCGGCGGGGCTGCCCACCAACGACACCGGCGGGTACACGCTCCTCGACAAGATGGGCGTGACCGCCAGTGAGTTCCAGCAGTCGGTGACGTACAAGCGCGCCATCGAGGGCGAGCTCGCGGCGACCATCGGGGCGATGTCGGGCGTCACCGCGGCCTCCGTGCAACTGGCCATTCCCGAGCAGAGCGTGTTCGTGGCCGACACGCAGCACCCCACGGCATCCGTCTTCGTCAAGACCCAGGGCGGGGCCAACCTCAGCGACGACCAGATCGCCGCGATCGTGCATCTGACCAGCGCTTCGATCCCCGGGATGACCCCCGAGGACGTCGCGGTGACCGATCAGTCGGGTCGGGTGCTCGCGGCCGTGGGGCAGGGGCTCACCGGTTCCGCGAGCACGCAAGCCTCGGAACACGAGGCGAAGGTCGCCGGGGCGGTGACGAAGATGCTCGAGACCATCGTGGGGCCGGGCAACTCCACCGTCAGCGTCAGCGCCGACGTGGCCAACTCGACCTCCGAGCGCATGGACGAGACCTACACCGCTCCCGAGGGCGGCGTGATGATGAACGAGCAGACCCGCACCCAGACCTCGAGCGGCGGTCAAGCGGGGGGAACGGGTGTGCTCGGACCCGACAACATCGCCGTGCCGAACACCGCAGGAGCGGGGTCGTTCGAGTCGGAGGAGTCCACGCGCAACAACGCCGTCAACAAGTCCACCGAGAAGACGACGACGCCGGCCGGTGAGGTCACCCGGCAGACCGTCAGCATCGCCCTCGATCGCGGGTCGGTGCAGGGTGTCACGGCCGAACAGGTGCAGGCGCTGGTGACCAACGCGGCGGGAATCGACGCGGCACGCGGCGATACCGTCACGGTGGAGTTCGTCGACTTCAGCCAGAGCGCCGCCGCCGCCGCCACCGCTGCGCTCGAGGCCGCGGAGGCCGAGAAGGCCGCGCTGGTGCAGTCGGAGCTCATGCGTGCGGCGATCATCGGCGGCTCGATCGTGTTCGCCGCCCTCATCCTCGTGATCGCCCTGCTGGTCCGGCGCCGCCTGAAACGCCGCACGCTCTACACCGACGACGGACCCATCGAGTACTTCGCGACGATGACCGAGACCGAGGAGCAGAAGCTCAAGACCCTCAAGGGCCTGGCCGAGCCCATCGCGCTGCCCGCGGTGCCGCCGACCAAGATCATCCCCACCCTGCTCGACATCGAAGAGGAGCCGGAGTCGCCGCAGGTGCTCGTCGAGCAGCGACGGCGCGAGGTGGACCAGCTCGCCAAGAGCGATCCGCAGAACGCGGCGAAGGCGCTCGCCCACATGATGGATGAGGCGACGGTATGAGCCTGCTGAACACCCGGGCGACGGATGCCGAGGAGGCCCCCGCCACCGCCGTGACCGAGGTGCTCGCCGTGCCGGCGGCTGCGACGTCGGGTCTGCGCAAGGCCGCGATCGTCATGCTCAACATGGACCGCGAGACCAGCGCCGAGGTGCTGCGTCATCTGGGCGAGGACCGGGCCGAGCTCCTGGCGGGCGAGCTCGCGCAACTCGGCAGCATCGACACCGCGGCGACCGCCGCGGCTCTCGCCGACTTCCGCCGCATCGCCTCGGGTCGATCCCTCATGAGCCGCGGGGGAGAGCAGTTCGCGACCGGGCTGCTCGAGACGGCGTTCGGGCGCGAGAAGGCCGTGGGCATGGTCGGGCGCGTGATGTCGCAGGGCGTGGTCTCGTTCGACTTCCTCAACGCCGCGGATCCTACGCAGCTGGCCACGATCCTCGACGGCGAGATGCCGACCACCGTCGCCGTCGTGCTCGCGAACCTCCGCGCGGACCGCGCCGCCGCGGTCCTCGCCGCGCTGCAGGACCCGCTGCGCACCGACGTCGCGCAGGCGATCGCCGAGCTCGGGGTCGCCTCGCAGGAGGCGATCACCGTGGTCGCGGAGTCGTTGCGTGCGCGGACGGGGGTCTTCGGCATCCGTGAGGCGCACGAGGCGATCGGCGGCGTGCAGCCGTTGGTCGACATCATCAATCGGTCCGACACCGCGCTCGAGAAGGCGCTGCTGGCCGGCCTCGAAGACCGCGACCAGGTGCTCGCCGAAGAGGTTCGCAGCCGCATGCTGACCTTCGCCGACATCTCGCGGCTCGAGGACCGCGACGCCCAGCGCGTGCTGCGGGGGATCGACCTGCGCATCCTCGCTCTCGCGCTGAAGGGCGCCGACGATCAGATCGGCGAGGTGATCCGCCGCAACATGACCGAGCGCAACCGCGAGAACCTCGACGAGGAGACGCGCGCTCTCGGCCCCGTGCGCATGCGGCAGGTGGACGACGCGCGCGCCGAGGTCGTGCGCGTCATCCGCGAGCTCGAAGCCGCCGAGGAGATCACGCTCGCGCGCGAGGACGACGACGAACTGATCGAGTGACCACGGTGCCGACCACCCTCTCGGAGGCGGCCGGTTACGGCGGGGCGCACCCGTCGCGATAGTCCGGGAAGAGCACGGATCGCTCGTCGACTTGGCCACGGATCGGCTTCGCCACAACCGCAGGGTGACCACCGTGTCCGATTCCGTCTTCACGCCGCTGGTGGTGCCGCGCGTGGGAGATGCGCGACCGGACGCGCGGGAGGTCGTCGACAGAGCACGGGCGCGGGGATACGCCGACGGGTTCGCCGCGGGCCGCCGCGATGCCCGGGCCGAACTCGAGCGCGAGCGGATCGCGGACGAGGGGCGGATCGCCGCGCGCGACGCCGCGGCCGACGCGGCCCACCGGGCAGCCCTCTCGGCTCTCGGCGAGGCGAGGGCCCGGCTCGACGCCGAGGTCGGCGCTCTCGTGGCATCCGATGTGCGACGCCTCGAGGAGCTCGCCGTCGAGATGGCCGCGGAGATCCTCCGAACGGAGATGTCGGATGCCGCCCGCTCGGCCGCGCACGCGATGCGGCGGGCCGCGGCCCAGACGCCCCGCGCGGCATGGGTGCGGGTGCACCTGAACGAACGCGACCTGCGCACGCTCCGGGACGCGGCCGCCGCGGAACTCGCGGAGGGCGTGGAGGTCGTGGCGGACGCCGACGTGGATCCCGGCGGCGCGATCGTCCGGATCGCGCACGGCAGCGTGGACACGCGGATCGGTGCGGCCTTCGAGCGGGCGCGCGCAGAACTCGCTCTGGACGACGACGGCGAGGCAGGCTCGTGAGTGTCGCCACCCGTCGCTGGGAGCGCGCACTGCGGGCGACCGGTCCGCGCCGCTCGGGGGTCGTGAAGGCCGTGGTGGGTCTCGGCGTCGAGGCGCTCGGCATCCCCGCCGCCGTCGGCGACCGCGTGCGCATCGAAGCGGCCGGCGCCGTCGAGATCGAGGCCGAGGTCGTCGCGGTCGACGGTGAGGCCGTGCGCTGCATGCCGATGGGCCCGATGACCGGGGTGCGCGTCGGTGCGGCGGTGCACCACTCCGGTGCGGCGCTGACGGTGCCGACCGGTCGCGGCCTGCTGGGGCGCGTCCTCGACGGTCTCGGTCGCCCGATCGATGGTCTCGGCCCGCTCACCGGCGCCCCCGTCGTCGCCCTGGGCAACACCGCGCCCAGCGTCATCGGACGCCAGCGGATCGACCGCCAACTGGGGCTGGGTGTGCGCGCGCTCGACACGATGACCCCCGTCGGCGTGGGCCAGCGACTCGGACTGTTCGCGGGCTCGGGGGTCGGCAAGTCGTCGCTGATGTCGATGATCGCGCGCGGCTCGACCGCCGACGTCACCGTGATCGCGCTGGTGGGCGAGCGCGGTCGCGAGGTGCGGGAGTTCCTCGAGGACGACCTCGGTCCCGAGGGCCTCGCGCGCGCGGTGGTCGTGGTCGCCACCTCGGATCAACCGGCGATGGCGCGCCTGCGGTCGGCCTTCGTCGCGACGCGCATCGCCGAGCAGTTCCGCGACGACGGCCTCGACGTCGTGCTGATGATGGACTCGCTCACGCGCGTGGCGATGGCCCAGCGCGAGATCGGACTGTCCGCGGGGGAACCGCCCGCGACCCGCGGCTACCCGCCCTCCACCTTCTCGGTGTTGGCGGGCCTGCTCGAGCGCGCGGGCACCGGGCCCACCGGGTCGATCACGGGGCTGTACACCGTGCTCGTCGACGGCGACGATCACAACGAGCCGGTCGCCGACGCCGCGCGCGGGATCCTCGACGGGCACGTGGTGCTGGACCGCGGTCTCGCCGTGCGCGGCCACTTTCCGGCGATCGACGTGCTCGGGTCGGTCTCGCGCGTGGTGTCGAAGGTGACCTCGCCCGACCAACGCGAGGCGGCGGTGACCCTGCGCCGCGTGCTCGCCGCCCGTCGGCAGGCGAACGACCTCATCGACATCGGCGCGTACAAGGCGGGGGCGAACCCGCTCGTGGATGCCGCCCTCGCCCATCAAGGCGCCATCGACGGGTTCCTCACCCAGCGCATGGACGATCTGACCCCGACCGACGACTCCTGGCGGCGGTTGGCTGCCCTGACGACCACCTTCGGAGGACTCTCATGACGTTCCCCCTCTCCGGGCTGCTGCGGGTGCGCGGCGTGCAGGAGCGCGCCGCGGCCGAGTCGCTGTCGCACGCTCGCGCCGAGGCCGTCGCCGCCGAGACGGCGGTCGAGCACGCGGTGTCGAGCCTGAGCGACATCGCCACCGAGATCGACGACCCCGCGACGCTGTTGGCCATGGCCGCGGCCCGATCCTCGGGGCAGGCGGCGCTGGCCGACCTTCGTGCTCTCGCGGAGCTCCGACAGGATGCCGCGGAGGCCGCGTCTGCCGCCCACGTCGAGGCCCGCCGCGAGCTCAAGGGACTCGAGCGGCTCGAGAGCGCCCACCGCGCGAGCGAGCTCGCGGAGGAACAGCGCGCCGAACAGAGCGCGCTCGACGAGATCGCCGTGGTGCGTGCGGCGCGCGACGCGGGGAGCGCCGCGTGAGCATGCTGCTGCCGACCGCGGGGTCGATGCCCGCCTCGCCCCGGAGTGCGCGCTCGACGGGCGAGGGGTCGGGGCCCGCGGCCACGCGCACGAGCTTCGCGGACGCGCTGGCCCACGCCGCGGTGAGCCGGGATGATGAGGCCGCTCCGGTTCTCGCGGCCGGGCCGGCGCCCGCCGCGCGAGACACCCTCGACGCCCCCGCGGACGGCCGCGATGATCGTCCCGCCGAACCGGGGCCGTCTTCGGGGTCGGATGCCGCGGTCGTCGGGCCCGAAGCCCTCGCGGGTATCGCGATACCCGCGTCCGCGGCGGTCCGGGCGGACGCCGTTCCGATGGCCGGGAGCGCCGCGTCGCCCACCGCCGCGACCGAGTCGATCGCGACAGCCGCAGCGGGGGAGCCGTTCGCGCGGACGCCTGCTCCGGCCGTCGGAGCGCCGGAGGCCGGACCCCTCGGGGGAGTGCCCCTCGCCGGGATCGCCACCGACGCCGCGAGACCCGCGGGCGACGCTCGCCTCGACACGGCGCCCGTCGCGCTCGCCGCGGGAGGCGGTACCGATATCCCGTCCGATCCGACGACGCCCGCAGCGGTCACCGCCGGTACCCGCGCGGACGCCGCCCTGCCGACATCGGCGCGGCCCGGTGCCGCCGTCGCTTTCCCCCGCGAGGCCGCGGCGGCGGTACCGCCGGCGACCGCGACCGTTTCCGAGGAACCTCCCGGGCCCGAGGTTCCGCGGGCCGTGCCGGCATCCACCGGCGCGCCTGTCCGTGCCCTTCCCCCGGCCGCCGCCGCGGGGCCGGCGGGCACGCCCGAGCCGGCGCACCCCGGCGGCGTCGTCGTCACCGGGCTCGCCCTCGCCGCCGCGCCGGAGGACGCACCGACCCGACACGAGGCGGCACCGTCGGTGGCGGCGACCGCCGGGTCGACCGGCGTCGCGGCAACCGCGCCCCTGTCGGCATCCGTCCCTCTCGCACCCGCCCCGGAGCAGACCGCTGCGCCGACCGCGACCCCGCGCTCGATCGCCGCTCACGTCGCACCCGCGATCATGCACATCGCCCAGCGCCCGGCGGGCGCCCACCAGATCACGCTGACCGTCACCCCCGAAGAGATGGGACCGGTGACCGTGCGCGCCCACCTCGGCGCCGGGGGCGAGGTGCGCATCGACCTGGCGGGAGCCACCGAGGCGGGCCGTGAGGCGTTGCGCGTCATCGTCGCCGACCTCCGCCGCGATCTGGCCGCGGTCATGCCGCACGCCCACCTCAGCCTCGGGTCATCCCTCACCGCCGACGCCGGAACGGGCGAGCGCGGCGCTCCCGGGGAGAACGGGGCCGACTCGTCCGACCCCGGTCGCGTTCAACGTTCCGACGACACCGCCCCGTCGGCATCCGCCCGTCCCCCCGCCCGTCTCCTGCCCGCGCTCTCGCCCGCCGTCACCGGTCGCGGGCTCGACATTCTCGTCTGAGAGGACCGCCATGCCCGTCACCGCCGTCACCGGCTCGCCCGACCCGATCCCCGCGAACACGACCACCGCGACGACGACCGCCGTCGCGGCGAAGAAGGGGCTCGACAGCGAGGTGTTCATGAGACTGCTCGTCACGCAGCTGACGAACCAGGATCCGTCCACCCCGATGGACACCAACCAGATGATCTCGCAGACCACGCAGCTGGCCATGATGGAGCAGCTGACGGCGATGAGCCGCACCTCCACCGAGGCGTTCGCCCTGGACATGCGCCAGGCCGCCTCGACGCTCATCGGGCAGCACGCCGGCTACCTCGACGCGAAGGGTCTCGCCGTCACGGGGACCGTGACCAAGGTGAGCTTCGACGGCGCCATCCCGCAGGTCACCATCGGCGACGCGACGGTCGCGCTCGATGAGATCACCTCCCTCACCACCGCCGCTTCCCGCGCGTCCGCCTGACCACCCACACGAAAGAGACCTCCATGCTCCGTTCCCTCTCGTCCGGCATCTCCGGACTCCGTGCGCACCAGACCATGCTCGACACCACCGGCAACAACATCGCCAACGTCAACACCGCAGGATTCAAGGGCTCCTCGGTGCTCTTCCAGGACACGCTGTCGCAGGCGGTCGGCGGTGCCGCGATCCCCGGCGCCGGCGCCGGCGGTCGCAACCCCGCTCAGGTCGGACTCGGCGTCCAGGTCGCGGGCATCCGCACGAACTTCAGCCAGGGCGCCGCGCAGACCACCGGCCGCGGCGGCGACCTGATGATCCAGGGTGACGGCTTCTTCGCGGTGCGTTCGGGCGGGGAGACCCTCTACACGCGCGCGGGAGGCTTCGGCTTCGACGGAGCCGGAAACATGGTCACCGCCGACGGAGCGTTCGTGCAGGGATGGATCGCCCAGAACGGTGTCCTGGGCACCGGCCAGGCGGTCGGGAACATCTCGCTGCCCCAGGGGATGGTCTCGCCGGCGCGCGCGACCACGGCGGCGACCGTGACCGGCAACCTGCCTTCGTCCGCCGCCGTCGGTGACCAGCTCGTCCGCGACATCGACGTGCACGACGCCCAGGGCACGACCACCGCCCTCAGCCTCACCTTCACCCGGACCGCGACGGGGTGGGACGTCACCGAACCCGTGAGCGGCGCGACCGGCGCACTCGCGTTCACCGACGGCCGCCAGAGCGCGGGACTCACCCTCGATGCCGGCGGCGTCGCGGTCGACCTCACCGCGGTCACCGGCTTCGCCGACCTGAGCACGGTCGCGATCACCTCGCAGGACGGGGCCGCGGCCGGCACCCTGCAGTCCTACTCGATCACCGGAGACGGCTCGATCGTGGGCACGTTCTCGAACGGCCGTACCGAGACCCTGGCGAAGGTCGCGATGGTCACCTTCGCCAACGCCGAAGGCCTCGAGAAGGTCGGCGGGACGGCCTATCGCGCCTCCGTCAACAGCGGCGGTGCGCAGGTCGGCGAGGCCGGTCAAGCCGGTTTCGGCAAGCTCGTCTCGGGTTCGCTCGAGATGAGCAACGTCGACCTCTCGCAGGAGTTCACCAACCTCATCGTCGCGCAGCGCGGCTTCCAGGCGAGCGCGCGCATCATCACCACGAGCGACGAGGTGCTGCAGGAGCTCACCAACCTCAAGCGCTGACCCGGCGCCCCTCGATGGCGCGGCCCACCCGAGTTACCCGCGGTGGGCCGCGTCGCGATAGTCGGGGGCGTCCCCTCACCCATCGACCGGAGATCTCCCGATGATCACGCTCACCCGTCTCGACCACACGCGATTCGCGGTGAACCCCGATCTGATCGAACGGGTGCACGAGTCTCCCGACACCACGCTGCACATGGTCGACGGCCGCGTCTACAACGTCGAAGAGAGCCTCGACGAGCTCATCGAGCGCATCGTCGCTTACCGCGCGCGCGTGCTCGCCGCGGCATCCGCTCTCTCGGCCCCGTCGGAGCGCTGACATGGACATCGCCTTCGTCGTCGGCGTCGTCGTGGCCTTCGGGGCCCTGTACGCCATGATCACGATGGAGGGCGCCCACCTGAGCGCGCTCCTGCTGCCCGCCCCGATGATCCTCGTGCTCGGCTCGACCATCGGCGTCGGCATCGCCAGCCACACGCTGCGCGACGCGATCGCAGCCTTCGGCTCGTTGGGGCGGATGGCGCGCGGTCCGCGATCCACCCCGGCCGCCGTCATCCCGATCCTCGTCTCCTACGCCGAGAAGGCGCGGACCGAGGGCCTGCTGCGCCTCGAGGACGAGCTCGACTCCGCCCCCGACGACTACACCCGCCGCGCCGTGCAGGCGGTGGCCGACGGCGTCGACGCCGAAGAGCTGCGAACGCTGATGGACGACGAGATCGTCGCCGAGGCCGCGCGCAACCGCGTGGCCGCGCGGTTCTTCTCCGCCCTCGGCGGCTACGCACCCACGATCGGCATCGTCGGGACGGTCGTCTCGCTCACGCACGTGCTCGAGAACCTCGACAAGCCCGACGAGCTCGGCCACATGATCGCGGCCGCCTTCGTCGCCACCCTCTGGGGCCTGTTGTCGGCCAATTTCATCTGGAACCCCATCGCGGGGCGGCTGAATCGCATGGCCGCCGTCGAGCAGGAGCGCATGACGCTCGTGTGCGAGGGGATCCTCGCCATCCAGGCCGGCAGTGCGCCGCGCCTGGTCGAGGAGCGTCTGTTGGCGCTGACCACCTACAAACCGAAGAAGAAGAAAGAGCCCCGGCCCGACAAGGTCGCAGCGACCGGGGATGCCGAGTGAGCAGCAGGCGCCCCGCGCGCGGACGCGGCCACGACGAGGGCGAGCACGACGAGCCCGACGAGCGCTGGGCGGTGTCCTACTCCGACATGGTGACGGTTCTGATGTGCCTGTTCATCGTGCTGTACGCCGTGTCGATCGTCGACGAGACCAAGTACGAACAGCTCAAGAACGGTCTCGCCGAGGCGTTCGGGCAATCCCAGACGCCGGGCGGCGGCGACTTCACCGAGGGGCTCGTGATCCCGCCCGAGCTGCTGGCGGAGGAGGGCGTCGAGGACGTCGCGGTGCGCGCGGCTCGCGAGCGCGACAACCTCGAGCAGATGAAGCAGCAGATCACCTCCGCGCTGGCAGCGCAGGGCTTGGCCGAGACCGTGGACTTCGTCATCGACGAGCGCGGTCTGAAGGTGGGCCTGGTCGGCGCCGAGACGTTCTTCACCGACAACCGCACCGACCTCTCGGCGAAGGCGGATGCCGTCCTCGACGCGGTCGGCGACGTGCTGGCCGCCGCGGGCAACCCCCTCAGTATCGAGGGGCATGCCGACCATCGCGCGGCGGTCGCTCCCTACGAGAGCAACTGGGAGCTCAGCAGCGGACGCGCCACCAAGGTCGCACGGTTCCTCGTCGAGCACGAGGGCATCACCGGGTCCCGTGTGCAGGCGGTCGGTTACTCCGATCAACGCCCCCTCGTCGAGGGCGACACCGCGGAAGACCTGGCGGCGAACCGCCGCGTGGACATCGTCGTGCAATCCACCGAGGAGGAGAAGGTACGTGCTCTCATCCCCGGACTCGTCCAGACCGCTCCGCAGGGCTGACCCCTCGTGACCACCACTCTCAAGGAGACCGCCATGGCGACCACCGCCGTCCGCGACGACCCCCTGCGCCGCTATCCCGCCTATGACTTCAGCCGCCCCGTCCAGCTGGGTCGGGAGCACCGGCGCCGGTTGGAGGCGGCTTTCGAGGCATTCGCGCGACAGTGGGCGTCGCAACTGACCGGCAAGGTCCGCATGCGCACCCACCTGACGCTCGAGGGCGTGGAGTCGATGTCGTACCAGGAGTACGCCGACACCCTCCCGGCGACGACCGCGATGGTCACCGGTGCGACCGCGGGGCGCGACGAGCCGGGAGTGGTGCAGTTCGATCTCGGCGTGGCGCTGACGTGGGTCGTGCAGATGCTCGGCGGCAAGAGCAGCGCGCCGATCGATCCGCGCACCCTGACCCCCATCGAGTCCGCGCTGATCCGGCAGCTGATGGACCGTACCTTCGAGCTGTTGACGACGAGCCTGGGCATGCTGCTCCCGGCCGAGCTCACCTACGCGGGCCTGCACGACAACCCGCAGTACCTGCAGGTCATCTCGCCCGGTGAGGCCGTCGTCGTCGCGCGGTTCGCGATGCGGATGGGGGAGTCGCACTCGACCGCGACGGTCATGCTGCCCACCGCCGTCGTCGTCGACCAACTCGCCGAGAGCGAGCGCGATGCCGCCTCCGCCCACCGTGCGGGCGCGACGGCCGACCAGGTGCTCGCCACCCCGCTGGAGGTGTCGCTGCGCGTCGCGCCCCGCGTCATCGGCGCCGGAGAGGTCCTCGACCTCGCCCCGGGCGACCTGTTGCGCTTCTCGCACCCCGAGACCAAGCCCTTCGAACTCGTCGTCGGCGACACCCCGGTCGCACGTGCCGTTCCCGGTGCCCAGGGGTCGCGGCTCGCGTGCACGATCACCACCATCCTCGAGGAGACCACCCGATGAGCACCTTCCACGCCGCCGCCATGGCCGCCGCGATCGCGGCGAAACTCCCCTTCGGCTTCCCCGTGCTGCCCACGCCCTCCACCGATCCCGGGGCGACCGGCAGCGCGGTCGTCGTCGCCTTCAGCGGCACCCCGGGCGCGAGGATCGCGATCCAGGTCGCGGATGCCGCGGCCCTCGACGACGGCTCGATCGATCAGCAGCTGTCCGACCGCCTGCACCCCGCCTTCGAGGCGGCCGTGGCCGTGCTCGGAGCCGGCACCCTCGGTGAGGGGGAGGAGATGGATGCCGCGAGCGTCTTCACCGAGGCCGGTATCCAGGTGTTCGACCTCGTCCGCGAAGACGGCAGCACCGTCGCCCGCGCGGCGATCCGCATCGACGACGCCCGCGTGGCGACGTCAACGACGGGCCCGGCCCGTCTCAGCCGGATCGCCGGGGTCGAGATGGAGCTGGTGGTCGAGATCGGACGCACGCGGCTTCCCGTGCGCGACCTGCTGAGCCTTGAGCCCGGTCACGTCGTCGAGTTGGACCGCGCCGCGGGATCCCCCGCCGACATCACCCTCAACGGTCGCCTCATCGGCCACGGCACCGTCGTCGTCGCCGACGGCGACTTCGCGGTGCGCGTCGAGCGCATCATCGACCAGACCGGGACCGACTGATCGTGGACGAACTGCTCCTCGCGGCGCGCACCGTCGTTTCGCTCGCGGCGGTGGTGGGGCTTCTGCTCTTCCTGGCCCAGCGCGTGCAGAAAGGACAGGCCGCGGGTGACGGGCCGTTCTCGGCGCTCGTTCCCCAGAGACTCGGCCGGCTGCGGAACCTCCCCGGCCTTTCCCCGCGGACGCGGACGGCGTCCCCCTCCCGGCCGCGGAGCGAGAAGATCACGGTCGTCGCCCGTACCGGTCTCGGTGGTCGCGCCCAGCTCGTCGTCGCGGAGTTCGGCGGCATCCGCTACGTGCTCGGCGTGAGCGAGAAGGGCATCGACGTCGTCGATACGCAGGAGGCGCCGATCGACGACGCCGAGCGGAGCGAGAACGTCGTGACGCTGACCGATACCGGCAGCCCGCGCGGCGCCGAGACCTCCGGGGCCCACGCGGCCTGAACGGTTACCGCGTGCGGGCGTCGTCGCGATAGTCGGTCGCGAGCACGGATCGCTCGACCCCTGGCTACGGATCGGCCTCGTCACCCACGCACGGAGTGCCGTCTTGCCCGTTCCCTCGTCGCGCATCGCGCCCCGCCGACGTCGGCGCTCCCGCGGGCGTCGGGGTGCCGGCATCCTGATGCTGTTCGCTGTCGTGGCCGTGCTGTTCGTCGGCGACATCGTCGCGGGCGGCGTGGCTCAGGCGGCCACCGGAGAGCCGGGCGGCGTCAGCATCAACGGCATCAACGCCACGCCCTCCGACAGCATCACGACACTGCTGGGCATCACCGTCCTCAGCGTCGCGCCGGCTCTGCTGCTGATGATGACGAGCTTCACGAAGATCTTCGTGGTGCTCGCGCTCACCCGCAACGCGCTCTCGCTGCCGTCGATCCCCCCGAACCAGGTGCTCGCGGGGCTCAGCCTCTTCCTGACGCTGTTCATCATGTGGCCGGTGCTGACCGAGATCAACCAGCTCGCCGTCGCGCCCTTCACCGCGGGACAGATCGACTTCGGGCAGGCCTTCGACGCAGCTCAAGCCCCTCTTCGCACGTGGATGCTGCAGTTCACGCGCGAAGAGGACATCGCGCTGATGCATCGCGCCGCGCAGATGGCCAACCCGGACAGCCCCGAGGTCATCCCGCTGTACACCCTCATCCCGGCGTTCATGCTCAGCGAGCTGCGCGCGGCCTTCGTGATCGGGTTCATCGTGTTCATCCCGTTCCTAGTGATCGATCTCGTCGTCTCGAGCGCGCTGATGTCGATGGGCATGATGATGCTGCCGCCGGTCATGATCTCGTTGCCCTTCAAGATCCTGCTGTTCCTGCTCGTCGACGGGTGGGGCCTGGTGATCACCTCGCTGGTGCAGTCCTATCGAGGTGGCGCATGAACCCCGAAGCGGTCATCGACGTCGGCGCGAGCGCCTTGATCCTCGCGGCCAAACTCAGTGCGCCTCTGCTCATCACCGCCCTCGTGGTCGGTTTCGCCATCTCGCTCCTGCAGTCGATCACGCAGGTGCAGGAGATGACGATGTCGTTCGTGCCGAAGCTGCTGGCGGTCGGGATCGCGCTCATGGTCTGCGGCAACTGGATGATCGCCGAGAGCATCGCCTTCACGCACGAGCTCTTCGGGCGCCTCCCGTCGCTCCTGAACGGCGGCGGATGAACATCCCCGTCGACTTCCGCTGGCTCGAGGCGACGGCCCTCGCGATCGTGCGCATCACGGCGTTCCTGGTGATCGCGCCGCCCTTCAGCCACGGCTCGATCCCCATGCGGGTGCGCGCGATGCTCGGGGTGGGACTCGGGCTGGCGGTGTCGCCCGTGGTCGTTCCGGGGTACCAGCGTCTGGACACCGCAGGGTTCCTGTTCGCGGCCGCGGGCCAGGTGCTCGTCGGGGCGTTGCTCGGTTTTCTCGTGCTGGTGCTCTTCAGCGCCGTTCAGGGCGCGGGCTTCCTGGTCGACACCTTCGGCGGTTTTCAACTCGCCCAGGCCTACGACCCGGGCATGAACGTCAACGGCGCCCAGTTCACGCGTCTGTTCCAGATGACCGCCATCCTGCTGCTGTTCGCGTCGGACGCGTACCAGCTCGTGCTGGGCGGCCTGTTCCGCTCGTTCGACGCGGTCTCGGTCGCGGGGGCGCTGGACCTGTCGCGCCCCGCCGAGGTGCTGACCTCCGCGGTGGGGCAGATGCTGCTCAGCGCGGTGCAGATCGCAGGTCCGCTTCTGATCGTGCTGTTCTTGGCCGACGTCGGGCTCGGTCTCGTCTCGCGCGTGGCCCCCGCCCTCAACGCCTTCGCGCTGGGCTTTCCCATCAAGATCGCACTCACCTTCCTGCTGGTGGGCTTCGTCTTCGCCGCCCTGCCCTCGATCGTCTCCGCGATCGCGGACGAGGCCGCCCGACTCGTGATCGGGGTCACCCGATGAGCGGGACGGATGCCGGGGAGCGCACCGAGAAAGCGACTCCGGAGCGACTGAAGAAGGCGATCGCGAAGGGGCGCATCGGGCGCAGCCAGGACTTCACGGCGTGGGTGGGGATCGGTGCTGCCGGCGTGATGATGCCCGCGACGTTGTCCTCGGCCTCGGCGGTGCTCACGGAGCAGACGCTGCGGGTGGGGGCGGTGGCGAAAGACCCGTCGGTGGGCGCCGCCGTCGAGTCGCTGGGCGGCGCGATCGCCTCGGTCGGTCAGGTGCTCCTGCCGCTTCTGATCGTGGTGCTGGGGGCCACGACCCTCACGGCGATCGCGCAGGGCGGCATCCATCTGCGGGGCATTCCCGCGCGGGTCGAGCAGTTCGACGTGGTCGCGGGGCTCAGGCGGACCGTCGGCGTCGCGGCCCTCTGGGAGGGGATCAAGGCACTGCTGAAGACCGCGGCCATCGCAGCGGCGCTGTGGAGCGTGGTCGCCGGTCTTGTGCCGATCCTCATGGGCAGCGGTCGTCACCGCATCGCGTGGCTGCTCGAGGTGGCGGGTCAGGCCGTGGCGACGCTGCTGCAGGTGGCCGTGGTCGTGGGCCTGCTCCTGGCGGCGATCGACGTCTTCGTCGTGATCTCGCGCAACCGCAAGCACACCCGCATGACCAAGCAGGAAGCGCGCGACGAGCACAAGAAGAGCGAGGGCGACCCGCTCATCCGCTCGCAGCGTCGAGCGCGTCAGCTCGCGGTGAGTCGCAATCGCATGATCGCCGCGGTGGCCGACAGTGACGTGGTGCTCGTGAACCCGACGCACGTCGCCGTCGCCCTCCGCTACGAGCCGGGGACATCGGCTCCGCGCGTCGTCGCCAAGGGCGCCGGCGTGATCGCCCAGAAGATCCGCGAGCGCGCCCAGGAGGCCGCCGTGCCGCTCGTGCGCGACGTCCCGCTCGCGCGAGCTCTGCACGCGAGCGTGGAGATCGGTCGCGAGATCCCCGAAGAGCTGTACACCGCCGTGGCGCAGGTCCTCGCCTTCGTCCAACACCTGAAGACGAGGGGCTCGCGCAAGGGGACGTTCGAGATGCCCCCGGCCGCCCTGACCGGACGCGGCCTGTAGCCGCCCGAGAACCATGACACGAAGGAATGGCACCGCATGATCGGTCAACTGCTGTCGAAGGGCGCCGTCCCGGTCGGCGTGGTGGGAATCATCCTGCTGCTCATCGTCCCCATCCCGGTGGGGCTGCTCGACCTGCTCATCGTGACCAACATCGCCTTCGCGCTGCTGATCCTGCTCACGGCGATGTTCGTGAAGAAGCCGCTCGATTTCTCGGTCTTCCCGAGCCTCCTGCTGGTCGCGACGCTGTTCCGGCTCGGCCTGAACGTCGCCTCGACGCGCCTCGTGCTCAGCGAGGCGCACGCGGGACAGGTCATCCAGGCCTTCGGGCAGATCACGATCAGCGGTTCGCTGGTGATCGGCTTCGTCATCTTCCTGATCCTCGCCGTGATCCAGTTCGTCGTGGTCACCAAGGGCGCCGAGCGCGTCGCCGAGGTGGGCGCCCGCTTCACCCTGGATGCGATGCCGGGCAAGCAGATGGCCATCGACGCCGACCTCAACGCCGGACTCATCACCGACGAGCAGGCCCGAGCGCGCCGCGCCGAGGTGGCGGCGGAAGCCGACTTCTACGGGGCGATGGACGGCGCCAGCAAGTTCGTCAAGGGCGACGCCATCGCCGGCATCGTCATCCTCGTCATCAACTTCGTGGGCGGCATCATCATCGGGATGACCATGCACGGCATGGCCATCGACAAGGCCCTCGAGACCTACAGCCTCCTCACCATCGGAGACGGGTTGGTCACCCAGATCCCCGCCCTGCTCATGGCGGTGTCCACGGGCATGATCGTCACGCGCGAGAACGCCGAGGCCGAGCTCGGCCGCGCGGCCGGGCGCCAGCTCCTGCAGTCGCGCACCGCCCTTCTGATCACGGCGATGGCGGCCATCGGGATGGGCCTGATCCCCGGCATGCCCTTCCTCGCGTTCCTGGCGATCGGCGCCGTGCTGCTGTTCGCCGCCTCTCGGGTCAAGGCGAACACCGACCGCGCGGCCGCCGACGTGGCCGACGCCGAGGCGCGCGAACGGGCGGAGGCCGCCTCCGCCGAGGGCCCCGACGACCTCATGGACACCATGCGCGTTCACGCCCTGGAGATCTCCCTCTCCCCGGATATCGTCGACCTGGCCGCCGGCGGCGCGGGAGACCTGCTGTCCCGGGTGAAGTCGCTGCGGCGAAAGGTGGCCCTCGAGCTGGGAACGCTCATGCCGCCGGTGCGCACCCGCGACAACGTGGGGCTTCCCGCCGAGACCTACGCGATCCTGGTGGCCGGCATCGAGGTGGGCCGCGGCGTCGTTCCCCGCGGGCATGTGCTCGCAATCGGCGCGGGGCTGGAGCACCTGCCGGGCACCGCCGTGGTCGACCCGGTCTTCGGCCTCGACGGAAGATGGGTGCCGACCGAGATGTCGCACGCCGCCGACATGGCGGGGGCCACCGTCATCGACAGGGCCAGTGTCATCATCACGCACCTGTCCGACATCGTCCACGCGCATGCGCACCGCCTGCTCTCCCTGGAAGACGTCCGCCTGCTCACCGACCATCTCAAGCAGACCCAGCCGAGCGTCGTGGAGGAGCTGACCCCCGCGCTGCTCCCGCTGGCTCTCATCCAGCGCGTCCTGGCCAGCCTCCTCGCCGAGCGGGTCTCGATCAACGACCTCGGCCGCATCTACGAAGCGCTCGCCCTGCGCGCGAAGTCGACCACGGAGGTGCCCGCTCTCGTCGAGGCCGCGCGCAGCGCTCTCGGGCCCGCGATCTCCGCGCGCTTCGCCCAGGACGGGCGTCTGCGCGTGGTGATGTTCGACACGCTCCTCGAGCAGCAGATGCTCGAGGGGCTCCGGCACGTGGAGGGTCGCGCGCAGATCGTGCTCGACGCCGACCAGACGATGCAGCTGATCGAGGGCGTCCGCCGCGCGGTGGCCGCCGTCGAACCCGTGGGCGGCGAACCGGTGCTCGTGTGCGCCCCGTCACTGCGCCAGGGCGTGCGGGCGCTCGTGGCCGGACAGGTGGCGGGCATGCCGATCCTGTCCTACGACGAAGCGGCCGCGGGCGGTTTCGCCACCGACGTCGTGGGCGTCGTCCGCCCCGAGCAGATCGCCCTCCCAGCGTCGTAGGGGAGTCGAGAACGCTCGTAACCGAGAAGAAAAGGTAGTCTGGCGGGGGACGGCGCCGCGGGCGCCTCAGCCACGGAAGGCGGCCACACGCACATGCTCGTACTCACCCGACGCCCCGGTGAAAGCATCATGATCGGCGACGACGTGACGGTGACGGTGCTCGGGGTGACGGCGACCGGCGTGCGCATCGGCATCGACGCTCCCCGCGACACCCGCATCCACCGCAGCGAGATCGTCGTGGCGGTCTCGAACGAGAATCAGGATGCCATCTCGGCGTCGCGATCCGCGGACGCCGAGACCAACCTGCTCGACGCCCTGCGCGGGGGAGCGCGCGCCGGGGCATCGGACTGACGGGTTACTCGCGCGTCGCCGCGTCGCGATAGTCGGTCCCGTGGTGGGCGCACCCGCCCCACCACTCGACCCGAACGAGGTGACTCACGTGTCCGCTACCGACCTGAGCATGCAGCTGCTGCGTCAGCGCGAGGTGCTCGAGCTCATGCTGTTCAAGCTCGAAGAACTCGAGTTGCTCCTGTCGACGGGGCGGACGCGCTGGATCCAGCACGCCACCGTCGAGGTCGACCGCGTGGCCAAGGCCCTCACCGCGGGCACCATCGAGCGTGACGCCCTCTTCGTCGATGTCGCCGCCGAATGGGGCGTCCCCGAGGCGACCTCGTTGCGCGAGCTCGTCGACGTCGCCCCCACCGATGCGTGGCGCGAGGTGCTCGGATCACACCACGACGCCCTGTCGGGTCTCGCCGCGGAGATCGCGGAGAAGAAGGGCTCGGTCAACCAGCACCTGCGCACGGCCCTGCGGGTCACGCAAGAGACCATCGCGGGCCTCGGCGAACCCACGGGCGAGTACGCGGCGAGCGGATCGCGCGTCGCGGGCGCCGGGTCCCGACTGCTCGACGTGCAGGTGTAGACGATGTCGACCTTCGCAGGACTCAACGTGGCCGCTTCCGCTCTCGCCGCCGCGCGAGCCGGGATGACCGTCACCGGTCAGAACATCGCCAACGAGACCACCCCGGGCTACACCCGTCAGCGCCTCGAGCAGTCGTCGGTGAGCGCTCCCGGCACGGCGGGGCTGTGGTCGACGGGACTCTCCGTCGGAGACGGTGTCTCCGTGCAGGGCATCGCCCGCCTCGGCGACGAGGTGCTCGACGCGCGCGTCCGCGATGCCCTCTCGGCATCCGGATTCTGGTCGGCGCGGTCCTCGGCGGCGCAGAAAGCCGAAGCCGCGATGGCGGAGCCGACGAAAGACGGCCTGGCCGCCAACCTGAACCGCTTCTGGTCCGGGTGGTCCGACCTCGCCAACACCCCCGAGCCGGCGGCCGCTCAGGTCGTCCTCACCAACGCCCGCGTGCTCGCCGGCCAGATTGCGGCCGGCTACGACGCCGCCGTCGGGCAGTGGTCCGACCTGCGCGCGCAGATGGATCGCGATGTCGCGGTCGTCAACGTCGCCGCGACCCAGGTCGCCACGCTGAACGGACAGATCCGTTCGGCCCTGCAGTCTGGACGCGGCGCGAACGAGCTCATCGACCAACGAAACGTCCTCGCCCAGCAGTTGTCCACGACCGTCGGGGCGACGGGTCGCGTCGAAGACGACGGCACTCTGACCCTGCGGGTCGATGGCAACGCCCTGGTCAGCGGCGACTCGAGTCGCACCCTGCAGATCGAGGGGCCGCGTGCTCTCGCCGATGCCGGGGGGCTCACTCTCTCCTGGTCGGATCGGCCGGGGGTGCCCGTCGCGGTCACCGGCGGATCCCTGGGAGGGGCGATCGGCGTCCTCGCACCGGCCTCCGACGGGGGCACCCTCGCGCGTGTGGCCGACGCCTACAACGCCACGGCCACCGCGCTCGCGCAGGCGGTCAACGAGATCCACCGGTCGGGGCAGACGTCGACGGGCGCCGCCGGGGGAGACTTCTTCGCGCTCGCGGCGGACGGGCCCGCAGCCCTCGGATTGTCCGTGGTGCCCACCTCGCTCGACCAGCTGGCCTTGGCCGCGCCCGGCGCGGGGGCTCTCGACACCTCCGTGGCCGACCGCATCTCGACCCTCGCCACAGCAGCGACGGGCCCCAGCAAGGGGTGGGCGAGCTTCGTGACCGGGTTCGGAGTCGCCGTCGCCGGCGATGTCCAGCGCGCCGACACGGCCGACCGCAGCGCGATCGCCGCCGTCTCGGGTCAGCAGTCCCACGCTTCGGTCGACGGAGACGAAGAGACCATCAGCCTCCTCACTTATCAGACGGCCTACCAGGCGGCGGCGCGCGTGCTCACCGCCGTCGACGAGGCCCTCGACATCCTCATCAACCGCGTCGGCCTGGTCGGCCGCTGATCCGGGAGTCATCGTGATCGGACGAATCACCAGCAGCACCGTCAATCAGCAGGCTCTGCGCACGCTCCAGGCGGGCCTGGCCGACCGTGCGCGTCTGCAGGACCAGGCGACCTCGCAACTCGCCATCCGCGCACCCAGCGACGACCCGACCGTCGCCGCCGCCATCCTCGGCGTGCACGGGGAGCAGTCGCGCGCGTCCCAGTACGCCCGCAACATCAGCGACGCGCTGACGTGGGTCACCACGGCCGACACGGCACTGGGCGCCAGCATCGACCTGCTCAACCGCGCGCGCGATCTCACCGCCCAGGGAGCCAACTCCGGGGCGCTCAGCCCTGCCGCGCGCGACTCGATCGCGGCCGAACTCGAGAGCGTGAGCCTCGAGCTCCTCTCTCACGCCAACACCACCGTGCTCGGTCGCACCGTGTTCGCCGGCACCGACGACAGCGGTCGCGCCTTCGATCCCGCGACCTTCGCCTTCACCGGCGTGCCGGGGGCGGCGGTCGATCGCCGCATCTCGGAGAACGAGAGGGTGCGCGTCGACCTCGATGGTGCGGACGCGTTCGGGGTGGGCGGGGCCAGCGTCTTCGCCACCCTCCAGAAGGTCGCCGCGGACCTGCGGGCGGGAACGGACGTGGGCTCGCGCCTCACCGAGGTGGACGCCCACCTGAAGCAGCTGGTCACCGCACGGGGAGTCGCGGGCGCGCGCCAGGCGCAGATCGAGCGCGCGCAGGCCACGAACGCGAGCGTCGGCGTGGACATCGAGGCGCGTCGCGCCGAGGTCGAGAACGTCGACACCCTGGAGGTCTACATCAAGCTGAAGTCCGCCGAGCTCGTGTATCAGTCCGCCCTGCAGGTCACCGCCAAGACCCTGCAGACCACTCTCCTGGAGTTCGTGAGATGACGACCGCCCTGCCCCTGTCGAGCGTGGACGTCGAGTTCGCGAAGTCGCTTCCCGGTCTCGCGCCGCGGACGTCCTTCCTCCTGGAACCGATCGAGGGAGCCGAGGGCCTGTACGCCCTTCGCTCCACGACCGACGACGTGCGTCTTTTCCTGCTCGACCCCGCAAGCGGCGGTCTGTCCTACGATCCTCCCCTCGCCGCGGCAGCGCTCGTCGACATCGGCGCGGCGGCCGACGAGGTGCGGATGTTCGTCGTCGCGAACCCCGGGGAGGACGGCGTCTTCGTCAACCTGCGGGCACCGATCCTCGTCAATGCACGGACGGGGGCGGCCGCGCAGGTCATCTTCGACGACACGGTGTATCCGATCCGTGCTCGTCTGACCGCGTGAATCGACGAGCAGGGAGCGAGCCGAGTAACACGACGCTCGCACGTCGACGAAGCGAGTAGGATCGACGCGAATACGAGCAGAAACGACGATTCGCCCCCGCGACCCGAAACGCGGTGGCGTCGCCCGTCCGGCGGCCGGAGCTTCACCGCACCCGTCTGCCCACCCCGGTTTCGTCTACCCGAACGACGATGCCGATGACGTGCGCGTCGCGACCGGCGAGGCAACCCCCTCTGCCCGCGACGTTGTCGACGCATACGTTCGTAACCGAGCACAAGAGCAGGGGATGGTGAGCAATGCCCGTCATGAGAACCGATGAGCCCAAGGTGAGCAAGCGAGAATTCATCCAGCGCGTGTCCCACCGCGCCGGATTGTCTCCGAAGGTCACGCAGTTGGCGTACGAAGCGATCTTCGGGGAGATTCTCGATCTGGTGAATGCCGGCAACCGCGTCACGTTGACGGGTTTCGGCAAGTTCTACGCGCAGTCGCACAAGGGACACAATGTCGTGCTGAACATTCGCGACAATCCCGAGAGCCGGGGCCGGGTCGAGGACTACAGCGTGTTGAAGTTCTCCGCGACCCGCGAGGTCAACAAGAGGGTCACGCAGCCCCGCGACCTCGACGACTGAGGGACTCAGCGCTCGAACGAGTAGCTGGCCTGCCCGACGAGGGTGAGGGTGATGCGCGTCGGGAGCTCCTCCGGGATCTCTTCGTCCTCGTCCAACGCCTCGATCTTGTGGATGGGGACGGTGATGTTGCCGTCGTCCTCGAAGACCACATCCCGGGGAGCGAACGAGAAGAAGAGCACCCGGTGGGTGCCGCGCAGCTCGACGGTGCGGCTCACGTCGCTGCGCTCGTGCAGGTTGAGGACCGATTCGTCCGCGAGGACCGAACCGTCGAGGTAGGTGGCCTCGACGCGGTAGGTGCTCGGCTCGACCGCCTTGATGTTGAGATCCTCGACGATGTCGGTGAACGTGGCGTCGGGGTGGTTCATCTCGAAGGCGATCGCGCGCAGGTGATCGTACGTGAGGTTGACGCGGCGCGAGAACAGCGCGGCGTTCTCGATCTCGCACGCGGCGGCGTGCGGCGCCTGGTCGCGGAGGTACTCGCGCACGTCGTCGGGGCTCGGGTAGTCGAACCGCATGTGGTAGTGGAATCGACCCGGTCGATTGACGATGTAATGACTGACGTCCTGCACGTCGTTCACGGTCAGGCAGTAGATCCGCTTGACCGAGGACGTCCCGTCGAACAGCGTCAGGAACTGGTTCTGACGGTTGGGGCCGTCGAGCGGGGTGCGGCCGGACGAGAACGTCTTCTCGAACTCGTCGAAGATGACGAGGCACTCGTCGAGGGTCTCGAGGAAGTCGACGATGCCCTCGGCATCCTCGCTGACGAGAACGACGGGAATGTCGCTCTCGATCGCGCGAGCGGCCAGCATGCGCAAGAACATCGACTTGCCCTGGCCCTTGTTGCCCGAGAGCATCACGCCGAGGTTGCGTTCGAAGCGGGCGTAGGTGCGGAAGATCTTGTCGACCTTGGCCTCGCGGCGGCCGTAGACCTTCTCCGAACCCACGCCGAGGTTCTCGGTGCGCAGGAGGCTGAAGCCCTCCTTGATGCTGTATCGCACCCGGTAGGTACCGAGGGGGAGGGAATCGTGAGCCTGGACGCCGGAGTCGTAGACCCGAACCTGTCCGCCGGTTTCGATGTAGGTACTGCTCACTGCGTCGGGCTCCTGAGGGGGAAAAGGCGTGCCGGTGGGCCGATCTCTGTCTGAGATTTACATTAGCGTCTTCTCATCTTTGTGTGAGGATTGCCCGAATTTCGGCGCAAGAATGCTGTTGGCGCCCGTTTTCGCGCGCTTTTCTGCCCACCGCCTACCGCATACCACCTTGCATTCCCAGCGCGGAAGATGAGAAGTCCGGGGCACCGTTTCGCTATGGTCGGGAAGAAGCCGAGTGCCTCCCGACACTCCGACAGGCCGTGGGGGCCATATGGCAGAACAGCCCGACCCGGATGCGACCGCGTTCCAGCTCACGCTTCGCACCACCGGCAACGACGTCGACCCCGAAATCTGGCACGCGACGACGGTTCGTACCGGGGGTGTCGCCCTCCTCGCAGGCGAGCCCGGCTCGGCCGAGGCGACCGTGTACCGCGTGCACTACGCGAACCCGCGCTGGGTCGAGCAGCTGCGGGATGCCGGGGCGGACCTCACATCGATCAGTTCCGCGTTCGTCGACCGAGAACTCATCTCCCTGGTCGACGAATCCTCGTTGTTCACCGACAACCTCTGCATCATCTCCTCGGTCCACGTCGAGGACCCTCTCCAGGGACCGTCGCTGAGTCACGAGCTCGTGCGCATCATCGCCCGGGTGTTCGACGGCGACACCATCGCGCTGCTCACCACATGTCGAACGGGGAGCGACGGATCGACCGGGTTCTGGGCCGACCGTGCGCACTGGGCGGCGATCGGGTTCGTCGACATCCCGGGGACGACCTCGATGATCCTCCCGGTGGGTTCGCGCTCGTAGACGGCCTTCCTCGCCGCGCCCCCTAGGGTGAATGCAGACGAGGAGAGGAATCCGCCGTGACGGACGAACGCGAACGCCTGAGCTGGGACGACTTCGGAAGGGCCACCCGCGACATCTCCCGGGCGATCGTGGCCGACGGCTTCCAGCCCGAGGTGGTCGTGGCGATCGCCCGCGGTGGACTGCTGCCGGGAGGGGCCATCGCGTACGGGCTCGGGGCGAAGAACTGCGGAGCCCTGAACGTCGAGTTCTACACGGGCGTGGGCACCGTGCTCGATGCCCCCGAGGTGCTGCCCCCGGCCCTCGACCTCTCGTACCTCACGGGACGACGGGTGCTCCTCGTCGACGACGTCGCCGACAGCGGCCGCACGCTCGATCTCGCCGTGAAACTCCTGAATCGGCAGGGCGCCGACGTGCGCTCCGCGGTGATCTACACGAAGCCCACGACGATCATCGCCCCCGACTACTCGTGGCGAGACACCTCTCTGTGGATCGAGTTCCCCTGGTCGCACCTCGGATCCGTGCAGGAGGAAGACGCCGCGTGAGCGCGATGACGCTCGCCGAACTCGCGGACGCGGGCCTCATCGACCCCTCATGGGTCGAGGCGCTCGAGCCGGTGGCCGCCGACATCGCCTCGGTCGGGAACCGCCTGCGGGCAGAGGACAAGCCGTACCTCCCCGCCGGTGACCTCGTGCTGCGCGCCTTTCGCACCCCGCTCGATGCGGTGCGCGTGCTCGTCGTCGGGCAGGACCCGTATCCGACCCCCGGCCACCCGATCGGCCTGTCGTTCGCGGTCGACCCGCACGTGCGGCCGCTGCCGCGGAGCCTGTCGAACATCTATCGCGAGCTCTCCGACGATCTGGGTGTCGCCCCCGCGCCGCACGGTGATCTCTCGGCGTGGGCCGCTCAGGGCGTGATGCTGCTCAACAGGGTGCTGACCGTGGCGCCGGGGGCTCCGGCATCCCACCGCGGATGGGGGTGGGAACGGGTGACCGAGCACGCCATCCGCTGTCTCGTCGCGCGGGATTCTGCGCTGGTGGCGGTGCTGTGGGGCAAGGACGCCCAGGGTCTGACGCCCCTGCTCGGCGACACGGCGATCGTTGCGTCGCCGCACCCGTCGCCCCTGTCGGCGAGTCGCGGCTTCTTCGGTTCCCGTCCGTTCTCGCGCGTGAACGCGCTGCTCGAAGAACAGGGCGCCGAACCCGTGGACTGGCGCATCCCCGCCTGAGATCCTCGACACAGGATGCCACGGGGCGGCGAACCCGCCCCGGGATCGTATCTGTCACACGCGCGAAACCACGACGCCCGTAGAGTTGCGGGGTGCTGGAAGAGGAGTACGAGAAGAGCCGGCGGCGGTTGCCGGCCCACCTGCGCCCGACGCCGAAGCCCGAGCAACCCTTCGCGTTCGAGATCCGCCCGGCGACCGAGGCCGACGTTCCCGACATCCGTGAGATCTACAACTACTACGTGCGCAACTCGGTGGTGACTTTCGACGAGAAGGCGTGGTCCCTCGCGAAGTGGCGCGACAAGTTCGCCACCCTCCACAAGCTCGGCCTGCCGTTCCTCGTCGCCCAGTCGCCCAGTGGACAGATCCTGGGCTACGCGCTCGTCCAGCCCTGGCAGTCGAAGTCCGCGTACCGGTACACCGTCGAGAACTCGATCTATCTCGGCCAGGCGGCCGCGGGCAAGGGCCTCGGTCGCGCGCTGCTCGAAGCCCTGATCGCGGCGTGCCAAGAGCTCGGCATCCGCGAGATGGTCGCCGCCATCAGCGACAAGGGCGCCGACGCCTCGATCGCCCTGCACGAGAAGCTCGGCTTCACCGAGGTGGGGCGGATGGGCCGAGTGGGGTTCAAGTTCGGGCGGTGGCTCGGGGTCGTGTATCTGCAGAAGAGCATCCCGTCGAAGAAGAAGCGGCGGAAGCTGTTCGGCTGAGCCGGTTCGAGCGGGCGTGCCGAACTCCGGAGATTTCGCGTCAGGATGCCGTTCGCCGCGCTCGCGACGGGCGACGCGCGGCATTTCTCCGGAGTTCGGCCCGCCCGGCCGGGCTCAGTCCTGGCGGGCGGCGGCGAGGATGACCTCGGCGAGATCGCGCGGACGTGACCACATGGGCCAGTGGCCGGTCGGCAGGTCGATGCTCGCGACGTGCGTCAACATCGCCACCTCGGCGAACATCGGGTGACCCGCGTGCGCGAGCTCACGGACCTGCGCGCGGGGAAGGGAGCAGCACACGAGGGTGGTCGGCACGTCGTGCCGGGCGGGGTTCGTGAGCTGCACCGACTGGCGCAGCACCGGACCGGGCTCGGCGACGGCGTCGCGGCGGAACCGCTCGAGCGCGGCTGGGTTCAGGCCCTCCAGGCTCGCCTGCTGCCCGAGGGCGTCGAAGGGCGGCAGGGGGACAGCGCGAACCTCGGACGACAGGTCGGCGGCGAACGCGACTCCCGGTGCCGAGGGGCCGGAATCGACCCAGACGACCCGGCGGACGAGTTCCGGATGCCGGTCGAGCACCAGGCTCACCGGAGCGTTGGCGCCGCTGTGCGCGACGAGCATCGCGGGTTCGTCGAGGTGCGCGAGCACCTCGAGGACGGCGTCGACCTGCTCGTCGAGCGTGCGGTCGGCCCGGGCCGGATCGCGAGGGTCGAGACCCGGCAGGGTCAGAGCCGTCGCGCGGGCGGGGTGGAGATGGGGGAGGACGTCGTCCCACGCCCAGGCGCCGAGCCAGTGGCCGGGGATGAGGACGAGGGGCGGAAGGACTGCGGTGGTGTTCATCCGCCCAGCATGCAAGCGGCGAGGGGCAACGGTATGTCACCATTACTGTCATGAATTTTGGCATCGAGCGACGATGAAGCGGGCGGAGCGGCTGCACGCCTTGACCGAGATGCTGCGAAGGCGGGGCGTCCACGGCAGTTCGGCCGAGCGGTTGGCCCGTGAGTTCGCCGTCTCGGTGCGGACGATCAAGCGCGACCTGGCCGCACTAGAGCGCAGCGGTGCGCCCATCTGGTCGCGGCCGGGTCCCGGTGGCGGGTACGGTCTCGCGGTCGGTTCGTCGCTTCCGCCGGTGACGCTCTCTCCGGCGCAGGCGGTCGCCCTCATGGCGGCCGTCGCCGCGAATCCCGACGCCCCCTACAACGATCTGGCGCGCGCGGGTGTGGCGAAGATCCTCGACGTCGTCGACCCGCGGACGCGCGCACGGGCAGACGAGCTGGCCGCTCGTGTGTGGGTCGACGCCCCCGCCGCGCCGTCGCGGGCGGTGCGATCCGCGCTCGAGGAAGCGCTCACCGAGCAGCGGGTGGTGCGCGTCAGGTACACCGCGGAGACGGGGACGGTGACCACCCGCGACGTCGAGCCCGTCCTCTTCGCAGCGCGGGAGGGACGATGGTTCCTCGTGGGCTGGTGCCGCCTGCGCGAGGCGATGAGGTGGTTCGCCGTCGCGCGGATCGATCGGGCGACAGCGCTTTCGATCGCGTGCAGTGGTCACACCGTCGCCGAGGTGGGCCGGCCGCCCGCGACGTCACGCCCGGTCGGCGGCCAGGACGCGTGATCCGCGGTCGACTGTCCCGCTGCGTTCGACGCGGCCTCAGCGCCCGCGCGGCGGCGACGGAGCGGCCTGCCGCACCTCGTCGACCAGCGTGCGCCACGGCCCCTCGAGCTGCCCGTCGCCCAGCCGCGCCTGGTGGACGGCGGTGTCGCCCCGGTGCACCTCGATGCGCCACTGGTAGCGGTCGGCGCCGGGGGAGCCGGGGGAAGGGGCGTCCCAGGGGCAGCTCTCGACGAGCTGCCGCCACCGGGGGAGCCGGTCGCGATCGGGCTCGGCCCGCCACTGCTTCGAAAGCCCCGCGATACCTCCCGAGCGCACGACGAGTACGCTCCAGCGCTCTTCGTCGTCAGGCTCGGGCATCCTCCTCGACGCCGACCCCGGCCCACGCGGCACGGACGGCGGCGACCTCCTCCGACTTCTCACCGTACTCGCTGGCCGCGGCCGACAGGGTGGCGGCCGCGAACACCGAGAAATCGGCGGTGGGCGACAGCGTGCCCGCGGTGATCGTGCGGTACCAGATGAGACCGGCGCGCTCCCACGCGAACCCGCCGAGCGCGGTCGCGGCGAGGTAGAAGGCCCGGTTCGGGATGCCCGAGTTGATGTGCACCCCGCCGTTGTCGTCGGTCGTCTCGACGTAGTCGCGCATGTGCCCCGGCTGCGGGTCTTTGCCGAGCACGTCGTCGTCGTAGGCGGTGCCCGGTGCCTTCATCGAGCGCAGGGCCTCGCCCTGCACCGCGGCGGCGAAGATGCCCTCGCCGATGAGCCACGATGCCTGGTCGGCGCTCTGGCCGAGGTGATGCTGTTCGGCGAGGGCGCCGAACACGTCGGAGAGCGACTCGTTGAGCGCGCCCGACTGACCCTGGTACTCGAGCCCTCCGGAGGCCTCGGTGACGCCGTGCCCGAGCTCGTGAGCGATGACGCTGAGCGACCGCGTGAATCCGACGAACACATCGCCGTCGCCGTCGCCGAAGACCATGCGCTCGCCGTTCCAGAAGGCGTTGTCGTAGTCGTCGCCGAAGTGCACGGTGGCCAGCAGCGATCCACCGGCGGCGTCGATGCCGTCGCGGGCGAAGGCATCCCAGAAAAAGTCGTAGGTCTCGCCGAGACCGTCGTAGGCCTCGTCGACCGCGGCGTCGCCCGACGGGGCGTCGTCTTCGCTGCGCACGCGACGACCCGGGAGGTTCTCGGTGTTCGCCGCGTCGGAGACGACGCGATCGGGCACCGGCGCCGTCTCGGCCACAAGGGTGTCGCCCTCGATGGACAGCCGCAGGCGCGCTCGCGTCGGACGCGCCGGCCGCGGCACGGCGAGGGTCTTTCGCGCCGCTTCGGCGGCCCGTGCCATGCGCGGGTCGTCGGTGGAGGCGAGTCGGTCGAGCAGGAACGGGGGGACGATACCTGGGGTCATGCGCCGAGGGTAGCGCCGACCTCCGACATCGAGGGATCCCTTGATCCCTCCGAGCGCGATCCTCCCGCGACGCCGGATGCCGGCATCCGGTGCCTCGCCCCCGGCACCAGAACAGGGGATGCGACGAGAACAGGGGAAACGGGGGCGAATCGGCCTGTTCTCGTGACGTTCCCTGTTCTCGAGTCAGGGTCTGTCGTGTCTGAGACGGACCGTCAGGCCGGCAGCGTCGGAATGGATGCCAACAGCTGCCGCGTGTACGCCGCCTGCGGCTGCAGCAGCACCTTCTCGGTCGGCCCCTGCTCGACGACCCGGCCATCCTTCATCACGACCACCTGGTCGCAGACGTTCTGGACCACGCCGATGTCGTGCGAGACGAGCACGAGGGTGAGGTCCTCTTCGACCCGCAGGCGCGCGAGCAGGCGCAGGATCTGCGCGCGTACCGTGACGTCGAGGGCCGACAGCGGCTCGTCGCCGACGAGGATGCGCGGGCGGTGGACGATCGCGCGGGCCAGGGCGATGCGCTGACGCTGGCCGCCCGAGAACTCGTGCGGGAAGCGTGCGGCCATGTCGGCGTCGAGGCCGACCTGTTCGAGCACCTCGCGCACCCGCGCGCGGCGGTCGCCCTCGACCCCCAGCGCCCACAGCGGCTCGCCGACGATGCGTTCGACGCTCATGCGGGGATCGAGCGAGGCGTAGGGGTCCTGGAACACGATGCCGGTCGCTCGGCGCAGCCAGTGCAGTGATCGCGCCGAACCCCGCGCATCGACGGGGCGTCCGTCGACCTCGACCGTTCCCGCGCTGGGCACGTCGAGGCCCAGCAGCAGGCGCACGAGGGTGGACTTGCCCGACCCCGACTCGCCGATGATGCCGACGGCGCTCCCCGCGAGCACCGAGAGGTCGACGTCGGCGAGACCCACGGTCCGCTCGGCTCGGCCGACGCCCCGCGTCCGCGGGGTGGGGTAGGTGCGCGAGAGCCCTCGCGCCCGCATCAGCGTCTCGGTCACGGGGTCCCCTCGGCCTCTTCGGTCGCGATCTCGCGAGCGGGGAGCTCGGGATGCCACAGCGTCGCGGTCGCATCCCGCAACAGGGCCTGCGTGACGGGTGACGACGGTGCCTTCAGCAGATCGGCGACGGGGCCCTCCTCGACCGCACGTCCGTGTTCGAGGACCACGGCGTGGGTGGCGACCTGCGCGAGCACCGCGAGGTCGTGCGTGATGAAGACGAGGGACATCCCGGCATCCTGGACGAGAGATCGCAGCAGCGACAGGATCCCCGCCTGGATCGTGACGTCGAGGGCGGTGGTCGGCTCGTCGGCGATGAGCAGCCGCGGGCGGCAGGCCAGGGCCATGGCGATCGCGACGCGCTGCCGCTGGCCGCCGGAGAGCTGGTGCGGGTAGCGCGAGACGAGCCGCTCGGGGTCGGGGAGCGCGACGCGCTCCGCCTCGGCGACGGCGCGACGAAGCGCCTCGCGGCGCGAGACGCCCTCGTGGATGCGGACCGACTCGCCGATCTGTCGACCCACCGTGCGAATGGGGTTCAGGGCCGTGCGCGGCTCTTGGAAGACCATGCCGATGTCGTCGCCGCGCAGGCGTGCGAGCTCGCGATCGGGCAGCCCCAGGATCTCGCGGCCGTTCCAGAGGATGCTGCCCGAGGCGTGCGCGCCGTCGGGCAAGAGCCCCAGGATCGCCAGGGCGGTCAGCGATTTGCCCGATCCCGACTCGCCGATCAGCCCCACTCGCGCGCCCCCGGGGACCGAGAACGAGACGCCGTCGACGACGGCACGACCGCCGATCTCGATCCGCAGGTCTGTCACGACGAGGCTCACGCGACCACCCCCGGCACGTGCGTACGCGCGGCGGGAGCGCGCTCGCCCAGGGTGGGGTCGGCAGCTTCGCGCAGCGCGTCACCCAGCAGGTTCAGGCCGAGCACCGTCAGCGTGATCGCCAGGCCCGGCCAGACCACGGTGAGCGGGTGCACGGCGATGTACGCCTGCAGGTCACTGAGCAGCACACCCCACGAGGGCTGGGTCACGGGCGCTCCGAAGCCCAGGTACGACAGCCCCGCTTCGGCGAGCACGGCCACGGCCATGCCCCACGACAGCTGCACGATGAACACCGGGGCGACGTTGGGAAGGAGGTGCCTCGTGAGGTTCTGCGCGCTCGACAGGCCGCTCGCCCGTCCCGCGAGCACGAAGTCGCTGTGCAGCACGCGCCGCAGCTCGGGCCGTGTCACGCGGGCGACGTTCACTCCGAACCCGATACCCACCGACCAGATGACCACGGCGAGGGAGCCGCCCCACACGGCCGAGATCATCATGGCGATGATCAGGACCGGGAAGGCGATGAGGATGTCGACGAGGACCGCGACGCTCTCGCGGATCCACCGCGCGGTGAGCGAGCCGAGGGCGGCCAGGGCGATGCCGAGCACCGAGGCCACCGCTCCCGCGCCGACGGCGACGACGACGGTCGTGCGCGCCCCGGCCATCAGCAGGCTGGCGATGTCACGGCCGCTGTTGTCGGTGCCGAGCACGTGCGGCCACGAGGGGTCGCTCCAGCGTGCGCGGGCGTCGACGGAGGCCGGGTCGAAGGGGGTCCACAAGAGCGAGACGACGGCCGTGACGACGACGAGAGCGACGATCAGGATGCCGAATCGCCCGGTGCCCAGACTCCAGAGGCGCCGGAGGGTGGTCATGAGGCCTCCCTCTGACGCGGATCGATGAGGCGGTGGGTGAGGTCGACGAGGAAGCCGACCACAAGGACGAAGCCCGTGAGGGCGAGCAGCTCGCCCTGCACCTTCGGCAGGTCGCGCGCGGCGACGTCGGTGACCAGCATGCGCCCGACACCGGGAAGGGTGAAGAGCTGCTCGATCACGACGGCGCCCACGATGATCCCGGCGATCTGAAGGCCGAGCACCGTGATGACCGAGAGTCCCACATTGGGCAGACCGTGGCTCAGCAGGGCGCGCGTGCGGGTGAGACCCTTCGCGGCGGCGGTGCGCACGTAGTCCTGGCCGAGTGCTTGGAGGGTGGCGCTCCGCACGAAGCGCAGCAGCATCGCCCCTTCGACCACGCCGATGGTGAGGGCGGGGAGGATGAGGGCCCGGAACGCCGCCGCGGGGTCGTTCCACCCCGCCCGGGGGAAGCCCTGGGGCGGAAGCCAGCCCAGCCACACCGCGAACACGACGACGAGCATCATTCCCGCCCACACCACGGGCACCGCTGCCAGGGCCTGCGCCCCGACGCTGAGCGCCGTCCCGCCGATGCGACGTCGTCCGAGAGCGGAGAGAACGCCGAAGGGGATGCCGACCATCAGCGCCACCGTGAGCGACATCGCCGCGAGCGGCACAGTGACGCGGGCCTTGTCTGCCAGCTCCGTGACGACGGACGTGCCCGTGATGAGCGAGGTGCCCAGGTCGCCGCGCAGCAGCCCGCCGATCCAGTCGAGGTACTGCGTCCAGAGCGGGGCCTCCAGGCCCAGGCTCGCGCGCAGCGCGGCCACCTGTTCCGGCGTCGCCTCGGTGCCGGCGATCAGCTGCGCGACGTCGCCGGGGAGCACCCGGAGCGAGACGAAGATCAGCACGCTGGCCACGGCCAGGCCCAGCACCAGCAGGCCCAGCCGTGTCAGCGTGTAGCGGATCACTCCGCCGCGACCGTCACGCCCGCAAGCGGCAGGCGCACGTTGAGGGAGTTCTTCGGGAAGTTCGCCACGTTCGTGCCGACCGCGGTCAACGGTGTCGACAGGAACAGCCAGTCCGCGGCATCTTCGTCGCTCACGATGCGGGCGGCCTCGGCGAGCAGGTCGGAGGACTGCTGCTGGTCGGTGGTCGCCAACGCCTGGGCGTACAGGCCCTGCACCTCGGCGTTGTCGTAGCCGAAGTAGTACGAGGGGTTCGCCCAGTTGCCGAAGTCACGGGCCTCGACGTGGCGCACGAAGCTCAGGTCGTAGTCGTGGTTCTTGTAGACGTTCTGGAGCCACGTGCTGAAATCGACCGAGTTGACCTTGAGGGTCACGCCCACGTCGGCGAACGACGACACGAGGAAGGTCGGGATCGTCGTGGGGTAGACGTTGGGGATGGTCAGCGTGAGGGTGAGGTTCTCGGCGCCCGCCTGCGCGAGAAGCTCGCGGGCGCGGTCGGGGTTGTACGAGATGCTTCCCGACAGGTCTTCGTAGCCGGGGTCGAGCGGGGCGATGGGGCCGTAGAGCTCGCTGCCGGAGCCGAGGGTGTCGATGAGCGCCTTGTGGTCGATCGCCAGACGCAGCGCCTCGCGCACGCGCTGGTCGTTGAGTGGCGCGCGCTGGTTGTTGAAGGCCAGCGTGCCCTTGTCGGTGGTCAGACCCGATTCGATCGAGAAGTTGTTCGTGCCCTCGATCTGGTCGCGCAGCTCGGGGTCGATCTCGAGGGCCACGTCGACGTCGCCGGCGACGGCCGCGTTGGTCGCGGCGCTCTGGTCGGGAATGTAGTCGAGCACGACCTCCGCGACGCCGGCCTTGTCCCCCCAGTATCCGTCGTAGCGCGAGAGGGTCAGGCTCTGCCCGGCGTTGCGGCTCTCGACCCGGAAGGGACCGGTGCCGTTGGCGGCGGTCTGGAAGTTGGTCGTGTCGCCGCTCTTGAAGATGAGGCCCGCGCGGCCCGTCATCGCGAAGAGGAAGTCGATGTTGGGCTTCGCGAGCGTCACGACCACCGTGGAGGCGTCGGGGGACGCGATCGAGGCCACGTTCGCCAGGTCGGAGCTGTTCTGGATGGTGGGGTCGTCCTTGGCCGTCTGCAGCGAGATGATGACGTCGTCGGCCGTGAGCGCGCTGCCGTCGTGGAAGGTCACCCCCTGACGGAGGGTGAAGGTGTAGGTGAGTCCGTCGGGAGACACCGTCCACGCCGTGGCGAGTGCCGGGGCGATCGCGTTGGAGTCGTCGCCGTTGCGGGTGACCAGGCCCTGGTAGACGTTGTCGATGAGAGCCTGCTCGAGCGAGGCGCCGCTGGTGCGGCGGATGTCGAGGTTCGACGGCTCCAGCGACAGACGCACCGTGAGGGTGGCGTTCGGGTCGGCTTCTCCGGTGGGGTTCGGCGTCGTATTCGAGCCGGTGCACGAGGTGAGCAGGAGGGCTCCGATCAGGAGCATGCTCGTGGCGAGAGCGGTGCGGCGCAGCATTGCGGGGTGTGTCCTTTCGCAGGCCGAGGCATCAGGGTGCTGTGGATGCCGAGCAGGGGTGGCAACAGCCTACTTTCACCCGTATTCCCTCGACGCCGTCTGTGACGGTGCGCGACGCGGGATGACCGGGTTCGGGTCGGCGGGTCAGGGGGTGGTCAGGAGCGATCGGATCAGACGCGCGAGGCTCTCGGGATCTTCCTCCTGCGCGTTGTGCCCGGTGGACAGAACCCGGACGTCGGCCCCGGGCACACGCCGCGCGAGCTCCTCGGCATCCGTCTTCGTGACGAAACCGCGCTCGCCGCGCACGAGCGTGACGGGTGCGGTGACCCCGCCCAGGTCGTCCCATCCTGTCGCCGACAGCACAGCCTTCACGGCATCCGGGGTCGTGGCATCGGCCCCGGCGTTCGCGTCGGCGGCGGCGAGGTGCGCGAAGTGATGCTTCCACTCGACCCGTCCGTCGGGGCGCAGACGCGAGTTGAGGAACACCCCGCGCGCCGCAGCCTCGGGGGATCCGCCCAGGCCGAACGAGAGGGCGCGTTCGACGAGTTCTTCCCGCGACGACCAGTCGGTGGGGCCGGCGAAGAACGCGCGGATCTGCGCGGGACCCGCGCTCGGGTCGACCCCCGGTGTGATGTCCACGATCGCGAGGCGAGAGACGAGATCGGGACGGGATGCCGCGGCCGCGGCCGCCGTGAGACCGCCCAGCGAGTGCCCCACGAGCACCTGCGGCGCTGTCGTCCACTGCTCGAGGGCCGAGACGACATCGGGGGCGATCACGCGCGCGACGTACGCCGCATCATCGCGCCACGACGAATCGCCGTGGCCGGGGAGGTCGAGAGCCAGAGCAGGCACCCCCAGGTGCAGCAGCGTCGTGTCCCAGGTGTGGGCGTTCAAACCGGCGCCGTGCAACAGCGTGACCACCGGGGGCGCCCCGCCCCAGCGCAGCCCGCTGAGCGTGCGGTCGTCGGCGAGGGTCAGCCGCACCCGTTCGACGGGAGGGAGTTCGCGGCCGACATCGGCCGCCTGGGCGGGGAGGAACGAGAACTCGTCGCGCTCGGGCATTGGAACAGCCTTCCACCGCGAACGGGATGCCGCTACCACCGCGCCACGGAGCGTCACCGTTTCCCTCCCCACCCGAGCGGAGCCGCCGTAGGCTGTGGCCATGGGCGAAGAACGGCGCGTGCACCTGTCGAAGTCGGCTCCCGAGGCGTACGCCGCTCTGCGCTCGTTCTCGAGCACCGTCGGCCGACTCGCCGCCGAGGCCGGCATCGACGCGCGGCTGCGCGAGATCGTCCAGATCCATGCCTCCCAGCTCAACGGGTGCGCCTACTGCGTGCGTATGCACGTGGATGCCGCGGTGAAAGCCGGGCTCGACGCCGATGTGATCGCCCAGATCGCGACGTGGCGGGAGTCGGGCGTCTTCGATGAGCGCGAAAGAGCCGCCCTCGAGCTGACCGAGTCGTTCACCTTCATCCACGAGGACGGCATCCCCGACGAGGTCTACGACCAAGCGGGCGGCATCCTGAGCGAGGCCGAGTACGTCGCGCTCAGCTGGGTGCTCGTGGCCATCAATTCCTTCAATCGCGTCGCCATCGCGGGTCGATACGCCGTGCCGCCCCGCGCTTCCTCTCCGGTGCCGATCGCCCCGGATGCCGCGCCTGCGGCGACGACGCGCCCGCGCGAGCCTCACGTGCACGCGGACGGCGCCGCATGACCGGCTCGCTCGTCTCGGGCGCGGTGAACTTCCGCGACGTCGGCGGACTTCCGGCGGGAGACCGTCGCACGCGCGCGGGCGTGCTCTACCGCTCCGGCAACCTCGTCGCCGTCGATGACGCGGGCGCTCGGACTCTCCGAGATCTCGGCATCCGCCGCGTGATCGATCTGCGCGACGAATCGGAGGTCGCCCACGCTCCCAGCCGCCTCGATACCGCGGTCGAGATCCAGCACGAGCCGCTGTTCCTCGGCTCGGTCGCCTCTTTCTTCGCGCGCGACCTGAGCCTCGACGACATGTACGCCGCCCTCGTCGACGATTCCGCAGAGCGGGTGGTGTCGGCGATCCGCGGCATCCTGGACGCGCAGCCCGCGCTCGTGCACTGCACCGTGGGGAAGGACCGCACCGGGGTGACCGTCGCGATCGCGCTCGCCGCGGCCGAGGTCGATCGAGAGGCGGTGATCGCCGACTACGCCCGCACCGAGGAGTTCCTCCCCGCCGAGCGCAATGCGCGGGTCCTCGCGGCGATCCGCGCCGTGCACCCCGACAACGTCCACGCCGAAGCTCTCGCGACCCGCTCGCCCGCTCCGGTCATGCGTGCGCTGCTGCAACGAGTCGACCGGGACTTCGGCTCGCCGGCGGGCTACCTCCGCGCGAACGGGATGTCCCAGGGCGAGATCGACCGATTGCGAGAGGTGCTGATCGACTGACCGGGCCGCCTCCGTGGCATCGTGTCGATGTCGAGATACTGGGCAGGGACACAGGTTAGGCAAACCTATGTCGCGGGTATAGTGGAGGCATCATGTCGATCCCCACCGAGCACAATGCGGCAGCGTGTCGCGCCTCGCGTCACACGCGCGTGCAGCACCTCGTGACGGCCGACGAGACCTCGCTCGCCGAGCTCGAAGCCCTGCTCGCGACGCTGCCGATCTGCTCGACCGGCCGCGTGTTCGTCGAAGTCCCCGACGCGTCGTGGATCGGGTCGATCACGGCCCCCGCCCGCATGACCCTGACCTGGCTCGACCGCTCGCGTCGCGGCGGTGCCCCCGGTACCGGTCGCGGCTGCGCGGCCGGTGAAGCCCTCGCCCGCGCCGTCTCGGGCTGGGCCGGTGAGATGCTGTGCTGCGACGACGACGCCACGCGCGTCATCCTGCTCGGCGCATACCTCGGCACCGCCGAGATCGTGGACGAGCTCGTCACGCGTCACGGCGTCGACGCGCAGGCCATTCACACTCCCGAGCGCTTCGGCCTCGCCACCGCGCGCTGAAGCGCCACCCCCGCTCCTCGACGGATGCCGGCTGCGCGATACGCGCCGCCTCGGTCGGCATCCGCCCCGTTCGCTGTGATCGTGCGCGGGGAGAATCCCTCGGGCCGGTAGCTCTCGTTCGGTGGGTCAATCCCCGCGGCGGACGTAGTTGCCCTCGACGAGTCCCGCCTCGATCTCGAACCGATTGCGCAGGGGATCGCGCCCGGCCAGGGCGTAGAGCAGCGGCATGAGGAAACCGTACCGACGCCATTGGCGTTTGTGGACCGCCTCGTGCCCGAGCACGATGTCGGTCGGCCGGTCGTCGCCGGTGAGGAAGCAGCCGCCCACGCATACGCCTCCGCGGGGGAACGCCCACGACGGGAGCCCGCGGAACACCCACAGACCGAGACGCTTCTCGATGCGGCCCGTGCTCCACACCGACCCCCAGATCCAGCCCACCGCGCAGCCGTACCAGTAGCCGACGCGGCTGAGGGGGGAGTCGAGCAGGACGCCGGGGAGGAACCGGTCGAAACGGCGGCCGCGCGCCACCGCCCGTTCGGCCCGCTCTCGCCAGCCCTCCGGGGGCGGGGGGAGGGGGCTCATGCCAGTGCTCCGATCAGACGCAGGATCGTCCCCAGGTCGTCGACGGCGGCCGCCGGGCTCGAGGGGGAGAACTCGGTCAGTGTCGCTCCCGCGAGCGGGAGCAGCTCGCGCAGGCGGCGAATGGATGCCACGACCTCGGCCGTGCGCGCGCCGAAGGGCACGGCCTGGGCGATGCCGCCGATGTCGGCGGGATCGAGGGCGTCGAGGCCGACGTGCACGTGCACACGTGTCGCTCCCGTGGCGGCGACGGCGTCGGCCAGAGCGTCGGGGGAGCCGAGCTCCTCGGCGCGGACCACGGTGATCCCGTGGGCGGCGACGAAAGCCTCTTCTTCGGGATCCCACGCACGGGGGGCCACGAGCACGAGGCGCGAGGGTGCGATGCCGGGCTCGAGGCGCAGGAGCGCCTCGCCCTCCCCGGCGATAGCCCTCAGCACCATGCCGGTGAACGCTCCGCTGAGGGAGGATTCGGGGGTGTTCAGATCGGGGTGAGCATCGATCCACACGACCGCGAGATCGTCTCCCGCGATCGCCGACACGGCCCCCAGGGCGATTCCGCAGTCGCCGCCCACGACCACGGCGGGTTCGTCGGAAGTGCGGACGGCTTCTTCGATGCGCTCGCGCATGCGAACGATTGCGCTGTGGCGCTGCACACGGGTGCCCTGCGCGTCGCCGGCTTCGGTCGGGGGTTCGAGGACGATCGTCGAGGCGCGCGGCAGGTCGCCGGCGATGGCCTCGGCCCCGTCGACGAGCTGCATCGCGCGCGAGGAGGACGACCCCTGCCACTGCGGAGCGACGATGAATCGGGTCATGGTGGTTCCCCTCGGCGGGAGACGCGAGTGCACCGCCTGATCGATCGGGCGGTGCACTCGCGGTCGTGGATCAGACCTGGTCGGGGCTCGGTGCGTCGATGGCGGCACGCTGCGGACCGCCGACCTTGAGAGCCGCGAGACGGGCTTCGACCTCGGTGAGCTCTCCGACGTCTTCGAGAGCGTTGAACTGCGCGTCGATGCTCGAGGCGGCGAGCTCCTGCTTGCCGGCGGCGAGGGCCTCCTGGCGGCGGATCTTGTCTTCGAAGCGGCCGAGCTCGCTCGTCGGGTCGAGCACGTCGATCGACTTGACGGCGTCGTGCACCTTGTTCTGCGCCTCGGCGACCTTGGCGCGAGCGGTGAGCTCGTTGCGCTTGGCCTTGAGCTGCTCGAGCTTGGTCTTCATGCCGTTCAGGCCGTCTTTGAGCTTGTCGACGACCTCGGTCTGCGCGGCGATGGTGGGGGCGGCGGCCTTGGCCTCTCCCTCGGCGGTGATCTGACGCTGGAGGGCGATCTTGGCGAGGTTGTCGAACTTGTCGGCTTCGCTCAGGTTGCCGCCGGCGCGCAGTTCGTCGCCCTTGCGGCTGGCGGCGAGGGCCTTGTTGCCCCACTCGGCCGCCGCCTGGACGTCTTCCTGGTGGTCGCGCTCGAGCAGGCGCAGGTTGCCGATCGTCTCGGCGATGGCCGACTCGGCATCGGCGATCGAGTTCGAGTAGTCGCGGACGAGCTGGTCGAGCATCTTCTGCGGGTCCTCGGCCTGGTCGAGGAGCGCGTTGACGTTCGCGCGGACGAGGGTCTGGATGCGACCGAAGATGGACTGCTTGGCCATGCGGGGTGTTCCTTCCTGAGGGCGACGGTGTCGAGTCTGGTGGCGGATTCTACGAATTGTCTGTGATCGGACGGCGTGGCCGCGAGGGGTGGACTAGCGGCGTGATCCCCGCCCGCCGCCGGCGCGGCTGCGACCACCGCCCGAGAAGCCTCCGCCGCCGCCGCTTCGAGAGCGTCCGCCGCCGGAGAAGCCTCCGCTGCGCGAGCGCCCACTCCCGCCGGAGAACCCGCCGCCGAGGCCGCCGAGGCCGCCCAGGCCACCCAGTCCGCCACCGCCGAAGCCACCGCGCGAGCGCCCGCCGCCGAGAATGGCGTTCACGGCGATGCCGCCGAGGATCGCGCCCATCATGTCGCCTCCGCCGCCGGCGGCTGCGCCGCCGAAGGCGCCGACGTCGTTCTGTGCCGCGGAATCGGCGGCGGCGGCGAGCTGGGCCGCGCGCTGGGCCGCGGCGAGGGCTGCGACCGGGTCGGCGATGCGCAGTTGCTCGGCCTGCACGAGGGCGGCACCGGCCTCGGCGAGACGCGTGCGCGCTGTGGCCCCCACTGCCCCCCGACGCGTGGAGATGAAGTCCTCGGTCGCGGTCACCCGGGCGCGCGCCTGAGCGAGTGTCGTGTCGAGCTCGCTCTCGGCGCGGCGTCGACGCTCGGCCGCGTCACGGGCCTCGTCGAGCACCGCGTCGATGGTGGCGTTCGCCTGCTGCAGTGTCTCGATCGCTTGCGCGGGGTGGGGGCGCGAGACCGAGAGCGCACCGCGCGCGTCATCGAGCTGCGACCGCGCCGAGGCCGCCGCGGCGGCTACTCGTCCGTCGGGATCGGGCAGCCGGGCGGCCGCCGCGAGGTCGCCCTCGATCTCCGCGACGAGGGCCGAGGCGCGTCGGTTCGCGTCCGACAGGGATGCCTCGAGGGCGCCCACGGCGCGCTCGAGGGTGTCGGCCTGGGCCACGGCCGCTTGCGCTGCGCGGATGGCGACGGCCGCCTCTCCGGTGCGACCGGCGGCGAGAGCGGCGGCGGCTTCCGCTTCCTGGGAGCTTGCGAGCTCGAGCCGCGCTCGAGCCTGGGCCGGGTTGTCGGCGACGGGGGAGAGCGCGTCGTCGCTGAAGCGTTCGGTCAGGCGAGCGAGTCTCGCCTCCGCCTCGCTCAGGCCCGCGGCGACCGTCGCGTGCTGGCCGCGGATCGCGGTCAGGGCGCCGGGGGCGTCTGCCTCGAGAGCGCGCAGTTCGTCGAAGGCGGACGCCTTGGCATCCAGAGCCTCGTCGGCGGCCGTGCACAACCGCAGGATCTCGGTATAGCCGGCGCGCTGCTGCTCAGGGGTCTCGGGGGTGCTGTCGTCGAGCTGCTGCTGGATCGAGAACGCCCGGTCGAGGTCGGCCTTGGCCTGGTCGAGCACCTCGACGAAGGGGGCTGCGGCGGCGTCGCCGAACTGCGCGCGGGCGAAGCCGAGCTCCTGCTCGCTCGTCTTGACGGCGTCGTCGGTGGACACGAGGGCGGAACCGGCGCGACGGGAGAGGTCGTCGATGCTCTCGGTCGGGATGCCACCCGCACCGGGCGTCGTCGCTCGACGGCGTCGACGCACGGCCAGCCAGACGAGGCCGGCGGCGATGGCGAGCAACAGCACGCCGACCAGGACGATCGGCACGATGGCCGGGCCGTTCTGCGTCGCCGGCGTCGGGGGAGGGTTCGGCATGTTGCCGCCCGCTTTCGCGTGCGCGGTGCGCAGGCCGTCGGCCGCGGCGACCGCCGCGCCTGCGTCGTCGCCCGCCTCGAGCGCCGGCTGCACCTGGTCCTGCTCGATCGAGGTGAGCTGGGCCGCCGAGATCCCGCCCGCATCGACGTCGCCCGAGAGGTAGTACTGGAAGGTATCGCCCTCGATCGCCACGGCCAGCAGGTACTGGTTGGGCCCGAGCCGGTTGCGGTTGGCGGTCTCGTTCGCCCAGTCGTCGGCGCCGGTCGGATCTTGGAAGCCGTCGACGTAGACGACCCAGAGGTCGAGTCCGGTCTGCTCGGAGAGAGTGAGCAGACGTCGCTGGACGTCCGCCTCTTGCGCGTCGGTCAGCGCGTCCGCCTGGTCGAGCACGTAGCTCGACCCGAGCGTCGGCGGGGGGATCGCCGCGGCGCTGAGGGGAGCGACCAGGACTCCGACGAACGCGAGCAGCAGCACCGTCATCGTGCGCAGCACGTTCGGCTTTCGCATGCAGTCCCCTTCGGTTGCCGGATGCGTCCACCCTATAAACGACCGCCGACACCGGGGTAGGAGCGGCGCGTCCGCTGTGAGCGCACGCGAGCGCCGCTTAGGCTCGGACGCTCGGAGGTACACCATGGACGACCGCTACGGAACCGACGTGCTCGCCCGCGGGTGGCGCGACGCCGGACGCATCAGGCCCGCCGAGGTCGCGGCATCCGCGGATCTCGTCGTGGAGATCGCGGGCGACGGCTTCGTCGGCGCGGTGACCCGCATCGACGGCTCGAACGTCGAGCTCGAAGACCGCTTCGGCAAGCGTCGGCTGTTCCCGCTCGGCGGAGGCTTCCTCGTCGACGGCAAGCCCGTGGTGCTGAAGGCCCCCGCCGCCGCGGCCAAGGGGCGCACGCGGACGGCATCCGGGTCCTTCGCGGTGGCCGACCAGCGCGCGCGCACCGCCCGCGCCAGCCGCATCTTCGTCGAGGGAAAGCACGACGCCGAGCTCGTCGAGAAGGTGTGGGGTGCGGACCTGCGCGCCGAGGGAGTCGTGGTCGAGTTCCTCGAGGGCGTCGACCTTCTCGAGCAGACCCTGGATGCCGAGCCGCCCACCGCCGAGCGACGCTACGGCGTGCTCGTGGACCACCTCGTGCCGAACTCCAAGGAGTCGCGCATCGCCGAGAAGATCGCGCGGGGCCGTCACGGCGCGCACGTGCGCATCGTCGGTCACCCCTTCGTCGACGTGTGGCAGTGCGTCACACCCCGGGCGCTCGGCATCGCCGCGTGGCCGGAGGTGCCGCGCGGGATCGAGTGGAAGGTCGGCGTCTGCCGGGCGCTCGGCTGGCCCGCCGAGGAGCAGGCCGACACGGCTCGCGCGTGGCAGCACATCCTGTCGAAGGTCACCACCTTCCGCGACCTCGAGCCGGCCCTGCTCGGCCGTGTCGAGGAACTCATCGATTTCGTGACCGTCCCGTGAGCGGCCGCAAGGTGCCCGTGCGGCACACTCCCGATACGCAGACGCCTAGCCTGGATGCTATGGACGCCCCAGTCTTCCGCGACAAGCCGGTGTCGTTCGTGCGCCGCAGCGGCCGCATGTCCGAGGCGCAGGACCGGGCGTGGGCCGAGCTCTCACCGTTCTATCTGCTCCCTGTCGAGCGCGCCGCAGCCACGACCAGCGTGAAGGCGGGCACGGCCATCGACCCGGCCGAGGTCTACGGACGCGCGGCCCGCCTCGTGGTCGAGATCGGCTCCGGTCAGGGCCACCAGATCGTCTCCGCCGCAGCAGCCGACTCCGACAGCGACTTCCTCGCCGTCGAGGTGTTCACCGCCGGTCTCGCCCGCACCATGCTCGACGCCGACCGCGAGGGCGTGAAGAACCTGCGCCTGGTCGAGGCCAACGCCCCCGAGGCTCTCGAGCACCTGCTCCCGCCGGCATCCGTCGACGAGCTCTGGGTCTTCTTCCCCGATCCCTGGCACAAGAACAAGCACACCAAGCGTCGCCTCGTCGCCCCCGACTTCGCGCGTATCGCCGCCCAGGCCCTGCGCCCCGGGGGCACCCTGCGCCTCGCGACGGACTGGCAGGACTACGCCGATCAGATGCGCGACGTTCTCGACGCAGCGCCCGGCTTCGAGCGCGCGTTCGCGGGGGAGTGGGCAGAGCGCTTCGACGGCCGCGTGCTCACCGCCTTCGAGCGCAAGGGGCTGCGCGTCGGCCGCGACATCCGCGACCTGAGCTACACGCGGGTCTCGCCGTGACCGCGCACACCGCGGTGCCGGTCCGCGAGCGTTCCACCTGGACGCCCAAGCTCGTCCCGGCGCTGTTGGTGTGCCTCGCTGCGCCGGCGCTGTTCGTCGTCCAGGTCGTATGGCTGGGCTGGATCCTGCTCGCGCTCGCGGTGGCATCCGGGATCCTGGTGGACCGCCGGGGCGGCGTCGCGCTGGCTCGCGGCGAGGAGCCGAGCATCGCCCGCGACGTCTCGCTCGTCGCGATCGGCCAGTTCATCGTGAGCCTCATCCCGCTGCACGCCGAACTCGACAACGCCGCGTTCGTGCGTTTCACCCTCGCCCTGGGCGGGGCCGTCGTCGTGCCCTACGTCATCTCGCGCTTCGTCTACCGCGACAACGCGATCCGCTTCCCGTGGCGCGGCGGCGGACGATGGACCTGGTGGCAGTGGGCCTGGCTCGGCGGTGTCATCGTGCTCGGCTACCTGATCCTGCCGTTCTACTTCATCACCTCGGGCGTCTACCGCAACTGGCCCGAGGTCGTCACCCCCGAGCTCATCGCTCGCCTGTTCGTGGGCGTCGGCGCGGTCGGTATCTGGGACGAGCTCTTCTTCATCTGCACCGTCTTCGCGCTGCTGCGTCGACACTTCCCCGACCTCACCGCAAACCTGCTGCAGGCGATCGTGTTCGTGTCGTTCCTGTGGGAGCTGGGCTACCAGGCGTGGGGGCCGCTGCTGACGATCCCCTTCGCGATCGTGCAGGGGTTCCTCTTCCTCAAGACCCGCTCGCTCTGGTACGTCGTGACGGTGCACCTGCTCTTCGACGCCGTGGTCTTCGGCGTCCTCGTCCACGCGCACAACCCCGGGTCGGCATCCATCTTCCTGATCTGACCCCGGATGCCGGCACCCCGCCGCCCGGCCCCGCCCAACGCCCCGCCCAACGCCCGGCCCAACGCCCCGCCCAACGCCCCGCCCAACGCGCCGCCTAACGCCCCGCGCATAAACGCGATGTGCGCGCAGAAACGCGAGCAGAGCGTGTTTCCGCGCGCGCAGAGCGTTTATGCGTGGCTCGAGAGGGGCGGATGCCGCGGTGCCCGGGTTCTGCCCAGGTCGGCGCGCTACCTTCGGGACTGGACGCCCCCCGCGTCCCCGGACGAGGGATCAGTACCCGGACTGCGACAAGACTGGCCAAGGAGCACAGCCATGTCGTGGATCGTCCTCATCCTGTCCGGAATACTCGAGGCCGTCTGGGCCACCGCCCTCGGCCGTACCGAGGGCTTCACCAAGCTCTGGCCGAGCGTGATCTTCGGCGTCGCGCTCGTGGCATCCATGGGCGGCCTCGCCTTCGCGATGCGCGAGATCCCCACGGGCACCGCCTACGCGGTGTGGGTCGGGATCGGCGCGGCGCTGACGATCGTGGTCGCGATGGTCAGCGGGACCGAGACGGTCTCGGTGGTCAAGGTGCTGCTCGTGCTGGGGCTGGTGGGATGCGTGGTCGGTCTGAAGCTCGTGGGCGACAGCCACTGACCAGGTCATTTCTCGAAAGTCAACCGGATGGAACGCACGGTTTCATCCGGTACCATCCTCTCCAACTGCACTTGTCCGGGCCAGACACCGTCGTCACTCGCCCACATCTTCCCCCTGTGAAAGGTTCCGAGTGAGCGCACCGCCGAGCGAGCTTGTCTCCCCGACGCGTCCGTCGCGCGTCATCGCACGACCGAGTCGTCTCGACCGTCTGCGCGGTTCGCGCCTCGGTCGCTCCCTGCGCCAGTACGGTCACGACGTCCTCCGCAAGCCCGAGGGCATCGTCCCGATCGAGCGCGGCGCGTTCACCAAGGTCCTGAGCCTGTGGGCCATCGCCCGCGTGGTCAACTTCGCGATGCTGTGGGGCTTCTACTCGATCGCCAAGGCCGCGCGCTGGGGATTCGGTCCCGACAGCGAGCGACTCGGCACCTTCTTCGACTACCTCACGGGGTGGGATGCCGACCGCTACGGTCAGATCGCCGCCCAGGGTTATCCCATGTCGTTGCCGATGAACGTCTCGGGCGACATCCTGCCCAACAACTGGGCGTTCCTTCCGGTCTTCCCGACGATGGTCCGCGTGCTCTCGGGTGCCACGGGTCTCGGCTGGCAGCCCATCGCTGTTCTCCTGAGCCTGGGGGCGAGCCTCGGCGCCACCTGGCTGCTCTTCGTGCTGATGCGCACGGTCACCAAGCCGCAGCCCGCCTGGTGGGCCGTCGTCTTCTTCTCCTTCGCCCCGATGTCGTTCCTCTTCGTGATCGGCTACAGCGAGGGACTGTTCATGCTGCTGATGTTCGCGGGCATGCTGCTCGCGATCAAACGGCGCTACCTGTGGATCCTGCCGATCGGCCTCATCACGGCCTACACCCGTCCGGGCGTGCTGGCTCTGGGCCTGGCTCTCGGCATCGTGTTCCTCGTGCGTTTCTTCCGCCGCAAGGTCGATCCGTTCCCGATGCGGGAGTGGCTCTCGCTCATGGCATCCGGTCTCGTCATCGCCGCGGCGGGTCTGTCGTGGAACCACATCGCGCAGTACGTCACGGGCACGCACAATGCCTACATCCGCACCGAGCTCGGCTGGTGGCTGGACTACGTGGGCAACGATGAGTTCACACCGTTCACCCCCTGGTTCCGCCAGGCGGGTACGCACCTGGGCGTCGTCGGCATCGTCCTGGTCATCGCGCTGATCGTCGCTTTCGCAGCGCTGATGTGGTCGCGCCCCGTCCGCAAGCTCGGCCTCATGGTCGTCGCCTACGGCTTCAGCTACGGCGTGTACATCTTCGCGGTGTTCCTGCCGCAGCAGAGCACGTTCCGCCTGCTCATGCCGATGGCGCCCCTGCTCGGCGACGAGCGGTGGTCGTCGACCCCGCGTCGTCGCACGGCGATCCTGGTCGGATGCCTCGTGCTCCAGGCGGTCGCGATCCTGCTGCTGTGGACGCGCGGCAACCCGTGATCCGACACTGACCTGACAAGAGGGGCGGCGCCGATTTCGGCGCCGCCCCTCTTGTCATGTCCCGGGGTCAGTCGGGCTGTCCGCCGGGGTCGACGGCGTCGATGACGTCCTGTTCCGCGGCGTTGTCGGCATCCATCTCCGCCGACCCCGTCGCGTCTTCGTCCGTCCGTGCGAACGCTCCAGCGGAGGAGTCCGACGCGCCGGCGGGTGCGGGCTCCGTCTCGGGCGGGAGGGGGATGGTCGGCTCCGCGGGCGTCGGAACCGTCGGCTCGGAGGGGTTCGGGGCGGTGGGCTCCGAGGGGGTGGGCTGCGAGGGGTCGGACGGGGCCTGGGGGAAGGTCGGAGTACTCATTGCTCGACTCTCCGCGGTGCGGGAAGAGTTCGCGAGCCCCTTTCCCATCGGGCGGCCGCGGTGTATCCCGGTGCGGATAGGCTTTCGGGCGGGGCTTTCGGGCGGGGCTCTCAGGGACGAGGGGACCACATGTCCACGGCACATGACGTGACGAGGCGCGATGCCATCGCGCAGTACCGCTTGGTCGGCGAGCCCACCGAGCCCGACCTCCAGGGGCTCGTCGAGCTCGCCGCGACCGTGTGCAACGTGCCCACCGCGGTGATCAACATCATCGACGACCGCATGCAGCACCAGGTCGCGGCGGTCGGCATCCAGGTCGCGTCGTGCGCCCGTGAGGACTCGATGTGCGCCGCCGTCATCAGCACTCCCGGTCGCGTCGTCGTCCCCGACGCCCGTCTCGATCCGCGTTTCGCGCAGAACGCCTTCGTCACCGGCGAGATCGCCCACACGCGCTTCTACGCGTCGAGCCCCCTCATCACCCCGGCCGGTGTCGCCATCGGCACGCTCTGCGTCTTCGACACCCAGGTGGGAGAACTCTCGGATGCCAGCAGCCGCGCCCTCGATCTGCTCGCGCACCAGGTGATCGACGTTCTCGAACTGCGCCGGGTCCAGCGCGATCTGATCGAGTCCAACGCCCAACTCGAGAGCTTCGCCATGCAGGTCAGTCATGATCTGCGCAACCCCCTCACCGCGTTGACGGGCTTTCTCGAATTGGCGGCCGACAGCCCCGAGATGGTCGACGCCCCGCGCGCCGCTCAGTCGCTGGCCCGCGCGGAGGCCGCGGCCGGGCGCATGACGTCGATGGTCACCGATCTGCTCGACTTCGCTCGAATGGGCGGCGCCCGCCCGCACATGACCCAGGTCGATGTGTCCGACACAGTCGATGCCGTCCTCGAGGACCTCGACGGCGCACTCGCGAACACGGGTGCCGAGGTGATGGTCGAGAGCACGTCGTTCGTGCGCGCCGATGACACGCTGCTGCGGGTCCTTCTGCAGAACCTCATCGCCAACGCGGTGAAGTTCACGGTCGCGGCCGAGAGGGCACCGCGCATCGCGGTGAGCGTCGAGGTCCTCTCCGACGGGTGGCGCATCACCGTCGACGACAACGGCGATGCGCTCGACCCCGAGTTGCGCGAGCGCGTCTTCGAGCCGATGCAGCGCGGCCATGGTGCCGAGGTGCAGGGGATCGGCATCGGTCTTGCGACCTGCCGGCGCATCGTCGAGGCGCACCGCGGCACGATCGGTCTCGACGTTTCTCCCGCGGGCGGCACGCGCGCGTGGTTCGTGCTTCCGTCCGCCGCCTGAGCGCTATCGGGCGATGCGCCAGGGCGCAACCTCCGAGACGGTTGTCCGAGAGGGGCCGTAGCGTGGGCGGTGTCGGTAAGGCCATCGGGCCTTCGCCGTCGATCCGGATGCCGAGGAGGAACGCCCCATGGCACGAAACGTGCGTCTGATGCACTGCACGCCCGACGACGTTTTCCGGGTCCTCGCGAACGGATGGCTGTATCCCCTCTGGGTGGTGGGCACCTCGCGCATACGCGATGTCTCCGAGTCGTGGCCCGCCGAGGGTGCGACGCTGCACCACTCCTTCGGCTCGTGGCCGCTCGTGGTCAACGACAACACGGTCATGCGCGAGTGGGATCCGCCGCGTCGCGCGGTGCTCGAGCCCCATGGCGGACTCATCGGCGTCGCGCGCGTGGCGATCGATGTGAAGGCCCGCGGTGATCGCTGCGTCGTACGTATCCAAGAGGAACCCGTCACGGGCCCGACGACGCTTCTGCCCGACACGGTGTTCGATGCGATCACGCGCTACCGCAACGCCGAGACCCTGCACCGCCTGGCCTATCTGGCCGAGGGCGGCGCCCCCGGATCGACGGGCGGTGCGGCGGCGCTCGGCCACGAGTCCACCGCCGAGAAGGAGCCGATCGACCGATGAGCGAGAGCTACGACGCGATCATCGTCGGCTCCGGCCCGAACGGGCTCGCCGCCGCCGTCACGCTGGCTCGGTCGGGGCTTTCGGTCGCCGTGTACGAGAGGAACGACACCTTCGGCGGTGCCGCCTCGACCGCCGAGCTCACCCTCCCCGGTTTCCGGCACGATGTGGGCTCAGCCGTGCATCCACTGGCGCTGGAGTCGTGGTTCTTCCGCGAGTTCGGTCTCGACCGACGTGTTCCTCTCGTCGTCCCCGAGGTCTCGTACGCCCATCCGCTCGACGGCGGCCGCGCGGGGCTGGCGTACCGCGACCTGTCGCGAGCAGCCGAGGGACTCGGTGTCGACGGTCCGGCCTACGAGCGCCTCATGCGCCCCCTCGTCGATCACCTGCGCGGGGTCGCCGACTTCACCGGGAATGCCCTTCTCCGCGTCCCGGGTGATCCCCTCGCGGCATTCTTCTTCGGCATCCGGGCTCTCGAGCAGGGCGGGCCGTGGTGGAACGCGCGTTTCCGGGAAGAGGTGGTACCGAGCCTCATCACCGGCGTCTCGGCTCACACGATCCTGCACCAGCCGAGCCTCGCCGCCGGGGGAGCGGGCCTCGTGCTCGCCACCTACGGTCACGGCCGCGGGTGGCCGATTCCCGTCGGCGGCAGCCAGGCGATCGCCGACGCGATGATCGCCGACATCCGCGCTCACGGGGGAGTGCGGCGCGCCGGTGTCGAGGTGACCTCCCTCGACGAGCTGCCTCCGGCCCGCGCCGTGCTCCTGGACACGACCCCGCGCTCGCTGATCCGGCTCTGCGGGGACCGGATGCCGGCGGCCTACCGTCGTGTGCTCGAGAGGTTCCGCTACGGCGGCGGCGTCGCCAAGGTCGACTTCGCCCTGTCCGATCCCGTGCCGTGGGCCCACGCCGATGTCGCCCGCGCCGGCACGGTGCACATCGGCGGCACGCGCGCCGAGATCGCTGAGGCCGAGAACGCGGTGGCCCGGGGAGACCTCCCCGACGCCCCCTACGTCCTGGCCGCCCAACCGACGCTGTTCGACTCGACCCGCGCGCCCGAGGGCAAACACGTCCTGTGGGCGTACACCCACGTGCCGTCGGGGAGCCCCGCCGATCGTGAAGAGGCGGTCGTGCGTCAGATCGAGCGCTTCGCCCCGGGATTTCGCGATACCGTGCTGGCCTCGTCGTCTCGGACGGCCGTCGATATCGCGGCGTGGAACCCGAACTTCCCCGGCGGCGACATCTCGGCCGGCGCCCCCACGCTCACGCAGCTCCTGGGACGCCCGGTCTACAGCCCCGACCCCTGGCGCACACCGATGAAGGGCGTATACCTGTGCTCGTCGTCGACGAGCCCCGGCCCGGGCGTGCACGGACTGGCGGGATGGCAGGCCGCGCTCAGCGCGCTCCGGCACGAGTTCGGCACGCGCCTGCGCCCCGACCTCGCTCCCCGCGACAACCAGCTGCACGCAGCCGCACGGTAGCCGTGCCCGAGGGCGACAGCGTCTATCGGCTCCGGCAACGCCTCGAGGCCGCAACCCTCGGTGCGCGCGTGCACGACGGGGAGCTGCGGTCGGGCAACGCCGCCGGGCGCTCGCTCGGGGGTCTTCGCATCGAGGGATACGACACCTTCGGCAAGCACCTGCTCACTCGTTTCGACGACGGGTCCACCCTGCACACCCACCTGCGCATGCAGGGGAGCTGGACCATCACGCGGGCAGGGCGTTCCCTGCCGTCCGCGGTGCGCGAGACGGCGCGGGTGCGCCTGCGACTCGACGACGGGCGAGAGGTGTGGGGTCTCGATCTCCCCGTCGTGGAGCTCGTCCCCACCGCGAGCGAGAGCGATGCGATCGGATACCTCGGTCCCGACCCGCTACGCGACGACTGGGATGCCGCCGAGGCGGTGCGCCGACTCTCGTCACGCCCCGACCGGCCCTTCGTCGCGGCGCTTCTGGATCAGACCGCCGTCGCGGGTCTCGGCAACCTCTGGGTCAACGAGCTCGCCTTCCTCCGCGGCATCCATCCCTTCGCCCCCATCGGGATGACCGACCTCGACGCGCTCACGGCGCTCGCCGCACGGTGCCTGCGGATCTCGGCGACCGTGCCCGGCATGTATCAGGTCACGACCGGTGACCGCCGGAAGGGGGCGTCGCATTGGGTGGCGGGGCGCGCGGGGCGGCCCTGCCTGCGTTGCGGAACCCGCGTGCGGGTGCGCGACGAGGTGCAGAACGACCCCGAGCAGCGGCGGACCTGGTGGTGCCCGCGATGCCAGCCGATGCCCGGCGCCACCGATGTCGGAACCCCCGAGTAGAACAGGACCATGGCTGTCGAGCGCAAGGATCTGCTGCGCGTCACCCGCATCTACGCGGAGGACGCCGCTCTCGAGCTCGAGCGCGGCCGGGAGATCGTCGCGCGCTGGCCCGAGGCCGACATCGTGCCCATCGCCTCACACTGGCAGATCCCCGAGGTGCACGGCGATGAGACCAACGTCGCGCGCTGGGTGCGCATCAAGACCGAGGCGCTGGTGCTGGGTGTGAAGAAGAGCGTGACGACGCGGGTGAACGGGCGATCCGCCGACTTCATCGCCCCGTCGCTCTCGAACGGCTGCGCGATGGCGTGCAGTTACTGCTACGTGCCGAGGCGCAAGGGGTACAGCAACCCCATCACGGTCTTCGCGAACGTCGACCAGATCAGCCGGCATCTCGCGCGGCATGTGGCGGCGCGCGGGCCGAAGACCGAGCCGAACCAGTGCGATCCCGATTCCTGGGTCTACGACATCGGCGAGAACGGCGACTGCTCCGTCGACGCGATGATCAGCGACAACGTACGCGACGTCTGTGAGCTCTTCCGCATGACGCCCACCGCGAAGGCGTCTTTCGCGACGAAGTTCGTCAACCGCGACATGCTGGATTGGGACCCGGCGGGGCGGACGCGCATCCGCTTCTCGCTCATGCCCGCGGCCACCGCGAAGGTCACCGACCTGCGCACCTCGCCCATGGCCGCCCGGATCGCGGCCATCAACGATTTCGTCGACGCCGGGTACGAGGTGCACGTCAACTTCTCACCCGTCATCCTCACCCCGACGTGGCTGACCGACTGGGCGGAGCTGTTCGACCAGCTCGACGCCGCCCTCCATGCCCGGGCGAAGGCACAACTCGCATGCGAGGTGATCTTCCTCACTCACAACGAAGGGCTCCACGAGGTCAACCTCGGGTGGCATCCGAAGGGGGAAGAACTCCTGTGGACTCCCGCCGTCCAAGAAGAGAAGACGTCGCAGAACGGGGCGGTGAACGTGCGCTACCGCCATCCGCTCAAGGCGCAAGCGGTGGCCGCTCTGGGCGACCTCATCGCGCTCAAGCTCCCGTATTGCCGGGTGCGGTACGCGTTCTGACGATCAGTCGATGCGGCCGGTGGGCGACCCCTCGGTGGTGGCCGCCTCGTCGGCATCCTGCTGGGCTGCGGCGCCCTCTTCGGGAGACTCGCTTCCCGCCCCGGAGGAGTCGTGGTCGGGAGCGTCGTTCGCGCGTCCGTCGTGATGCGTCATGGTCATCCTCTTCGTCGTTGGTGTGGAGCGACGGTGTCACGGACCACCGTCCGTGTCCAGGGGGTGGACGCTCTCACAGGGGACGAACGCCGAAGCGCTCGGTAAAGTCCGCGCTCGCGGCATCCTCGAAATCGTCTGCTTCGTCGCGAAGCTCGATGTCGCCCACGACGATCACAGGTACGGCGCCAAGGCGCCGGCGGTCAACGCGAGGGCGAGGGTCGTACCGCCCACGCCGGTAGCGGTGAGCACGGTCGCACGCTCGAACCGGCGACGGCGCGAGACGTTCGCCGGGTGAGTGGTCGAACGCAGCGACGCCTTGGCCGTGTCGAGGGTGTCGTAACGGCCGACCGGTACGCCGTGCGCATCGCGGGAGACGAACCCACCGGCGACCTGGTCGACGCAGCCGAAATACTCGCCGCCGCGGTGAGCGACCCAGAAACCGGTGTCGACCTTCGCCCACAGGACGCGGGCCGCCGTCAGGGGAGCGGGGGACGTGGACGTCGGGGTCGTCATGTCAGGCCGCCGCGGAAAGGGTACGGCGGGCGGGGACGCTGGCGCGGACCGTCTGTGGACGCTGTGCACTGTCGCTCGCGGGAATCTCGACCTCGAGGTCGATGACGAGACCGGCCGAGGAGTTGGCCATGTCGGCCATGTTCTTCAGCGCGGTGGAATTGAGGGTCTCGGGCTCAGCGGAGTCGAAGACGAAGCGCAGGGGGATGGCGGGCTGCAGCCACAGGGTGGAGCGGCCGGGGGCGCCGTCTACGTGAGTCCAGCTGAGCGTGAAGCTTTCGCTGCGTCGAAGCTTGGTGGTCGTGACGACCTTGATGTGGGAGAGCAGGCGATCCGGGATCTGGATCGAGTCGGTCGAGGTGCCGTAGAACAGGTGGCCCATGGGGTACTCCCTTCGAAAGCGATTAACTGCACTTAGAACATACTCGGCTAGTAACTAGTTTGTCTAACTATTATTTCCGAGGTATAGTCGCGGGAAGAGCGGGGAGGAGTGTTTCATGACGGACATCGAAACCACGTCCCTTCGCCCCGCGCCCGCGGACGCAGCCGAAGAGGTCACGTACTGGTACGGCGACGAGCCGTCCGATCGGCGCCACCGCAGTAAGGCCGTTCTCGAAGCCCTTCGCATCTATCGCGCGGCCGAGGTCGCGATGCGCCGTCGTACGCGCGACTCGATGTCGATGGGCGAGAACGAACTCCTCGTCCTGCGATACCTGCTGCGCGACGCCAACCGTCAGGTGCGACCGGGGGAGCTCACCCGCTATCTCGGTCTTTCGACCGCCTCCACCACGGCGATCCTCGACCGGCTCGAACGCTCGGGGCACGTTACCCGGGCGGCGAATCCCGACGACCGGCGCAGCATCTTCATCCAGGCCACCCCCCGCGCGCACGCCGAGGTGCGGCAGACGCTCGGCAACATGCACGATCGCATGCTCGCGGCCGTCATCGACATGACGCCCGACGAGTCTGCCGCGGTGGTCGCGTTCCTCCGACGCATGAGTGACGCGGTGGACGGCGTCGCGGTAGAGCACCCGGCGTTCGATTCCCCGTGATCTACGTGCTCGTCGGCGGCCCGCGCGACGGACAGCACGTAGACGACCTGCCTCGCGGCTATCGCCTGTCCCTCAGCGATCCCCAACCCGAACCCTTCGGAGATTTCGACACCGTCCGCGCGGTGTGGTTCGAGTTGGACGAGACCATGTTCCGCTCGCCCCAGCGTCGCGGCTGAGGGTCTATCTCACGCTCGCTCGACGAGCAAGCCACCCTGCGTCGGTCCTCACGACCCGCACAGTAGGCGTATGCGATGCGTGACCTATGCCGGCGAGACCGTGATCACCACTGACGACGTCGCCGCGTCGTTGATCGAGTTGACCGCGGCGGTGGCGAAGGAGGGGCAGTCCGAGGCCGTGAGCATCCCCATCGTCACAGAGGACAAGAAGGTCGCTCAGGCGGAGCTCGTGATCGGGGTCGGAAACGATGTGCTCTCCGCCCCGCTGGACTGGCACGAAGAAGAGCCGGACTTCTCGCACGCGGCCGCAGAGCTCGAGAAGCACCGGCTCTTCCCGCGTCCGCACCTTCGAGCTGTCGAGCCTGTTTCCGACGCCGACGACGAGCTTCTCGATTACGACTTCGATCGGCCGACCGAGGCTTGAGTCGACGGGGTGAGGTTCGCCCCTTCCGCCAACGACCGCCGGGAGCCTTGTCATCGGTTCCCGGCATCCGCTATGGTCTCAAGTCCGTGCCACTCGGCATGGTGAGCCGAGGAAAGACGAGACCATGACCGCGATGCGCGATCTGCGTCCGGAGCAGCAGGGCAATGACCTGCCGTTCCTGCTCTCGTCGTACCCTCCGGCGCCGGTCGTCTAGACATCTGTCTCGTTTCGCCCCGCCCCGTCAGGTCGGGGCGTTTCTCTTTCCACCGTGTGGGGGAGTGCCTCGTCCGCAGGCTCGACTCCCCGCGCTTCGGCGCACCACACGAAGGAAAGGATCCATGCACAAGCTCACCGAACGGCTGGTGTCGTGGGCGAGCCTCATCGATGACAAGACCATCGAGCAGGCCCGTACCTCGTCCCGGATGCCGTTCATCCACCCCCATCTGGCCCTCATGCCGGACGCCCACCTGGGTCTGGGCGCGACGGTCGAATCGGTCATCCCGACGCTCGGCGCCATCATGCCCGCGGCCGTCGGCGTCGACATCGGCTGCGGCATGATTGCCGTGAAGACGCAGTTCCACGCCTCCGCCTTCGACGGATTGGACCTCGCGGAGCTGCGGCAGCAGATCGAGCGTGCCATCCCGCTCTCGGCCGGTCGTGACAACCGCAAGATCGTCGCGACCGCCGAGCCGCGGGTGGCCGAGCTCGAGGAGCTCGCCGACGAGGCCGGGTTCGACCCCGCGTCGTACGCCGGCCACTGGCGGCACCAGCTCGGCTCGCTGGGCAGCGGCAACCACTTCATCGAGATCTCGCTGGACGAGAACGACGACGTGTGGATGTTCCTGCACTCCGGCTCGCGCGGCGTCGGCAACCGCATCGCGCAACACCACATCAAGGTGGCGCAGCGGCTCGCGAAGCAGTGGTGGATCGAGCTTCCGCATCCCGACCTGGCCTACCTCGTCGAGGGCACGCCGGAGTTCACCCGGTACATCAGTGAGCTCCGGTGGGCGCAGCATTTCGCCCTGCTCAACCGCGAAGAGATGATGGACCGCGTCGCGAACCAGCTCGGGCGATTCCTCGACGCCCCCGTCGAAGAGCGCGAGCGGATCAACTGCCATCACAACTTCACCGAGTCCGAAAGGCACTTCGGCAAGCAGGTGTGGGTGTCGCGCAAGGGCGCGATCATGGCCGACGCCGGTCGTCCGGGCCTCATCCCGGGGTCGATGGGCACGGCCTCGTACGTCGTCGAGGGTCGGGGCAACCCCGTCGCGCTCAACTCGTCGCCGCACGGCGCGGGTCGCGAATACTCGCGGTCGGCCGCCCGCAAGACCTTCACGCGCGAACAGCTGCGCGAAGCGATGGTGGGGATCGAGTACCGAGACGCCGACGCGTTCATCGATGAGATCCCGCAGGCCTACAAGCCGATCGACCGGGTCATGGCCGATGCCGCCGACCTCGTCACGGTGCGGCACACGCTGCGCCAGATCGTCAATGTGAAGGGCGACTGAGACGGATGCCATGGCTGCCACGCCGCAGCCATGGCATCCGCCGTTCGGCCGGGGCGGAATACATCGCTCGGGGGATGCGCGGACGGACATCGTTTCGCGACGATGGGGAGGAGCTCGCGAAGCCGCGCGGGCGGACACTTCCCCCGGAGTGAAGATTCATGAGCCCTGATCGTGCCCAGACCATCGACCATCATCCCGACCCCTCCGACCGGAGTGAACGCCAGAGCACGTGCATCCGCCTCGCTCAGGCCCGCCTGGCGGCTTTCGTGGAGAGCACGGCAGACGACGTCGACGAGACCTCGGACGCGGCCGTGACCGCGCTTCGCTCCGCGGTGTCGTCGGGTGCCGACCTCGACCGCATCTCCGCCGAGCTCGAGGTGAGCACCGGTGCGATTCAGGCGATCGTCGACGGCTCGGTGCCGCTGCGCAGTCTGCATCCCGACGACCGGCTCCGGCGGGACTGAGGCCGGGCTCCCGGGCCATGTCCCTGGGTTCGCTGCGCGGCGGACCCTGTTCGCGTCTGCGGGGTTACGCTCGGGGCAGGACGACGGCGGAGGCGGCGAGATGGGCGAGCGCAGGTTCGAATGGGGCGGTCTCAGCGCCGACCGCGGTGACTACGTGACCGCGGCCGAAGCACTGGCCATGCTCGAGGTGCTCGTCATCGCCCAGGCCGACCTCGACGTCACGACCGAGCTGCGTGACGGCGCCGCCTGGGCGCGGTTCTCGCGCGGAAAGCGCTGGGCCGTCGTGTCGACGCCCGGCTCGCGGTGGTTCTCGGTGGAGACCGACACGGGCCACCGCCTGCAGATCGTCGACGCCAACACCTCCAAAGACCAGAGCGCTCAGCTGCTCGCCGTCCACGTCGACGTCGCCGAGGCGTACGTCCGCGGCGAGGCCGAGCCGGTGCGAAGCGGAGGACTCGGCGGTTCGGTGATCGCGGTCGACGTGAACGGTCGACAGGTGCTGCTGACGCAGTCCGTCGGGCGTCGCGTGCGCGGTCTGTTCGGTCGTTAGGCCCGGCGGACGCTTCGGTCAAGCCGGTGTTCCCCGTCGGCGCTCTTGACAGGCTGGAGAGGTACGCGACGAAGGGAATCCCATGAGCGACCCGCAGAACTCCGCACCGGCCGACGATGCCGCCGACCTCGGCGACGACCCCACGGTCAAGCCGAGCCAGGAGAACGACGTCGACGAGGAAGCCAAGGCCCCCTCGAAGGACGATCCGAACGCCGATCACCAGGCGACGGGTATCGGAGTCATCGGCGACGAGTGATCCGGATGCCGCGGGGCGGGCGTCGCGACAAGCCGACGGCCGCTCCGCGGGTCAGGCTCGACCGCTCCACGGTGCTAATCTTGACCGGTCCGCCTCCGTAGCTCAGGGGATAGAGCGTTGGTTTCCGGTACCAAAGGTCGCTGGTTCGATTCCAGTCGGGGGCACATCGAGAAGGCCGCGATCGTCAGGATCGCGGCCTTCGGTCTTGCCGGGGTCAGCCCTCGTCGGTGACGGACCCGGTGCGCTCGGCGTCTTCGACGATGTGCCGCGAACCGAGCTCGTCCGCGACGGTGCGTCCCTGGTCCACGGCTTCCTCGCGGCTGGAGAAGCTCGCCGAGAGCTCGGGCCGGCCCTCGACCGCGTTCTCCCACTGGCCTCGGTTCGATCGGGTGGTCACGTCGTTCTGGCTCATGGCATCCATGTCACACCCGGGTCGGGGGCACCGCCCCCGTCTTGACAGGCGTTGTCAAGACCGTCATGGGGTTCCGCAGGATGCTGCGATGCTGAGGAGACCTTCGAAAGGGGTCTGTCATGAGTGTCGGAGCCGGTATTGCGCTGTTCGTCGTCGGCGCCATCCTCGCCTTCGCGGTCAACCTCCCCAACGACTTCGTCGATCTCACCACGATCGGCTACATCATGATGGGCGCGGGCGTCATCGTCTTCCTCATCGGGGTCGTGATGCTGGTTCGTCGTCGCCAAACCGATACGGTCACCCGTACCGAAGGAGCGGGGGCGGCGCGGGTCACGCGCTCGAGCACGCGCTCCTCGAACGACAACCTCGTCTGAGCCCCGCGGGGTCGATCCCCGGAGAGCTGATATGACCGAACCCACCCCCACCGTCGCATACGACCCCGCCGTCGACGACCTGTTCGACGGGCGCTATCGCCTCGGGCGCGTCCTCGGCCAGGGCGGTTACGCGCGTGTCTACGAAGCCGTCGACACCGCGCTCGAACGCACCCTCGCCCTCAAGGTGATCGACGGCGACGGCGCCGACCCCTCCGACGTGGCCCGCGTGCGCTCCGAGATCCGGCTGCTCGCGTCCCTGTCGCACCCCTCCCTGGTCACGCTGTACGACGCCAAGCTCGACGCGCAGCCGGCCTACCTGGCCATGGAACTCATCGCCGGACCGACCCTCACCGATCGCATAGCGCGCGGAGCGCTTCCGGGGCCCGATGTCGCCCGCATCGGTCGCGAGATCGCCGAGGCGTTCGCCGTCATCCACGGTCGCGGCATCGTCCACCGCGACGTGAAGCCCTCGAACATCCTCATGCGACCCGCCGCCCACGCCGGCGAGAGCCCGCGCGCGACCCTCGCCGACTTCGGTATCGCCTCGCTCGTCGGGGCGACACGCGTCACCCGAGCCGACACGGTCGTCGGCACCGCGGCGTACCTCAGCCCCGAGCAAGCGCGCGGGATGCCCGCCGGCCCCGCGAGCGACGTCTACGCGCTCGGACTCGTCCTACTCGAGGCGCTGACCGGCTCCCGCCCCTTCGGGTCCCGCACGCCGCACGAAGCGCTCGCGGCGCGGCTCGTCGGTCCTCCCGAGATCCCCGCGCAGATCCCGCCTGCGTGGCGCGAAGTTCTGGAGCGGATGACCGCGATCGAGCCGAACGAGAGACCGGGTGCCACGGGCCTCATCTCCGAGCTCGGCACCCTCTCGGGGGTGACGGTGCCCGTATCGGCCCCGGCGAAGCCGGCCTCGCCTCTTTCGACGGCTGCCCTTGCCGGCAGCACCGGCCCCACGCGCGTCTTCGAGCCGTCCGTGAACCCGACTCGGCGCCGGGCCGAGACAAAGCCCTCGCGTCGCGCGCTCGTCATCGGCGCCGTCGTTGCGGTTCTCCTGGCCGCCGGAGGCGTCGGCATCGCCGCAGCTGTCGGTTCCGGGGGCGGGGCCGACGAGCCCGCTCTGCCGTCGCTTCCCCAGCCCCTCGACCAGCACATGGACGACCTCTGGAAGCAGGTGGGTCCGTGATCCGCCGCGCCGCCCCCGCCGCGGGCCTCCTCCTCGCCGCGGCCATCGTCCTCATGGCATGCACCCCGCCGGCTGCGACCCCCACGGCCTGGCAGCAGAACGTGCAGACCGTAGCCGATCAGGCCTCCGGTGGCGACTACGCCTCGGCTCTCGCGAGCCTGGATGCTCTCGAGGCCGACGTGGTCGCCCGCCGTGACGCCGGCGAGATCTCCGCGGACGAAGCCGACGGCATCCTGAGTCGGATCGCCACCGTCCGAGCCGACCTGACCTCTCTCGTGCCGACGCCGACGCCGACGCCCACAACCGATCCCGCGCCCACACAGTCGTCGGACACGGTCGTCGACGACGGTGGTGATGAGCCCGCCCAGCCGGCTCCGGACGACCAGAGTCCCGGCGGAAAAGACGACAAGGGACCGGGCAACGGCAATGGCAATGGCAACGGCAAGGGCCCCGGCAAGAAAGACGGCTGAGCCGCTTCGCCCGGGTCGCGCCGAGGGGGTCGGAACGCGTGCGAGGATTGCCCGGTGCCGCGCCGCGTGACCGCAGAACTCGACCTCGATCTCGGGGCCTCCGTCGACCTCATCTTCCAGATCACCGCCGCGCAGGGAGCGCCCCTGGCGAGCGAGAATCTCACATTCGCACAGGGAGACCGTCTCTACGCACCGACCGAGCTCGTCGACCCGTCCGGCAGTCGACTCCATCGGCTCACCGCCGACCAGGGGCCCCTCTCGGTGCGCTATGAAGCGCTCGTCTCGGGTGCGGCCCAGAGTCCCCGCACGAGCGATCTCGAGACCATCGGCTATCTGCGGCCGAGCCGCTACTGCCAGTCCGACGAGGTGTTCGCCCAGGCGCGGCGTCAGTTCCGCGGTCTGTCGGGGCGCGAGCTCCTGGCCGCGGTGTCGGACTTCGTGGCATCCACCGTCACGTACACGCCCGGGCTCAGCATGGGCACCGACAGTGCCGTGACGACCCTCTCGACCGGTCAGGGCGTGTGCCGCGATTACGCGCACGTCGTGATCGCCCTTCTGCGCGCGATGGACATGCCCGCCCGGTACGCGGCGTGCTTCGCCCCCGGGCTCGACCCGATGGACTTCCACGCCGTCGCCGAGGCGTACCTCGACGGGCACTGGTACGTCGTCGACGCCACGCGCCTCGCCGATCGTCGCTCGCTCGTGCGGATCGCCACGGGACGCGACGCGGCCGACTGCGCCTTCCTCAGCTTCCACGGCGGATACGTGGGGCTCGAGCGGATGCGCGTGGATGCCGTGCTCGAAGACGCCCCCGCTGCGGAGCCCGACGACCACGAGACCCTGGTGCGGATCGCCTGACGCAGCCTCCCAGGCGTCGCGCCCTAGACTTGACGGGTTATGGATCCCGCAGCCCTCTCCGCCGCCCTGCTCGCTGTCATCGCCCCGCTCGCCGAGGCGCGACGAGAGGGTTCCTCGGCCGGGATCACGGCCGCCGACCTGCCGCTCGAGCGGCCCAAGAACCGCGATCACGGTGACTGGGCGTCCAACGCCGCCCTGAAGCTCTCGAAGGTCATCGGGGCCAACCCCCGTGAGTTCGCGGCAGAGATCGCCGCCGGCCTCGAGTCCGTCGACGGCATCGCGAGCGTCGAGGTCGCCGGCCCCGGATTCATCAACATCCGCCTGGACGCCGCGGCCGCCGGTGCGCTGGCCCGCACGATCGTCGAGCAGGGCGCCGCGTTCGGCACGAACGAGAGCCAGAGCGGCAACACGATCAATCTCGAGTTCGTCAGCGCCAATCCGACCGGTCCCTTGCACATCGGCCACACCCGCTGGGCGGCCCTGGGCGACGCGATCGCCCGCGTGCTCCTCGCGAGCGGGGCAACCCTGGTGCGCGAGTTCTACATCAACGACGCCGGCGCCCAGATGGAGCGATTCGGCCGCTCGGTGGTCGCCGCCATCGCCGGCGAGCCGACACCCGAAGACGGCTACGGCGGCGCCTACATCGCCGCTCTCGCCGAGCGCGTGCAGGCCGCCCGCACCGACATCCTCGAGCTCGACCGCGCCGAGCAGGTCTCGGTCGCCACCGAGCTCGCCTACGGCTTCCAGCTCGGCGAGATCCAGGCCTCGCTCGCGCGCTTCAACGTGCACTTCGACGTTTGGTTCTCGGAGCGCGACCTGCACGCCCGCATCGAGGGCCAGCCGAGCCTCGTCGACGAGGCTGTCGACCGCCTGCGCGAGCAGGGCCACGTTTTCGACGATGACGACGCCGTGTGGGTGCGCACGACCGACTTCGGCGACGACAAGAACCGCGTCATCCGTCGCTCGAACGGCGAGTACACCTACTTCGCCGCCGACGCCGCCTACTACCTCAACAAGGGCGACCGCGGGTTCGCTCACAAGATCTACCTGCTCGGCGCCGACCACCACGGCTACGTGCACCGCCTCAAGGCGCTCGCCGGAGCCGCGGGCGACGACCCCGAGAAGGACATCGAGGTGCTCATCGGGCAGCTCGTCTCGATCAACGGGGCACGCCTGTCCAAGCGGGCGGGCAACATCGTCGAGCTCGACGACCTGCAGGCGTGGCTCGGAACCGACGCCCTGCGCTACTCGCTCGCGCGTTACCCGGCCGACTCGCCGCTGACGCTCGACCCCGAGATCCTCCAGAAGCGCACGAACGACAACCCGGTCTTCTATGTGCAGTACGCCCACGCGCGCACGCACAATGTCGCGCGCAACGCCGCGGACTCCGGCGTCGACCGCTCGGAGTTCGCCCCCGAGCTGCTCGACCACGAGACCGAGTCGGCGCTCCTGGGCGCACTGCAGGAGTACCCGCGCATCGTCGCGTACGCCGCCGAGGTGCGCGAGCCGCACCGCGTCGCGCGTTACCTCGAAGAGCTCGCCGGGCTGTACCACCGCTGGTACGACAACTGCCGCGTCATCCCGCTCGGCGACGCCCCCGTCGAGTCCGTGCACCGCACGCGCCTGTGGCTGAACGACGCCACCGGTCAGGTGCTGCGAAACGGCCTCGACCTGCTCGGCGTCAGCGCTCCGGAGCGGATGTAGAGCATGACGGATGCCACGGCCCCCCGCCGCCGCACCGGTCGCTGGATCGCCGTCCTCGTGGTCGTCGTCGTCCTGCTCGCCGGGGCGGTCGTGGCAGCGGAGTTCATCGCCCGCTCGGTCGTGACCAGCACCGTGCGCTCGCTCGTCGTGAAGAACGTCGGCCTGCCCGACGATCAGAACGTCGACGTGTCGGTGTCGGGTCTGGTCCTGCCGCAGCTGCTGGGCGGACGCCTCGACGAGGTCGCCGTGTCGTCGAACGACGTGACCCTCGGTCCCATCACCGGCGACGTCCGCGTCGACCTGCGCGGGGTCCCCGTCTCGGGCGATGCCGCGGCGGACGGCGGGGTGGCCTCGGTGCGCCTCGACCAGGATCACCTCAAGACTCTGCTCGCCGAGGTCCCGGATCTCCCGGCCAGTACCGTCACCATGGCCGCCCCCGATGTGAATCTCGAGACCTCGCTCTCGCTGTTCGGCATCGCGATCCCGGTCGGCGTCGGGGTCACCCCCGGTGCCGCCGAAGGCGATCTGACGTTGACCCCGTCGTCGTTCCAGGTGGGCGGCAACGCGATCGATGCCGATACCCTCCGCGGCCAGTTCGGCGGCGTGGCCGATTCCTTGCTCAAGACGACGAGCCTCTGCATCGCCGACCGCCTCCCGCGGGGGCTCACCCTGACCTCGGCCACCGTCCAGGGGCAGGATCTCGTGGCGACGTTCGACGTGGCCGGCGGCATCCTGAACGATTCCGCCCTGCAGAGCGACGGCGCCTGCGGCTGACCGCCCGGCTCGACACGGAGCACCGCCCCGGACGTCCGCGTGTGCGTTCCTCCCGGTCGCGTGCCGCGACGCCCGCGCCCCCTCGGAACCGAGACAGCAGGGGCGGTCGTGGGAAAAGGGCGGCATACGTCGTGCCCTAGACTGCAAGGACTGCCCGCCGCGTGACTCTCCGCGCGGGTGGGAGCCGTGATCCGCGGCCGTCGCGTCGCCGCAAAACCCGATTGGTCCCCCTGTGTCCGCCTCGCACTCCGCGCTCGTGCCCGCCTGGCTCACCGCCCCGGCCGAAGCGAACGAGCTCGTCTCCTCCGTCTGGCCCGCCTCGGCGCACCGCGTCGCCGACGGCTCTGTCGAGGTCGGAGGGGTCTCGGTCTTCGACCTCCGCGACCGCTTCGGAACGCCGCTCTACGTTCTCGACGAGCACGAGGTGCGTGCTCACGCTCGTCGTGCTCGCTCCGCCTTCGATTCCGCGGCCGCACGCCACGGCATCCGGGCTCGTGTCTACTACGCCGGCAAGGCCTTCCTCTCTGCCGAGGTCGTGCGCTGGGTCGTCGCCGAGGGCCTCTCGGTTGATGTCTGCACCCGCGGGGAGCTCGAGGTCGCCCTCGCCGGGGGCGCCGAGCCCGCGCGCCTGGGCTTCCACGGCAACAACAAGAGCGTGAGCGAGCTCGAGCGCGCCGTCGAGGTCGGCATCGGTTCGGTCGTGGTCGACAGCCCGATCGAGATCGAGCGTCTCGCCGCGATCGCCGCGCGGCGCGGGGCCGTGCAGTCGGTGCTCGTGCGCGTGCGCACGGGCGTGCACGCCGAGACCCACGCGTTCCTGGCCACGGCCCACGAAGACCAGAAGTTCGGCTTCTCGCTCGAGGGGGCGGCCGAGGCCGTCGCCCGCATCCGCGAGCTGTCGAGTCTGCGGTTCGTGGGGTTGCACGCGCACATCGGTTCGCAGATCTTCGACTCCTCCGGTTTCCGGGAGTCGGCCGCGCGTCTGGTCGACCTGCACGCCGATCTGCTGGCCGGAGGAGAGATCCCCCTTCTGAACGTCGGCGGCGGCTTCGGCATCTCCTACACCTCGGTCGACGACCCGAAGCCCATCGAAGAGATCGCCGACGGCATCGTCGACGCCATCGCCGACGAGTGCGCGGTGCGCGGCATCCCGATGCCCGATGTCGCCACCGAACCGGGTCGCGTCATCGTCGGTCAGGCCGGCATCACGCTCTACGAGGTGGGCACGGTCAAGACCGTGACCGCGGGGGAGGACCTCGACCGCACCTACGTCAGCGTCGACGGCGGCATGAGCGACAACGCCCGCCCCGCGCTGTACGGCGCCGATTTCTCGGCGCGCCTCGTCTCGCGCACGAGTTCCGCGACCCCGGCGCTCTCGCGCGTCGTCGGCCGCCACTGCGAGTCCGGGGACATCGTGGTGGATGCCGAGTACCTCCCGGCCGATGTGACCCCGGGCGATCTGCTCGCGGTGCCCGCCACCGGCGCCTACTGCTTCTCTCTCGCGAGCAATTACAACTACACGCCGCGCCCGCCGGTCGTCGCTGTCCGCGACGGTCAGGCTCGCGTGATTGTGCGCGGCGAGAGCATCGACGACCTGCTCTCGCGCGACGCCGCCATCCCGGCATCCGATTCATCCTTCTCACGCGGCACGACCGCATCACCCCACGGAGACACTGAATGACCGACTACCGCACGCTCCGCGTGGCGCTTCTCGGCGCCGGCGCCGTCGGCTCGCAGGTCGCCGACCTGCTGCTCAAGCACGGCGACGAGCTCGCCGATCGCGCGGGCGCCAAGCTCGAACTCGCCGGCATCGCCGTGCGCAACCTCGACGCGAAGCGCGACGTCGATCTCCCGCAGGAGCTCTACACCACCGACGCCGAGACCCTCATCGTGGGCTCCGACATTGTCATCGAGCTGATGGGCGGGATCGAGCCCGCCCGCACCCAGGTGCTGCACGCGATCGCCTCGGGCGCCGACGTCGTCACCGCGAACAAGGCGCTGCTGGCCACGCACGGCTCCGAGGTCTTCGAGGCCGCCGACCAGGTCGGCGCCGAGGTGTACTACGAGGCCGCCGCAGCCGGTGCCATCCCGATCATCCGGCCGCTGCGCGACTCGCTTGCCGGCGACCGCGTCGTGCGCATCATGGGCATCGTCAACGGCACGACGAACTACATCCTCGACCGCATGGACACCGAGGGCGCCGACTTCGCCGACGTCCTCGCCCAGGCACAGGCCCTCGGGTACGCCGAGGCCGACCCCACCGCCGACGTCGAGGGCTACGACGCCGCGCAGAAGGCGGCGATCCTCGCGAGCCTCGCGTTCCACACGACCGTGCCCCTCGACGCCGTCCACCGCGAGGGCATCACCTCGGTCGACGCCGCGATGATCGAGTCGGCGCGTCACGCCGGATACGTCATCAAGCTTCTCGCGGTGTGCGAGCGCCTGGCCGCCGGTGTCGACGGCACCGAGTCGATCTCGGTGCGCGTGTACCCGGCCCTGGTCGAGCGCACTCATCCCCTCGCGAGCGTGCACGGTGCGAACAACGCCGTCTTCGTGCAGGCCGAGGCCGCGGGCGATCTCATGTTCTACGGTGCCGGCGCCGGTGGCGTGCAGACCGCTTCGGCCGTGCTCGGCGACGTCGTGTCGGCCGCCCGCCGTCATATCGCCGGCGGTGTGGGCGTGGGCGAGTCGACCCGCGCGAACCTCCCGGCCGTGCCGATCGGGCACGTCATCACGCGCTACCAGATCACGCTCGAGGTCGACGATCAGCCGGGCGTCCTCGCGACGGTCGCCGGGATCCTCAGCGAGGGGCGCGTGTCGATCGCAACCGTCGAGCAGACGGTCATCGACTCATCTCCGGATGCCGCAGACTCGGGCGCTTCGACAGGCTCAGCGACCGGAGCGGGATCCGCCCGCCTGGTCATCGGAACACACAAGGCCCGCGAGCAGGATTTGAGCGAGACCGTCGAGCGTCTCGCCGCGAGCGGCGTCGTCGAGCGCGTGGTCTCCGTGCTGCGTGTGGAAGGGAACTGACATGGCACACCTCTGGGGCGGAGTCCTCCGCGAATACGCCGATCGTCTGGGTGTCACCGACGCCTCCACCGTCGTCACCCTCGGCGAGGGCGGCACGCCGCTGCTGCCGGCACCCGCGCTGTCACGTCGTACGGGCGCCGACGTCTGGGTCAAGTACGAGGGGATGAACCCCACCGGGTCGTTCAAAGACCGCGGCATGACGGTGGCGCTCTCGCGTGCGGTCGAGCACGGCGCCAAGGCCGTCATCTGCGCCTCGACCGGCAACACCTCGGCTTCGGCGGCGGCGTACGCCGCGCACGCCGGCATCACCGCCGCGGTGCTCGTGCCCGAGGGCAAGATCGCCATGGGCAAGCTCAGCCAGGCCGTCGCCCACAACGGCCGGCTCATCCAGATCCGGGGCAACTTCGACGACTGCCTCGAGATCGCGCGCGAGCTCGCCGACCACTACCCGGTGCACCTGGTCAACTCGGTCAACCCCGACCGCATCGAGGGGCAGAAGACGGCGGCCTACGAGGTCGTCGAGGTCCTCGGCGACGCTCCCGACTTCCACTTCATCCCGGTCGGCAACGCCGGCAACTACACCGCGTACTCGCGCGGCTATCGCGAAGAGGCCGCCCGCGGCGTCGCCACCCGCGTGCCGCGCATGTTCGGCTTCCAGGCCGCCGGCTCCGCACCTCTCGTGCGCGGCGAGGTCGTCAGGCAGCCCGAGACCATCGCCAGCGCCATTCGCATCGGAAACCCCGCGTCCTGGGAGCTGGCCCTCGAGGCACGCGACGCCACCGACGGCTACTTCGGCGCGATCGACGACGCCGGCATCCTCGAGGCGCAGAAGATCCTCGCCGGCGAGGTGGGCATCTTCGTCGAGCCCGCTTCCGCGATCAGCGTCGCGGGTCTGCTCGAACGTGCCGAGGCCGGAGTCGTCCCCGCCGGTGCGAGGGTCGTGCTCACCGTCACCGGCCACGGGCTCAAGGACCCCCAGTGGGCCCTGCGCCGCGCCGACGGCACCGACGTATCACCCACGGTCGTCGACGCCGCCACCTCGGAGGTCGCCTCCGTGCTCGACCTGCAGCCGGTGACCGCGTGAGCCCAGGCCCCGGTCGTCGGGTCGCCGTTCGCGTTCCCGCCACCAGCGCGAACCTCGGGCCCGGCTTCGACACCCTCGGCCTCGCCCTGAGCGTGTACGACGAGCTCGTCGTCGAGCAGCTCGATGCGGACCGCCTCGAGATCGAGGTCGAGGGGGAGGGCGCGACCGACGTCCCACGCGACGCGTCGCACCTCGTGGTGCGCGCGATGGCGCACACGTACGCCTCGGTCGGTCGTTCCCTTCCGGGACTGCGGCTGACGGCGCACAACGTCATTCCGCACGGGCGCGGCATGGGATCGTCCGGGGCCGCCGTGGTCGCGGGCATCCTGGCCGCGAAGGGTCTGCTCGAGGGAGAGGTCGCCTTCAGCGACGTCGACCTGCTGCGCCTCGCCACCGAGATGGAGGGGCACCCCGACAACGTGGCGCCGGGTCTCTTCGGCGGACTCACGATCGCGTGGATGGATGCCGAGGGCCCCCAGCACAAGCAGCTCATCGTGCACCGTGGCGTGTCGCCGCTCGTCTTCGTGCCGAGCTTCACGATGTCGACCGCCGTGGCGCGGAGCCTGCAGCCGCTGCAGGTGCCGCGCGAGGACGCGGTGTTCAACGTCTCGCGCTCGGCCCTTCTGATCGCGGCGATGACGCAGAGCCCCGAACTGCTGATGGCAGCGACCGAAGACAAGCTGCACCAGAACTATCGCGCGCAGGCCATGCCCGAGACCGACCGTCTCGTGCGGGCGCTCCGCGCCGAGGGCTACGCCGCCGTCGTCTCGGGCGCAGGGCCCAGCGTCCTCGTGCTCGCCGACGGGCCGGGGCAGCGACTTGCGGCGGAGGATCTTATGGCATCCGTGGTCGACACCCCGTGGCAGGCGCTCATGCTCGCCGTCGACGTCAAGGGTGGTACAGTGAAAAACGCAGAGGGTTCCGCGTAACTTCGCGAATCTGAGCCTCTGCACCACCTGCGAAATCCGCAACACATCGCGAACCCGGTATCGGCTGCAGTCTCCCGAACCGCTGGTGTCCTTCGTCTGCGTTCTGCATGGCGAAGCGCGATCTGATCACGTTTCATTTTCTGAGGAGCACTCGTGGAGTCCATCTCCGAGACCCAGCCCGTCGACGCGCCCGAGGGCGTCGAGACCGACGAGCAGCCCACCGCTGCCGATCAGGGCACCGACACCGAACAGGCCACCGAGGCCGCTGCGGAGGGCGCTGGCGCCCCCGCTGTCGACGAGCCCGCCGAAGCGGACGCCGCCGCTGCCGACGCGCAGCCCGAGGCGCTGTTCACCGACGACGCGCTCGCTGAGGCGCCTGCCGCCGACGCCGCGCCCGCGGCCGAAGAGGCCCCCGTCGAGGAGGCCCCCGTCGAGGAGGCCGCCCCCGTCGAGAAGCCCGCTCGCGCTCCGCGCAAGCGCGCTCCGCGCCGTGCGAAGAGCGCCACCGCCGAGGAGACGGCCGCCGCTGAGGCCGCCGCCGCCAAAGAGAAGGCCGCCGCGGACGCCGCTGCGGCCGAAGCGCCGGCCGCGGACGAGTCCGCCGACGCCGCCACGCCCGTCACCACGGCGGCCGACGTCGCCGCTGACGCCGAGGCCGTCGCCGAGACCCCCGCCGTCGCCGAGACCCCCGCCGTCGCCGAGACGACCGCCGCCGATGAGGCGAGCGCCACCGAGACCGCGTCCGCCGAGACCGGTTCGACCGACGACGCCGCTGCTTCGGCGACTGACACGGCGTCGGGCGAGGGCGCATCGACCGACGCGTCGGCGCCGGAGAGCGCCGAGCAGGGCGACGAGACGCCGGCCCGCGGGCGCGGCCGCAGCCGCTCGCGCAACCGCAACCGCAACAAGGCCGACGCCGACAAGGGCGAGACGCCGGCACAGCCCTCCGCCGACGAGGCCGAGGCGCCCGAGAAGACCCCGCGCGAGAACGCTCAGCGCGACAACGCTCAGCGCGACAACGCCCAGCGCGAGAACGCTCAGCGTGACAGCGCGCAGAACGGCCAGCAGGCCCAGCAGCAGCAGGGCGGCTCGGCGAACAGCCGCAACCGTCAGCGCAACAAGCGCCGTGGCCAGAGCGTCGCGGGCGACGAGTTCGAGACCGAGATCGGTGAGGACGACGTCCTCGTCCCCATCGCCGGTGTCCTCGACGTGCTCGACAACTACGCCTTCGTCCGCACCACGGGGTACCTGCCCGGCCCGAGCGACGTCTACGTCTCGCTCGGCCAGGTGAAGAAGTACAACCTACGCAAGGGCGACGCCGTCGTCGGTGCGATCAAGCAGCCCCGCGAGGGCGAGCAGCAGGGGCGCCAGAAGTACAACGCACTCGTGCAGGTCGACTCGATCAACGGTCTGTCGGTTGACGACGCCGCCGCTCGCGTCGAGTTCAACAACCTCACGCCGCTCTACCCCCAGGAGCGCCTGCGCCTGGAGACCGGCCCCGAGAAGCTCACGCAGCGCATCATCGACCTGGTCGCCCCGGTCGGCAAGGGCCAGCGCGGCCTGATCGTCGCCCCGCCCAAGGCCGGTAAGACCATCGTTCTGCAGCAGATCGCCAACGCGATCGCCACGAACAACCCCGAGGTCCACCTCATGGTCGTGCTCGTCGACGAGCGCCCCGAAGAGGTCACCGACATGCAGCGCACGGTGCGCGGCGAGGTCATCGCTTCGACGTTCGACCGCCCGGCCGAAGACCACACCACCGTCGCCGAGCTCGCCATCGAGCGCGCGAAGCGTCTCGTGGAACTCGGCCGCGACGTCGTCGTGCTGCTCGACTCGATCACCCGCCTCGGCCGCGCGTACAACCTCGCCGCCCCCACCTCGGGGCGCGTGCTGAGCGGCGGCGTCGACGCATCGGCGCTGTACCCGCCCAAGCGCTTCTTCGGCGCCGCGCGCAACATCGAGAACGGTGGATCGCTCACCATCCTCGCCACGGCCCTGGTGGAGACCGGCTCCAAGATGGACGACGTCATCTTCGAAGAGTTCAAGGGCACTGGCAACAGCGAGCTGCGCCTGAACCGCCAGCTCGCCGACAAGCGCATCTTCCCGGCCGTCGACGTCAACGCGTCGAGCACCCGCCGTGAAGAGATGTTGCTGTCGAACGACGAGGTCAAGATCACCTGGAAGCTCCGTCGCGCGCTGGCCGGCCTCGAGCCCCAGCAGGCCCTCGAGGTCGTGCTCGGAAAGCTCAAGGAGACCCAGTCGAACGTCGAGTTCCTCGTGCAGATGCAGAAGTCGATCCCGGCGCCCGCGCGCGGCGGTGACGACAACAGCATCCGCTGATCGGGGCGGCAGACGCGATGTCGGAGCCCGCGATGTTCGAGTCGGTCCGCGGACTGCTCGAGGAGCACAAGGCCGTCCAGGAAGAGCTCTCCGACCCGGCCGTGCACGCGGACGCCGCGCGCGCCAAGCGCGTCAACCGGCGTTATGCCGAGTTGTCGCGGATCGTGACGGCGCACGAGGCGTGGGTCTCGGCGTCCGATGATCTCGAGGCCGCCCGCGAGCTCGCCCGCGAGGACGAGGCGTTCGCCGACGAGGTGCCTGGTCTCGAGGAGCGGGTCGCCGAGACGCAGGAGCGTCTGCGACGTCTGCTCATCCCGCGCGACCCCGACGACGCCCGCGACGTCATCATGGAGATCAAGGGCGGCGAGGGGGGAGCCGAGAGCGCCCTCTTCGCGGCCGACCTGCTGCGCATGTACCTGCAGTACGCGGCATCCATGGGTTGGAAGACCGAGCTCCTCGAGCGCACGGAGTCCGACCTCGGCGGCTACAAGGACGTGCAGGTCGCGATCAAGGGGTCCTCGAGCGACCCGGCCCAGGGAGTGTGGGCGCACCTGAAGTACGAGGGCGGCGTGCACCGCGTGCAGCGCGTGCCGGCCACCGAGTCGCAGGGGCGCATCCACACCTCCACCACGGGCGTGCTCGTCTTCCCCGAGGTCGACGAGCCCGAAGAAGTTGCGATCGACCCCAACGACCTGAAGATCGACGTCTTCCGCTCGTCGGGCCCCGGTGGTCAGTCCGTCAACACGACCGACTCCGCCGTGCGCATCACCCACGTTCCCACCGGGATCGTCGTGTCCATGCAGAACGAGAAGTCGCAGCTGCAGAACCGCGAGGCCGGCATGCGCGTGCTGCGCGCCCGCCTTCTCGCCAAGCAGCAGGAGGAGCGCGACGCCGTCGCCGCCGATGCGCGCAAGTCGCAGATCCGCGGCATGGATCGCTCCGAGCGCATCCGCACCTACAACTTCCCCGAGAACCGCATCGCCGATCACCGCACCGGGTACAAGGCGTACAACCTCGACCAGGTGATGGACGGCGCCCTCGGCCCGATCATCGAGTCGGCCATCACGGCCGACGAAGAAGCGCGGCTCGCGGCCCTCGCCGACTCCTAAGCTCGGGTGGTGCCCACCGCCGCTCAGATCGTGTCGTTCGACGACACCCCGCCCCCGCCCGGGCTCTCGCCGTGGGTCGGTCCCGCCGAGCAGGTCCGGCAGATCGAGATCGTGGATCCGGATGCCGCGTGGCCCGAGATCTTCGAGGTGCTCCGCTCCCGCATCGTCGGTGCGCTGGGTGACCGCGTCCTCGCGATCGAACACATCGGCTCGACGTCGGTGCCGGGGCTGGCAGCCAAGCCGATCATCGACATCGACCTGACGGTCGCCGATACCGACGACGAGGACGCCTTCGTCCCTGCCCTCGAGGCGCTCGGATTCGTGCTGCGCGTGCGCGAGCCGTGGTGGCTGGGGCACCGCTGCCTGGTCTCGGCGGAGCCGGCCGCCAACCTGCACGTGTGGCCGCCCGACAGTCCCGAGGCGGCGCGGCACCGCATCTTCCGCGACTGGTTGCGCGCAGACGAGGCCGGTCGACAGCGGTATGCCGCGGTCAAACGCGAGGTCGCGGCCGACGGCTTGATGAGTGAGTACAACGCCCGCAAAGAGGGCGTGATCCGCGAGATCTACGTCCGCGCCTTCGCGGCGGCGGGCCTGTTGCCCTGACGGGCGCCATTCCGGGACCGCGACACAGGATCCACGGCCGTGACCCGTCCGCAGAGCGCGGCGCGGGCGGATCTCCTGCGCTGTGCACTGATGGGGGTCAGTCGTCCCAGGCGGGCGGGTGGGGGAGAGGGCCACGGCGCCGCTCGAGCTGCGCGGCGAGCGACAGCAGCGTCGCCTCGCCGCCCGGACGCCCGACGAGCTGGATGGACACGGGGTGGCCGGTGGCGTCCCTGGTCAGCGGCACCGTCAGCGCGGGTAGCCCGGCGACGTTGACGAAGCTCGAATACGGCGCGTACTCCACCTGCATCGCGAACGTCCGCTCGGGGCCATGTCCGGCGTAAGCCCCCACGGGTTGCGGCCGCTGCGCCAGCGCGGGAGTGAGCACCGCGTCGAAAGCGGCGAAGTCGGCGATCGTGCGGCGTTCGAACGCGCGCGCCGAGGCCAGACCGCCGAGCAGGTCCAGCGCGGACAGTCGGCGTCCCTCGCGGACGAGCCACGCCGTCAACGGCTCGACGAGCATCATGTCGTCGTCGCTCAACGGGATCCGCGCTGCGCTCGCTCTCCACAGCACGTGGAACAGCGACGCGTAGCCGAAGGGATGCCAGTCGGCATCCGCCACGGCATGTCCGGCGTCGCTGAGCCAGGCGGCGGCGGTGTCGAAAGCGGTGCGGGCGTCGGCGTCGAGCACGATGTCCTCGTCGTCGTCCCACGGCGACACGGTCGTGATCCCCACGCGCAACGCTCCCGGTGGACGCCGGGCGGCCTCGACGAACGGCCCCGTGCCGGGCGCCGCCGTGGCGTACGTGAACGGCGCGAGGCCGACGAGCGCGTCGAGCAGCAGCCCGGCGTCCTCTGCCGAGCGGGCGATCGGTCCGGTCACCGACAGGCCGTCCGGGGAGTCGAAGCCGGATCCGATCGGTAGCCGCCCCCGCGACGGTTTGAGTCCGACGACACCCACGGTCGCCGAGGGGATGCGGATCGACCCACCGCCATCCGAGCCGACGGCCGCCGGCAAGAGCCCCGCCGCGACGGCGACGGCGGCCCCACCACTGGATCCGCCCGCCCCGGCCGTGAGGCGCCACGGATCCCGCGCCGGCGCGTGGATGAGCGGCTCGGTGAAGCCGGTGAGCCCGAACTCCGACGTGCTCGTCTTTCCCACGTTGACCGCCCCCGCGGCATCCAGTGCTTCGGCAAGGGGATCGGATGCCGTGGGCACGAGGTGCGCGCGGGCTCGTGAGCCGTAGCGGGTGGGGACACCGGCGCGGGCGACGAGGTCCTTGTCGGCGAGCGGCACGCCCCACAGGGGACCGGTCGCGGCCCGATCGAGGGTGGCGGCGCGGCGCAGCGCGGCATCGGGGGTCACCTCGGCGAATGCGCCCAGGTCGGACAACCGGGAGATGCGGTCGAGATAGTGGGCCGTGAGCTCGCGCGGGTCGAGCGTGCCGTCGGCGAGGCCTCCGACCTGCGCGACGAGCGACAGGTCGTGCAGGCGCGTCATGTCTCGAGCCTACGACGGCGTCGAGCAGCGCGTCTCTCACAAACGCCACGGACCGCCGCGACCCACGTCCACGCGCTGCGACGTGCCTCACGAGGCTGCGACAGCTACCCGGCGCGATCCGCCTCGCGAGGCTGCACGGACACCCCAGCGCAGGACGGCTACCCGGCGCGCTCCCACAGGGCGCTGTCGTCGTCGAGGTGCTCCAGGATCTCGCGGGGCGTCTGCCCGAGGTGGTGGCGGAAGGCCCGGTGCAGGTGCGACAGGTCGCTGAAGCCCCACTTGGCGGCGAGTTGCGTCATCGTCATCCGCCCGCGCTCCGCGCGCAGGTCGTCGGCGCACTCCCGCACCCGCACGCGCATGACGGTCTGGCCGAACGTGAGGGGAGCGTCCTCGTACAGCTGGTGGAGCTTTCGCACCGAGACGGCGAAGTGTCGAGCGATGGCTGTCGGCGACGTGTCCACGAACCGGATGTGGCGCTCGAGGTGGCGCTCGATGCTGCGACGCAGCGCCTCGTCGCCGCCCCGTTCGTCGCCGAGGGATTCGGTCGTCGCGGAATGCGTGAGGGCCCGGCTCAGAGACGCGACGGCGACCCCCACGGCATCCGCTTCGCTGTCGGTCATTCTCGACGCCTGCTCCCACGAGGAGCGCAGGGTGTCGGCGATGACTGCGCCGAGCCCGGTCGCGGCGGAGAACGTGCGTGCCGTGGCATCCGCTCGCAGGACGTCGGGGATGTCGTGAGCCGGCACGCGGAACGACACCGTCCGCCACGGGTCGAGGTAGTCCAGCGTGAACGAGCGGGTGGCATCCACGATCGAGAACGTCCCCGGACCCGACATGCTGCGTCGGCCGTCCTGCGAGACGACGCAGCGTCCGTCGAGCATGAGGTTGACGAAGACGACCTCGTCCTCGACGCGGCGCACCTCGTCGGGGCCGTGGTGGATGACCTGTGCGCACGTCGCGATCTCGGCACCGGTGGTGTGGCCGAACGGCCTGCTCTCGACCCGGCCCTCCAGACCCACGCGGGACCAGTCGTCGCGCGCGTCGCGCGCCGCGGGGCTGAGCGGTGTGAAGGCGGCGCACACGACTTCGCGCCAGTACGCGAACTGTTCTCGCGGCGGTCGCTCGCGAGTGTCCCATCGATTCATCGGTTCCTCCTCGGCGGCCCGCGCATGTCGACGAACTCAGCAGAGCAACGTGCTGTTACCCGGGACGCCGCGTCGCGTGTCATCCCGGTAACGAAGTGCTCACCGCTGCATCGCGTGCACTGTCGTCCTCGCCGTCGTGCACGCGCGTCCAATTCCCGCGGTCCGCGGCGCTGCGACGCTACCCACACCTCATCCGACGAGACAGGAGCTCATCCGTGGCCATCGACTTCACCCTCTCCGAAGAGCAGCTCGGTCTGCGCCTGCAAGCGCGGGAGTTCGCCGAGACCGTGCTCAGCCAGGTTCCCGACGTCATCGCGCCGATTCCCGACCCGCTCGACCGGTTCCGCGCCCTGAAGCCCTTCTACCAGCAGATGGTGGATGCCGGATTCGTCAAGGGACTCATCCCGGTCGAGAACGGCGGGCACCGCTTCAGCAACCTGCAGTTCGCCCTCGCGTGCGAGGAGCTCGCGCGCGTCGAGATCAACACCCCGACCATCGTCCTCGGTACCGGTCTCGGCACCTTCCCGATCATCACGGCGGGCACGCCCGAGCAGAAGGAACGCTTCCTCGCGCCCTTCGTCGACGGCAGCCCCGCTCTCGCGGCGATCGCGTTCACGGAGGCGGCGGGAGGCGCCAACTTCGATCACCCCGACCCGAAGTACGGCGTGCAGACCTTCGCCGTCCGCGACGGTGACGAGTGGGTCATCAACGGGCGGAAGGCGTACACGACCAACGCCTCGGGCTGGGACGACGAGGGCGCCGACATCATCAGCGTCGTCTGCCGAATCGACGAGACCAAGCCCCCGGCCGAGTCGCTGGCGATCATCGTCGTCGAGAAGGGCACGCCCGGCGTCACCTTCTCGGGCATCATCGACACGATGGGCCACCTCGCCACGAACTCGCCGTACGTGGACTTCGTCGACGTCCGCGTGCCCGTGGAGAACCTTATCGGCGCGCCCGGCGACGGGATGGCGCTGACGAAGGGGTCGTTCTCGTGGACGTGCTCCAGCATCGCCGCGGCGGCGGTCGGCAAGATGCGCCGCGCATTCGAGATCGCGTACGACTTCGTCTCGACCGAGAAGCGCTCGGGCAGTGTGCCGGTCATCGACCACCAGAACGCCGGATACATGCTCGCCGACATCAAGACGCGGATCGAGGTGGGCCGGTACTTCGCCTGGAAGGCCGCCGACCACTTCGACAAGACCGGGGGCCTCGACCGCGAGCTGTCGAACATGTCGAAGATCTACAACTCCGAGCTCGCCGTGCAGACGGTCTACGACGCGATGCGCCTGGTCGGGGTGGACTCCTACGGCGACCGCGTCCCCCTCGGCGGCATCATGCAGGACGTGCTGTGCCTGCCGATCTACGACGGCGGCAACATGGGCGTGCGGCGCCGGCATCTGCACGAGATGCTGCGCACACCGGGCTACGACCACCTGGCCGCGGCGGAGAACCGCCTGTCGGTCTGATCGACCCACCTCCGTGCGGGACCGCGGCGATGGCGGCCCCGCACGGGGGTGTTCAGATCCAGTACTCGGGCGTCGTCAGCACCGCGCGGGTGTCTTCGCCCTGGCGCCGCTGACGGGCCTTGGCGGGGACGCCGACGAGAACGCTGTCGGCGGGTGCGTCCGCGGTGACCACGGCGTTCGCCCCCACGGCGCTACGCGCCCCGATCGTGATGGGGCCGAGGATCTTCGCTCCGGCGCCCACGGCGACGCCGTCATGGAGGGTGGGATGCCGTTTGCCCCCCTCGCGCTGACGGCCGCCGAGCGTGACGCCGTGATACAGCATCACGTCGTCGCCGACCTCGGCGGTCTCGCCGACGACGACGCCCATTCCGTGGTCGATGAAGAACCGGCGGCCGATCGTGGCACCCGGGTGGATCTCGATGCCGGTCAGCCACCGCGTCAGCTGCGACAGCGCGCGCGCCGGGAACCGCAGACCCCGCAGCCACAGGCGGTTCGCGATGCGGTAGGACCACACGGCGTGAAGGCCCGGGTACAGTAAGGCGATCTCGACGCCGCCGCGCGCCGCGGGGTCGCGGAGCTTTGCGGCGGCGACGTCTTCACGAATGCGGAAGACGACCCCCACGTCAGTCTTCGCGCAGGTGCTCGTACAGGGCCGTCGAGAGGTAGCGCTCGCCGTAGGACGGGATGATCACGACGATGTTCTTTCCGGCGGCCTCGGGGCGCCGCGCGACCTCGAGGGCCGCCCAGATCGCCGCACCCGACGACATGCCGACCAGGATGCCGTCTTTCGCAGCCGTCTCACGGGCCAGGCGGATCGCGTCGTCGAACTCGACGTCGATCACCTCGTCGATGATGTCGCGGTCGAGGATCGCGGGCACGAAGTTGGGGCCGATGCCCTGGATCTTGTGGGGACCGGGGTGGCCCTTGGTGAGCACGGGGGAGTCGGCGGGCTCGACGGCGACGACCTTGACCCCGGGCACGCGCTCCTTGAGCACCTGGCCGACGCCGGTGATGGTGCCGCCGGTGCCGATTCCGGCGACGAAGTAGTCGACCTTGCCCTCGGTGTCGCGCAGGATCTCTTCGGCCGTGGTCTTGCGGTGGATCGCGGGGTTCGCCTCGTTCTCGAACTGGCGGGCCCAGACGGCGCCCGGCGTCTCGGCGACGATGCGCTTGGCCTCGTCCACGGCGTGCGACATGCCCTTGGTGGGATCGGTGAGTACGAGCTCGGCGCCGAAGGCCTTGAGCAGGATGCGGCGTTCCTTCGACATCGAGGCCGGCATCGTGAGGATGACCTTGTACCCGCGTGCGGCGCCCACCATGGCGAGTGCGATGCCGGTGTTGCCGCTCGTCGACTCGACGATCGTGCCGCCGGGCTTGAGCTCGCCCGAGGCTTCGGCCGCGTCGATGATGGCGATGCCGAGGCGGTCCTTGACGCTCGAGGCGGGGTTGTAGAACTCGAGCTTGGCGAGGATCTGGCCGCCCGCGCCTTCGGCGACGCGGTTCAGCCGCACGAGCGGCGTGTCGCCGAATGCAGAGGTGATGTCGGAGTGGATGCCGGGCATGGCTCGCCTTTCGCCGTCGGTCGGGACGCGATCATTTTAGGCGAGCCTTCCGACACCGCCGGCCCGTGTGACGCCGCGCGACTAGGCTGGGCTCCCGTCATGCCAGAGACCGTCCCGCTCCCCGTCCCCACGGCCCTTTCGGTCGCCGATGTCCTGCGCTCCGCCGCGCAGCGACTGCACGCGGCGGGAGTACCCGATCCGCAGGTCGACGCCGAACTCCTCGTCGCCCATGTGCTCGACTCCTCCCGCGGCGGGGTGCAGGCCGCCGCCATCCGCGGAGACCGGATGCCGGAGCCCGCCGCGCGCGCCCTCGCCCCTCTGCTCGACCGCCGTGCGGCCCGTGAGCCCCTTCAGCACCTCACCGGTCTCGCGCCGTTCCGTTCCCTGGAGCTGGCGGTGGGACCGGGCGTGTTCGTCCCGCGCCCCGAGACGGAGATGGTGGCCCAGCTCGCGATCGACGCGCTGCGCTCTGCGGCATCCGAGGCGCCGATCGCGGTCGATCTCGGAACCGGCAGCGGCGCGATCGCGCTCGCGATGGCCACCGAGGTGCCCCACGCCCGTGTCTTCGCCGCCGAGAACTCGGTTGATGCGTTCGTCTGGACGAAGCAGAACGTGGCCCGCGTCGGTGCCGACAACGTCACACTCGCCTTCGTCGACCTCGCCGACGCGTTCCGCGAGCTCGACGGAACCGTGTCGGTCGTGGCATCCAACCCTCCTTACGTTCCCGACGACGCGATCCCGCGTGATCCCGAGGTGCGTCTCTACGACCCGCCCGCGGCGCTGTACGGGGGACCGGACGGACTGGATGCCGTGCGCCATCTCAGCCGCGTCGGACTCCGGCTCGGTCACCCCGGGGCGATGATCGTCATCGAGCACGGCGAGTGGCAGGGCGAGGCCATCCGCGACATCCTCGTCGCCGACGGCTGGCGTTCGGCCGCGACCCACCGCGATCTGACGAGCAGGGATCGCGCCACCACCGCCACCCGTCCGTGACCACGCGGAGGGCGGCGCGCGACTAGACTGACGCGCGTTATGTCACCCGTCTACGACTGCCGTGACGAATCGCAGCTGCTGTCCGGAATGCGCCACGCGCGTCAAGCGATCGGCCGCGGCGAGCTCGTCGTGCTCCCCACCGACACCGTCTACGGAATCGCCGCGGACGCCTTCAACGCGCGTGCCGTCGCGGGCCTGCTCGAGGCGAAGGGCCGCGGACGCCAGCAGCCGCCGCCCGTCCTCGTCCCCGGAGTCGGGACGCTGCGGGCCCTCGTCGCCGAGATCCCTCCCGCCGTCGACGATCTCGTTCGCGAGTTCTGGCCGGGAGGGCTGACGATCGTGCTCCCCGCCCAGCCCTCGCTCTCGTGGGACCTCGGTGACACGCACGGCACGGTCGCGGTGCGCATGCCCGCGCAGAAGATGACGCTCGAACTGCTCGAAGAGACCGGACCGCTCGCGGTGTCGAGCGCGAACCTCACGGGTCGAGCAGCGGCGGTCGACATCGACTCCGCTCGTGACATGCTCGGCGACAGTGTGGCGGCCTACCTCGACGCCGGCGTCAGCGAGACGGGCGTCGCCTCGACGATCATCGATGCGACGACACTCGTCGGGGGAGCGGAGCCGCAGATCCGCGTGCTGCGCGAGGGCGCGATCTCGCGCGACCGTCTGCGCGCGGTGGTGGGCGACCTCCTCGAGCCGGACCCCCTCGACGAGGTCGTGGACCCCCTCGCGACACCCTCCGCAACGACCCCGGATGCCGAGGCGCCGGGTCCGTGACCCAATACCTCCTCACCATCCTGTTCACGGCGGCGGTCACGCTCGCGCTGTCGTGGGTGGTGTGGAAGCTCGCTCTGCGGTTCAAGCTGTACCCCGGCATCCGCGACCGCGACGTGCACAAGACGCCCACCCCGCGCCTCGGTGGTGTCGCGATGTTCCTCGGCGTGGTCGCCGCCTTCGCGCTCTCGAGCAGGAACCCCTACTTCGCGATCTTCTGGATCGATCCCGTCCCGGTGCTCTCTCTGCTCGGGGCGGTGCTGCTCATCGTGCTCGTCGGCGTCGCAGACGACCTGTGGGATCTCGACTGGATGATCAAGCTCGGGGCGCAGTTCGTGGCGGCCGGCATCATCGCCTGGTTCGGTCAGCTGCAGATCCTGTCGTTGCCGATCGGCGCACTCACGGTGGGATCGAGCTGGGTGAGCTTCCTGCTGACCGTGTTCGCGATGGTCGTCGTCATGAACGCCGTGAACTTCATCGACGGGCTGAACGGCCTCGTGGCGGGCGTCTGCCTGATCGCCAACGGCGTCTTCTTCGCGTACTCGTACCTCCTGGTGCGCGACACCGGGGCGAGTACCTACTTCAACCTCGCGTCCTTCATCGCGGCGGTGCTCGTGGGGGCGTGCCTGGGCTTCCTCCCGATGAACTGGACCCCGGCGAAGCTCTTCATGGGCGACGCGGGCGCGCTCATGCTGGGGCTGCTCATGGCGAGCTCCGCCGTCGCGATCACCGGTCAGCTCGACCCCGCGGTGCTCGATCCCGAGAAGATCGGCCGTTCGCAGCTGCTCGGTGCCTTCATCCCGATCCTGTTGCCCGTGGTCATCGTGCTGCTGCCCCTGCTCGACTTCGGGCTCGCGGTCGCGCGGCGGCAGTGGGCGGGCAGATCGCCCTTCTCGCCGGACCGCAAGCACCTTCACCACCGCATGCTCGACATGGGGCACACCGACCGCGACGCGGTTCTCATCTTCTACAGCTGGACCGCCGTGGTGAGCCTCGCGTTCCTGCTGATGTACATCGGCACCCAGCAGGGCTGGCCCGGCGACTACGCGATCGGCATCGCCTTCGGCGTGACCGGTGTCGCCGCTTGCGCCGTCCTCACGCTCCTGCCCTCCCAGCACCGTCTGCGGTTGTCCCGCCGACCCCGACCCACCCGACCGGAGTCCTCCTCATGAGCAGTGTTTCGCCCGCCCCTCGTCGCCCTCTCTCCAGTACCCCGGTGCTGCGCACCGCCCTGGTATGGGGTGGCATCGTGACGGCGGTGCTGCTCGTGCTCGGGGCTGTCGTGGGCTTCCTCGTCGGGGGCGGGGGAGGCCTCGGCAGCGCCCTGTCGGGCGTCGCGGTCAGCGCGATCTTCCTCGCGGTGACGGCCATCAGCATCCTCGTGGCGAACCGCTGGTTCGGAGATCCCCTCTACGTGCCGATCTTCTTCGGAATCGTCCTGGGCGGATGGCTGCTGAAGCTCATCCTGTTCATCGTGGCGATCGTGGTGCTGCGCGGACAGGGGTGGGTCGACCCGGTCGTGTTCTACGTGGCGCTCGTCGTCAGCGTCATCGCCTCGCTCGCCGTCGACGTGGTCGTGTTGCTGCGCATGCGTATCCCGAGCGTGAGCGATGTGACCCTGCCCACCGACCCCGACGCGGGCGATCGCCGATCCTGAGACCCCCGTATCTCATGAGGCGGCACGTCGAGGCCCATTAGTCCGTCGGCGAGACGATCACGGCACTCGGACTCATGGATCCGCCGGGAGTTTGATAGGGTTGCCGTAGTACCCACCCGCGATTGGAACTCTTCTCCAGGCTCGCACTTCGGGTAACAATCACCGACCATCGTCGCAACGGTTCACACCGATGCCCCGAAGCTGGAGCCAGCGCTGACTACTCAAGCTGCGACCCTGATCACGAACTTCGCGTCCGCGGGTGCCGAGTTCCACCCGCCGTCCATCTCGGAGTTCTTCCCGGATGCGGTGCTGTTCGAGGGCACGATCTTCGCGATCACGCGTATCAACCTCACGCAGATGCTGGCGACGCTGGCCCTCGTTCTCTTCCTCGTGCTCGGCACTCGCCGCATGAAGGTCGTCCCCGGCCGCTTCCAGAGCGTCGCCGAGATGGGCTTGGACTTCGTCCGCGTCAACATCGCCGAGGACATCCTCGGACGCAAGGACGGCAAGCGCTTCCTGCCGATCCTCACCACCATCTTCTTCATGGTGCTGTTCATGAACATCACGGGTGTCATCCCGTTCCTGAACATCGCCGGCACCAGCGTCATCGCCGTTCCGATGCTGCTCGCGATCGTGGCCTACGTCACCTTCATCTACGCAGGCATCAAGAAGAGCCCCGCCGGCTTCTTCAAGAACGCGCTGCTGCCCTCGGGCGTCCCGTGGCCGCTGTACATCATCATCGTCCCGCTCGAGTTCCTCTCCACCTTCATCATCCGGCCCGTCACCCTGACGCTGCGTCTGCTGATGAACATGGTCGTCGGTCACCTCATGCTGGTCCTGTTCTTCTCGGCGACGCAGTTCTTCGTCGTGGGGCTCAGCGGATGGTGGACGGCTCTCGGCGCCGGTTCGCTGGCCTTCGGCTTCGCCTTCACCCTGTTCGAAATCTTCGTCGCCTTCCTCCAGGCGTACGTCTTCGCGATCCTCACCGCGGTCTACATCCAGCTCGCGGTCGCAGAAGAGCACTGAGCGGCCCGGCGCACGCCGAGCCACCCAACGAAAGGAAAAAACCCGTGGACGCAACTACGGTTCTCGCCCAGGTCACCGGTAACGTCGCCACGATCGGCTACGGTCTCGCCGCCATCGGCCCCGCCATCGGCGTGGGCATCGTCGTCGGCAAGACGATCGAGGGCGTCGCCCGTCAGCCCGAGCTCGCGGGCCGCCTGCAGGTCCTGATGTTCATCGGTATCGCCTTCACCGAGGCGCTCGCCTTCATCGGTATCGCGACCGGCTTCATCTTCACTTGATCCCGGCCGCTCTCGATTCACTGTAAGGAGACAGGATGCTGAACGCTCTTGTCACTCTCGCCGCGGAGCCCGCGGGGGAAGCGCACAACCCGCTGCTTCCTGCGGTCTACGACATCATCTGGTCGGCGGTGTGCTTCGTCGTCATCATCTTCGTGGTGTGGCGCGTCGCTCTGCCGCGCATGGCGAAGCTGCTCGACGAGCGCAGTGCTGCCATCGAGGGCAACATCGCGAAGGCCGACGAGGCCCAGCGTCAGGCCGAGGCCGCCCTCGAGCAGTACACGGCTCAGCTCGCCGAGGCGCGCCGCGAAGCCGGTGAGATCCGCGAGTCCGCCACTCAGGACGGTCGCAAGATCGTCGCCGAGGCGCGCGAGACCGCGGCAGCCGATGCCGCTCGCATCACCGCGTCCGCTCACGCGCAGATCGAGGCGGAGCGTCAGGCGACCCTCGTGCAGCTGCGCTCCGAGGTCGGTACCCTCGCGGTCGACCTCGCCGGCAACGTGATCGGTGAGACCCTGTCCGACGACGCGCGTGCGAACGCCGTGGTCGACCGCTTCCTCGCCGAGCTCGAGGCGTCCGAGAAGGCGGCCAAGTAATGGGCAGCGCGACCACTCAGGCGCGGACCGCGACGACGGAGGCCCTGGCCTCCACGTCGGGCGTCGATCTCGACGTCGCGCGCGAGCTGTTCGCGGCCGTCGGTGCCGTGAGCGGATCGTCGCAGTTGAGCGGCGCGCTGTCCGACTCGTCGGTGCCGGCCCCCGCTCGCGCGGGGCTGGTCTCGGCCGTCTTCGGCTCCACCTACCGTCCCGCCACGGTCGCCCTGCTCTCCAGCGCCGCCCAGCAGCGCTGGTCGAACGCCGGGCAGTTCGTCGAGGGTCTCGAAGAGCTGGCGATCCAGGCGACCTCGGTCGCCGAGTCGGCGGACATCGAGTCGGAGCTGTTCGCCTTCTCGCGCACCGTCGCGAGCAACGGCGAGCTCGAGCTCGCTCTCGGTGGGCGCCTCGGCGGCGCCTCGGCAAAGGGGTCGCTCGTCTCGACCCTTCTCGACGGCCGCGCGAGCGCCGGCACCGCACTCATCGTGTCGTCGCTGGTGCAGCACGCCCGCGGCCGCCGCGTACGCGCCCTGCTTCGGCGGGCCGAGCGCATCGTCGCCGACCAGCGTGCGCGGATCGTCGCCACCGTGTACGCCGCAGCCCCCCTCAGCGCCGAACAGCAGACCCGTCTGCAGAACGCTCTCAGCGCACGTTACGGTTCGGCGGTCACGCTGAACACCGTGATCGACCCGACGGTGGTCGGCGGTCTGCGCGTGCAGGTCGCGGACGACGTCATCGACGCGAGCGTGTCCGCACGTCTCGCTGACCTCCGCCAGCGGATCGCAGGCTAAAGACTTTCCGCCCGAATGGGCGTGGATCTGGGGGCCGAGTGCCCCACGAACGAAGGAAGACAATGGCAGATCTCTCTATCAGCCCCGACGTCATTCGTGACGCGCTGAAGGACTTCGTCAACGCCTACGAGCCCACCGGCGCCGCGGCGACCGAGGTCGGCGCCGTCGTCGACGCGGCCGACGGCATCGCGCACGTCGAGGGCCTTCCGGGCGTCATGGCCAACGAGCTCATCCGCTTCGCGGACGGCACGCTGGGCCTCGCTCAGAACCTCGACGAGAACGAGATCGGTGTGGTCGTCCTCGGCGACTTCGCCGGCATCGAAGAAGGCCAGAGCGTCACTCGCACCGGTGAGGTCCTCTCGGTGGGTGTCGGTGACGGCTACCTGGGTCGCGTCGTCGACCCGCTCGGCAACCCGATCGACGGTCTCGGCGAGATCGCGACCGAGGGGCGTCGCGCGCTCGAGCTCCAGGCTCCCGGCGTCATGCAGCGCAAGAGCGTCCACGAGCCGCTGCAGACCGGCATCAAGGCGATCGACGCCATGATCCCCGTCGGTCGTGGCCAGCGTCAGCTCATCATCGGCGACCGCCAGACCGGTAAGACGGCGATCGCGATCGACACGATCATCAACCAGCGGGCCAACTGGGAGTCCGGCGACGTCAACAAGCAGGTGCGTTGCATCTACGTCGCGATCGGCCAGAAGGGCTCGACCATCGCTTCGGTGAAGGGCGCCCTCGAGGAGGCAGGCGCGATGGAGTACACCACCATCGTCGCCGCCCCGGCCTCCGACCCCGCCGGCTTCAAGTACCTCGCCCCCTACACCGGCTCGGCCATCGGCCAGCACTGGATGTACGGCGGCAAGCACGTGCTGATCATCTTCGACGACCTGTCGAAGCAGGCCGAGGCCTACCGTGCCGTTTCGCTTCTGCTCCGCCGCCCGCCGGGCCGCGAGGCATACCCCGGCGACGTCTTCTACCTGCACTCGCGTCTGCTCGAGCGCTGCGCGAAGCTCTCCGACGAGCTCGGTGCCGGTTCGATGACGGGTCTGCCCATCATCGAGACGAAGGCGAACGACGTCTCGGCGTACATCCCGACCAACGTGATCTCCATCACCGACGGCCAGATCTTCCTGCAGTCCGACCTCTTCAACGCCAACCAGCGTCCCGCTGTCGACGTGGGTATCTCGGTCTCGCGAGTGGGCGGTGACGCTCAGGTCAAGTCGATCAAGAAGGTGTCGGGAACCCTGAAGCTCGAGCTCGCGCAGTACCGCTCGCTCGAGGCCTTCGCGATGTTCGCCAGCGACCTCGACGCGGCTTCGCGTCGTCAGCTCGCCCGCGGTGCGCGTCTGACCGAGCTGCTCAAGCAGCCGCAGTACTCGCCGTACCCCGTCGAGGAGCAGGTCGTCTCGATCTGGGCCGGAACGAACGGCAAGCTCGACACCGTCGAGGTGTCCGACGTCCTGCGCTTCGAGCGCGAGCTGCTGGACTACCTCCGCCGCAACTCGACCGTGCTCGACACCCTGCGCGAGACCAACGTGCTCGGTGACGACACGCTCGCGGAGCTCGAGCAGAAGATCGACGCATTCGCGAAGGAATTCCAGCCCGGCAAGGACCAGGGCGTCGTCGGCGCCGAGAAGGTCGACGCTGCCGAGGCGGAAGACGTCAACCAGGAGCGGATCGTCAAGGGCCGTCGCTGATAGCGACGACACGAGAACGGAATCATGGGCGCACAACTACGGGTCTACAAGCAGAAGATCTCTTCTGCTCAGACGACCAAGAAGATCACGAAGGCGATGGAGCTCATCGCGGCTTCGCGCATCCAGAAGGCGATGGCGCGTGTGCGCGCGGCGTCGCCCTTCGCGCGGGCCGTCACGAGCGCCGTCTCCGCGGTGGCCACGCACTCCTCCGTCGACCACCCGCTGACGACGGAGCGCGAGAACATCCGCCGTTCGGCCCTGGTCGTGTTCACCTCCGACCGAGGCCTGGCGGGAGCGTTCAACTCGCAGATCCTCCGCGAGGCTCTCGAGCTGGCCGAGCTCCTGCGTTCGCAGGGCAAGGACGTGGTGTTCTACCTGGTGGGTCGCAAGGCCGTCGGCTACTTCCAGTTCCGCCGCATGGCGAGCGCCGCGCAGTGGGTCGGTGACACCGACACCCCGCAGTTCTCCACCGCGGAGGAGATCTCGGATGCCGTTCTCCAGGCGTATCGCGCTGGTGGCGACAACGAGGGTGTCGACGAGATCCACCTCGTCTACAACCGCTTCGTCAGCATGATGACGCAGTCGCCCGAGTCGGTGCGCCTGCTTCCGCTCGAGGTGCTCGAGGCCGACGAGGCCCCGGGTCAGGCAGAGATCTACCCGCTCTACGAGTTCGAGCCGGACGCCGAGACCGTGCTCGATGCGCTTCTGCCGGTCTACGTCCAGAGCCGAATCTTCAACGCCCTCCTCCAGTCGTCGGCCGCCAAGCACGCCGCGACGCAGAAGGCCATGAAGTCGGCCAGCGACAACGCCGACAAGCTCATCACCGACTACACCCGCCTGCGCAACAACGCGCGTCAGGCGGAGATCACGCAGCAGATCGCCGAGATCGTCGGCGGCGCCGATGCTCTGGCATCCGGCAAGTAAGTTCCCAAGGAGAGAAGAAGCCATGAGCCTCACCGCCGAGAAGACCGACGCGGCCGTCGTCGGACGCGTCGCGCGCGTCACCGGCCCGGTCGTCGACATCGAGTTCCCGCATGACGCGATCCCCGAGATCTACAACGCGCTGAAGACCACGATCACCATCGGTGACGAGTCGACCGAGATCACCCTCGAGGTCGCTCAGCACCTCGGTGACGACCTCGTGCGCGCCATCGCCCTCAAGCCCACCGACGGCATCGTCCGCGGTCAGGAAGTGCGTGACACCCGCGGCCCCATCTCGGTGCCCGTCGGAGACGTCACCAAGGGCAAGGTCTTCGATGTCACCGGTGAGGTGCTCAACGCCGCTCCCGGTGAGCAGGTCGAGATCACCGAGCGTTGGGGCATCCACCGCAAGGCGCCCAGCTTCGACCAGCTCGAGTCCAAGACCGAGATGTTCGAGACCGGCATCAAGTCGATCGACCTCCTCACCCCGTACGTGCAGGGTGGAAAGATCGGCCTCTTCGGTGGCGCCGGCGTCGGCAAGACCGTCCTGATCCAGGAGATGATCCAGCGCGTCGCGCAGGACCACGGTGGTGTCTCGGTGTTCGCCGGTGTCGGTGAGCGTACCCGTGAGGGCAACGACCTCATCGGCGAGATGGAAGAGGCCGGTGTCTTCGACAAGACCGCCCTCGTGTTCGGTCAGATGGACGAGCCGCCGGGAACGCGTCTGCGCGTCGCGCTGTCGGCCCTGACGATGGCTGAGTACTTCCGTGACGTCCAGAAGCAGGACGTGCTGCTGTTCATCGACAACATCTTCCGCTTCACGCAGGCCGGTTCCGAGGTCTCGACGCTGCTCGGCCGCATGCCCTCGGCCGTGGGTTACCAGCCGAACCTCGCCGACGAGATGGGCGTGCTCCAGGAGCGCATCACCTCCACGCGCGGCCACTCGATCACCTCGCTGCAGGCGATCTACGTCCCCGCCGACGACTACACCGACCCGGCTCCGGCGACCACCTTCGCTCACCTCGACGCGACCACCGAGCTGTCGCGTGAGATCGCGTCGAAGGGTCTCTACCCGGCCATCGACCCGCTCACCTCCACGAGCCGCATCCTCGACCCGCGCTACATCGGTGCCGACCACTACCGCGTGGCCACCTCGGTGAAGCAGATCCTCCAGAAGAACAAGGAACTGCAGGAGATCATCGCCATCCTCGGTGTCGACGAGCTCTCGGAAGAGGACAAGATCGTCGTGTCGCGTGCGCGTCGTATCCAGCAGTTCCTCTCGCAGAACACCTACATGGCCAAGAAGTTCACCGGTGTCGAGGGCTCCACGGTCCCGATCAAGGAGACCATCGAGTCGTTCGACGCGATCGTCAAGGGTGAGTTCGACCACGTTGCCGAGCAGGCGTTCTTCAACGTCGGTGGCATCTCCGACGTCGAGGCCAAGTGGGCGCAGATCCAGAAGGAGAACGGCTGACATGTCGTTGCGCGTGAGCCTGGTGTCGGCCGACGCCGAGGTGTGGACGGGGGAGGCCTCGCTCGTCGTGGCCAAGACCGTCGAGGGTGAGATCGGTTTCATGCAGGGTCATGAGCCAGTTCTCGCGATCCTCGCCCAGGGCGAGGTGCGCATCACCCGTACCGACGGCTCGAAGATCCTCGCCAACGCCGAGGACGGCTTCCTCTCGATGGCGAACGACGAACTCACGATCGTCGCCGGAAACGCGGCACTCGTCTCCTGACACGCGGCACTCGTCTCCTGACACCGTCTCTTTCCCTCGACGCGCGTCGCCCGATTCCGGGCGGCGCGCGTCGTCTGTCTGCGGAGAACCCATGCTCGTCCTTCTTCCCCCGTCTGAGACCAAGCGACCGGGCGGCGACGGCCTCCCTCTCGATCTCGCGGGGCTGCCCCTGCCCTCGTTGAGCGGTGCGCGCAAGACCGTCGTCGATGCGCTGGTCGCTCTCTCCTCCGATGAGGAAGAAGCCGCGCGGGTACTCAAGATCAGCGCGAAGCGTCGGCACGAGATCGGCGACAACGCGGCCCTGCGTACCGCGCCGACCATGCCGGCGATCGATCGCTACACCGGGGTCCTCTTCGATGCCCTGGATGCCGCCGGCCTCGACGCCGCGGCGCGTGCCTGGCTCGGCGACCACGTGATGATCCAGTCCGCGCCGTTCGGACCGGTCGGAGCTCTCCATGGCATCCCGGCCTATCGTCTCGCGGCGGGCACATCGCTGCCGGGCACTCCGGCGCTGCGACGCATCTGGGCAGACGCCGTGAGCCAGGCGTGGGCAGAGCTTCGGCCGGACTTCGTCCTCGACCTGCGCTCGGAGGCGTACGCCGCGCTCGGTCCCCTTCCCGCCGGGGTGGCGGCGGTGTACGTCCGCGTGATGAGCGAGGACTCCGGCGGCGCGGCGCGCGCCCTCAACCACTTCAACAAACACGCGAAGGGGGAGCTGGTCCGGGCGCTGGCCGTGCAACGAGCGCAGATCGAGACCATCGACGACCTTCATGAATGGGCGGAGGGCGCGGGGTGGACGCTCCGCGCCGGCGCACCCGGCGAGGTGGCGCTGATTGTATAAGTCTCGCGCGCCCCTGTCAGGAAAGTCTCAGGATCGCTAGCATGTGAGACGCGGGGGGCGCATGGATGCTTCCCGCGCACTCGCTTGGAAAGGAACTCGCATGAGTGACTCCTACTACTACGACGACGGGAGCGGTGCCGCCGCTCTCGCAGCAGTCTTGCTCGTCCTGATCCCGATCCTCTTCATCCTCGCTGTCGCGGCATACGTGATCTCGTCGTTCCTCTACATGAAGATCTTCGAGAAGGCCGGTGTGCAGGGCAAGTGGCGCGCCTGGGTGCCCGTATACAACGGCCTCATCGCCGCCAAGCTCGGCGATGTCTCGCCGTGGGTGGTCCTGATCGTCGCGGTCGCCTCGAGCGTGCTCTCGAACATCCCGGTCATCGGCCCGATCTTCGGCCTCGCGATCCTTGCGGTCGCGGTCATGTACTCGTACCGCATCGGCCTCAAGCTCGGTAAGGACTGGCCGCTGCTCCTGCTGTGGTTGATCCCCGGTATCGGCGCGCTCATCTGGCTCGCGATCATCGCCTTCAGCAACAATCGATGGAACCCCGCGATCGCTCCCGCGCCGTGGGCCAACTCCTTCCTCGCCGACAAGACGGTGTGGAACGGCATCCCCGTTCAGCCGAGTCAGCCCGTCGCCGGCAACGGTGGCGGATACGCCGGCCCCGGCTACGGAGCGCCCCCGGCGCAGCAGCCGTACAACCCGCCGGCCACGGGTACGACCCCGCCGCCTCCGGCTCCGCCGGCAGGCCCCCAGGTCTGACGTCATCGAAGGGCTCCTCGTCACGACGGGGAGCCCTTCGTCGTACGCGGCGATAGCGTGGAGGGGTGACGTCTCCCGTTCTTCCCCTCCGCGGCGTAGGCCGTTCCGGACTCCGCGTATCCGCGGTAGGCCTCGGCTGCAACAACTTCGGGCGCGCCGGCACGGCGACCGAGACGATCGAGGGCACGCGGGCGGTACTCGACGCCGCCATCGGGGCGGGGGTGACCTTCCTCGACACCGCCGACATGTACGGACGCGAGTTCGGTCTGTCCGAGAGCCTGCTGGGGGAGGCTCTCGAGGGACGACGCGACCAGGTCGTCCTCGCGACGAAGTTCGGGCACTCCGACTTCGCGCCGGCGATCTCGGGAGGGGCGAAGGGGTCCCGCACGCATGTGCGCCGCGCCGTCGAAGCCTCGCTGCGTCGCCTGCGGACGGACTGGATCGATCTCTACCAGCTGCACACGCCCGATCCGTCGACCCCGATCGATGAGACGCTCGACGCTCTGAGCGACTTGGTTCGCGAGGGCAAGGTCCGTTACGTCGGCCACTCGAACTTCGCGGGGTGGCAGATCGCCGAGGCCGACCACGCGGCGCGGGGGGTGCGTTTCGTCTCGACCCAGAATCAGTACAGCCTGCTCGCGCGCGCCGCAGAGCGTGAGGTCATTCCCGCGGCTCAGCGCTACGGCCTGGGGCTCCTGCCCTTCTTCCCCCTGCACAACGGACTGCTCACCGGCAAGTTCACGCGTGACGGCGGGCCGGAGGACAGTCGCATCATGCGCCAGAGGCGGCATCTGTGGAGTGAGGCGCCGTGGGACGCGCTCGAGCGCTACCAGGCGTTCTGCGACGCGCGCGGCATCAGCATGCTCGAGGCGACCTTCGCCTGGTTCCTGTCCAAGCCCGTCGTCTCGAGCGTGATCGCCGGAGCGACGAGTCCCGAGCAGGTCCGAGCGAACGCCGCCGCGGCTACCGCGTGGACGCCGAGCGGGGAGGACCTCGTCGAGCTCGACGGCATCCTGCCCCTCCCCGCGGATCCTGCCGCGGGGTGATCGACACGGAGGTCAGGCGCACGTGCGGCGCGTCCGCGGATCGGGGGCGAGCGTCGACTAAGATGACAGGGCCGTGCGGTTCCGCCGGCGCAGTCGGCCAACCGGAGGATCGTTCGTGCCCGAGGTGACCACCCACACGCGCACCGTCTCGCTCGGCGAAACCGTCCTCGAGCTGTCGTGGGCAGCGAGCACCGAGGTCGGACGTCGCCGCGAGGTCAATCAAGATGCGGTCTTGGCGGACTACCCGCTGTTCGTGGTGGCCGACGGTATGGGCGGACACCTGGGCGGAGAGATCGCCAGCGCGAGCACCGTCGAACGTCTCCGCGCCGTCGTCGCGACCGGTCCCGTCTCGACCAAGAACATCGAGAAGGCCCTGTCCCGCGCGGTCAAAGACATCGTGGCCCACCCGGAGACGACCGACGAGGGCACCGGCACCACCCTCACGGGCGTATACCTCGAGACCCAGACGGACGAACCCCACTGGGTGACCCTGAACATCGGCGACTCGCGCGTGTATCTTCTGCGCGACGGCGAGATCGTCCAGGTGACGACCGATCACTCGGTGGTCCAAGAGCTCATCGCGGCGGGACGCCTCAGCCCCGAAGAGGCGGAGAACCACCCGTACGGCAACGTCATCACGCGGGCCGTCGGCCCGAGCGACAGCGTCAAGCCCGACTATCTTCGCCTCGACGTGCTCGACGGTGACCGCTTCGTCATCTGCTCCGACGGTTTGACCAAGGAGCTCACCGACTTCGGCATCCGTCATTTCCTCGAGGCGAACGCCGACCCGGCCGCGGCCGTCGACGCGATGATGGCGGCCGCGCTCGAGAACGGTGGGCGTGACAACATCTCGATCGTCGTGCTCGACGTCATCCGTCGCCCCGCATAAATTCATCTTGACCGCGGAGACCCGCGGATTCTACGTTCGGCATATGACCTCCGCACCCGAACGGACGGCCGGCAAAGGCCTGGCCGCCGGCACCCTCGGTCTCTGGGGCTCGACCGTGATCGGTCTGGCATCCACCGCTCCGGTGTATTCCCTCGTCGCCACCCTCGGATTCGTCGTCCTCGCGGTGGGGGCTTCGGCGCCGATCGCTTTCGTCCTCGCGTTCATCCCGATGCTGTTCATCGCCTTCGCCTATCGCGAGCTCAACAACGAGGTGCCCGATTGCGGGACCACGTTCACCTGGAGCACGAAGGCCTTCGGTCCGTGGGCCGGGTGGATGGGCGGCTGGGGCGTCGCGGTCGCCGGGATCGTCGTGCTCGCCAATCTCTCGCAGATCGCGGGTGTCTACCTCTGGTCCCTCGTCGGCGACGGCTCTCTCGCCCAGAACGTGCCGCTCGTCACCGCCACCGGCGTCGCGTTCATCGCGGCGATGACCTTCATCAGTTACCGCGGTGTCGAGATCGGCGAGCGGATCCAGAACATCCTGCTCGCGGTGCAGTACGTCGTGCTCGCGCTGTTCGTGGTGCTGGCGCTGTGGAAGTTCTTCGACGGCACCGCGCCGAACCCCACGCCTTTCGACCTCGCATGGTTCAACCCGTTCGGTTTCACGGACTGGAGCGGGTTCACCGAGGCGGTTCTGCTCGCCCTCTTCATCTACTGGGGCTGGGACACCTGCCTGGCGCTCAACGAAGAGACCAAGGACCCCCAGCGCATCCCCGGGCGCGCGGCATTGCTCACGACCGTCATCCTGCTCGGCACGTACGTCACGGTCACCGTCGCGGCGATGATGTATGCCGGGGTCGGAGAAGACGGGGCGGGCCTGGCCAACCCCGCGAACGCCGACGACGTGTTCCTCGCCCTCAAGGACGATCTGTTCGGTCCGTTCGGATGGGTCCTCGTCGTCGCCGTGCTCATCTCGGCGGTGTCGTCCACGCAGACCACCATCCTCCCCACGGCGCGCGGAACGCTCGCCATGGCCGCGTACAAGGCACTGCCGCATCGTTTCCAGACGGTGCACCCCCGCTACCGCACACCGTCGTTCTCGACCCTCGTGATGGGGATCGTCGCCAGCGTCTACTACGTGGGCATGACGCTCATCAGCGACAACATCCTGCAGGACTCGATCCTGTCGCTCGGCCTCGCCATCGCCTTCTACTACGCCATGACCGGCTACGCCTGCGTCTGGTACTACCGCCGCCAGCTGTTCTCCTCGGCGAAGAGCCTCGTCTATCGCGGCATCCTGCCCCTGCTCGGAGCCCTCATGCTGACCTACGCCTTCGTGCAGTCGGCGATCGACATGTACGACCCCGAGTACGGCAACACCGTGCTGCTGGGCATCGGGGGCACCTTCGTGGTCGGAATCGGTGCGCTCGCGCTCGGCGTCGTCCTGATGATGCTCTGGTTCATGTTCCCGGCGGCCAAGCCGTTCTTCCGGGGCGAGAGCCTCAATCGCGAAACCGAGGTGCTCGTGCCGGACGAGCCGATCGCCCACCCTCGATCGGTCGACGGAGGTATCTGACTCGAAGCGTCCCGCGTCGCGCAGGACGAGATCGGGTCAGACGGCGGAGCGGATGGAGCCGACCTCGTGGCCGCCGCCCAGCACCGACAGCGAAAGCTGCGCGACGGTGTCGGCGACCTCCTGCGAGGTGAGGGCACCGACGCGTTCGAGCAGCCGCAGGGCGACGACGTGTCCGGCGCGGTTGGAGCCGTCGAGCATCTTCAGAGCGACCGTGGTGCCGTCGGGTGCGGTCATGACCTGCACACCCTCGGCGCCCATCTTCGAGAACACGCCGAGTCGCTCGATGACCACCGTGTCGGGGCGACCGGGGCCGTCGATCGTCCACGGGTTCTCTTTCACCGCGCGCACGAGGGTGCCGGCGCTGCGGTGCAGCGCGAAGGGGGAGCGCTCCGACGACGTCGCGATGCGCTGGATGGCTCGAGCGAGCCCGACGAGGCTCATGGCGTAGACGGGAGCGCCGCAGCCGTCGATCGCGGTCGTCGTCATACGCTCACCCACGAGACGCTCGATGACCTCGCGGATGTGCGCCTGGAGCGGGTGCTGCGGGTCGAGGTAATCGCCCGTGCTCCAGCCGTTGGCCACGCACGTCACGAGCATCGCGGCGTGCTTGCCCGAGCAGTTCATGCGCAACGGCGAGGGGGAGGCGTGGTCGCGCACCATCTCGTCACGCGAAGCGGTGTCGGTGGGCCACGCGGCGGGGCAGCCCAGGTCGTCCTCGGTGAGGCCGGCGGCCTGCAGGATGCCGCGGGCCACCTCGGCGTGACGCTCGGTGCCCGCGTGGCTCGCCATCGAGATCGCGAGACGCTCGTCGGCCAGCTCGGCTCCGGCCGACAGGCACGCCAGGGCCTGGAGCGGTTTCATGCTCGAGCGGGGGAGGAACAGGGCGCCCGCCTCGCCGAGGGAGAGCTTCTCGGTCCCGTCGGGCGCGAGGACCACGGCGACGCCGTAGTGACGGGATTCGACGAAGCCGTTGCGGTCCACGACGGCGAGTTCGACGGAGGCGGGAGGTGTTGCGGGCATCCCTCCATCGTATCCGGCCGGCCCCTCTTCCACGGGGGCGGCCAGATCGCGCGAGCGGCCGGGAATCGTCGCTCCCAGGGATCGCCGGACGACGTTCCCCGGCGTCTCCTGCCGCGCGGACGGGGCAGACTGGGGGCATGAACGGAGAGCATCACTACCGCCTGCGCTCGACCTGGACCGGCGATCTGGGAACGGGCACGAGCGGGTATCGCGACTATGAGCGTGCCGTGACCCTCGAGGTCGACGGCAAGCCCGCGATCGCGGCATCCGCCGACAAGCCCTTCCGGGGCGACCCGGCCAAGTGGAACCCCGAGGAGCTGCTCATCGCGGCGCTGAGCGAGTGCCATCTGCTGTCGTATCTGCACGCGTGCGTCACGACCGGTGTCGTCGTCACCGCCTACGAGGACGATGCTTCGGGGACGATGCAGGAGGACGGCAACAGCGGGGGAGCCTTCACCGAGGTCGTCCTTCGCCCCCGCGTGCGCGTCGCCGAGGAGTCGATGGTCGAGGCCGCGCTGGCCGCTCACCGGCAGGCGCGTGAGTGGTGCTTCATCGCCAACTCGGTGAACTTCCCCGTGCGACACGAGCCCGAGGTCACCGCGGGCTGAGCGCCGCGCGTCGCGGGAGGCGCGGTCGGGCGTCGTACAGTGAGCGCATGCAGCTCGAACCCGCCCTGCGCCGCCTCGACCGGATCGCCGGCGGGCGCCAGGCCGATCACCGCGTCTCCGTCTCCGCCGATCCGAAGGTGCACCGCGCCTTCCGGGCGATCACGTTGCTGCTGGTCGTAGGCTTCGTGCTGGGTGTCGCGACGGTCGCGGTCGCCTTCGTCATGACCCTGAACGGCGAAGACGTCGGTTTCGCGGTGTGGATGCGGTGCCTCGTGGTGCTCGCGATCACCACGACCCTGTTCTACTTCCTCTGGCGCGCCCGCGCCGGGTGGTACTGGGCGTTCCGCCGCCTGCAGCTGTTCAGCCGCATCTTCCCCATCGTCGCCCTCGTGCTGGCGGCAATCCCCGGTCTCTATCCCTTCTGGGTCGTGACCGAGCAGATCCTCTTCGCGATCCTGCTCATCGGCGTCTCGGACTACCTGCTCTCCGACGCCGTACGTGCGGCGTATCCCAAGCCGCAGCGTTGAGGGTCGCGGCATCCGGACGCCGCACACCCGGCGTCTCGAGAGGGTGACGCCCCCCATGCTCAGCGGCCTCGCCTCCGTGCGAAAGGGCACGCGAACGACGGAACCCCGCCGGCTCGAGGCCGACGGGGTTCCGTCGTGGGGGAGGGGCGGGATCAGCGCACGTCGTCGTCGATCCAGTCCATCGACTTGGTGACGGCCTTCTTCCACAGACGCAGTTCGCGCTCGCGCTCGCCGTCGTCCATGTTCGGCTCCCAGCGCTTGTCTTCCTGCCAGTTGGCGCGCAGGTCGTCGAGGTTGTCCCAGAAACCCACGGCGAGGCCCGCGGCGTAGGCGGCCCCGAGGGCGGTGGTCTCGGCGACGACCGGACGTACGACCGGCACGCCGAGGATGTCGGCCTGGAACTGCATGAGGGCGTCGTTGGCGGTCATGCCGCCGTCGACCTTGAGCTCGGCCAGGTCGACGCCGGAGTCGGCGTTGACCGCGTCGAGGACCTCGCGCGACTGGAAGGCGGTGGCCTCGAGGGCCGCGCGGGCGATGTGACCGCGGTTGACGTAGCGGGTCATACCCACGATCGCGCCGCGGGCGTCGGGACGCCAGTACGGTGCGAACAGGCCCGAGAACGCCGGCACGAAGTACACGCCGCCGTTGTCGTCGACGCTCTCGGCGAGCTTCTCGACCTCGGGGGCCGAGGAGATGATGCCGAGCTGGTCGCGCAGCCACTGGATGAGCGAGCCGGTCACGGCGATCGAGCCCTCGAGAGCGTAGCGCGCGGGCTGGTCGCCCAGCTTGTACCCGAGCGTCGTCAGCAGGCCGTTCTTGGAGTGGACGATCTCTTCGCCCGTCTGGAAGATGAGGAAGTTACCCGTTCCGTAGGTGTTCTTGCTCTCGCCCGGGTCGAAGGCCGCCTGGCCGAAGGTCGCCGCCTGCTGGTCGCCCAAGATGCCCGCGATCGGGGTTTCGCGCAGCAGCGACGAAGACTCGACGGTGCCGTAGACCTCGGAGGAGGAGCGGATCTCGGGGAGCATCGAGACGGGGACGCCGAAGTCCGCGAGGATGTCCTCGCGCCACGAGAGCGTCTCGAGGTCCATGAAGAGCGTGCGGCTGGCGTTGGTGACGTCGGTGGCGTGAACGCCGCCGTCGATACCGCCGGTGAGGTTCCACAGCACCCAGCTGTCGGTCGTGCCGAACAGCAGGTCGCCGGCTTCGGCCTTCTCACGCGCTCCGTCGACGTTCTCGAGGATCCACACGATCTTGGTCCCCGAGAAGTAGGTCGCCAGCGGCAGGCCCACGATGCTCTTGTAACGCTCGGGGTCGCCGTCCGCGAGGCGGTCGACGATCGACTGCGTGCGCGTGTCCTGCCAGACGATCGCGTTGTACACGGGCTTGCCCGTGTTCTTGTCCCACACGACCGCGGTCTCGCGCTGGTTGGTGATGCCGACGGCGGCGATGTCGTGGCGGGTGATGTCGGCGCGGCTGAGGGCCAGGCCGATCACCTCCTGGGTGTTGCGCCAGATCTCGGCGGGGTCATGCTCGACCCATCCCGCGCGCGGGAAGATCTGCTCGTGCTCCTTCTGTCCGACGGAGACGACGCTCCCGGACTTGTCGAAGATCATCGCGCGCGTCGAGGTCGTGCCCTGGTCGATGGCGAGGACGTAGTCGGCCATGGATGGACTCCTTTGTCAGTGTCTGTTACGGGTGAAGAGGATGAGATGAGGGGAGGGGCGTCGGGAGACGTTCCGCGAGGGTGACTACTTGCCGAGGCTCAGGAGCACCGGGGCCAGCAGACCCGCGAGCAGACCACCGACGAGGGGGCCGGCGACCGGAACCCACGCGTAGCCCCAGTCGCTCGAACCCTTGCCCTTGATGGGGAGGAGGGCGTGGGCGACGCGGGGGCCGAGGTCACGGGCCGGGTTGATCGCGTAACCGGTCGGGCCGCCGAGGGAGGCGCCGATACCGACGACGAGCAGGGCCACGGGGACGGCCGCGAGGCCGCCGATGCCGCCCGGGACGCCGATGTCGGCCACGCCGTAGTCGCCGAAGCCGAAGATCACGAACACCAGGACGAAGGTGGCGATGACCTCGGTGAGGAAGTTGAAGCCGTACGAGCGGATGGCGGGACCGGTCGAGAAGACGCCGAGCTTGGCGGCGGGGTCGGGCTCGTCGTCGAAGTGCTGCTTGTACGAGGCCCAGGCCAGGACGGCGCCGATGATGGCACCGACCATCTGCGCGGCGACGGCTACGAGGAACTGGACGAAGGAGATCTTGCCGGCGACCAGGAGGCCGATCGAGACGGCGGGGTTCAGCTGGGCGCCGGAGTATGCGGAGACGATGACACCGGCGAAGACCGCCAGGCCCCATCCCCAGTTGACCATCAGGGTGCCGCCGGCGTTGCCCTTGGTCTTGGCGAGGGCCACATTGGCGACCACGCCGCAGCCCAACAGGATGAGCATGGCGGTGCCTACGACCTCGGAGAGGAAGTACAGCCCCAGGTTCACTTCTTGCATGTCGTCATCGACCTTTCTTTCGTCACCCGGACACCTTCGGCTCGGGTGGTAGTGCGGCTCGGTGCTCCGAACCTACGGCTCACGTGCGGGCGTGCAACAGGTGGCACGCCCGCACGTTCTCTCAGATTCGGGCCACCCCGGCCTGTGCCAGGTCGACACGGTGGGCGGAGCGCAGAATCTCCGTCGTTCGAGCCACTTCTTCCTCGACACGGGTCGCGTCCCAACCGAGGGGCTCGGCGACCGCCTCGGCGACCTCCTGCAGCGTGCGCTCGCTCATGCCGCCGACGAAGGCCAGGTGCGTGCGGCGCAGCAGCACGTCGATCAGGTGCACGACCTGCTCGTTCTTCGCGATGAAGGCGAGCTCCTCGCGGTAGTACCCGGCAGCGTCGGGAACGGGCGTGGGCTCGGCGGGGAGGGCGGCCAGGACGGCGTCGGCACGGGTGCCGTAGCGCTCGAGCATGGCCTCGACGAGCGCGGCCGAGTGCGCATTCGTGCGTGCGGCGATCCAGCGACGACGCTGCTCGGGGGTGGTGGGGAAGCCCGCGCCGCCGCCGATCGGCAGGCCCTGGGTGCTGACGCGGTGCGGACGACGCAACTTCTGCAGCGTCTTCATGCTGAGGTGCTCGGCGAGAGCGCGGAAGGTGGTCCACTTTCCCCCGACCAGGCTCATGGCCGGAACGCCCGCGATCTCGTCCTCGACGATCCGGTAATCGCGCGAGACGAAGCCGGGAGCGGTGTCGTCGTGGCGGGGGAGCGGGCGGATGCCCGAGAACGTGTAGACGATCTGCGAACGGTCCACGCCGATGGTCGGGAAGACGTGACCGATGAGGTCGAAGAAGTACTCGATCTCGTCGTCGGTGCACACGACCGGCTTCGAGGGATCGGCGTCGATGTCGGTGGTGCCGACCAGGACGCGGTCCTTCAGCGGGTAGATGAGGACGATGCGGCCGTCGGAGTGCTCGAAGAAGATCTCGCGACCGCCGGTGGCGGCGAGCAGCTCGGGGTTGTCGAGCACGATGTGCGAGCCCTTGGTGCCGCCCATGAAGGTCGTGTCCAGACCCATGGCCTTGTTCGCGAGGTCGGTCCAGGGTCCGGCCGTGTTGAGGACGACCTTCGCCTTGACGCTGAACTCTTCGCCGGACACCTCGTCGCGTACGCGCACGCCGTTCGCGTCGGCACCGACGGCCGAGACGTAGTTGACGGCCTGCGTGCGGCCGGCGCCCGCCTCGATGCCGTCGCGCAGGACGTCGAGGGCGATGCGCTCGGGGTCGTGCATCGACGCGTCGAAGTACGTGGCCGTGTAGGCGAGGTCGGGGTTGAGCTTCGGCAGCTCCGTCAGCGACTTCTTCTTGCCGAGGAACTTGTGGCGCGGAACCGAGCCGCCGTCGCGCGAGAAGGTGTCGTACATGATCAGGCCGACCTTGATCAGCAGGGCGCCGCGCTCGTTGGGCTTGCCGCGACCGTGCGTCACGAGGAGACGGAAGGGCGCCGACAGGATGCCGGAGAACGTCTTGTAGATCGGGATCGTCGTCTCGAGCGGCTTGACGTAGTGGGGGGCCGTCTTGAGCAGGTCGTTGCGCTCGGTCACCGCTTCTTTCACGAGACGGAACTCGCCGTTCTCGAGGTAGCGGATGCCGCCGTGGACCATGTGGCTGGAGGCTGAGGAGGCGCCGGAGACGAAGTCGCCCCGCTCGACGAGCGCGACGCTGACGCCCTGGAGGGCGAGGTCGCGGAGAGTGGCGAGGCCGTTGATGCCCCCACCGATGATGAGGACGTCGAGGTCTTCGGCGTCGCGGAGCGCCTGGACGTCGGCGCGGAGCGGAGTTGCGGGGGACGACATGTCGACTGCGACCTTTCGTTGTTGGTACGACGATCACAATGCGCCTGTCTGCACGTTGTTGCAAGCCCCTTGAACAAACGTGCAGAATAGTGTTCATGAAGGTATTCCGACGGTGGTGACGCAAGCAGAGGAGCGCTCCCGCGACGCCCTGCGCGCGGCGCAGCTCTACTACATGCAGGACCTCACGATGGATGCCATCGCGCACGAGATGCGGGTCTCGCGTTCGTCCGTGTCGCGCCTGTTGCAGCATGCCCGCGACGTGGGTCTGGTCACCATCTCCATCAGCCCGCCCGACGACGCCCGGGGTCAGATGGCTCAGCGGATCGCGGACCGCTTCGGCATCACGGCGCACGTCGTGCCCACCCCCGCGCGCACCTCGGAGGCCGAGCGTCTCGAGCGCACGGCGCTGACCGCGGCGCGCATCCTCGCCGAGCGCGTCGAATCGTCGATGACGGTGGGTGTCGCCTGGGGTTCCACTCTTTCCGCCGTCGCGCGTCACGTCCCGCAGAAAGACGTGCACGATACCCACATCGTCCAGATGAATGGCGCGGCGAACGTCCGCACCTCCGGCATCCCCTACGCGGGGGAGATCCTGTCCAAGCTCGGCGCCGCGTGGTCGTCGTCGGTGCACCAATTCCCGGTGCCCGCGCTGTTCGACGACCCGCACACGAAGCAGGCGATGTGGCGGGAGCGGTCGGTGCGTTCCGTGCTGGAGATCCAGCAGCGCGTCGGGTTGTTCGTCTTCGGCCTCGGCTCACCCCATGCCGACGTGCCCTCGCACGTGTACAGCGGCGACTACTTCGACGAGCGCGACCGCGCGGTCATCGAGCGCGAGGGCGTGGTCGGCGACTGCGCGACCGTTTTCTACCGCGCGGACGGCTCGAGTGACATCCCCGAGCTCAACGCCCGCTCCAGCGGCCCCGATCTCGACACGGTCCGGCGCATCCCCCGTCGTTTCTGCGTCGTGTCGAGCCTGTCCAAGCTCGACGGACTGCGTGGAGCGCTCGCTGCGGACCTCGTGACCGAACTGGTCGTCGAGGAGTCGCTCGCGCGGCGTCTGCTGAGCGTCACGCGCTGACGCAGGTCGCGCCGAGCGCTCACCGCTCGCCGAACCCGTCGTCGACGAGCGCCCGGAGTTCCGTCAGCGCCGCCTCGGCCTCGGGGCCCGACGCGCGCACCCGCACGCGTGATCCCTGACGGATCCCCAGCGCCATCAGCGCGAGCAGGCTCCGCCCCGATACTTCGTCGGCACCGGTCTCGAGGTCGGCGATGCGCACGTCGGCATCGTGCCGCGAAGCGGCCTTGACGAAGGCGGCGGCCGGTCGTGCGTGCAGCCCGGAGGGGTTGGTGACGACGGCTTCGAACGAGAGCGCCTCTCCGGGCGGGGCGACTCCCGTATCCCCGACACCGGATGCCGCCCCCTCGGCGTCGGCGCCCAGCTGCCGTGCCTTCGCGGCGGCGGCGGTGGCGCACTCGCGGGCCACGGTCTCGAGGTCGCCCCCACCCGCGGCGGTCACCACGGCGGCGACGAGTCCCTCCACGAAGGGGGCGGGACTCAAACGGACGCGCTCGGGTGCAGCGACGAACTCCAGAGCCGTCTCGGCGCTGAGGATCGCAGAGCCGAGGTCCATCAGCACGAGGACCCCGTCTCCGGAGTCGGCCTCGTCGATGGCCGCGGCGATGGCCACGGCATCCGTTCCGAGATCGTCGTCGGGACCGCCTGCGGCGACGCGAACCGTCGGCGGTGTCTCGCCTCCCATCTGCAGGGCGAGGTGCACGGCGGCCTCGGCGAGAGCGCGGGAGTGCGAGACGGCCACGAGACCGATCACTCGGCGGCCGCCAGGGTGTCGCTCAGCGCCTGCAGGAGCAGGGTCGCGGACGTCGCGCCGGGGTCGAGGTGCCCCGCGCTTCGTTCGCCGAGATAGCTCGCGCGACCCTTGCGGGCGACGAGCGGCTCAGTGGCGTCGCGCCCCCGGGCCGCGGCCTCGGCGGCGGCCCGGGCGGCCGTGGCGGGGCCCTCGTGGGCTGCGGCATCCCAGGCGTCGACGGCGGGCGAGAGGGCGTCAATCATGGTCTTGTCGCCGAGCTCGGCCTTCCCGCGGGCGACGACCCCGTCGACGCCGGCGCGCAGGGCGGCGCCCAGGGCGTCCGCATCGATCTGTCCCCCAGCGGCGAGGGCGGGGCCCATGCGGAGGAAGAACGTGCCGTAGAGCGGGCCGCTGGCACCGCCGACCGTCGAGACGAGGGTCATGCCGACGGTCTTGAACAGATCGGCCGGATTCGCCGGGACGGGGTCGAGCTTGGCGACCACCGCGTCGAGACCTCGCGCCATGTTCGAGCCGTGATCGGCGTCGCCGATCTCGGAGTCGAGGCGGGTGAGTTCGTCTTTCTGCTGCTGCACGGCCTCGTGGAACGCGCGGATCCATGCCACCAGATCGTCGGTCGAGACGGAGCCGCTCATGCGCCCCACCGCAGACCGGGGGTCACGACGGGGGCGTCCCACAGGCGGAGCATCTCTTCGTCGGCCTTGACGACCGTCAACGACGCCCCGGCCATGTCGAGGCTCGTGATGTAGTCGCCGATCAGCACGCGCTGGATGTCGACGCCGGCCGCGGCGAGTAGCGGTGCGACCTCGCCGTAGAGCAGATACTGCTCGATCAGCGGGGTGCCGCCGAGGCCCGACAGCAGCACGATCGCTGGCCCGACGGGCTCGCCGAAGTCGTGGACGATCGGATCGACCATGAGCTTCGCGATCTCTCGAGCGGATGCCAGCTTCACGCGCGAACGGCCGGGTTCGCCGTGGATGCCGACGCCGACCTCCATCTCGTCGTCGGGGAGCTCGAAGGTGGGTCGGCCCGCCGCGGGGACGGTGCAGCTGGTCAGGGCAACGCCCATCGAGCGGCCGGCGGACGAGACGCGGCGGGCGAGATCGGCGACGGAGGCGAGGTCGGCTCCCTCCTCCGCGAGGGCGCCGACGACCTTCTCGAGGATCACGGTGGTGCCGGTGCCGCGGCGGCCCGCGGTCCAGGTGGAGTCGGTGACGGCGACGTCGTCGGCGACCACGACGGATTCCACCTGCACGCCCGAGGCCTCGGCGAGTTCCGCCGCCATCTCGAAGTTCAGCACGTCGCCGGTGTAGTTCTTCACGATGTGCAGCACGCCCGCACCCGAATCGACCGCCTGCGTCGCGGCGAGCACCTGGTCGGGGGTGGGGGAGGTGAACACCTCGCCGGCCGCCGCGGCGTCGAGCATGCCGAGACCGACGAAACCGCCGTGCAGGGGCTCGTGCCCGGATCCGCCGCCCGACACGAGCGCCACTTTGCCCGCGCGTGTCGGCTCCGCCCGCAGAATGACGCGATTCTCGGCATCCACTCGGACGTTCGGATGAGCTGCTCGGATGCCGCGGAGGGCCTCCGCCAACACGTCGGCGGGGTCGTTGACGAACTTCTTCACGGTGCCTCCTCGTTGTGGCGACGACGGTTCGGGCCGTCGGTTTCGACCCTGCTCGCGGGGGGCCGTCACGTCAAGGAGGAAAAGCCGGTGAGAGACCGCGTCTCAGAGGCGCTCGTGCGGCAGTACCTGCCTGATGCGCTCGATCGGGTTCTGCGCGGGTGCCTCGTTGTAGGCGTTCGCGAGCTCCTGCTCGCTCAGAGCGTGGATCGCGGCCATGATCTCGTCGGTGGCACCGCGACGCGCGCGGCCCGAGGAGGCGGCACCGTGCGGGGAGAGGTCGAGGGGCGTGCCGAAACGCACCGTGATGCGCTCCTTGGTCGTCGGGATCTTCGCACCGACGGGCATGACCTTGTCGGTGCCGATGAGACCGACCGGGACGACCGGGGCGCCGGTCTGCAGGGCGAGGAAGGCGACCCCGGTGCGGCCCTTGTAGAGGCGGCCGTCGAGGGAGCGCGTGCCCTCGGGGTAGAGAGCGACGGCCCGGCCGTCGTCGAGAAGCGCTCGCTGCTGGTCGAGGGCGTCGAGTGCCTTCTGGCCGGCGCCGCGCTCGACGGGTATCGCACCGATCGCGGTGAAGAACTGGCGCGACGCCCATTTCTCGAAGTACGCGGACTTCGCCATGAAGTGCACGGGGCGCGGAGCGGCGACCGGGATGGCGATCGAGTCGATGAACGACAGATGATTGCTCGCGAAGATCACGGGACCGGTCCGGGGGACGTTCTCTCGCCCCTCGATGCGCGGTCGATAGACGGCGCGCGCCAGGGGAGCGATCAGCAGGCGTCCGAGGCGGTAGGTCGCGCCCATCTGTTCCGGCACGGTCGCGGGGGTCTCGGCGGGCAGGTCGGAACTCACTCGACGAGGTTACTCGCCGCCGCATGCCCGGGCGTGCATGGTGCGCGCGCGTACGCGCGAACGCGCGCGCACCGGCCTCTCAGCCGCGGCAAAGCCGGATGCGCCAAGATGAGGGTTCTCTGTCTTTCCTCGAGAGGTCACCCGTGCGCTTCCGCCCGATCGCTTCCCTGTCCGTCGCTGCCGTCGCTGCCCTGTTGCTGGCCGGGTGCTCCGGTTCGCCCGACGAGACGTCGACGCCCGACGCGAGCGGGTCGGCGGACGCGGGGCAGTGCCAGAGCGCGCTCGCCGACGCGCCCGCTCCCGACGGTCTCGTCGTCTCGGGCGATTTCCAGAGCAAGGTCACCGTGACTCTGCCCGACGGGTACAACCCCACCGCCCTGCAGCGCACGACCCTCGTCGAGGGCACGGGCCAGCAGGTCAAGGCGGGCGATGTCCTCAAGGCCAACTTCACGCTGATCGACACCGCCTCGGGCGCCGTTCAGCTCCAGACCCTCGACACCGAGCCGAGCGGCATGGACACGCTCGTCTCTTCGCAGCAGATCTTCGGGGCCGCTCTCGAGTGCGCGCCGATCGGGTCGCGCACCGTCTCGTCGTTCCCCGCCGGCACGCTCGGTGAGGGCTCACCCGCCTTCGTCATGGTCGCCGACGCCATCTCGGAGCTGCCGACCCGCGCCGAGGGCACCGAGGTCGCCCCCGTCGACGGCATGCCGGCGGTGACTTTCGACGACAACGGCGCCCCCACGACCACGACCGACGCCGACGGCAAGCAGATGCTGCCCAAGCCCACCGCTCCGGCTCCCACCGACGTGCGCATCGAGAACCTGCGCCAGGGAGCGGGCGAAACGGTCAACGCCGGTGACCAGGTCATCGTGCAGTACACCGGCGCCCTCTACGACAGCGGGCAGGTCTTCGACTCGAGCTGGCAGCGCGGCACTCCGGCGCAGTTCCAGACCGACCAGGTCGTCGACGGCTTCCGGCAGGCCCTCGAGGGGCAGACCGTCGGCTCGCAGGTCGTCGTCGTCATCCCGCCCGCCGCGGGCTACGGCGACAAGGCGCAGGGCGACATCCCGGCCAACTCGACCCTGTTCTTCGTCGTCGACATCCTGGGCGTGCAGCACGCCAACATGGCGGGCTAACTAGGCTGAGGGCATGCGCCGCGTCCTCATCCTCGGTTCCACCGGTTCGATCGGCACGCAGGCGCTCGACGTCATCGCCGACAACGCCGATCGCTTCGAGGTCGTCGGTCTCGCCGCCGGCACCGACCGTGCCGGCGTCGAGGCGCAGGCCCTGGCCTTCGGCGTCGAGCACACCGCCCTCGGTGCCGTCGAGGCCGAGCAGCTCGTGCGCGACGTCGAGGCCGACGTGGTGCTCAACGGCATCACCGGGTCGGTCGGACTCGGTCCCACCATCGCCGCCCTCGAGGCGGGGCGCACCCTCGCCCTCGCCAACAAAGAGTCGTTGATCGTCGGCGGCGAGCTCGTCACCGCGCTCGCCGCCGAGGGGCAGATCGTCCCGGTGGACTCCGAGCACTCCGCGATCGCCCAGGCGCTGCGCTCCGGTCACGACGGTGAAGTGCGCCGGCTCGTGCTCACGGCATCCGGAGGCCCCTTCCGCGGACGCTCGCGCGACGAGCTGCAGAACGTCACCCCCGCGGAAGCCCTCGCTCACCCCACGTGGGACATGGGCCGTGTGGTCACGACGAACTCCGCCACTCTCGTCAACAAGGGCCTCGAGGTGATCGAGGCGCACCTGCTCTTCGACGTGCCGTACGACCGGATCGCGGTGACCGTGCACCCGCAGTCGATCGTGCACTCGATGGTCGAGTTCGTCGACGGCTCGACCATCGCGCAGGCGTCGCCGCCCGACATGAGTCTGCCGATCTCGCTCGGCCTCGACTGGCCGCATCGCATCGCCGGCGTGGGCGTTCCGCTCGATTGGACGCGCGCCTCGCAGTGGACCTTCGAGCCGCTCGACGAGAAGGCGTTCGGATCGGTGGCCCTGGCCAAGAAGGTCGGACGCGCGGGCGCCACCTATCCCGCCGTGTTCAACGCGGCCAACGAGCAGGCCGTCGACGCGTTCCACGAGGGTCGGCTGAGCTTCCTCGAGATCGTCGAGCTGATCGAGCGCGTGGTGGACCGCCACGAGCCGCCGACGAAGCTCACGCGCGAGTCGCTCGCCGAAGCCGAGGCCTGGGCACGGCGCACCGCCGACGAGATCATCGCGGCGCGCTGAACCCGGCGCGCTGAACCCGGCGCGCTGAACCCGGAGCGGCGGCTGCTACCGGGGCGGGCGCTGCGCCGCGGTCGGCCTGAGGATCGCGCTGAGCGTCGAGGTCGCGGGGTCATGCGCCTCAGACGGCGGGCGCTGACCGCACGACTCCCGCACGACCTTGCCGCGCCTGCGGCTCACGGCTGCGCGAGACCGGATCGATGCAGCGCTGGAGCGCGATGACTCGCACGCGCTCGCCCGGGCGTCAGGCGGGGAAGTCGACCGGGCGCTCGGGGTCCGACGACGGAGTGCTGTCGGCCGGGTACGGCACGGGCCACTGCGGGTCGGGCACGGGCCAGCCGGCTGCGCGCAGCGCACGACGCGACAGCTCGCGCGCCGAGTACGGGGTGCGCACGCCGCGGATGTCCCGGTAGTCCTGGTGACCGGGACCGGCCCACAGGATCGCGTCGCCGTCGTCGACCAGCTTCACGGCCTCGAGGATCGCGCGCTCGGGCGGGGTGAATTCGAGGATCTCGGCGTCGGGCCGAGCGCGTCGCGCCCCCTCGACGAGCACCTCGCGGATGGTGTCCGGGTTCTCGTGACGGGGGTGGTGGTCGGTGACGACGAGGATGTCACTGCCTTCGACGGCCGTGCGGCCCATGTCGTGACGTTTGGTGGCGTCGCGGTCGCCGTCGGCGCCGAACACCATGACGACCTTGCCGGGGGTCACCCTCCGGACCGCGGCGAGGGTCTTCTCGAACGCGTCGGGGGAGTGGCCGAAGTCCACGTAGACCGCGGGACCCTCGGTGCCCGAGACGAGCTGGGTACGACCGGGCAGCGAAGCCTCGATGTGCGAGCCGTCGAGGGTGCTGTAGAGGTGCTCCCAGGTGTATCCGGTCTCGAGCAGCATGACGATGGCGAGGCCCGCGTTGGCGGCCATATGCCGACCGATGACGGGAACGACGGTGGTGAGGGAACGGCCCTTGCCGTCGCTGAGGGTGAACTCGGTGCCTTCCTGGCGCTCGTCGACGATCTCGACGGTCCAGTCGGCGGATGCCGCAGCGGCCGCGTTCTCGCTGATCGCCGGGGTGGCGATGGTGACGACGGGGATCTCGGCGCGCGCGGCGATCTCGGCGCCGGACGCCGAGTCGAGGCAGACGACGCCGCGACGCGCGCGGTCGGGGCGGAACAGGGGGAGCTTCGCCTCGAAGTACTCGCGCATGTCGGCGTAGTCGTCGAGGTGGTCGTGGGTGAGGTTCGTGAAGCCCGCGACATCGAAGACGAGACCGTCGACCCGGTGGCGGGTGAGAGCCTGCGCGCTCACCTCGACCGCGACCGCCTGCACGCCGCGCTCGCGCATGAGGGCGAGGAGGGCATGGAACTCGGAGGCTTCCGGAGTGGTCAGGCGCGAGACGATGACCTCGCCCGCGATGTGCCGCTCGGCGGTCGAGGACAAGCCGGTGACGACGCCGAGCTGACCGAGGATCCCCTCGAGCAGGTGCGAGACGCTCGTCTTTCCGTTGGTGCCCGTGGTCGCCAGCAACTGGGGGAGCGCGTCGTCGGGCCCGGTTCCGTAGACCCACGCCGACAGATCGCCGAGGAGCGCGCGGGGGTCGTCGACGACCACGATCGGAAGACCCGCCGGGCCGGCGATCTCCGCCCCCGCGTCGTCGGTGATGACCGCGACGGCGCCACGCTCGGCGGCGATGGGGGCGAACTCCGCCCCGTGCCGGTTCACCCCGCGGATGGCGACGAAAGCCTCGCCGGCGCGGAGATCGGCGGTGGCCAGCGTGATGCCGGTGAGGGTGGTGCCGTCGATGTCGCCCACGGTGCGGACGCCGTAGCGTCGGGCGAGTTCGGCGAGGTCGCGGCGCGGCGGGTTCTCCGGGCGGAGGACGGGCGGCAGGTTCGAGGGGGCGGCGGAGGACATCGGATCCATTGTCTCATCCGGCGTCGCACAGACACCGCATCGAGGCTGCACGGGCGGTTCAAAGGCGCGCGGCGGTATCGTCGGCGGGTGACTGCGATCGCGTTCCTCATCGGCGTCATCGTGCTCGTGCTCGGCCTGGCCGTCTCGATCGCGCTGCACGAGGTCGGGCATCTCCTGCCCGCCAAGCTCTTCGGCGTGCGCGTCGGCCAGTACATGATCGGTTTCGGACCGACCCTCTGGTCGAAGCGGATCGGCGAGACGGAGTACGGCCTGAAGGTGCTGCCGCTCGGCGGCTTCATCTCGATGGCCGGCATGTACCCGCCCGCACCCGAGGACGCCAAGCCCGGAACCAAGCGCTCGCGCTTCTTCGCGACGATGGTCCAGGACGCCCGCGACGCGAACGCCGAGACCCTGATCGCCGCCGACGATCGGGTCTTCTACAAACTGCCCGTCTACAAGCGCATCATCGTCATGCTCGGCGGCCCGATCATGAACCTCGTGCTCGCGGTGGTGCTCTTCACGATCGCGCTGAGCGGCATCGGCATCCAGCAGGGCACCACCACCGTCGCCTCGGTCTCGCAGTGCGTCATCCCCGCGAGCGAGGGGCGCACCGACTGCACCCCCAGCGATCCCGTCGCTCCGGCGGCCGCCGCCGGCATCCAACCCGGTGACGAGTTCGTCTCGATCGACGGCACCCCCGTCTCGACCTTCGCCGAGGCCGCCGCGATCATTCAGCGCTCACCCGGTAAGCAGCTCTCGGTCGTCATCGACCGCGACGGCACGCAGCGCACCGTGGAGTTCACGCCCGCGACGACCGACCGTGCGGTCACCGACGCGAACGGTCGTCCCGTGGTCGACGCCGCGGGCGCCACCGAGTACCAGACCGTCGGATTCGCGGGCATCAGCCCGCAGAGCGCCCTGGTTCGCCAACCGATCGGGACGAGCCTTGCGGCGACGGGGCAGTACATCGGCTCGGTCGCGCAGATCGTGTCGCAGTTCCCCGTGCGCATCTACGACGTGGCCGTCGACACCCTCAGCGGCCAGCCGCGCGACGCGAACAGCCCCATGAGCGTGGTCGGCGCCGGCCGTCTCGCCGGCGACATCGCCGCGGTCGACGCGCCGATCCTCGACCGCGTGCAGACGATGATCACGCTGCTGGGCGGCCTGAACATCGCCCTGTTCGTCTTCAACCTCATCCCGCTTCTCCCGCTCGACGGCGGTCACGTCGTCGTGGCACTGTGGGACGGCATCAAGCGACAGATCGCGCGTCTGCGCGGCAAGGTCGCTCGTCCCGTGGATGCCACGAAGCTCGTTCCGGTGACCTTCGTCGTCGTGATCCTGCTCGTGGCGACGGGCGGGGTGCTGTTCCTCGCCGACATCTTCAACCCGGTGCAGCTGCTCTAGCCGCGCCCGGGGGGCGACAGGCTCACACCCTCCCCGTGGGAAGGGCGTGAGCCCGCCGAGAGGCCGCGGGTCAGAGCGCGTGCGCGATCAGGCGTTCGAGGGTCCGCATGCCGTCGCGCGACAGGATCGACTCGAGGTGCCCCTGCACGCTCGCGAACGCGGGGCCGCGGAGGGCGTAGACGTCGCCGGTCTCGGGGTCGGCCGCGACCTCGGCCGGGATCTCGATGCGACCCTCCGGGACGGGGAGGGGAGCCCCCGTCGACTCCCCGCGCACGGTGATCGACTCGACAACGATCCCGCGCTCGGTCGTGCCCGGCGCCACGCGCGCCGTGAACGTGTTGTAGAACCCGATCGAGGCGTCCTCGCCGAAGACGTCGACGCTCTTCTGCAGGCCTTGGTGCGGCTGCGCGAGAGGGGCGAGATCGATGCCGAGCTGGTCGGCGAGGATCTGGTGGCTCAGGCAGACCGCGAGAAGCGGAGCGTGGCGGAAGAGGCGGCGGGAGACGACGTGGCGCATCGCGGACATGCGCGGGCTGTCGTCGCGCGGATCACCGGGGCCGGGGCCCGAGATCACGAGGTCGGCGGCATCGACCTCGTCGTCCGTCGCCTGCGACCAGTGCACGATACGGGTGTCGAGTCCCAGGTGTCGCAGCTGGTGCGCGAGCATCGTCGTGAAGCGGTCCTCGGCATCCACCACGAGCGCCGTGCGGCCCGCGAAAGGGCCCGACCCGTCGGGGTCCTGCGGGTTCATCCAGAAGGGCGCCAGGCGATCGTTGCGCGATGCCAGCAGTTCGGCGATCGCGGGATCCTCGGCGAGCGGTCGTTGCGGGGCGGCGGGGGCATCGGCATCCGCCCCCTCGGGAGGGACGGGCACGCTTCGAGGGACCGCGCCGATCGCGCCGAGCACGCCGGCGGCCTTGCCGTGGGTCTCGCCCACCTCGCCGTCGGGGTCGGAGTGGCGCACGAGCGTGGCCCCGACCGGAACGCGCAGGCGTCCGTCGACCAGATAGGCCGTGCGGATGAGGATCGGCGCGTCGAGATCGTGCGTGGGCCCCTCGGTCGAGCCGTTCGGGGTGAACAGGGCGGCGACACCGGAGTAGTAGCCGCGCGGAACGGTCTCGTGCCGGGCGATCACGGTGCACGCGTTCTGCATGGGGGAGCCGGTGACCGTGGGGGCGAACATCGTCTCGCGGAGGATGTCGCGCGGGTCGAGATCGCTCGAGCCGCGCAGCATGTACTCGGTGTGCGTGAGGCGCGACATCTCTTTGAGGTGCGGGCCGGTGATGCGGCCACCGTCGCTGCAGACGGCGCTCATCATCTTGAGCTCCTCGTCGACGACCATGAAGAGCTCCTCGGTCTCTTTGGTCGAGCGCAGGAACTCGGCGAGCGTCTCGGACGTCGCCCCGCCCGCCGGGTGGCGGAAGGTGCCCGAGATGGGGTTCATCGTGACGATGCCGTCCTTGGCGCTCACGTGCGCCTCGGGGCTCGCTCCCACCGCGATGTGATCGGCCGTGACGACGGCGAAGGTCCAGTACGCGCCCTTCTCGTGCTCGAGAAGAGCCCGGAACCACGTGAGCGCGGCGATGCGCGGGTCGACGTCGACGCCGGCGACGAAGTCGCGACGGATCACGAAGTTCGCACCCTCGCCGCGACCGATCTCGTCCGCGATGACGCGGCGCACGATGGCGGCGTAGTCCTCGTCGGTGATGTCGAAGCCGGCGTCGGCAAGGGGCACGGGCGAGGAGGGGAGGGATGCCAGGGCCTCCGCCCGCGGCACGGAGACACGGTCGTCGATCACCAGGCAGCGCAGCGGTGCCCCGTCGTCGTGGCAGACGAAGCCGCGCTCGCGCACCTGGCGGTAGGGAACGAGGGCGAGCACCTCGCGGGCGCGGCCCTCGGCATCCGTCAGGGGGATGTCGGCGAGGAGGTCCACGTCGACCACGTCTCCCGTGAGGACCTCGACGGTCGCCCCGTCACGGGCGATGAGGGCGAAGGGGGCGGAGCCTGCGGCGAGGTCCGTGAAAGGGGAGGAGGGGTCGAGCCCGGTCATCGAGAAGTCTTTCCGTCTGTGCTGAACGAGGTCCGATGCGGCCGCCGAAAACACGAAGACCGCCCGGATTCCCCAGGGGGAGGGCGGTCTGTTGCATGCGTGCGCACCGCCTAAACGGTGAGCCACCAGGATGTGTGAGCGCGCATGGCGCCGAACCTACCACAGCAGCCTTTCGGCGCCGGTTCAGGCACCGTGCGGTGCGGGCGGCGTAGGCTGATCGCGTGCCTGCTGTGAACCTCGGAATGCCCCGCGTGCCGGAGACCCTCGCGCCCCGTCGCAAGACCCGCCAGATCCGCGTGGGCAAGGTCCTCGTGGGCGGCGACGCCCCGGTGAGCGTCCAGTCGATGACCACGACGCCCACGACCAACATCAACGCCACCCTGCAGCAGATCGCCGAGCTGACGGCGTCCGGCTGCGAGATCGTGCGCGTGGCCGTGCCGTCGCAAGACGACGCCGACGTGCTCCACATCATCGCGAAGAAGAGCCAGATCCCGGTCATCGCCGACATCCACTTCCAGCCGAAGTACGTGTTCCAGGCGATCGACGCCGGCTGCGGCGCGGTGCGCGTGAACCCGGGCAACATCCGCAAGTTCGACGACCAGGTCGGCGCGATCGCCAAGGCCGCCAAGGATGCGGGCGTCTCGCTGCGCATCGGCGTCAACGCGGGTTCGCTCGACCGCCGCCTGCTCGAGAAGTACGGCAAGGCCACCCCCGAGGCGCTCGTCGAGAGCGCCGTGTGGGAAGCCTCGCTGTTCGAGGAGCACGACTTCCACGACTTCAAGATCTCGGTCAAGCACAACGACCCGATCGTCATGGTCAAGGCGTACCGCCTGCTTGCCGAACGGGGCGACTGGCCCCTGCACCTCGGCGTCACGGAGGCCGGCCCCGCGTTCCAGGGCACGATCAAGAGCGCCACGGCGTTCGGCATCCTGCTGTCGGAGGGCATCGGCGACACCATCCGCGTCTCGCTGTCGGCGCCCCCCGCCGAAGAGGTCAAGGTCGGCCATCAGATCCTGCAGTCGCTGAACCTGCGCGAGCGCAAGCTCGAGATCGTCTCGTGCCCCTCGTGCGGCCGTGCGCAGGTCGACGTCTACACCCTCGCCGACGACGTCACCGAGGGCCTCAAGGACATGACCGTGCCGCTGCGCGTCGCCGTCATGGGCTGCGTCGTCAACGGACCCGGCGAAGCGCGCGACGCCGACCTGGGTGTGGCATCCGGCAACGGCAAGGGCCAGATCTTCGTCAAGGGCGAGGTCGTCAAGACCGTTCCCGAGAGCGAGATCGTCGCGACCCTCATCGCCGAGGCCAACCGCCTCGCCGCCGAGATGGGCCCCGACGCCGCCACCGGCACCGCGCAGGTCATCACGGCCTGAGCCTCGCGCGTCGTCGCTGGCCTACCGGGCTCTCATCGCCTCCCCACAGCATTCGTTCACGTGGGTGACACCGGCCGTTCGACGTCTCGGCGGCGGGCGAACCACCGATGCTCACGGAGCGGGCCTACCGTCTGATCCGGTCGCGGCGACGCGTCGCGGCCGATCCCATCGGACGGTCGGAGAGGAGACGCCGCGCACCCCGCGGCGCATCACGCATGGAATCACGCACCCACAGGCTCCGCACGGCGTGGCGCATCGCCATCGCCGGCGCGCTCGTCGTCGCCGGCACCGCGGCGCCGCTCTCGGCGAACGCGGCGAGCTACCCCAGCGACAGCGCCAAGCCCGATCTCGTCGCGCTGCTCAGCGGCTACCGCGACTTCTGGACGCCCAGCGGTCAGGGCGACTTCAGCGGCACGGTGGTGAACCCGACGGTGCTGGCCTACAACGACCGGCTGACGGTGTGGATCAACAACAATGCCACCGCCGCGCAGCAGTTCCGCGCTCTGCAGGACTCCGAGTACAACAACAACGCCAAGACCGCCTACGACCAGTCCTTCACCGTCTCGGGAGGTCTCGGCTCGTCGCTCGGCGCGATCTACGTCAACGGTCTCAACTCGGGCGCCCTGCCGCTGACGCAGGCCCTCATCAACAGCTCGAACGGATCGTCGGGCGCCTACGTGTCGACGAGCACGGCGAAGAACACGTTCAGCTACGCGCGCCCCTTCGTCATGACCGATCCGAACGCGACGGCCGTCTCGGGCGACAACGCCTCCTGCGCGCCCAGCGTGAACAACGCCTCGTCGCTCAAGGCCATGCGCCAGGGAACGGCATGGGCCGACGCGAACGGCAACCTGCTCATCGGCCGTGTCGCACCGGTCACCGACACCACGCACCAGTTCTCGCCCAACGATGTGCCCCTCGACGCCGCGTACGGTCAGCCGGGCATCTGCAAGGGTGGCTCGTTCCCGTCCGGTCACACGACCACCGCCTATCAGGCCGGTATCACCCTCGCGACCCTCGTGCCCGAACTGGGGCCCGAGGTGCTCGCGCGGGCGTCCGAGAACGGCAACAACCGCATCGTGCTCGGTGTGCACTACCCGCTCGACATCGTCGGCGGCCGCATCGACGGCGAGGCCGCTCTCGCCGCCCGCTGGTCGGACGACGCCTACCGCACCGGCGTGCTGCAGCCCGCCCGTCAAGAGCTGATGACGTACCTGCAGCAGCAGTGCGGAAGCACCCTCGCCGCGTGCATCGCCGCCGAGACGCCGTACCAGAACGACCCCTACGGCGGGAAGGCCATGCCCGGCGGAACGGCGCAGAAGGTCACCGACCGCGCCTCGGCCGTGTCGGTGTACACCGAACGCCTCACCTACGGCTTCGCTCGCACGGGCACCGCCGGTCAGCCGGCGGCCGTGCCGGCGGGCGCGTCGAACCTGCTGCTGACCGCGTTCCCGCAGCTGACCGACGCGCAGCGCACGTCGATCCTCGCGCAGACCCAGATCGACTCGGGCTACCCGCTCGATCAGACGTCCGGCGGCAACGGCTCGTGGCAGCGTCTCAACCTCGCCGCCGCGATGTCGGCCAAGGTGCAGGTCAACGCCGACGCCACCGTCACGGTGCTCGGCGTCGGCGGCGCGGCCCAGGTGTTCCCCGCCCCGAGCGGCTCGACGAGCACGACGCGCGCGCTGACCGCTCCGAACGGCACGACCGTCGCCGCCGGTGGCCAGCTGCAGATCGCGGGCTCGGGTTTCGCCGCCGGTCAGCCGCTCACGGTGCAGCTGCACAGCGACCCGGTGACGATCGCGACCATCGCCGCCGATGCGAACGGCGCCTTCGCCACGACCGTCACGATCCCCGCCTCGACCCCGGCCGGTGCGCACACGATCACGCTCCTGGATGCCACGGGCGCCGTCGTTGCGGGACCGCTCGCGGTCACGGTCACCGGCGTGCGCCTGCCCCTGGTGAGCGGATGACGACGAGCCCCGCTCGTCGGCGCCTGGCGCTCGTCACGATCACCGCGACGGCGGCTGCGGCCGTCGTCGCGGTGATCGCCGCGTGGGCGCTGGCTCCCGCCGCCCCCTCGGTCCCGGCAGCCGATCCCACGCCCTCGTCCTCCCCGACGCCCGCGACCGCCGCGTCGCCTCGCCCGGTGCCCGCGGTCGACGCCGGCGCACTGTCGGCGTTGCCGGAGGCGCGCTATGACGCGGTGATCGGCGGGCTCCTCGTCGCCGACACGGCCGTGCCCGCGCACGCCGACGTGTACTCGACGGCATCCGACCTGCCCCTCTTCGGCGACGCCGACGGCACGGGACGCCCGGGCGGCAGCGGCGGTCCCATCGCGCGTCTGGCCGCGCGCGACTTCTTGGGAGAGGCCACTCCCGTGGTCGTGGTCCGCATCGAGGGGTCGTGGGCGCTCGTGCTGACGCCCGCCCGCCGCACGCTCCCGTCGGCTGCGCCGGCGGGTCAGCCCGCGGCGGCGCAGACCGAGGCCTGGGCCCCGCTGGCGTCGTTGGCGAAGACGACCGGCCCGACGTCTCGCGTCGAGGTGTCGGTGGCGCAGCGGTCCGTGTCGATCGTCGCCCTCGACGGCACCGTGCAGGCGACGTTCCCCGCCGCCGTCGGTGCCGACGGCACACCCACGCCGACCGGCGTGGTCGGGTACCTCGAGGCGCGCTACGTCGACCCGTCGCAGGGGACCGGCGACCAGCCGATCCACCTGACCTCGCTGCACTCGGCCGCCGCCGACGAGCCCTTCGGCGGCCACGACGGGGGACTCATCGGCATCCACTACGCGGACCAGCGCGACGGGGCGATCTCGCACGGCTGCGTGCGGATCGGTGCCGACGCGGTCGCGGCGCTCGCCGCGCTTCCTCTCGGCACGCTCGTCGTGCTGCGCTGACGCCCACCGCGCCCGCGGGGTGACCGCCCCGGGAACGCCGTAGGCCCCGGGGGCACCCGGTCGCGGCCGGGGCACGGAGGGCCTCTGCGCATCCGGTAGCCTCGGGGGCCTATGGCCGACACCTCGCCGCCCTCGCTCGCCCGACCGCTCGTCGCCGGGGTCGTCACCGCCCTCGTCGGATTCACCAGCACCTTCGCCGTCGTGCTCACGGGCCTTCGTGCCGTGGGGGCGACTCCCGCCCAGGTGGCCAGCGGCCTGCTCGCGATCACGCTCGTGGTCGGGATCGGCTGCATCGTGCTCGCGGGGCGATACCGCATTCCGATCACGGTCGCGTGGTCGACCCCCGGCGTCGCCCTGCTGGCCGCCACCGGCGCCGTCGACGGTGGGTGGCCGGCGGTCGTGGGGGGATTCCTCGTCTCCGCCGCGCTGATCCTCTGCACGGCGCTGTTCCCCCCGCTCGGCGCGCTCATCGCGCGGATCCCGGCCTCGATCGCGCAGGCGATGCTCGCCGGTGTCCTGCTGCCGCTGTGCGTGGCGCCGTTCGCCGGCCTCCTGAACGACCCGTGGGGTGTGGCTCCCGTGCTGTTGGTGTGGCTCGTGGCATCCCGATTCCTTCCCCGCTGGTCCGTACCGCTCGCCTTCGTCGCCGCGATCGCGGTGGTCGGGGTGGAGCTGGCCCGTACGGGAGTGGACGCGGATGCCGCGACCCTGCTGCCGCGCCTGGAGTTCACGGCCCCCTCTCTCACGGTCGGTGCGGTCGTGGGCATCGCGGTGCCGCTGTTCGTGGTGACGATGGCGTCGCAGAACGTGCCCGGGGTCGCCGTCATGCGCAGCCTCGGCTACACGATCCCGTGGCGCCCCGCGATGCTCGTCACCGGGCTCGGCTCGGCCGCCGCGGCCGGGTTCGGCGGGCACGCGATGAACCTCGGCGCGATCAGCGCGGCGATCGCCGCGGGACCCGATGCGCACCCCGACCCGAAGAAGCGGTGGGTCGCGGGGGTGTCGGCCGGGGGCACCTATCTCGTCCTCGGCGCCCTGTCCGCGGCGTTCGCCGCGATCGTGCTGCTTGCCCCGGCGGGCGTCATCCCGGCGGTCGCGGGTGTGGCGCTGTTCGGCGCCTTCGGGTCGGCGATCCAGCAGGCGATCGACGACCCCGGTGAGCGAGTGCCCGCGGTGGTCACGTTCCTCGTCGCGGCGTCCGGGATCGCGGTGTTCGGTGTGAGCGCCGCGTTCTGGGCCTTGGTCGCGGGTCTCGTCGTACGCGCGGTGCTGCACGTAGGGCGCCGGTCGATCTGACTCCCGGGCCCGGATCTGCGCGCCATCGGCTCGCTCGAGACGACGTGACCGAGGCGCAGCTGATCGATCCGAGGGTGGCCTCCGCCTCGCCGCGACCGCAATGGCGATGGCGAGGGCACCCCGGCATCCGCCCCTCCCACCACCGCGCCCTAGACTCGACTCTCGTGGTCACCCGTCTGTCGAACTATTTCCTCCGCACGCTTCGCGAAGATCCCTCGGATGCCGAGGTCACGAGCCACCGCCTGCTCGTGCGCGCCGGCTACATCCGTCGCAACGCCCCGGGCGTCTTCGCGTGGCTGCCGCTCGGCCTGAGGGTCAAGGCCAAGATCGAGGCGATCGTCCGCGAGGAGATGGCGAACGCGGGTGCCTTCGAGGTGCACTTCCCGGCGCTGCTGCCGCGTGAGCCCTACGAGGTCACCGGCCGCTGGGAGGAGTACGGCGACGCGCTGTTCCGCCTGCAGGACCGCAAGGGTGCCGATTATCTGCTCGCGCCGACGCACGAGGAGATGTTCACCCTGCTGGTGAAGGATCTGTACTCGTCGTACAAGGACCTGCCCCTGACGATCTACCAGATCCAGGACAAGTACCGCGACGAGGCTCGTCCCCGTGCCGGTCTCCTGCGCGGTCGCGAGTTCACGATGAAGGACGCGTACTCATTCGACGCGACGGATGCCGGGCTCGACGCCTCGTACCAGGCTCAGCGCGACGCGTACGAGCGCATCTTCACCCGCCTGGGGCTCGAGTACGTTATCGTGGCGGCCGATGCGGGGGCGATGGGCGGCTCGAAGTCGGAGGAGTTCCTCCACCCGACGCCGATCGGCGAGGACACCTTCGTGCGCTCGGCCGGCGGTTACGCGGCCAACGTCGAGGCGTTCACCACCGTCGTCCCCGATGCCCTCCCCATCGAGGGTCAGCCCGAGCCGGTCGTCTTCGACTCGCCGGACACCCCGACGATCGCGACCCTCGTCGACCACTCGAACGCGCACCTCGACGCCCCGGCTCCCGGGATCGCCGGTCCCGCCACGGCAGAGGCGAACCAGTGGACCGCGGCGCACACGCTGAAGAACGTCGTGCTCGCCCTCACGCACCTCGACGGCACGCGCGAGCTCGTCGTCGTCGGCCTCCCGGGGGACCGCGACGTCGACGACAAGCGCGTCGAGGTCGCCTTCGCTCCGGCCGAGGTCGAGGCGGCCACCGAGGCGGACTTCGCGAAGAACCCGCTGCTGGTGAAGGGCTACATCGGCCCCTGGTCGCCCACCGGCGCGGTGCTGGGTGAGGAGTCGGCGACGAAGATCCGCTACTACCTCGACCCCCGCGTCGTCGACGGCACGGCGTGGATCACCGGCGCCAACATCGACCAGAAGCACGTGCACTCGCTCGTCGCCGGCCGCGATTTCGTCGGCGACGGCTTCGTCGAGGTCTCGACCGTGCGAGAGGGCGACCCCGCCCCCGACGGCTCCGGCCCCGTGGAGCTCGCTCGCGGCATGGAGATCGGCCACGTCTTCCAGCTGGGTCGCAAGTATGCCGAGGCCCTGGGCCTGAAGGTGCTGGATGAGAACGGCAAGCTCGCCACCGTCACCATGGGCTCGTACGGCATCGGGGTGACCCGCATCCTCGCGATCATCGCCGAGCTCAACAACGACGCCAAGGGCCTCATCTGGCCGTCGTCGGTCGCCCCGTTCGACGTGCACGTGGTGGCCACCGGCCGCGACGCGGTGGCGTTCGAGCTCGCGGCATCCGTCTCCGACCAGCTCGAGGCCGCGGGCCTCGACGTGCTGTACGACGACCGCCCCAAGGTGTCGCCCGGCGTGAAGTTCGGCGACGCCGAGCTCGTCGGCATCCCGCGCATCCTCATCGTCGGTCGCGGCGCGGCCGAGGGCCAGGTCGAGCTCTGGGACCGCCGCACGGGCGAGCGTGAGACGGTGTCGGTCGACGACGCCGTGGCCGCGCTGACGCGCTGACCCCTCCTCCCCGGCGCCTCCCCGGTTTTCGGAGGGCACGCCGACCGTACGCGACGCCGGGATCGGTAGCGTGGATGCCATGATCTCGGCTCCCCGTCTGTCCCTGTCCGACGGTTCCACCATTCCCCAGCTGGGTGTCGGAACCTATAAGGTGCCCGCCGACGCGACCGCCGGTCTCGTCGAAGGCGCCCTCGCCATGGGCTACCGCCACATCGACACCGCGGCGCTCTACGGCAACGAGGCCGAGGTGGGCGAGGGACTGCGCGCCTCGGGCCTGAATCGCGACGACGTCTTCGTCACCACCAAGGTCTGGAACGACGACCAGGGTTTCGACGAGACGCTCCGCGCCTTCGACACCAGTGCGGCCAAGCTCGGCGTCGACCGTGTCGACCTGTACCTCATCCACTGGCCCATTCCCAGCGCCGATCGCTACGTCGACACGTGGCGGGCTCTGCAGCGCCTGCAGGAGGAGGGGCGCGCCACCTCGATCGGCGTCAGCAACTTCTCCGTGCCGCACCTCGAGCGTCTGCGCGAGGAGACGGGCGTCCTCCCCGCCGTGAACCAGGTCGAGCTGCACCCGCGCTTCCCGCAGGACGAGCTCGTCGACTGGCACGCCGCGCACGAGATCGTCACCGAATCGTGGGCACCGCTTGCACGCGGCGGCCTGCTCGACGAGCCCGAGCTCGCGCGCATCGCCGAGCGCTACGGCAAGACTCCGGCCCAGGTGGTCGTGCGCTGGCACCTCGATCGCGGCCTCGTCGTGTTCCCCAAGTCGGTGTCGCTCGACCGCATCCGCGAGAACGGCGACGTCTTCGACTTCGTGCTCGACGCCGACGACCACGAGGCCATCGCGACCCTCGACACGGGGGAGCGGACCGGTCGCAATCCCGATCTCGACTGAGTCGTCGGGTCAGGCGTCGAGGCGGGCGTACCGGGCACGGAACACCGTGAACGCTCCGTAGGCGAGGAACCCGAGGCCGACGAGCGACGCCAGAACGGGGCCGGCCGGAAGAGCGACGACGGCCGAGGTCGCCCCGTCCAGACCGCCCGCGGTGTCGGGCTCGACGGTGATGGCGGCGACGACCACGAGGACGCCCACGACGATGAGCGCCACGCCCTTTGCCGCGAAGCCGACGACTCCGAGCGCGCTGAGCGCGAAGCCGGCGGGGCCGTCGGGCGTGCGCACCTTCGAGTGGAACGACCGACGCAGTCCCATCCAGACGAACCCGATGCCGACACTGGCGACCGCGAGGCCCACGGCCCCGAGCACGAACCCGCCGACGGGCCACGTCAGCACGGCCTCGCTGAGACTCTCGGCCGCCTGTTCGGCGTGCGGACGGGCACCGAGGGCGACGGATGCCGACACCAGGCCGACGGCGACGAAGATCAGGCCCTGCGGCGCCTCGGTCGCGATCCGCCCGATGCGGCGCCACACCGTGAGGCGTCGAGGTGCGAAAGCCTGCAGGAGGTGCCATGCACCCAGGGTGACGAGGCCGATCGCGAGGGCCCACAGCGTGGCCGCACCCAGGGGTACGGCGGCGAGGGCGCGAAACGCGCCGGTCTGATCGCTGTCCTCTCGCGCTCCGAAACCGACCGCGATCACCAGCCCGCCGATCAGGAGATGCAGGATGCCGTTGGCCGCGTACCCGGCGCGGGCGATGACACGGAATGCCGGGTTGGCCTCGGCCTCGCGGGCGGCGCTGCGGGCGGAGGAGGGCACCACGGAACCGTATGCCGATTCCTGGGCGAGCGACAATCCGGGTGCGCGCCCGGGGTCCGGCATCCGTTCAACTCGTGCGGCTTCTCGGGTCGATAAGTGTGCGGCGAACGGGTGAAGATCGTGTGTCGGTGCCGTTGCCCCATTGGCGGGAGGGGGCGGTTCTGATTACGGTCGGAAGGTGCCCGAGAACACCCCAGAGCTGCGCCCCACCCACCCGCTCGCCATCGCGCCCGTCGTCGCCCCCGCGGCGTCCGTCGACGGCTTCGCGAAACAGTTCCTCCAGAACCTGAATTTCGACCAGGGCGTGACCCTGTCGACCTCCGACGTGAACGACCAGTACCTCGCCCTCGCCTACACGGTGCGCGACTACCTCATGGCGCGATGGTTCGACGATCGGGCACAGCAGAAGACGCAGCAGGCGAAGACCGTCTGCTACCTCTCGGCCGAGTACCTGCTGGGCCGGCAGCTCGACAACAACCTCCTCGCGGCGCGTCTGACCGACATCGCCACCGAGGCCCTCGCGCAGTGCGGCATCGACATCGACGACCTCCGCCAGGTCGAGATCGAACCAGGGCTCGGCAACGGCGGCCTCGGGCGCCTCGCCGCCTGCTTCATCGACTCGCTCGCCACCATGAGCGTGCCCACCATCGGCTACGGCATCCGCTACGAGTACGGCATCTTCCGTCAGACCTTCGCCGATGGTCAGCAGATCGAGCAGCCCGACGCCTGGCTGCGCATGGGGTCGCCCTGGGATTTCGCCCACCCCGAGGCCGCGCAGACCATCTCGTTCGCCGGCACCACCGAAACCTACGACGACGAGGGTGTCGAGCGCACCCGCTGGGTACCCGAGTGGAACGTCCTCGCGGTGCCGTACAACATGATGGTCCCGGGCTACCACAACGGTCGCGTGAACACCCTGCGCCTGTGGCGCGCGGTGGCGACGAACGCGTTCGACCTGCACACCTTCAACTCCGGCGACTACGTCGAGTCGGTGCGCGCGCAGACCTTCGCCGAGAACATCTCGAAGGTGCTCTACCCCGAGGACTCCACGCCCCAGGGCAAGGAACTCCGCCTGCAGCAGCAGTACTTCTTCGTCGCGGCATCCATCGCCGACTTCATCGAGAACGTCCTGCCCGAGGACTTCGACCTGGAGCGTCTGCCCGAGCGCGTGATCTTCCAGCTCAACGACACGCACCCGGTCATCGGGGTGCCCGAGCTGATGCGCGTCCTCGTCGACGAGAAGCATCTCGAGTGGGATGCCGCGTGGGCCATCACTCAGAAGTGCTTCGCGTACACGTGCCACACCCTGCTGCCCGAAGCACTCGAGGTCTGGTCGGTTGACCTGCTCGGTCGCCTGCTGCCCCGCCACCTCGAGATCATCTACCGCATCAACGACGAGTTCCTGCTCGAGGTGCGAGAGCGCTTCGGCGACGACGAGATGCTCATCCGCAGCATGTCGATCATCGGCGAGCACCCCTACCGCTCGGTGCGCATGGCCTACCTGGCCACGGTGGCCGGCTCGAAGGTCAACGGCGTCGCCGAACTGCACTCGCAGCTGCTGCGCGACAACGTGCTGAAAGACTTCGCCGCCATGTGGCCCGACAAGTTCACGAACGTCACCAACGGCGTCACGCCCCGTCGCTTCCTGCGCCTGGCGAACCCCGACCTCTCGGCGCTCATCACCGAGGCCCTCGGCGCTGGCTGGACGGTCGACCTCGAGCGACTCCGGGGACTCGAGGCCCTGGCCGACGACGCGGACTTCCGCGAGCGGTTCGCCGCGGTGAAGGCGTCGAACAAGCGTCGCCTCAGCCGCGTGCTCGAAGCCCGCGGGGAGGCCGCCCTCGACGACGGTCACATGCTCGACGTCATGATCAAGCGTCTGCACGAGTACAAGCGTCAGACGCTGAAGGTGCTGCACATCGTCAGCACCTACGAGGGCATCGTGTCGGGCCGCCTCGACGTCGCCGACGTACAGGCGCGGACGTTCCTGTTCGGAGCGAAGGCCGCCCCCGGCTACGGCATGGCCAAGCGCATCATCCACCTCATCAACGCCGTCGGTGAGGTCGTCAGCGCCGACGAGCGCGTGCAGGGCAAGCTCAAGGTGCTCTACCCGGCGAACTACAACGTCACCCTCGCCGAGAGCATCATCCCCGCCGCCGACCTGTCGGAGCAGATCTCTCTCGCCGGCAAGGAGGCCTCGGGAACGGGCAACATGAAGCTCGCCCTGAACGGTGCCCTCACCATCGGTACCGACGACGGAGCGAACGTCGAGATCCGGGGGCTCGTCGGCGACGACAACTTCTTCCTGTTCGGAATGAGCGAGCCCGAGGTCGAGGCCCTGTGGGCCGAGGGTTACCGCCCCGCCGACTTCTACCAGAAGGACGAGCGCCTGCGCAGCGCGATCGACCTGATCGCCTCGGGCGCGTTCTCGGGCGGCGACCGCACGGTCTTCGAACCGCTCGTGTCGAACCTGCTGTACGAAGACCGGTTCATGGCGCTCGCCGACTTCTCGGCGTACCTCGACGCCCAGGACCGCGTCGACGCCGCCTACGCAGACCAGGACGGCTGGGTGCGCTCGGCCATCCTCAACGTCGCGCGCAGCGGCTATTTCTCGTCCGACCGCGCGATGCGCGACTACCTCGATCGCATCTGGCACGCCACCCCGGTGCAGTGATCGCTTCCGGATGCCGCGACCTCGAGGCCGCGGCATCCGGAGCGCTCTGGCAGGAAGACGTCGGCGGGTGACCGTGGCGGCACTGCCGCGCGGAGCGGGATCTTGCGAGGGTGGAGGGATCCAAACCCCGGAGGCCCCGTGCAGCTCGCAGACTTCCCCGTGCCCGATAGCTTCGCCGCGCGCGGTGCCCTCGCCCTGGCGCGGGAGTACCAGTCACCGGCGATCACCGCGCACGCCCTGCGCTCGTGGCTGTGGGCAGAGGCTTTCGCGCTGGTCGACGGGGTCGCGGGCATCGACCACGAGCTGCTCTACGTCGCAGCCGTCCTGCATGACATCGGCACGGTGACCGAGTTCGACAACCACACCCTGTCGTACGAGCACGCGGGCGGCCACGTCAGCGTCGCTCTGACCGCCGGCGCGGGGTGGGACCGCGAACGACGCGAACGCGTCCTCGACGTCATCGTGCGCCACAACTGGCCGAGCGTCGACCCCGACCTGGATGCCGAGGGCTACCTGCTCGAGACGGCGACCGCGCTCGACATCTCCGGCGCTCGTCCCGACGCGCTGCCCGCGGAGTTCGTCCGTGAGGTGCTCGCGGTGCATCCCCGGAGCTCTCTCGCAGCGGAGTTCGGCGCGTGCGTCACCGACCAGGCCGCGCGCAAGCCCGACACCGCCGCCCGGCGGCTCGTCGACGGGGGAGTGGTGCGAAAGCTCGCGGCCAACCCGCTCGAGCGGTACTGACCCGTCACGACGCGGCCTTCGTTCGAGGTGGGCGGGGGAGGCCGACATGACCGCTCACGCGAGCCGAATAGGCTGGCGCTATGGATATCGAGCGCCACGCGCGTACCCTGTCCGATCCCGACGCCCCCCTCTTCCATCTGGCGTCCCCGTACGGGCGGATCAACGATCCGAACGGTCTCATCGTGGTCGACGGCGTGGCGCACGCGTTCTACCAGTGGGGTCCGGCCTTCCCGGAACGCGGCATCGGGTGGGGCCACGCGACCTCCCGCGATCTCCTTCGATGGACCCACCACGGCATGGCCTTTGAACCGGACGCCGCCTACGACCGCGACGGATGCTATTCCGGTTCCGCGATTCCGGCGGGGGCCGGAGCGGACCTCCTATACACGGGGAACGTGAAGAACCCGGACGGCACGCGTGAGGCTCACCAGGTGCGGGTCCACACCGACGACTTCGTCGCTTTCGAAAAGGACCCCGCCGGTCCTTTCCTCCCAGATGCGGACCGCCCGGCGGGCTACACGGCGCACTTCCGCGACCCGATGGTCTACGGCACCGAGGGGGGCCGTCTGCGGATGTGCCTCGGCGCGCAGCGCGACGATGAGAGCGGAGCGGTGTTGCTCTACTCTGCGCCGGATGCCGAAGGCCCGTGGCGCTTCGACGGCGAGCTGACGGTCGAGGGGCTGGATGCGGCATCCGCGGGGTACATGTGGGAGTGCCCGAACATCTTCCGTCTCACCGACCTCGAGACCGGCGTCGAGCACGACGTGCTCGTGCTGTGTCCGCAGGGGGCGACGGACGCGGACGTGAATCCGTTCGGTGTCGCCGACGTCTGCGGGTACGTGGTCGGTCACCTCGACGGTTCGCGTCTGCGCGACACGGGAGGGTTCCGTCTGCTCGACGCGGGGTTCGAGTTCTACGCCCCGCAGGTCTTCGCGGCCCGCGGCGATGCCGACGACGCACTCCTGCTGGCCTGGGCGGGCATGCCCGCCCAAGACGATCAGCCCTCGCGGGCGCACGGCTGGGTGCACACGCTCTCGGCACCCCGCAGCCTGACCCTGCGCGGCGGTGTGCTGCACCAGCGTCTCGCCCCGGCCCGCGCCGACTTCGGTGCGACGACCGCGGTGCCCGCGGCGACGCTGAGCGACGGCGAGAGCGTGGGTCTTCTCGCTCCGGGCGACGCATCCGCGAGCTGGACGAGCCTGCGTCTGCGCGTCGACACCGGTGCATCGGCGCGGATCCTCATCGGTCCCGAGGCATCCCCGGTGACCGTCGATCTGGATGCGACCTCGCTCACGGTCGATCGCTCGGCCACCCGTTACCGCGTCGGCGGTGCACGTCGTGAGGTCGCGCTGCCCGCACCCGGGGCCCACGAGCGAGTCATCGAGCTGCTCGTGGACCGCTCGATCGTCGAGATCATCGTCGACGGCACGACGGCCTTCACCGCCCGGACGTTCTTCGCCGAGGGACCCGTCTCGGTGTCGTTGAGCGCGCGCGGCGGTGAGGTGGCGGTTCTATCGGGAGAGTCGTCGCCCTACAGCCCCTGACCCCCGTCATCCGCCGACGTCTGCTCGGGTGGGAAAGCGGTTTTTGCTGTGGTGCATTCGCGCGGCATACTGTGTCAAACGTTTGACAGCATTGTCACTCGGCCTCTCACCCTGTCTCCGACTTCCAGGACTCCCGATGCAGCACGATGTTGTCGCCCGCTCCGTTCTCACCGCTCTCGGCGGGTCCGAGAACATCCAGGCAGCCGCGCACTGCGCGACGCGGTTGCGCATCGTCACCGTCGACAAGACGCGCATCGACCAGTCCGCGCTCGACGCCGACCCGAATGTGAAGGGGACGTTCGAGGCGGGAGGGCAGTTCCAGATCATCATCGGACCCGGTGACGTCGACAAGGTCTATGACGAACTGGTGGCGCTCTCGGGGGTGCGCGCCGCCACCAAAGACGAGGTCAAGCAGGTCGCCGGCCAGAGCGGCAACGTCGTGGTGCGCTTCATCAAGATGCTCTCCGACATCTTCGTGCCCGTGCTTCCCGCCTTGATCGCCGGCGGTCTGCTGATGGCGCTCAACAACGTGCTCACTGCGCCTGGCCTGTTCGGACCCGAGGCGGTCACGACGACCCTCCCGTGGCTGGCGGACCCCGCCGCCCTCATCAACCTGCTCGCCTCCGCGGCGTTCGCCTTCCTCCCGGTGCTCGTCGCCTTCTCGGCCGGTCAGCGTTTCGGGGCCAACCCCTTCCTGTCCGCGGCGCTCGGTGCCGCGATGGTCATGCCCTCGCTGGTCAACGGGTACGCCGTGTCGGAGGCCATGGCCGACGGCACGATGACCTACTGGAACATCCTCGGCATGGACGTCGCCCAGGCCGGCTACCAGGGCACCGTCATCCCGGTCCTCGCCGTGGTGTATCTGCTGTCGGTGTGCGAGAAGCTGCTCCGACGCGTGCTGAAGGGAACCTTCGACTTCCTCTTCACCCCCATGATCTCGCTCCTCGTGGTCGGGGTCGCGACCTTCGTCGCGGTCGGCCCGGCCATGCGGTGGGTGAGCGATGCCATCACGTTCGGGCTGTCGTGGGTGTACGAGAGCTTCGGCTTCCTCGGCGGTGCGCTCTTCGGCCTCGTCTACTCGCCCATCGTCGTCACGGGCCTTCACCAGAGCTTCCCCGCGGTCGAACTGAGCCTGATCGCCCAGGGCGGGTCGTTCATCTTCGCGATCGCGGCGATGGCGAACATCGCGCAGGGAGCGGCGTGCCTCGCGGTGTTCTTCCTGGTCCGGCGCGGGTCCAAGCTGCGCGCGATGGCGGGCGCGTCGAGCACCTCCGCCCTGCTCGGCATCACGGAGCCGGCGATCTTCGGCGTGAACCTGCGCCTGCAGTTCCCCTTCTTCATCGGAATGGGAGCCGCAGCCGTCGCCGGCGGTTTCATCAGCGCCCTCGGCGTGAAGGCCATCTCCCTCGGTGCGGCCGGCGTCATCGGATTCGTGTCCATCCAGCCGTCCTCGATCCCGCAGTTCGCGCTGTGCGCGCTCATCAGCTTCGTTCTGGCCTTCGTCGCCACCCTCGTCTACGGTCGCTGGCGCATCGCCCGCGGTAAGCCGCTGGACCCGACGGAGGGCGTCGCCCCGCTGGATGAGCCGACGGATGCCGACACCTCGACGTCCGACGTCGCGGAGGTCGCCACCGACACCGTGGCCGCCGCCGCGGCATCCGATGCCGACGCTGTCCGTCTGGACATCGTCTCGCCCGTCCGCGGCCGCCTGATCCCGCTCTCCGAGGTCCCCGACCCGATGTTCTCCGGCGGCGTGCTCGGCGGCGGCGCCGCGGTGCTGCCCAGCGACGGTGATGTCACCGCCCCGGTGGCCGGAGTGCTCACCGCGGTCTTCCCGACGGGTCACGCCTACGGCATCACGACCGACGACGGCGTCGAGGTCCTCGTCCACATCGGCATCGACACCGTCAACCTGAAGGGCGCCCACTTCACTGCCCTCGTCGCCGCAGGGGAGCGCGTCGAGGTCGGCACCCCGCTCGCCCGCGTCGATTGGTCCGCCGTCCGCGCGGCCGGGTACGACGTCACGACTCCGATCGTCGTCACCAACTCCGACGACTTCGAGGTCGACGCGGTCATCACCTCGGCCGACGTCGAGGCCGGCACCCCCGTGTTCCAGGTGCTCCGCGGCGCGGTGGAGGCCCCCACGGCCTGAGCCGAGAAGTGCGAGCCCGCGGGGACGGCGAACCCCCGCGGGCGCTCGCGGGATCGGACGGCGGGAGTCGCCGCCTCACCCGCGCGGCAGACTCACCGGGCCGGTCGGTCCGCAGGGGCGTCGTACCCGCGCACCGTCGATCCGCGGCGCAGCGACACAGGAAGCACCGTCTCCGCCGGGAGATCGGCCGCGGGCTCGTCGATGCGCCGAAGCAGGAGTCGCACGCACTCGGCTGCCAACTGCTCGATCGGCTGGAGCACGGTGGTCAAGGTCGGGGCGAGGTGTCGCACGGTCGCGGAGCCGTCGTACCCGATGACCCCGAATTCCGTCGGGACGGGGATTGCGCGGGATCGCGCCCATTCCACCGCCATCAGGGCACTGACGTCGTCGGTGCAGAACGCCGCGTCGTACTCGCCCCCGTCGAGGGTCTCCTCGATGAGGGCGCGCCGTTCGTCCAGGCTCGAGCTGAACCCGTAGGCCAGCACCGACTCGGGGAGTCCCCGTGCGGCCATGACCTCGCGATGGCCCGACCGTCGAGCGGAGCGGACGTCGTCACGCGGGCTCACGAAGAGGATGCGGCGGTAGCCGGCATCCACGAGCGTCTCCGTGGCCAGGGCGGCGCCGGCCACGTTGTCGCTGCGGACGTCGGGGATCCCCTGTCCGAGGCTCCGGTCCAGAGCCACGATCGGCAGCCCCGCCGTGCGATAGAGGTCCACGCCGTCGTTGTGGGTGGAGGTGATGACGCCGGCCACCTGGTGGGCGAGGAGTAATTCCAGCGACGCCGTCTCGCGCTCGACGCTACGCAGGCTGTCGCACAGCAGGGTGCGGTAGCCGCGATCGGCGAGCCCTGCCTCGACGGCGGCGGCGAACTCACCGAAGAACGGATCGGCCACCGTGGGCACGATCAGCCCGACGACGTGCGTGCCCCGGCCGAGCAGCGAGCGGGCGACTTCGTTGGGCCGGTAGCCGAGCTCCTCGATCGCGCGGCGCACATCGCCACGCACCCGGTCGCTGAGGTAGCCGCGATCGTTGAGGACCCGCGAGACGGTCGTCGCCGAAACCCCGGCTCGAGCCGCGACATCGCTAAGAGTCGGTCGTGCCACATGCCCTCCTCGGCCCGGACCCGCCGCAGCGGTCGGGTCCCGTCGAGCCTACCCAGCAGCACGCTTCGCCCTGGTCGGTCGGCGTGCCGGCAGGCCGCGTCTTCGCGTGGTCCGGTCGCCGTGTTCCAGAGTTCTGCACGTGCTCGAACGTCCGCCCGGCCGGGAAACGGCTGTGCGACGACGGCCGTGATCCTGCGACGGTCGCAATGCTCGCGGCATCCCGGGTATCGTAGGGGGGTTGTCGGCGCCGGTCGCGTCGACGAGAGCTGAATAACGGAGGGCCCTTGTGGACATCGATCTCGCACTTCTGAAGACGATCGAACGCGAGAAGGAGATCCCCTTCGATGAACTCGCGCGCATCATCGAGCAGGCGATCCTGACCGCCTACGCCAAGCACATCTCGCCCAGCGGCGAGATCCCGACGGGCGCTCGTGCCTCCCTCGATCGCAAGACCGGTCACGTGGGCATCTTCACGCCCGTGACCGACGACGAGGGGGCCGTCATCGGCGAAGAGGAGCAGGCTCCCGACGACTTCGGTCGCATCGCGGCCTTCGCTGCCAAGCAGGTCATCAGCCAGCGTCTGCGCGACATCGCTGACGACGCCGTGCTGGGGGAGTTCAAGGGCAAAGAGGGCGACATCGTCGCCGGTGTCGTCCAGCAGGGTCCCAACCCGCGCATGGTGCACGTCGACCTCGGCACCGTCGAGGCCATCCTCCCGCCCGAAGAGCAGGTGCCCGGCGAGACCTACGCGCACGGCTCGCGACTGCGCGTCTACGTCACGAGCGTCTCCAAGGGCAACAAGGGTCCGCAGATCACCGTCTCGCGCACGCACCCGGGCCTGGTCCGAAAGCTCTTCGCCCTCGAGGTCCCCGAGATCGCCGCGGGCCTGGTCGAGATCGTCTCGCTCGCTCGCGAAGCCGGCCACCGTTCGAAGATCGCCGTGCAGGCGACCGACCCGACGGTCAACGCCAAGGGTGCCTGCATCGGCGAACTCGGCCGTCGCGTGCGCGCCGTGACCGAGGAGCTCTCGGGCGAGAAGATCGACATCATCGACTACGACGCCGAGCTTCCGCGCTTCGTCGCGAACGCGCTGTCGCCGGCCAAGGTCACCTCGTCCTTCGTCCTGGATGCCACGACCAAGGCCGTGCGCGCCCTCGTGCCGGACTACCAGCTGTCGCTGGCGATCGGCAAGGAGGGCCAGAACGCCCGCCTGGCCGCGAAGCTCACCGGCGCCAAGATCGACATCCAGCCCGACAGCATCCTCGAAGACAACTGAGGGTCCGATCGTCCCCACGATCACGAGGTGTAGAGTGGAACCCGTACGAACGTGCGTCGGATGCCGCGCACGCGCCCCCCGATCCTCGCTTCTGCGAGTGGTCACCGACGGATCGGTCCTCGTCGCAGACGAACGAGCGGTCCTTCCGGGTCGGGGAGCGTGGGTGCACGAGACGGACGCATGCGTGAGAAAAGCTCTTACGCGTCGCGCCTTCGTACGAGCATTGCGTGTGTCAGGCCCGCTTGACACGCAGACCTTCGAATCACACCTCCAGCGAAAAGGCTGAACGGCTATGGACACGAAGTGAACGGCTCGAAATGAGACCCGTCCGCAACTAGCGGTCTGCCCTGTCCGGGGTAGGCCCTCAGACAGGAGAATTGTGGCAAAACCACGCGTGCACGAGATCGCTTCCGAGCTCGGCGTCGACAGCAAGGTCGCGCTTGCGAAGCTGAAGGAGCTCGGCGAATTCGTCAAGAGCCCCTCATCCACCATCGAGCCCCCGGTGGCCCGTAAGCTCCGCGCCGCCCTCGCGGCCGAGGGCTCTTCGGCGCCGGCCGCCGGTGGATCGCCCGCCGCGCCCGCGGCGCGCCCCGGCGCCCGTCCGGGCCCCGCGCGTCCTGCGGCGACCCCCGGTGCCCGTCCCTCGGGCCCGACCCCCGGCCCCGCCAAGCCCGCGGCCCCCGCCGCTCCCGCGGCGAGCCCGGTCCCCGAGACCGCTGCCCCCGAGAAGGCCGCTCCCGCAGCGGCCGAGGCCCCGGCAGCCAAGCCCGCCGCTTCGGCGTCGACGTCCGGTGCGCCGACCCCCGGTGCCGCCGCCCCCGGCGCCGGTGCCCCCAAGCCCGGCCCGAGCGCGCCCCCGCGTCCGGGTGGAGCGCGTCCGGGCAACAACCCCTTCGCCTCCTCGCAGGGCATGGGCCAGCGTCCCGCGGGCCCCCGTCCGGGTAACAACCCCTTCGCTTCGGCGCAGGGCATGGGCCAGCGCCCGACCCCCGGCAACATCCCGCGTCCCCAGGCTCCGCGTCCCGGCGCCCCGCGTCCCGGTGCCCCGCGCCCCGGCGGTGCCGGTCGTCCCGGTGGCGGCGGTCGTCCCGGCGCTCCGTTCCAGCAGCGTCCCGGCGGTCCCGGTCGTCCCGGCGGCGCCGGTGGCGGTTTCCAGCGCCCCGGTGGCGGCGCTCCGGCCGGTGGTTTCGCCGGTCGTCCCGGTGGTGGTGGCGGCCGTGGCCGTGGTCCCGGCGGTGGTACCGCGGGTGCCTTCGGTAAGGGTGGCGGCAAGTCCAAGCAGCGTAAGTCGCGTCGGGCGAAGCGGCAGGAATTCGAGATGCGGTCGGCGCCGGTCGTCGGCGGCGTCAACGTCTCGAAGGGCAACGGCGAGATCATCCGCCTGCGCCGCGGCGCATCCATCGCCGACTTCGCGGACAAGCTCGAGGCCCTGCGCGGCTACACCGTCCAGCCCGGCACGCTCGTGACCATCCTGTTCAACCTGGGCGAGATGGCCACCGCGACCGAGTCGCTCGACGAGGCCACCTTCGAGGTGCTCGGTGCCGAGCTCGGCTACAAGATCCAGATGGTCTCGCCCGAGGACGAAGACAAGGAGCTCCTCGAGGGCTTCGGTCTCGACCTCGATGCCGAGCTCGAGGCCGAGAGCGAGGACGATCTCGAGATCCGTCCTCCCGTGGTCACCGTCATGGGTCACGTCGACCACGGTAAGACGAGACTCCTCGACGCCATCCGCCAGACCAACGTGGTCGCGGGCGAGGCCGGCGGCATCACGCAGCACATCGGTGCGTACCAGATCTGGACCGAGCACGAGGGCATCGAGCGCGCGATCACCTTCATCGACACCCCGGGTCACGAGGCGTTTACCGCCATGCGTGCTCGAGGAGCGCAGGTGACCGACATCGCGATCCTCGTGGTCGCGGCCGACGACGGCATCATGCCCCAGACGGTCGAGGCGTTGAACCACGCCCAGGCGGCGAACGTGCCGATCGTGGTCGCGGTCAACAAGGTCGACAAGCCCGACGCCAACCCGGCCAAGGTCCGCCAGCAGCTCACCGAGTACGGCCTTGTCGCCGAGGAGTACGGCGGAGACGTCATGTTCGTCGACGTGTCGGCTCGACAGAACCTCAACATCCAGGCCCTCCTGGATGCGGTCCTGCTCACCGCCGACGCCGGTCTCGACCTGACGGCCAACCCGAACAAGGCGGCCCGCGGTGTCGCGATCGAAGCGAAGCTCGACAAGGGTCGCGGTTCGGTCGCCACGGTGCTCATCCAGTCCGGAACCCTCCGCGTCGGCGACGCGATCGTCGCGGGAACGGCTTACGGCCGTGTCCGCGCGATGATGGACGAGAACGGCGAAGCGGTCGAAGAGGCCTACCCGTCGCGTCCCGTCTCGGTGCAGGGTCTGAACTCCGTGCCCCGCGCCGGCGACGTGTTCATCGTCACCGAGGAAGACCGCACCGCGCGTCAGATCGCCGAGAAGCGTGAAGCCGCCGAGCGCAACGCCCAGCTGGCCAAGGCCCGCAAGCGCATCTCGCTCGAGGACTTCACCCGTGCTCTCGAAGAGGGCAAGGTCGAGTCGCTCAACCTCATCATCAAGGGTGACGTGTCGGGTGCCGTCGAGGCGCTCGAGGAATCGCTGCTCAAGATCGAGGTCGACGACAGCGTCCAGCTGCGCATCATCCACCGCGGTGTGGGTGCGATCACCGAGTCGGACATCAACCTGGCCACGATCGACAACGCGATCGTGATCGGCTTCAACGTCCGTCCCGACACGAAGGCCCGCGAGCGTGCCGCCCGCGAGGGTGTCGACGTGCGGTTCTACTCGGTCATCTACAACGCGATCGACGACGTCGAGCAGTCGCTCAAGGGCCTGCTCAAGCCGGAGTTCGAAGAGGTGCAGTCGGGTGTCGCCGAGATCCGCGAGGTGTTCCGCTCCTCGAAGTTCGGCAACATCGCCGGTGTCATCGTGCGATCGGGAACGATCACGCGCAACGCCAAGGCTCGCGTCATCCGCGATGGTGTCGTGCTGGCGGACGGCCTGGCGATCGAGTCGCTGCGTCGCTTCAAGGACGACGTCACCGAGGTGCGTACGGACTTCGAGGCCGGTATCGGTCTGGGCAAGTTCAACGACATCCAGATCGGTGACGAGATCGAGACCACCGAAATGGTCGAGAAGCCGCGAGGCTGATCACACACCGGAGGTCGTAGCTACCGGCTACGGCCTCCGGTTTCGTGGGTCTGCGGGGGCAGAGCGGGGCCCCTACCCCGATGCTCCCGCAGACCCACGAAACCTCCGTCCTTCGCCTATGCTTCGGCATCTGGCGTGTGACGTCTGGCTTAGTGAGAGATAGGAATTGACGTGGCAGGGGAACGACAGGCGCGAGTGGCGGACCGGATCCGCGTGGTGCTCGCCGAGCGTCTCGAGAAGGGGCTGCGCGACCCGCGGCTTGGGTTCGTCACCATCACCGACGTGCGGGTCACGGGTGATCTCCAGCACGCGTCGGTGTTCTACACCGTCATGGGCGACGAGGCGCATCGCGCCGACACCGCCGCCGCGCTGAAGTCGGCGACCGGCATGCTCCGCAGCGAGGTCGGCAAGAACCTCAACACGCGGCTCACCCCGTCACTGGAGTTCATCCTCGATGGAATCCCCGAGAACGCCGACCATATCTCGGCGCTGCTGCGCGAAGCGCGCGAGCGTGACGAGTCGGTCGCGGGTCTCGCCGCCTCGGCCGCCTACGCGGGAGACGCCGATCCGTACGTCAAGCCGCGCGAAGACGAAGAGGACGACGACGACAGCGAAGACGACGTCGACGTCGAAGACGCGCCTCGCGCCTGAGCTTCGAAGCACACGGCCGGACACCACCCCGAGGGGTCGTGTCCGGCCTTCGTCGTTCCGGGGAGGCTGTCTGTTGAGGACTGCACCGTCCGGCGGTGGCGAAGGGCTCGATCCGCGCCGCGACGACGGTGTCGCCGGAGCGTCGCGTCCGGCACGGAGTGCACCGGGGCGGAGTGCCCCGGGGCGGATTCAGGATGCCGAGTGACCGGGCAGACGCAGGACGTCGTCGACCGCTTCGGCGAGGCCGTCGGCGATGAGCGAGTCGATGGCACGGTCGCGCTGTGCGGTGTCGGGCCAGTCGGGGAGCACCGCGAACAGCGGCACCGAGGAGGGGGCCGCATCGCGCAGCACCTTCAGCACGGCTCCGCGCGCCTGGCGGTCGCTCCCCTCGTACTTCGCCTGCCGACGGCGGCGGTCTTCGGAGGCGGGGTAGCCTGCGGCCCGCCAGGCGCACTGCGCGGCGAGCGGGCAGAGGTCGCACTTCGGCGAGCGGGCCGTGCAGACGATCGCGCCGAGCTCCATGGCGGCGGCGTTCACGATCGCCGCATCGATCATGTCGTGGGGGAGCTCGGCATCCATCCGCTCGAGATCCCGGCGGTGCGGAGGACCGGGCTGCGCCACGCCCTCGACCGCGCGGGCGAGGACGCGCCTCGTGTTCGTGTCGACGACCGGGTGGCGGTCGCCGTAGGCGAAGACCGCTACCGCGCGGGCGGTGTAATCGCCGATCCCGGTGAGGGCGAGGAGCGCCTCGACATCGCGGGGGACGACCCCGTCGTGCCGGTCGCGGATCTCGACCGCCGCCCGATGCAGCCACAGCGCGCGCCGCGGGTAGCCGAGGTTGGCCCACTGCGTCACCGCCTCGGACGGGGGAGAGGCGGCCAGGTCCGCCGGGGTCGGCCAGCGCTCCAGCCACGCTTCGAGATGCGGGATGACTCGCGTGACCGGGGTCTGCTGCAGCATGAACTCGCTGACCAGCGTGCCCCACGCGCCGAACCCCGGGCGGCGCCAGGGGAGGTCGCGCGCCGCGTCGCGGTACCACGCGATGAGCGGGGTGGCGAGATCTGGCATCCCTCCAGCCTACGGTCGCAGAACCCGGTCCTTCGGCACGCATAAACGCCCTCCGCGCCCGTAAACGCGAGCAGAGCGTGTTTCTGTGCGCGCGTCGCGTTTCCGCGTGGTTCGGGGCGGCGCGGCGCAGCCGTTGCGGGGCGGAGAGCGCGGTCGAGTGTCGGTGGTCGACCGTAGGCTGGAGGCATGTCCAGCGAGAACCCCGTCGAGACCCTTCAGCGCAGCTTGCGCGACCTCATGCGGCAGAACAACCGCGCGGGCCGCGTCGTGGTGGCCATCGAGGGGCTGGATGCCGAGGCGGCGCGCGCTTTCGCGGAGGGCTTCGCGTCCGCGGTGGCCGAGGATGGCACGGCCGTGCACCGGGCGAGCGTCTCGGACGAGGCAGCCGACGTGCGCGACGGCGTCGTGGCGCCCTTCCGCGCGGGCGAGGGCGACGCAGTGCTCGTGGTCGACGGCGTGTTCCTCCAGACCCCGGCGCGGCGAGGACTGTGGAACTGGTCGGTGTGGCTCGAGTCCAACCCGCCCGTCGGACAGCCGCGCCCCGAGCTGCCCGACGCGCAGAAGCAGTACGTACACACCGCGCGGCCGCGCGTCGTCGCCTCGGTCATCGTCGAGAACTCCGACCCCTCGCACCCCGTCCAGGTGTTCGGAGACTTCTGCTGATGGTCCGCCCCGGCATCCTCCTGGTCGACAAACCCGGGGGCATCACCAGCCATGACGTCGTGTCGCGGGCCCGCCGGGCGCTCGGCACCCGCAAGATCGGCCATGCCGGCACGCTCGACCCGATGGCAACCGGACTTCTCGTCCTCGGCGTCGAGGGGGCGACACGGTTGCTCACGTACATCGTCGGCGCCGACAAGACGTACGAGGCGACGATCCTCCTGGGGGTCGAGACCGACAGCGACGACGCCGACGGGACCGAGACCGCCCGTGCGGACGCGTCCGCCGTGACCGAGGCGCAGATCCTCGAGGGTATCGCCGAGCTGACGGGCGAGATCGACCAGGTGCCGAGCACGGTGTCGGCCATCAAGGTCGACGGGCGCCGCGCCTACGACCTCGCCCGCGCGGGCGAAGAGGTCGAGCTGAAGGCTCGGCGCGTCACCGTCTCGCGCTTCCATGTGCGCGAGACCCGTCGGGGCGACACGACGATCGAACTCGACGTCGTCGTCGACTGCACGAGCGGTACGTACATCCGAGCCCTGGCCCGCGACCTGGGTCGCTCGCTGGGCGTGGGCGGGCATCTGACGGCCCTTCGGCGCACCCGCATCGGTGCCTTCGACGTCTCCGGCGCGGCATCCGTCGACGATATCGCCGAAGACGCCCTCGTCGAGCCGGCCACCGCGGCCGCCGTCGTCGTGGGCGCCCTCGCGGTGGGGGCGGACGAAGCGCGCGATCTGCGTCACGGCAAACGCATCGACGGGGGAGGACGCCTGACGGGCGCCCTCGCCGCCGCGATCGACCCCGACGGTCGCCTCGTCGGCATCGTCGAGAAGCGGGGGACGCAGCTCAAGAGCGCCATGAACATGCCCGAGGAGGCCGCCCGATGATCCTGTGGTTCACGCTCGTGCAGGTGGGGATCGCCGTCCTCGCGGGCTTCGTCGCGATCACGGCGGGGCTCGTCGGACGCCGCCCCGGAGACGTCACGGTCGGATCCCTCGCGCTCATCGAACTGCTGCTCATCGTGCAGATCGTGGTGGCGATCATCTCGCCGTTCGCCGGCAACCCCCCGTCGGGGAGCCTGCTCGAGTTCTGGACCTATCTCGTCTCGGCCGCCCTCGTGCCAGTCGCGGGAGCCGCGTGGGCGCTCATCGAACGCAGCCGCTGGAGCACCGTCATCATGGGCGTCGCGGCCCTCGCCGTGGCCGTCATGGTCTGGCGCATGCACATCATCTGGACCGTACAGCTGGCCTGACGCGGGCCGCACCGCTCGCCGCGGCCGCGGGCGAACTAGAATCGACAGGTCATGGCATCCACCACTCCCACCCGCTCCCGGGGGATGACCGGCATCGGCCGTGTCCTCGTCGTCGTCTACGGCATCATGGCGCTCGCCGCCACCGGCCGCTCCTTCGTGCAGATCGTTCGCGAGTTCGACGACGCCCCGCTCGCGTACTCGCTGTCGGCCCTCGCCGCGGTCGTGTACATCCTCGCCACCCTCGCGCTCGTCTTCTCGGCGCGACCGACCTGGTACCGCATCGCGTGGATCGCCATCGGTTTCGAGCTGGTGGGTGTCCTCGTCGTGGGAACCCTGAGTCTCGTGCTCCCCGAGCTGTTCCAGCACCCGACGGTGTGGTCGGTCTACGGATACGGATACCTGTTCATCCCCCTCGTGCTGCCCTTCCTCGGACTGTGGTGGCTCATGCGTCATCGTCGGGCGACCCGGTGATCGTGTTCCGCGAGCCCGCGGAGGTGCCGAAGAACTTCGGTCCCTCGGTGGTGGCGATCGGCAAGTTCGACGGCGTCCACGCCGGGCACCGCGCCGTGATCGACCGGGCGCGCATCGACGCGTCCGACGGAGCGCGCGTGGTCGCGGTGACCTTCGACCGCAACCCGTTGAGCGTGCTGCGCCCCGAGAAATGTCCGCCCGATGTGATCGGACCGCACCAGAAGCTCGAGCTGCTCGAGCGGGCCGGGGTGGATGCCACCCTGTTGCTGACCTTCGACGAAGAGCTGGCGGCCATCCCCGCCCACGACTTCGCGCTGCGGGTGCTCGTGGAAGCGCTGCAGGCGCGAACGGTGCTCGTGGGTCGTGACTTCCGTTTCGGCGCCGGGGGAGAGGGCGACCCCGACCTGCTGACGCGCATGGGCGCCGAGCACGGGTTCCGCGTCGACGTGGTGGAGGATGTGCGCGCGGTGCACGCCGATCGGCGGGTGTCGTCCACCTGGATACGCGAGGCGCTGTCGGTCGGCGACGTCGCCACGGCTGCGCGCCTGCTCGGTCGTGCGCCCTCGGTGTGGGGCGAAGTCGTGCACGGACTCAAGCGCGGCCGCGAGCTCGGCTACCCCACCGCGAACCTCTCGCCCGAACTCGAGGGCTTCGTCCCCGCTGACGGTGTCTACGCCGGCTGGCTCGTGGACGTCGACGGCGCGCGGCGCATCAGCTACCCGGCCGCGATCAGCGTCGGCACCAATCCCACGTTCGACGACGTGCACGCACGCCAGGTCGAGGCGTACGTGATCGATGAGACCGGCCTCGACCTGTACGGCCACCATGTCGAGGTGCGTTTCGTCGAGCGGGTGCGCGAGATGACGGCCTTCGACGGCATCGACGCCCTGCTGGTGCAGATGGCCGACGACGTGGAGCGGGCGCGGGCCATTCTGCGCTGAGCGCGGAGAGGGCGCGGTTTCGCGGCGTCGTCCGTCGCCTCGGGACCGCTCGGGCACCGCTACACCGCCCCGGGTGCGCGTAACGCCCGGGCTCGTCGCTCAGTCCTGCCGGGGCAACCGATTCCGGATGCCGAGGAACGACGCCGCAGCCCCGAGCATCATCAGCGCCGCGGTGAAGACGGCAGCGCGGTGGAAGCCGTCGAGATCGAGCGAGCCGCCCACGACCGCCGACACCGCGGCGATCGCGAGGAGTCCCGCGACGCGCGAGACGGCGTTGTTGACGGCCGAGGCGATGCCCGATCGTCCGGTGTCGATCGCGCCGAGCACGGCCGCCGTGAGGGGGGACACCGTGGCGGTCAGGCCCAGGCCCCACACGATCACTCCGGGCAGCACCTGCGTCACGTAGGCGAAGTCGCCGCCGACGTTCAGCAGCAGGAGGGCGCCCACGGCCATCACGATCGGGCCGAGCGTCATGAACAGGCGCGGTCCGAAACGCCCCGCGAGCGCGCCCATCCGTGAGCTGAGCAGGATCATCAGCACCGTGCTCGGCAGCGATGCGAGTCCCGCGAGGGTGGCCGGCAGCCCCGCGCCCTGCTGCAGGTACACGCTCAGGACGAAGCCGTTGAGAGACAGGGCTGCGTAGACGAAGACGGTGGTGAGATTTCCCGCCCAGAAGTTGCGCGAGCGGAACAGGTCGAGCGGCATCATCGGGTCGCGCGCCGTGCGTTGGCGCGCGAGAAAACCCGCGAACGACAGGATGCCGATGACCCCGGGCACCCAGATCACCGGCGAGGCCCACCCGAGGTTCGGCTGTTCGATGAGGGCGAAGACGATGCCGCCGAGTCCCAGGGCGCACAGCACGGCCCCGAGGATGTCGACGCGCGCGCCGGGACGCCGGTGGTCGCGGTGCCCGAGGCGGGCGAGCAACCACAGGGTCACCGCAATGGGCAGGACGTTCACGAGGAACACCAGGCGCCAGGAGAGCGTGTCGACGAAGATGCCGCCGATGAGGGGGCCGGCGAGCATGGCGACGGTGGTCGCGCCGGTCCAGATGCCGATCGCGCGGGCCTGCGCGGGTCCGCGGAACGTCGAGGTGATGAGGGCCAGCGAGCTCGGGACCAGGAGCGCGCCGGCGATGCCCTGCAGCGCTCGGGCGACGATGAGGAACTCGGCCGTGGGGGCTGCGGCGATCGCGAGAGAGGTGATGCCGAAGCCGATGAGGCCGATCCGCAGCACGACGACGCGCCCCAGCACATCGCTCAGCGAACCCGCGACGAGAATGAATGCCCCGAGGGTCACGAGATAGGCGTCCACGACCCACTGCTGCGTCGACAGACCGCCGCCGAGTTCGCCCGCGATCGCGGGGAGAGCGACGTTGACCACGGTCCCGTCGAGGAACGACACGAACGACGCCAGAACGGCAACCGCCAGGACGACCCGCTGCTCGCGTGTCATCGTGTCGGCCATGACTCCAGCGTAGGGTCGCGCGGGCCGGCGCGGGCCGGCGCGGGCGGGTGGGCGGCCCGGACGGGATCCGGCCCCGGGAATACCCCCAGGGGGTATCGTGTTGAGAACGGAGTGACCGGAGGAGGAGCCATGGCCGAGAGCACCGAAGCACCGACCGCGGAGGCCGTGCTCGATATCGAAGGCATGACCTGCGCGAGCTGCGTCGCCCGCGTCGAGAAGAAACTCGGCCGCGTCGAGGGCGTCGAGGCCGCGGTGAACCTGGCGACCGAGACCGCGCGGGTGCGCTACCCCGCCGACCTCGACCCCGCTGCCCTCGTCGACGCCGTCCGCTCCGCCGGATACGACGCCACCGTCCGTCCGCGCCCCGCCTCTCGGCCGGCGGCGGGTGTGGCGGCATCCGCCCCTCTGCCGACCCCCACGGGCGAGCGAGCGGATGCCGGCACCTCGGCGCCCGATGCCGTCGCCGTTCCCGCGCCCGGCGGCGAGATCGACGCGGCGACCGGCCACGCGCTCGACACGGCAGCGGACCAGGCCGGCCACGTCCACGACACCGGCGGCGCGCCCGGCTCCACCCCGTTGCGCGTCCGGCTGTGGGTCTCGCTCGCCCTCGCCGTGCCCGTGGTCGCCCTCGGGATGATCCCGGCGTGGCAGTTCCCGGGCTGGCAGTGGGTCTCGCTCGTTCTCACGACACCGATCGTGCTCTGGGGCGGCTGGCCGTTCCATCGTGCGACGCTGCGCAACGCGCGCCACGGCGCGGCGACCATGGACACCCTCATCACCCTGGGCACCTTCGCCGCCTACCTGTGGAGCGTGTGGGCGCTCGTCTTCGGAACGGCCGGGCGGATCGGCATCCGGCATGAGGTCATGCTCTTCGGCCCGGTGCACGACGCGACCTCCGTCGTCTACTTCGAGGTCGCGGCCGCGGTGACGGTGTTCCTGCTGCTCGGGCGCGTCATCGAGCAGCGATCCACGCGGCGGGCCGGCGCGGCGCTGCGCGCCCTGCTCGACCTCGGCGCTCGCGAGGCGGAACTCGCCGATGGGCGACGCATCGACATCGACCGGCTCTCGGTGGGCGATGCCTTCGTCGTGCGGCCGGGCGCCACGGTCGCCACCGATGGGGAGGTGCTCGAAGGGCGTGCCTCGGTCGACGAGAGCATGCTGACCGGAGAAGCGCTGCCCGTCGACGTCGGCCCCGGGGACACCGTCACCGGCGGCACCATCGCCTCGGGCGGGCGACTGGTCGTCCGCGCGACGGGAGTGGGGGAGCAGACCCGCCTGGCCCGAATCGCCCGCCTCGTCGAAGACGCCCAGCTCGGCAAGAGTCGCGTGCAACGCCTCGCCGACCGGATCTCCGGCGTGTTCGTGCCCGTCGTCATCGTTCTCGCCGCGCTGACCCTCGTCGCGTGGCTCGTCGCCGGGCAGCCCGTGGCCGCCGGCTTCACCGCGGCCGTCGCGGTGCTCATCATCGCCTGCCCCTGCGCCCTGGGACTTGCGACCCCGATCGCGATCCTCGTCGGCACCGGTCGCGGAGCGCAGCTCGGCATCCTCGTGACCGGACCCGCGGCACTCGAGTCCGCGGAGCGCATCGACACGATCGTGCTCGACAAGACGGGCACTCTCACCTCGGGCCGGATGAGCGTCGCGCGCGTCACGACCGCCGATGCTCAGGATGCCGCCGACGCCCTGCGGCGCGTCGCCGCCGTCGAACGCGGCTCGGAGCACCCCATCGCCCACGCGATCGTCGCCGCCGCGGGCGAGGGGCCGGTCGCCACCGACCTCGAGGCCCTGCCCGGTCGTGGGGTCACCGCGACCGTGGACGGCGTACGGGTGTTCGCGGGTCGTCCGGCGCTCGCCGCGGACCTCGGCGCGCAGCTGCCCGCGGCGCTCGCCGACGCCGTCGAGGCGGGGGAGCGGCGCGGCACCGTCGTGGTTGCCGGGTGGGCCGGTCCCGACGGTGCCCTGCACGCCCGAGTCGTCATCGAGGTGGCCGACACGGTCCGCCCCGAGAGCGCCCGAGCGGTCGCGCAGTTGAAGGCCATGGGGCTGGAGCCCGTGCTCCTCACCGGCGACAACGAGCACGTCGCCCGTGCCGTCGCCGATGCACTGGGCATCGAACGCGTACGCGCGGGGGTCCTGCCCGAAGGGAAGGTCGACGAGATCACGGCCCTGCGCGCCCAGGGACGCACCGTCGCGATGGTCGGCGACGGAGTCAACGACGCCGCGGCCCTGGCATCCGCCGATCTGGGTATCGCGATGGGCGGAGGGACGGATGCCGCGCTGCACGCGAGCGACGTGGCTCTCATGCGCGACGACCCGCGGGGCATCGTCACCGCCCTCGCCCTCAGCCGGCGCACGATGCGGATCATCCGCGGCAACCTCTTCTGGGCGTTCGCGTACAACGTCGCCGCGCTGCCGCTCGCGGCGCTGGGCCTGTTGAACCCGATGCTGGCCGGGGCCGCGATGGCGTTCTCGAGCGTGTTCGTCGTGCTGAACAGCCTGAGGCTGCGCCGCGCGGCGTGAGACCCGAAAGACGTGCGGAGGATCCTCATTCAGCGTCCTGGGCGGCGACGAATTCCTCCGCCTCACGCGGAAAGCGGCTTCCGGCCGCTAGAATGATCTCGACCCCGATCTCCGCTGTCCTCGCGAGCCGTTTCGGCGTAGACGCGTTGCGGGTCGCCGACACCGCTTCTTCGGCGGCGGTTCGAGCGACGAATTCCCGGGGTCACTGATCCACCGGCATTCGCCGGACGCTCCGGATTGTCATCCGGACGACACGCTCAGGAGGAGCATGCCGACTACGGCAACCGCGTCCCGAGGCTCGAGCCAACGACGCAGGAAGACCACGTCATCCCGACGCGACGACGAAGCACCCGTCATCCCGATCCTCGCCCGCAAGGTGCGCGAGATCGAGGCGAAGGCGCAGCGCGGAAAGCTCGGGCCCACCAACCGCGTCAAGTTCCAGGTGATCGCCTTCCTCGTCCGCGAGGAGCGCGCCCGGGTCAAGGCCGACACCGAGATCACCGACGCCGCACGCGCCGAGCTGCTCAAGCGCCTCGACGGGGTCGCGACGATCCTCGCGAAGACCGCCGCCCGCGACACCTCGCTGATCCAGCTGCTCGAGGTCGACCAGGCCACCTCGCCGGTCGCCCGTCGTATGCGCCGCGACTGGCTGCTCGAATCGGGTGCCGAGCTGCCGCCCGACGAGCTCATCATCACCGACAACACGCCGAAGGTCGCCCCGGTCGTTCCCGCGGCGCTCGCCGAGAAGCAGGTCATCCCCGCCTCGATCGAGGCGCGCCAGATGGCGAACCCCTTCCTCGCGCCCGACCTCACTCCCCGCTCGACCGGGGACGCCCCCCGTCGTCGCCTCGACGGCTGGGAGCTCATGGGACCGCTGTACAAGGCGTTCGAGACCGGCGCCGGCGGGTCGGCCGCGAGCATGGAGCTGCCGCCCGTCCCCGAGTTCGACCGTCTCTCGCCGCGCGGGCTCGAGGTCATGCCGCACCAGTCGCGGTTCCTCGAGGCCGTCCGCACCGGCCACCGCTCGTTCCTGCTGGCCGATGAGCCGGGCCTCGGCAAGACCGCGGAGTCGGTGCTCGCGGCATCCGTCGCCGACGCGTACCCGCTGCTGGTCGTCGTGCCCAACGTCGTGAAGATGAACTGGGCCCGCGAGGTGCAGCGATGGACGCCCCAGCGGCGCGCCACCGTCATCTCGGGCGGCGGCGCCGACATCGACGCCTTCGCCGACATCTTCATCGTCAACTACGAGATCCTCGACCGACACCTCTCATGGCTATCATCGATCGGGCTGAAGGGCATCGTCGTCGACGAGGCGCACTTCATCAAGAACCTCACGTCGCAGCGCTCGCAGAACGTGCTGGCCCTGGCATCCCGTGTCCGTCAGCAGACCCGCGACCCGCTCCTGCTGGCGCTGACCGGTACCCCGCTGATCAACGACGTCGAGGACTTCGACGCGATCTGGCGCTTCCTCGGCTGGACGAACGGCGAGAAGCCCGGTCCCGAGCTCATGGAGAAGCTGGATGCCACGGGTCTGACGCCCGCGGACAAGGCGTTCTACCCCGAGGCGCGCGAGGCCGTGATCTCGATGGGCATCGTGCGGCGCAAGAAGAAGGACGTCGCCGCCGACCTGCCCGACAAGCTCGTGGCCGACCTACCGGTCGAGCTCGACGACGAGTTCGGCCGCTCGATCCGCCAGGCCGAGCGCGAACTCGGCGCCCGTCTCGCGGCGAAGTACCGCCGCATCATCAAGGCGCGCGGCGACCGGGGCTCCGCCGCCGGCGAGATCGACGAGGACATCGTGCGTCTCGTCGCCCACGGCGAGCTCGAGGAATCCAAGGCCGCAGGCTCGGGGAGCGAGAACGTCTTCACGATGGTCCGCCGCATCGGTCAGGCCAAGGCGCACCTCGCCGCCGACTACGCCGTGCAACTGCAGCGCTCCGTCGGCAAGGTCGTCTTCTTCGCCAAGCACATCGACGTGATGGATGCCGCGGAGGCCCACTTCAAGGCCTCCGGCCTCAAGGCCGTCTCGGTGCGCGGGGAGCAGACCTCGACCGCGCGCCAGGCCGCGATCGACGCCTTCAACGGCGACCCCGACGTCGGCATCGCGGTGTGTTCGCTGACGGCCGCCGGTGTCGGCCTGAACATGCAGGCCGCGTCCAACGTCGTGCTCGCCGAGCTGTCGTGGACCGCCGCCGAGCAGACCCAGGCGATCGACCGCGTGCACCGTATCGGTCAGGAGGAGCCCGTGACCGCGTGGCGCATCATCGCCGCACACACGATCGACACCAAGATCGCCGAGCTCATCGACTCGAAGGAAGGCCTCGCGGCCCGCGCCCTCGACGGCCAGGCGATCGAGCCCGGCTCGAGCGATTCGGTTCAGCTGTCGGCGCTCATGCATCTGCTGCGTCAGGCGCTCGGCGCGGCCTGATCCGGTTCTCCCTCGAACGCCCCGGTCGCTTCGGCGTCGGGGCGTTCGTGTGTGCGTGCGCCAGTGTTCTTCTGCGCTCGCGAGCGGGTTCGCCCCTCGGGACGTTTCCTCCGTCCCGTGCGCATCGAACGGCGGGCGCCGCCGCAAGACTCGCGCACGCGAGGGGCCCCTCGCGGGGTCGAGTGCTCGGCATCCGCCCGCCCCGTCCGTCACCGTGTGGCAGCGGTCCCGCCCGCGGCGATAGGGTCGAAGACGGCAACGGCGCCGACCCCTTCACCCGAACCACAGCACCAGAGGACTCTGCCCATGAAGATCGGCATCCTGACCAGCGGCGGCGACTGCCCCGGGCTGAACGCGGTCATCCGTGGCGTCGTGCTCAAGGGCACGACCAACTACGACATCGAGTTCGTCGGTATCCGCGACGGCTGGCGCGGCGTGGTCGACGGCGACTTCTTCCCGCTCACGCGTCACGAGGTGAAGGGTCTGTCCAAGGTCGGCGGCACCATCCTCGGCACGAGCCGCACCAACCCCTACGAGGGGGCACGCGGCGGCGCCGAGAACATCTCCAAGACCATGTACGGGCACCGGCTCGACGGCATCCTGGCCATCGGCGGCGAAGGCACGCTGGCCGCGGCCGACCGTCTGTCGAAGGACGGCATCAACGTGCTCGGCGTCCCCAAGACGATCGACAACGACCTCCGCGCCACCGACTACTCGTTCGGTTTCGACACGGCCGTCAACATCGCAACGGATGCCATGGACCGCCTCCGAACGACCGGTGACTCGCACCAGCGCTGCATGGTGGCCGAGGTCATGGGCCGTCACGTCGGCTGGATCGCCCTGCACGCGGGTATCGCCGCGGGTGCCCACGTGATCTGCATCCCCGAGGTGCCGATGTCGATCGACGAGATCGTCGAGCAGGTCACCCGCGCGCACGACCGCGGTCGCGCGCCCCTGGTCGTCGTGTCGGAGGGCTTCAAGCTCACGGGCATGGACGAGGCCTTCAGCGACAAGGGCCTCGATGCCTTCAACCGTCCCCGCCTGGGCGGCATCGGCGAGCTGCTCGCGCCCGAGATCGAGCGCCTCACCGGCATCGAGACCCGTTCCACCGTGCTCGGACACATCCAGCGCGGCGGTTCGCCCTCGGGCTTCGACCGCGTCCTCGCCACGCGCCTGGGTCTGCACGCCGCCGACGCTCTCCACGAAGGCGCGTGGGGCCAGATGGTGGCGATGCGCGGCACCGACATCGTGCGCGTCCCCTTCGCCGACGCCCTCGGCGAGCTCAACAGCGTGCCCCTGTACCGCTACGAAGAGGCCGCAGCCCTCTTCGGCTGAGCTTCGGTGCGTCGACGCCCCGTCCCGCCTCGTGCGGGGTGGGGCGTCGCGCTGTAGGGGGGTGTCGCGCTGTGGGGTCGGGCGGGCGGGGTGCCTCCTCCGGATTAACACGAGAACAGGGCGGTGCGCCCGGAACAGGGGAATCGGGGCGGTTTCCTCCTGTTCTCGTGGCATCCCCTGTTCTCGTGACGTGGAAGGGCCGCGGTATCGATTCGGTGGGCGGGTCGGCCTGACGCATGCGCTTCCTCCGGGCCGTTACGAGAACAGGGCGGTGCGCCCGGAACAGGGGAATCGGGGCGATTTACTCCTGTTCTCGTGGCGTGCCCTGTTCTGGTGACGCAGGGGGGGGGGCGGACCGGGCGGAACGACTCAGCGGGACGGGCAGAGGTGGCGTCCCTGCGCCATCGCGAGGCGCACGGTGTCGATCACATAGGCGGGCTCGAACAGGATCTGCACGTAGTCGAAGCGGAGGACCGTGTACCCGCGCAGCACCAGCCGGGCGTCCTGGCGGAGGTCGCGGCGCCGGTCCGTCGGTGAGCTGTGGAAAGCGAACCCATCTATCTGAATCGCCAGGCGCTCGCCGATCACGGCGTCGACCGGGTGCCCGTCGACCCATACCTGCTGCCGAAGGCGGACGCCGATCGCGAGCATCAGCTCGCGGAAGTGCGTCTCGAGGCCCGAGTCGGAGAGGAACGTGGCGATGTGCGCGAACCTCGAGGCGCGGGTCGAGCGCCAACCCACCGCCGCCAGGGTGTCGGCATCCACGTTCTTCGACCGAAGTGCGGATTCCCACACGGTGAGACCGTCGACGGGAGGAAGGCAGCGAGCGACGTGGAACAGCACGTTGACGATGGGCTCGAGGGGATCGGTGCGTATCAGGGGTATGGGTGCAGTGGCGCGATGCAGTCGCAGACGTGCGTCGTCGAGGCGCGAGGCCGTGGCGGGCACCCACACGTGCACGTCTTCGCTCTGCGGTGTCCACAGGCCCATGTCGTGAGCCGCGCTCACGCACGTCGACCGACCGCTGACGGATGCCGCTCTCTTCCGGCTCGAGGGACAGTCGGGCGTGACGATCCAGGAACGCCGGATGCGTTCCACCTCCGACGTCGCCACCGCCGCCGCGATCGCCCGTGGGCCGAAGCCGGCAGCCGCAGCCGAGGTCGTGTGCGCGACGCCGCCGCGTGCCGTCAACCATGCGACCAGGCTGGGTTCCATCGCACCAGACTCGCGGCCGGAAGACGCCAGTCGTCCCCTGCTTCTACGAAATGGGGATGGTTCGGAGGAGGAGCGGCCTGGGGACGAGTGTCGGAGCAGAGCGCTCGTCACGAGAACAGGAGATGCGACGAGAACAGGGCGAAACCGGCCGATTCGCCCTGTTCTCGTGACTTCCCCTGTTCTCATGACGCAACGCCGCGGAATCCAGACGCCGAACGCCCCGCCGCGCGAGGCGACGGGGCGTTCGAGACGCGGGTCGGGCTTACTCCGCCAGGCCCAGCACGTCGAGCAACCACGCGATCTCGAAGGCGCGCTCGCGCCAGGCGTTGTAGCGGCCGCTGACGCCGCCGTGGCCGGCGACCATCTCGCACTTCAGCAGCGCGTCGGCACCGACCTCGCGCAGGCGCGCGACCCACTTCGCGGGCTCGACGTACATCACGCGGGTGTCGTTGAGCGAGGTGACCGCGAGGATGCGGGGGTACTCGACGCCCTCGCGCACGTTCTCGTACGGCGAGTACGACTTCATGTAGGCGTAGACGTCCGCATCGTGCAGCGGGTCGCCCCACTCGTCCCACTCGATGACGGTGAGGGGGAGCGAGGGGTCGAGGATCGTCGTCAGCGCATCGACGAAGGGCACGTCGGCCAGCACACCGGCGAACATCTCGGGCGCGAGGTTCGCCACGGCGCCCATGAGCAGGCCCCCGGCGCTTCCGCCTTCGGCGACGATCCGGTCGGGGGTGGTGTACCCGGCATCCACGAGGTGACGCGCCGCGGCGACGAAGTCGGTGAAGGTGTTGCGCTTGGCCCGCATCTTGCCGTCTTCGTACCACTGACGGCCCATCTCGCCGCCGCCGCGCACGTGGGCGACCGCGAAGACGACGCCTCGGTCGAGCAGCGACAGGCGCGGCACCGAGAAGCCGGGCTCGATCGAGTGTTCGTACGATCCGTAGCCGTATAGGTGCACCGGTCGGGGCGACGAACCGGGGTCGCCGAACGAGCGCTTCCACACGAGCGATACGGGCACCTGGGTGCCGTCCTCGGCGGGGGCCCAGACGCGCGCCTGCCCGTAGTCTGCGGGGTCGAACCCGCCCAGCACGGGCTGGCGCTTGCGCAGCAGCAGTTCGCCGGTCTCGACGACGTAGTCGTACACGGTGCCGGGGGTGACGAACGAGCCGTAGCCGAGGCGCAGCACCGGGGGTGCGTATTCGGGGTTGCCGCCGGTGCCGACACTGTACAGCGGCTCGTCGAACCCGATCTCGGTCACGGCGCCGTCGGCGTACGACAGCATGCCCAGGCGTGCGAGGCCGTCGCGCCGGTAGCCGACCACGCCCCAGTCGCGGAAGGTGTCGACGCCCAGCAGACGGTGGCCGGTGCGGTGCGCGATCACCGTCTCGCGCGGACCCTGAGGATCGGATGCCGAGACCCGCACGAGCTCGAAATCGAGAGCGCCGTCGTTGTGCAGGATGTACAGCACGTCCTCACCGTCGACCACGGCGTGCGAGGAGGAGTACTCGACGCCCTCGCGGCGCGGCCACACCACGCGGGGTTCGCCGCGGAGGTCATCGGCATCGAGGATCCACTCCTCGCTCGTGATCGACGAGCCCATCTCGATCACGAGGAAGCGGTCGCTGCGGGTGAAGTCGGCGCCGATCCAGTACCGATCGTCGGGCTCGTGGAAGAGCTTCGCGTCGTCGCTGACGGGCGTTCCGATCTCGTGCAGCCACACGGTGTCGGGCCGCCAGGCGTCGTCGACGGTGGTGTAGACGATGAAGCGCCCGTCGGGCGAGAACGTCGCACCCGAGAAGGTGCCGGGGATCTCGTCGGCGAGCGTCTCGCCGGTGGTGAGGTCGCGCACGCGAACGGTGTAGCGCTCGTCGCCCGCGACGTCGATGCCGTAGAGCATGCGCGTGCCGTCGTTCGAGACCTCGAAGCTGCCGAGCGAGAAGAACTCGGTGCCTTCGGCCTCGACGTTGCCGTCGAACAGCACCTGCTCGCCGGGGACGGGGGAGTCGGGCGAGAGGGTAGGCGGCGTCCAGTCGTCGGGGGAGTCGAGGGGGGCGCGGCATTGGATGCCGTACTGGGCCCCGGCGACCGTGCGACCGTAGTACCACCAATCGCCCCGGCGCGCGGGCACCGACAGGTCGGTCTCGAGCGTGCGGCCCTTGATCTCACCGAAGACCGTGTCGCGAAGGGGGGCGAGGTGCGCGGTGCGCTCACCCGAGTAGGCGTTCTCGGCTTCGAGGTGCGCGAGAACCTCGGCATCGTCCTTGGCGCGCAACCACTCGTAGGGATCGTCGAACGTGTCGCCGTGGTGGGTTCGCGCGACAGGGCGGCGGTCGGCGACGGGCGGGGTGAGCTTCGGGTCGAGATCGGTCACCGTCCCACGCTAGTGCGCCCGTGCGTGATCGGTCCGCGAGAATGCTCAGGATGCCGGCGCCTCGACGCTGCGCAAGTTTGACCGTCGCGGTCCTCGGTGAAAGGATGTCGAGGCGACCCCGGTGAACGGGTGTCGAACTCCAGGTGAACTCTTCGTTCGTCGCGCCGATCCCGTCGGCATCCCCTCTTCCTTCTCACGGAAAGCGAACGGTGGAGAGCGCAGCCCTCATCATCGTGCTGGTCATCGCGCTGGCACTGTTCTTCGATTTCACCAACGGATTCCACGACACCGCGAACGCGATGGCCACCCCCATCGCCACCGGTGCGCTGAAGCCGAAGGTCGCCGTCCTGCTGGCCGCCAGCCTCAACCTGGTGGGCGCGTTCCTGTCGACCGAGGTCGCCAAGACCATCTCGGGCGGGATGATCCGCGAGGACCAGCTGAGTCCCGACATCTTCCCGCCGATCATCTTCGCCGGCCTCATCGGCGCGATCACGTGGAACATGCTCACGTGGCTTCTGGGACTTCCCTCGAGCTCGTCGCACGCTCTGTTCGGCGGCCTGATCGGCGCGACGCTCGTGGGCGTGGGTGCCTCGGCGATCGACACCGGCGTGGTGTTGAGCAAGGTCATCCTGCCGGCGCTCATCGCGCCTCTCACGGCCGGGATCATCGCCTTCGCCGTGACCAAGATCGCGTACGGCATCACCCGCCGTTACGACATGAAGGCCGATGGTCGCGACGGCTTCCGCTGGGGCCAGATCTTCACCTCGTCGCTGGTCGCCCTGGCGCACGGCACGAACGACGCCCAGAAGACGATGGGTGTCATCACGCTCGCCCTCATCACGGTGGGCTGGCAGTCGACGTCGAACCCGGACCCGCAGCTCTGGGTCGTCTTCGCGTGCGCGCTGACGATCGCCCTCGGGACCTACATGGGCGGCTGGCGCATCATCCGCACGCTCGGCAAGGGCCTCACCGACGTGAAGCCCGCCCAGGGGTTCTCGGCCGAGACCTCCACGGCCGCCACGATCTTGGCATCCAGCGCCCTCGGCTTCGCCCTGTCGACGACGCAGGTTGCCTCGGGCTCGGTCATCGGCTCGGGCCTCGGACGCCGCGGCTCGACCGTGCGCTGGAACACCGTGGGCCGCATCATGATCGGCTGGGTCCTCACCCTGCCCGCCGCCGGTGCGGTGGGAGCTGCCGCGGCTTTGATCGTCGTGTGGCTGGGCGGCTGGGGGGTCGCCGTCGACGCCGTCATCGCCGTCGTCATCATCATGGGGCTGTTCCTTCGCTCGCGGCGCGACTCGGTCACCTCGGCCAACGCGATGAGCGAGGTCGCCGACTCGGGGGCCGCGGTCAACGTGCCCCGCAAGCCCGGACCCACGCGTCGTCAGCGCCGTCTCGAGCGTGACAAGGTCGGGAGAGACGCCTGATGCTGATCAACTGGGAAGCCTTCCTCCACGTCTTCGTCGCCGCGATCGTCGGCGCCTCGATCGTCGTGACGTTCTACTCGGTCGGCCTGCGCCTGCTCGTGCGCGGTGGCCGCCCGCCGCTGGTGTCCCCGGCGGAGTTCACGGATGCCATCACGGTGCTCACCGACAAGCAGAAGCGCCGCGCCGAGAAGGCGGTGGCCAAAGCGGCCAAGAAGAACCCGCTGAGCGACGCGCAGAAGCGCGTGTCGTTGATCGGCGCGTACCTCTGCTTCGCGGTGTGCGCGGCAGCCGTGCTCGGTGCTCTGCTGCTGATCCTCTTGCGTCACTGAGACCTCGGACGCGATGTCGGAGCCCCCTCGTAGGCTGAAGACATGGCATCCGTGCAGTTCGGTCAACACGCGCCCGCGGCGCGCATGATCCTCCACCTCAGCGACACACACCTGCTGGGTGGCGATCGTCTGCTCGGCGACCGATACGACACCGCGCTGCATCTTCGCCGGACGCTCGAGGCCGCCGAGGCGACCGGGGTGCGGCCGGATGCGGTGGTCTTCACGGGCGACCTCACCGACCTCGGCGAGCCCGAGGCCTATCGTGCGCTGCGCGACGCGGTCGAGCCGTGGGCCTCCCGCCTGGGCGCACCGGTGGTGTGGGTCGCCGGGAACCACGACGAGCGCCCCGCCCTTCGTGAAGGGCTCCTCGACGCCGAGCCGACGCAGCAACCCGTGACGGGGGTCTGGGATCTCGACGGCCTGCGGCTCATCGCGCTCGACTCGAGCGTCCCCGGCTGGCACCACGGCGATCTCGACGCCGCGCAACTCGACTGGCTGCGCGCCGAACTCGCCGAGCCGGCTCCGCTGGGCACGATCCTGGCGCTCCACCACCCGCCGCTGCCCACGCACATCCCCTTCTTCGACATCCTCGAGCTGCGGGACCAGCCGGGCCTCGCCGCGGCCATCGCCGGGAGCGACGTGCGGGCGATCCTGGCGGGGCACCTGCACTACTCGACCTCGGGCACCTTCGCCGGCGTTCCCGTGAGCGTCGCCTCGGCCTCCTGCTACACGATGGATCTCGCGCGCCCCGCGGACGCGGTCAACGGCATGGATGCCGGGCGATCGTTCCACCTCGTGCACGTCTGGGACGATACGATCACCCACGCCGTCGTCCCCGTGGTCGACGTCGAGGCATCGGGATTGTTCACCCCGGAGTGGACGGCGCGCATGGCGGCGCTCAGCCCCGACGAGCGTCTCGAGGCGTTCTCGCGAAAACGGTCCTGAGCGGCAGAGCCCGGCCCCGCGTCCGCCTGCCCGGTCTGAGGCCCGGTCGGGCGCGCGCGGCGGCAATAGACACGGCGGCGCGCGCAGATCCGTCGACCGGCCGCCGTGTCCACTGGCCCGGGTAGCCGTGCTCGTTAGGCTCGTGGCATCCCCTCTTCACCATGACACCCACGAGGACTCCCACATGGCTTTGGACGCAATGACGCGCACCCGTACCGAGACCGACTCCCTCGGATCCCTCGAGATCCCCGCCGACGCGTATTGGGGGATCCACACGGCTCGAGCGCTCGAGAACTTCCCGATCGCCAAGCGTCCCATCTCGGTCTATCCCGACCTCGTGCGCGCCCTCGCGATGGTCAAACAGGCGTCGGCGCGCGCCAACCGCGAGATCGGCGTGCTCGATCACGACAAGGCCGACCTCATCGACCGTGCCGCTCAGCGCGTGATCGACGGTGAGTTCCACGACGAGTTCACCGTCGGCGTCATCCAGGGCGGGGCCGGCACCTCGACCAACATGAACGCCAACGAGGTGATCACCAACATCGCCCTGGAGCTTGCGGGACGTGAGAAGGGCGACTACGCCTTCCTCTCGCCGATCGACGACACGAACCGCAGTCAGTCGACCAATGACGTGTATCCGACGGCGATCAAGATCGGCCTCGCCCTCACGCTTCAGAGCCTGCTCGAGGAGCTCAAGCTCCTGCGGCAGTCGTTCCTGTCGAAGTCCGAGGAGTTCCACGACGTGCTGAAGGTGGGGCGTACGCAGCTGCAGGATGCCGTGCCGATGACGCTCGGCCAGGAGTTCCACGGCTTCGCCACGACCCTCGGCGAGGACTACAGCCGCCTCACCGAGAACGCCTACCTGCTCTACGAGATCAACATGGGCGCGACCGCCATCGGCACCGGCATCACCGCCCACGCGGGGTACGGGGGAGCGGTGCTGCGGCACCTGCGCGAGATCACCGGTCTCGACCTCGAGACGGCGACCGACCTCGTCGAGTCCACGAGCGACACGGGCGCCTTCATGTCGTTCTCGTCGTCGCTCAAGCGCAACGCCGTGAAGCTGTCGAAGATCTGCAACGATCTTCGCCTGCTCTCGAGCGGTCCCCAGGCGGGCCTGGGCGAGATCAACCTCCCCGCGCGCCAGGCGGGCTCGAGCATCATGCCCGGCAAGGTCAACCCGGTCATCCCCGAGGTCGTGAACCAGGTCGCCTTCTCGGTGGTCGGTGCCGACATGACGGTGACGATGGCCGTCGAAAGCGGTCAGCTGCAGCTCAACGCCTTCGAGCCGGTCATCGCGCACTCGATCTACCAGTCGATCACCTGGATGCGTCAGGCCATGTGGACCCTTCGCGTCAACTGCGTCGACGGCATCACGGCCAATCGCGAGCGGCTCGGCGCGATGGTCGGCTCCTCCGTCGGCGTCGTGACCGCCCTCACGCCCTTCATCGGCTACGCCGCCGCCGCGGCCCTGGCCAAGACGGCGCTGCTCACGCACCGCAACGTCGCCGACCTGGTCGTCGAGGCCGGGCTGATGACGCGCGACGAGGTGCTCAAGCAGATCTCGCCCGCGCGCCTCTCGGGCCTGCAGGCCGTCACGGCCGCGATTCCGATCGTGCGTGCGGCGGACAGCGTCGTCGAGGGCTGAGCCCCGCGAACAGCGAAGGGCCGGGACGCGGTCGTCCCGGCCCTTCTGTTCGTCCCGACGTCAGTCGAGGATGCGGCAGTGCGTGGTCAGCTCGCCGATGCCGTCGATGCCGACGGTCACGGTCGAACGGTCGCGCAGGAAGATCTGCGGGTCGCGAGAGTAGCCGGCGCCCCCGGGACTACCGGTGGAGATGAGGGTGCCGGGCAGGAGGGTCACCGATTCCGACAGCTTGTTGATGAGAGTCGCCACCGAGCGCACCATCTGGCCGGTGCTGGCATCCTGCACCGTGTGTCCGTCGACGACGGTCCAGATGTGGAGGTCCTGCGGATCGGGGATCTCGTCGGCGGTCACGACGAACGGGCCGGTCGGGGTGAACCCGTCGAACGACTTGCAGCGCGACCACTGCGCCTCGGAGAACTGGATGTTGCGCGCCGTCACGTCGTTGACGACCGTGTACCCCCAGACATGGTCGAGGGCGTCCTCCTCGGCGATGTCACGACCGGGACGGCCGATGATGACGCCGAGCTCCGCCTCGTAGTCGACGGCCTCGCTGAGCGAACGCGGCCACGAGGTGGTCTCGCCGTGGGCGGTGAGGGAGTTCGGCCAGAGGACGAAGACGGTGGGGCCGGCATCGGTCTTCAGCCCGAGCTCTCCCGAGTGGGCCGCGTAGTTGAGCCCGACCGCGAGGATCGAGGGCGGCGCGAGCACCGCGGAGGCGTATCGGATGCCGGAGAGCGGATGCCGCGGAGCGCCGGCCGCGGCGTCGCGAACGCGCCCCAGCAGCTCGTCGCCGCCGGCGATCAGCTGCTCGAGGGTGCTCGGGGCACCGGCGAAGAACTCGTCCACGAACGAGAACTCCTCGCCCTGGACGCTGACGAGACGGGGGGCTTCCGCCCCCTCCTGTGCACGGACGTGGGCGAAACGCATGCCTCCACGCTACCGGCCCGGGCCCGGTGGGGGAGTCCGCAAGCCCCGGATGCCGTGTCCGAGGCCGCCTCTAGGCTGTGCGCATGACCTATCCCTCGCCGCTGTCGCAGCCCGGATCGGCCGACCCGCCCCGCATCTCGACGGCTCCGCAGGCGGCCGTCTCGGCAGCCCCGCCTCGCTCGCGCCGGGGTGGCGTGGCGCTGTGGATCGTGGCGGTGCTCCTGGTGCCGCTGCTCGCGTTGTTGGTCCGCTACTTCACCGGATTCCTCGGCACCGCCGCGTCGTTCATCGGCCTCGTGCTCGCCACGATCCCCTTCGTGATCGTGTGGTTCGCCGTGCGCTACATCGATCGGTGGGAGCCCGAGCCGCGTCGCCTGCTGGTCTTCGCCGTCGCCTGGGGCGCCATCGCCTCGGTCACGCTCGCGCTCGGCGTCGACCTCGTCGTCACGCTGGTCGTCGGTCCGCAGCCGCCGGCATTCAGCAGCGTCATCCAGGCGCCGATCGTCGAAGAGCTCGCGAAGGGCCTGGGCGTGCTGCTCGTCTTCTCTCTCGCTCGCCGCGCGTTCGACGGCCCGGTCGACGGCATCGTCTACGGGGCGCTCATCGGGGCCGGCTTCGCCCTCACCGAGAACGTGCAGTACTTCGCCATCAGCTACCTCGAGGGAGGCCCGGGGCAGGTCGCGAGCACGTTCTTCCTGCGCGCCGTGCTCTCGCCGTTCGCTCACGTGATGTTCACGAGCCTCACCGGGTTCGCCTTCGGGCTGGCCGCGCGCCGGGGGCTGCGCACCGGCGCGGCACTGCGTTACGCGGTGCCCGGAGTCATCGGCGCGATCGTGCTGCACGCCCTGTGGAACGGCTCCGCCACCTTCTTCGACTTCTTCGAGCTGTATGCCGCGCTGCAGGTGCCGCTGTTCGTGTTGTTCATCCTCGGCATCCTGGCCCTCCGCCGCGAAGAGTCGCGATTGACCCGTGCGCGGCTGGGCGAGTACGCCGCGGCGGGATGGTTCACCCCCCAAGAGGTCGACATGCTCGCCACCGCCCCGGGGCGGCGTTCGGCCCTGGCCTGGTCGCGCACGCTGCCCGGAGACCGCTCGACGGTGATGAAGGGCTTCATCGCGGATGCCACGGCTCTCGCCGCCGCGCGGCAGCGCACCCTGTCGGGTCGCGACCCGCACGCCCCGGCCACCGAGCGGTATCTGCTCGAGCGGACGACGGCCGCGCGGGCGGCGCTCCTGCGCCCCTGACCCGGCGCCACGGCGGGGTCTTGACACCGTTGAAGGGCAGGGGCACCATCGATGTAGGCCAACTCAGCGCCCGGTAGACACGCAGGCATCGCCGCGGCACCGGGCGCTGAGTCTTTTCTCGGCTCCGTGTCCAGGGGCTTCGCGGGCGTGCTCGCCGTGCTTGGATGGAGGCATGACTGATCGCACCAAGCCGGAGTTCGACGCTCCCAGCGGCCCCGCCCCCTCCGACCTCGTCATCCGCGACATCATCGTCGGCGACGGCGACGAGGCCAAGCCCGGCGACACGGTCACCGTGCACTACGCCGGTGTCGAGTACGAGTCGGGTGAAGAGTTCGACTCCTCCTGGGGTCGCGGCGAGAGCATCCAGTTCCCGCTCCGCGGCCTGATCCAGGGTTGGCAGGACGGTATCCCGGGCATGAAGGTCGGCGGACGCCGCGAGCTCGTGATCCCGCCGCACCTGGCTTACGGACCCGCCGGTGGGCACTTCCTGGGCGGCAAGACCCTCATCTTCATCATCGACCTGCTGAAGGTCGGCTGATCGGCCGTTCTTCACGGAACGTTCACGAACCCGAGGTGGCGTCGGCCTCCTCGGGTTCGTTATTTCGCTCGATCGTGGAATACATTCGTATGAATGGGAGTTGACCCCCGGCAGGACGCCGATGCGGCTCCCCAGACCTTTAGGAGTGACATGACTGACACCACCGCCCTCGACATCCCCGGCTACAAAGCGGGCACCTGGGTCCTCGACCCGTCGCACAGCGAGGTCACCTTCTCGGTGCGCCACATGATGATCTCGAAGGTCCGCGGCACCTTCGGCATGAAGAGCGCCACGATCGTCGCTCCCGAGAACCCCCTCGAGGCCACCGTCGAGGCCTCCGTCGACGTCACCTCGGTCGACACCAAGGACGAGGGCCGCGACCAGCACCTCCGCTCCGCCGAGTTCTTCGACGTCGAGACCTACCCGACGATGGACTTCCGCTCCACCGGCGTTCGCGTCGAGGACGGCGACTTCCTCGTCGACGGCAACCTGACCATCCGCGGCATCAGCAAGCCCGCCACCTTCGCGCTCGACTTCGGCGGCTTCGGCACCGACCCGTGGGGCAACTACAAGGCCGGCGCCACCGCGAAGACGGTCGTCAACCGCGAAGACTTCGGTCTCACCTGGAACGCCGCCCTCGAGACCGGCGGCGTGCTCGTCGGCAAGGACGTCACCATCGAGCTCGACCTGCAGCTCGCGCTCCAGGCGTGATCTCGCCTCAGCTCGCGCTGCGGACCTGAAACATCACGATGGCCCCGGGTGCTCGGCATCCGGGGCCTTCGTCGTCCCCGCGGGTGGTTCTCGCGGGGCGTCAGGTGCGGGTTCGACCCGAGAGGCGGATCCGCTGCTGGACGAGGAGGATGCCCACGAACACGACCGCTGCGCCCACGGGCTCGTTCCACGAGATGCGCTCACCGAGCACCAGGATGCCGAGAGCCACCCCCACCACCGGTGTGATGTACGTCACGGTCGAGGCGCGGGTGGGCCCCCAGGCGCGGAGCGTGTTCTGGTTCCAGACGTAGGCGATGCCCGTGCCGAGGACCCCGAGGGCGACGATGCTGCCCACGACCGGCAGGGTCAGCTGCATCGGCTCGGCGAGGATCAACGGCGAGAGCAGCACCATGAACGCCGCCGCTGGCCCGATGTAGCCGAACGCGAAAGCGATGCCCGAGAGGCCGGTGTCGCCGAGGAAGCGGCGCATGTACGCGAGGCTGAAGCCGTAGCAGGCCGTCGCGCCCAGGAGAGCGATCTGCGCGATCGTGCTGTCGCCCACATCGGCCGCGGCGCCCGGCGCGATGATCACCACCACGCCCGCGATACCCACGGCGATGCCGACTAGCTGGCCGACCTTCAGGCTCTCGACGCGGAACACCGCCCACGCCATGATCGCGGTCATGATCGGCGTCGTCGCGTTGAAGATGCTCGCCAGGCCGGACGACACGTGCTGCTCGGCCCACGCGAACAGCAGGAACGGAACGACGCAGAAGCTCAGCGACAACACGCTCAGGTGCCCCCAGACGCGTCGACTGCGGGGAAGGCGCTCGCGGCGGATCGCCACGATCGCCGCGAGGGCGAGGGCACCGAACAGCAGGCGCCCGCCGGCGACCTGCGCCGGGGTCATGCCGGTCAGGGCCACGGCGATGAAGAGGAAGCTCGACCCCCACACGACGCCGGTGAGGACGAACTGCACCGCGATCGAGACGGGCGAGGGAGCGGAAGTGGATGCCACGATCCCGACCCTAGGGCCGGGTGCGACATCGAGTGGGCATCCGCCGATGCGACGTCCGTAATCCGCCGACGGTCGGCAGTCGCCGCGCCTCGCGCCCGGTCAGGGCTGAGGGTCGAGGGCGTCGTAGTGCCGGAAGCGCGGCGAGAAGCGCACCAGCGTTCCGACGAGGGCCAGGATCAGGATCCCGCCGAACAGGGGTGGAACCCAAAGGGCGGCGAGGGTCGCCAGCGTGCCGGCGTACAGGGCACCGACGCGGGGGCCACCGGCCACCACGACGATGAAGATGCCCTGCAGGCGACCGCGCATGGCATCCGGAACCGCCGCCTGCATCATGGTCGACCGGTAGATCGCGCTGACGTTGTCGGCGGCTCCCGACACCGCCAGCACGACCGCGGCAAGGGCGATGAGGGCGACCGCGGCGTGGGTCTCGTCGACGAGAGCGGGACGCAGCCACCCGAGGGTGGCGGCGAGCAGCACCAGCCCGAAGAGGCCGACGGACAGACCGTAGACCTGGATCGCACGCTGGATGCCGAGCCCCTGCCGGCGCACCCGGCCGACCGGGCCCGAGAACAGGCTCGAGAAGAAGGCGCCCGCGGCGACTGCCGCGGTGAGGATTCCGGTGGTGATCGCGCCACCACCGAGCAGCACCGCGCCGATCGCGGGGAACAGGGCGACCGGTTGGCCGAAGGTCATCGCGATGATGTCGAGGATGTACTGCAGGCGGATGTTGGGTGCGCGGCGCAGGAAACGCACGCCGTCGCGGAACGACTCCAGCCCCGGGCGCACGATCTCGCCCTCGGGGCGGAGCTTGGGCAGTGACCAAAGGCCGAGGAACAAAGAGGTCATCAGCAGCACGTCGAGCGAATACGTCCAGGCGTAGCCCGCGACCGCCACGAGGACACCCGCCAGAGCCGGACCCGCCATGACCATGACTCCCACGGTGACGCCCTGCAGAGCCGCAGCGGCGGGCAGCAGATCGCGGGGGATGAGGCGCGGGGTGATCGCCGATTTGGTGGCCATGACGATCGAGTTCGCCGCGGAGTTGATCACGCTGAGGACGAAGAGCCAGGCCACGGTCTCGAGCCCCGTCCACGCGAGCACGGCGAGCAACGCCGTCGACGCGAACGTGACCACCGCGGCGAGCAGCGCGACGGTACGCCGGTCGAAGGCGTCGGCGAGCATGCCGCCGTAGAGCCCCGCCGCGATCATGGGGAGCAGCCCCGCGACCGCGATCATCGACACCGCGAGAGTGCTCTGGGTGAGTTCGAACACGTGGAGCATGACGGCGACGACCGTCAGCTGGCCGCCGAGTCCGGCGAGCGTCGACCCGACCCACAGCCGTGCGAATGCCGGAGAGGTCGTGAGGGGCCGCAGATCGATGAACGCACCGCGCGCGCCTCGGCGCGGGGGAGCGGCGGGATCGGTCTGACTCACGGATCGAGGCTACGCCAGCCCTCCGACACCGGACGCCGCGGACCGGTGCGGTGTCGGCATCCCGATGCTGGTAGACTCATGCGGTTGCCGTTCGATCGGCCGCGGATAAAGAGAGCTCGCACATCGTGTGACGGGCGCCGCGCAATGAGAAGGAAGGGGATCCCATCTATGGCACTCGAAGCAGACGTCAAGAAGGCGATCATCGAAGAGTACGCGACGCACCCCGGTGACACCGGATCCCCCGAGGTGCAGGTCGCGATGATGACGCAGCGCATCAAGGACCTCACCGAGCACCTCAAGACCCACAAGCACGACCACCACTCGCGCCGTGGGCTCTTCCTGCTCGTCGGTCAGCGCCGCCGCCTGCTGGGTTACCTGCAGGACGTCGACATCAACCGTTACCGCTCGCTCATCGAGCGTCTCGGTCTGCGTCGCTAATCGCACCAGCGTTCTATCGCGCAAAACATTCTTGGAAGGCCGCCCCACGGTGTGGGGCGGCCTTCGTCATTCCCGGATGCCGTGCCCTCGCGGCGTGTGCTCGTCGTCGCGTCTCGATGCGTCGGCGTCGCGCGGCCACGTGCACCGGGTCGCCCGCATAAACGCGATCAGCGCCCATAAACGCGGTGTGCACGCGTTTATGGGCGCCGACGGTGTTTATGCGCGGAGCTGTGGCCCGGCGGCCCTGTGGCCCTGTGGTCCCGTGGTCCTGAGGTCCGGCGGCCGCGTGGCCCTGCGACCCGCGGCCACGCGAGCGGTAGCGCCCCGCGGCCACGCGGTGGACGGGTCAGGATGCCGAGCGCGCGGCGAGCAGGTCGGAGTGCCAGCGCTCCGCCACATCGGGGTGGGCGCGCAGCCGTGACTTGAGGGCGTTCTCGCCGTAGGTGGCGTGGATGGGGTTCGTGGGGTCGTCCTCGACGCCGCGGGCCTCGGCGGCGAGATCGGCCGGCAACTCGATGATCGGCAGACGTGCATCCAGGGCGGGGTTGAAGAAGAACGGCACCGAGATGCGCTCGTCGGGGAACCGCGGCGAGATCACGCGGTGGTTCGTCGCGCGCAGGTACCCCTGCGTGGCGTACTCGAGCAGCTCTCCGATGTTGACGACGAAAGCTCCCGAGACCGGGGGAGCATCGACCCACTCGCCCTCGCGCTCGACCTGCAGGCCGCCCTTGCCGGGCTCGACCCAGAGCAGGGTGAGGACGCCGGAGTCCTTGTGGGCACCGACACCCTGCTGGGGCGTCGGGTCGTCCTTGCCGGGGTAGCGGACGATCTTGATGAGGGTCTGCGGGTCGCCGAAGTGGCGGTCGAAGTACTGCTCCTCTGCGCCGAGGGCGAGCGCCCACGCGCGCAGCAGCTTGCGGGCGACGCCGGTGAGGTGGTCGTGCCACTCGGTGACGACGTCTTTCAGCTCGGGCTGCGCCGACGGCCACAGGTTCGGGCCGATGAGCCGGTTGTATCCCGGACCGTCGGGGTCATCGATCGCGTCGCGCTCGGGGCCGATGTCGATCTGTTCGCGCCAGTCGACGCGACCCTGGGTGCGCTCGCCGCCGACGCGGGTGTAGCCGCGGAAGTGCGGGCTCGTGACGTTCTCGATCGAGAGCTTCTCGGCCTCGGGAAGCGCGAAGAAGTCCGTGGCCGCCTGGAGCAGGCGCGCCTCCAGGTCGGGGCTCACGCCGGTGCCGGTGAGGTAGAAAAAGCCGACGTCGTGGGTCGCGGCGCGCAGCTCTTCGCGGAAGCGGGCGGCGGCATCCGGGCCCTGGTCGAGGAGCGACAGGTCGAGCACGGGGAGGTTCAGGTCGGACATGCGTCGAGGTTAGGTCGTCTCTGCGGTGCGCGCCGAAATGTTGCCGACGGTTACCGACGACATCGATGAGCCGGGTGAAATGGGCCGATCCCCGCCGACCGGCGGGGTGCGGAGGGGCAGGGGATTGCGTAATGTGTACTGGTCAGGTGAGGCTTCCCTTACCTACCCGCAGCGCCGCGGCTCCCACCCGAGAATCGAAAGTCGGAACACCCGCCCGTGCTCGCCACCTTCCTCATCGGCCTTCGCGAAGGCCTCGAAGCCGCTCTCGTCGTCGGCATCCTCGTCGCCTACCTCACGCGCCTCGACCGGCGCGACGCCCTGCCGCGCCTGTGGGCGGGTGTTGGTCTCGCCGTCGCCCTCGCCCTCGCCATCGGTGCGGTGTTCACTTTCGGTGCATACATGCTCACGTTCGAGGCGCAGGAGCTGCTCGGCGGCGGCCTCTCGCTGCTGGCGGTGGCCATGGTGACGTGGATGATCTTCTGGATGCAGCGCGCCGGCCGCACGCTCAAGGCCGGCCTCGAGGGGGGTGTCGACCGGGCTCTGCGAGGCGGCGTCTGGGCGCTCGTCGCGATCGGGTTCGTCTCCGTTGCGCGCGAGGGCGTCGAGACGACGCTGTTGCTGTGGTCCATGGTCCAGTCGTTCGGCGACGCCCCGACGGCGCTCGTCGGAGCTCTCCTCGGTCTCGCCGCGGCCGTCGTGCTCGGCTGGCTCATCGCCCGCGGCATGCTGCGCCTCGACCTCTCGCGTTTCTTCACGTGGACCGGCGGATTCCTCGTCGTGGTGGCCGCGGGCGTGCTCGCCTACGCCTTCCACGACCTGCAGGAGGCCGGGGCGCTCCCCGGTCCCTTCGGTGCCGGCGCCCCGGTCGATGCAGCGACGGGTTCGGTCGCCACCGGCTGGGCGGGCTTCCCCTTCGGTTGGGCGTTCGACGTCTCCGGGGCGATCGCCCCCGGCGGCCCTCTGGCCGCGCTGCTGCAGGCCACGGTCGGCTTCATGCCCCAGATGACCTGGCTGCAGGTTCTCGCGTGGATCGCCTACGTAGCGGTCGTCGTGCCCCTCTTCGTGCGGGGCGTCCGCGCCAACCGCCGATCGCGTGGAGCCGCCAAGGCCGCGCCCGCCCCCTCCCCGACCCCCGACGCGGCGACCGCCGCCCCGTAGCCCCCGACGCCGCTCGCGTGCCCGACGCCGCGGCATCCACCCCTCCTTCCGAACGGAGCATCATGAACTCGACTCGCCTCCTCGCGGCCACGGCCGTGGCCGGCGCGGCCGCCCTCGTCCTTTCCGGTTGCGTCGCCAAGTCCGACGCCTCGGCCTCCGGAGCCCTGTCGGTCACCTCGACCGACGACGGGTGCGCGGTGTCGTCGGCCAGCGCGCCCAGCGGCACCGTCGCTTTCGACGTCAGCAACAAGAGCGATCAGGTCACGGAGTTCTACCTGTTGGCATCCGATGGTCTGCGTATCGTCGGCGAGGTCGAGAACATCGCCCCCGGCGCCTCGCGCAACCTCACGGTCGTCGCGCAGCCCGGTGACTACTTCACCCTCTGCAAGCCGGGGATGGTCGGCGACGGAGTGGGTCGGGCGAGCTTCTCCGTCACGGGCGACGCGGTGGCCGTCACCGGACCGGATGCCGAGCAGAAGCAGCAGGCCGTCGACCTCTACGCGGCGTTCGTGAAGGACCAGGTCGGCCAGCTGATCCCCGCGGTCAAGGCTTTCACGGCCGCGTACGAATCGGGCGACGACGCTTCCGCGCGCGAGCAGTTCCCGCGCGTGCGGGCGTTCTACGAGCGCATCGAGCCGATCGCCGAAGCGCTGGGCGACCTCGACCCGCGCATCGACTACCGCGAGGTCGACGCCGTGGCCGAGGGGCTCGAGTGGACCGGGTTCCACCGCATCGAGAAGGACCTGTGGGTGCCCGCGAAGGACGCGCTCAACGCGGATGGCGAGACCCCGGCGTGGAAGAACTGGGCTCCCTCGACCCCGGCCGAGCGGGCGACCCACGCAGACAAGCTCGTCGCCGACACGCAGGAGCTGTACGACTACGTCCACTCCGACGCGTTCACCCAGGCGCTGACCACGCAGGGGGTGGCGGGCATCTCGAACGGCGCGATCTCGCTGCTCGACGAGGTCGCCACCGGCAAGATCAGCGGCGAAGAGGACTGGTGGTCGGGTACCGATCTCAACGACTTCGCGGCGAACGTCGAGGGTTCGAAGATGGCGTTCTCGCTCGTGCGCGATTTCGCCGACTCGAAGGGCGACAAGGGCACCGCGCTGGTCTCGCGCATCGACGGCGGCTACGCCGACCTCGAGGCGGCGCTGGCCAAGTACGGCTCGCTCGACGCCGGCTTCGTCCCCTACAGCCAGATCACCGAGGCCGACAAGCGTCAGCTCACCGACCTCATCAACGCCCTCGCCGAGCCGCTGTCGCAGCTCACGGTGACGATCCTGGAGTGAGCGTGACCGAGGAAGAACAGCAGGCGCCGGATGCCACGGGCCTGTCGCGCCGCGGACTGATGGGCCTCGCCCTCGGTGCCGGCGCCACGGGGCTCGTGGTGGGCGCGGGCGCAGGACTCGTGGGTGGGGCGGCGTACGGCCGCGAGCAGCAGCGGGCGGTGATGGATGCCGCGGCGGCGCCGACCGGCATCCACCAGCCGGGGATCACCACGCCCGTGCAGGAGCACCTGCACTTCGCGGCGTACGACATGATGGCGCGCACGACCCGCGACGACCTCGCCGAGCTGCTGTCGGACTGGACCTACGCCGCCACTCGCATGATGCAGGGGCTCGAGGTCACCGCCACGGGAGCCGTCGGTGGATCTCCCGAGGCGCCGCCGGACGACACGGGGGAGGCTCTCGGGCTTCCCGCGAGCAACCTCACGATCACCTTCGGCTTCGGCCCCTCACTGTTCGATGCGCGCTTCGGCCTGGAAGGTCAGCGACCCGACGGGCTCGAGCGACTCCCGGCCTTCCTCGGCGACGACCTCGACCCGCTGCGATCCGACGGCGACCTCTGCATCCAGGCCTGCGCCGACGACCCCCAGGTGGCCGTCCACGCGATCCGCAATCTCAGCCGCATCGCCTTCGGGCGCGCCACGATCCGCTGGTCGCAGCTCGGATTCGGTCGCACGTCGAAGACCACGTCGGAGCAGTCGACTCCCCGAAACCTCTTCGGCTTCAAGGACGGAACGGCCAACATCCTCGCCGACGACGCGGCCGCCCTCGACGAGAATGTGTGGGTATCGGCATCCGAGGGCCCGGCGTGGCTCGCGGGCGGGTCGTACCTCGTCGCGCGTCGCATCTCGATGCTCATCGAGACGTGGGACCGCACGCGCCTGGCCGAGCAGGATCGCGTGATCGGGCGCGACAAGGCGAAGGGCGCGCCGCTGTCGGGCGGAGACGAGTTCACGGAGCCGGACTTCGCGGCGATGGGTTCGACGGGAACCCCGGCCATCGACCCTCGCAGTCACGTGCGGCTGGCGCACCCGGACATGAACGGCGGCATCCGCCTCCTGCGCCGCGGCTACAACTTCGTCGACGGCACGACCGACCTCGGGCGGCTGAATGCGGGGCTGTTCTTCCTGTCGTTCCAGAAGAGCCCGCAGCGCTACATCACCGTGCAGAAGGCTCTGTCGACGGATGCCATGAACGAGTACGTTCGCCACGTCGGTTCGGGGCTGTGGGCGGTGCCTCCCGCTCCGGCCGCGGGGGCGTCGGTGGGGGCGGGGCTGCTCGGCTCCTGACGCCGAGTGCTCCGCCGGGTTGCGAGGGTCCGCTCGACGTTTCCGCTCGCGGAATAAAGATCGGCGCGAGACGTTTCACCATGTATATTCAGATGCATACAAATAGGAGGCGCATCATGAGTGAGACGAGCAGCTGGCCCGGAATGCAGTTCGGTGTCATGACGGTGAGCGACATCACCCAGGACCCGACGACCGGCAAGACGCCGAGCGAAGCTCAGCGCATCAAGGACACCCTCACGATCGCCAAGCACACCGAAGAGGTCGGCCTCGACGTCTTCGCCCTCGGCGAGCACCACAATCCGCCGTTCTGGTCGTCGTCGCCCACGACGACGCTCGCCTACATCGCGGCTCAGACCGAGCGCCTCATCCTCACGACCTCGACGACGCTCATCACCACCAACGACCCGGTGAAGATCGCCGAAGACTTCGCGATGCTGCAGCACGTGTCGGGCGGTCGCGCCGACCTCATGCTCGGTCGCGGGAACACCGGCCCGGTCTACCCGTGGTTCGGCAAGGACATCCGTCAGGGGCTGCCCCTCACCATCGAGAACTACGACCTGCTGCACAAGCTGTGGCGTGAGGACGTCGTCGACTGGGAGGGCAAGTTCCGCACCCCGCTGCAGGGCTTCACCTCGACCCCGCGTCCGCTCGACGGCGTGCCCCCGTTCGTGTGGCACGGCTCGATCCGTACTCCCGAGATCGCCGAGCAGGCGGCGTACTACGGCAACGGCTTCTTCGCGAACAACATCTTCTGGCCCAAGGAGCACTACCAGCGCCTCATCACGCTCTACCGCGAACGCTTCGCCCACTACGGTCACGGCACACCCCAGCAGGCGATCGTCGGCCTCGGCGGCCAGGTGTTCATGCGCGCCAACTCGCAGGACGCGGTGCGCGAGTTCCGCCCCTACTTCGACAACGCGCCGGTCTACGGCCACGGCCCGAGCCTCGAGGACTTCAGCGAGATGACCCCGCTGACCGTCGGCTCGCCCCAGCAGATCATCGACCGCTACGCCGCGATGCGCGAGACGTTCGGCGACTACCAGCGTCAGCTCTTCCTGATCGACCACGCGGGTCTTCCCACCAAGACCGTGCTCGAGCAGCTCGACATCCTCGGTTCCGAGGTCGTGCCGGTGCTGCGCAAGGAACTGCAGGTGAACCGCCCGGCCGAGGTGCCCGACGCACCGACGCACGCCAACCAGGTCGAGAAGATCTACGCCGGTGCGGCCCCGCGCCAGGCCATTCCCGCCGCGAACCGCGGAGACAACCTGACCGCGGGCAGCCCATACCAGGATGCCGCCCGCGCGGGCAGCGCGTTCGGTGCCGCCGCGACGAAGGTCGGTGCCTGATATGGCCGCTCGCCGCATCGCGGTCATCACCGCGGGGCTCTCGACGCCCTCGTCGACGCGCATGCTCGGCGACCGTCTCTCTCACGCAGCCCTTGCCGAGCTCCGCGAGCGCGGTATCGACGCCACGAGCGACGTATTCGAGCTGCGCGACTACGCCCACGACCTGACCGACAACCTGCTCACCGGCTTCGCGCCACCGGCGCTCGAGCAGATGATCAACACGGTCGTTTCGGCCGACGGCATCATCGCCGTCACGCCGATCTTCTCGACGAGCTACTCGGGGCTGTTCAAGTCGTTCATCGACGTGCTCGACCCCCAGGCTCTCAGCGGAACGCCCGTGCTGATCGGCGCGAACGCCGGCACCGCCCGGCACTCCCTCGCGATCGACTACGCGATCCGCCCGTTGTTCACCTACCTGCACGCCAACCCCGTGCCGACCGGCGTGTTCGCCGCCTCGAGTGACTGGGGGGCGAACGCCGACGAGGTGGCCCCGCTCGGCTCCCGCGTCGACCGCGGTGCGCGGGAGTTCGCGGACGCCATCGCCGCCCGCGAGCCGGTACGCGACGCCGATCCGTTCGACCCCTCGTCGTATCTCGGCGAGGGCCGGTCGTTCGGCCACCTACTGGGTGGTCTGTCGGGGGAGTGATCCCGTGGCGAAGCCCCGTCGCTCCCGTGAGTGGCGGGGCTTCGTCGTGCGTGCGGCGTGGGTGCCGCGTGGGAGGCGCTGTCTCGGTGATCTGCGTATCCTCCGTCGTGCGTGCGGCGTGGGCGCCGCGTCGGGGGCACTGTCTCGGTGATCTGCGTATCCTCCGTCGTGCGTGCGGCGTGGGCGCCGCGTCGGGGGCACTGTCTC
>Ga0308171_1000187_pt1 | contig 180214 bp, 154 predicted proteins | sample PhyGR1_FD_202135 | JGI IMG/M metagenome (GOLD analysis project Ga0308171, IMG submission 202135) | Phyllosphere microbial communities from UC Gill Tract Community Farm, Albany, California, United States - DLSLSG.R1 | ecosystem: Host-associated > Plants > Phyllosphere > Unclassified | place... | reverse complement strand
CCAAAGTGGAACGGTGAATGGCAGCTTGTGCTCCCACTCGTGCTCAAGGCACACGCGGCATTCAGCTTGCCATTCACCGCTCTCACTCCAGATTCTAATCCCCTATCAAGACACAAGCGGCGGTTCGGCGCCCCGACTTGCCCGCGAACACGGGCGTAGCCCGTGCCAGGCAGCGCGATATCTTTTTCGCGGGCAAGCCCGCTCCTACAGGGTCGAGGCGGTTTCATAGCCGGGCTGTGGCCTCAATGCACCGAGTTACGCCCAACCTCCAGGTCGTTCAACAACGCCTTCGCCATCGCACTCAGGTAGTGCAGCGCGGTGATGCTCACCGGGTCCACCTGTTCCTGCTCGCTCAATTCGCGGACACAGCCAAGGATCACCGACACTTCTTCCAGCACCCGCTCGAAAGGAATGCCAGGCTGTACGCGGTACATGTCCAGGAAAGTCGCCACACCTGCGGTGGTGTAGCCATTGGATAGATCAGTCATGGTCACGTTTCCTCACTGTGGTGTGGGGAACGTGCGTAAGGCGGGGTGGATCGGGGACGAGCTTTTTCATGGCATGACTCCCATCGTGAAAAACAGGAACTGCCACTCGCTCGTTCTCACAGGATTGGGTGGCAGTCGTACGCGGGGTGAGAACCCGGCCACGATAGGGGAACCGGTCAGGACGAACCTGCCCGCGCACGGCTGCCATAGCAGAGCGGACGCTATCGTGATTAGGGTTCTCACACCCTGTCGTTTGGACGACCCGGCGAAGTTATCCCTGACGCATTTCCACGACAATTAAGACGCTTCCGCAAGCCGCGTAGGATAGATCCTAACGACTCAAAACCTGACACCGGCGCCCGAGAATTAGGAAAAATCAGACACGCTACAGCCCGCCTTACCCCACCACCCGGCGCAACTGCCGCCGCACCCAAGGCTCGGCACTCACCAGCACCACACCACCGAGCACCATCACCGCCCCCACCACGAAGTTCACGCTCAGCGGCTCATCCAGCAACAGCACCCCGAACGTCACCCCGAACAACGGCGTGATGAACGAAAACACCGCCAGGTTCGACGCCAGGTACTGGCGCAGCAACCAGAACCAGGTCAGGTAACTGAAGAACGACACCACCAACCCCTGGAACAGCACGCTGCCCAGTGCCAACGGCGTGAACGACACCGCACCGATCTGCCCGCTGAACAACGCCATCAGCAGCAAGCCGACGAAGCCCACCATCAGCTGGTAGAACAGCGTCAAGGTCGCCGGCGCCTCCGACAGCCGCGAAGCCCGCACCACCACCGTGGTCGCACCCCACATCAGCCCGGCCAGCACCGCCATGGCATCGCCGAGCAGCACCCGCCCATTGAGTTGATCCAGCGACAGCCCGCCCGCAAAGGCCAGGGCAATCCCGGCAAATGCCAGCGCGATCCCCAGCCACTGCAACAAACGCAGACGCTCGCTGGGCAACATGAAGTGCAGCCCCAGCGCGGTGAACACTGGGGCCGTGTAGAGAAACACCGACATATGCGCCGCCGAGGTCAGCTTAAGCCCCTCGGCGATGAACAGAAACTCCAGCCCGAACAACGCCCCGGCCAGCAAACCCGCGCGCCAGGTGCTGCCCAACTGCGCCCAGCCGCCCCGCCAGCACATCAGCAGCCCGACCAGCACTGCAGCGATACCGGAGCGAAACGCCGCCTGCATCACCGGCGCGATATCCACGGCAGCCCATTTGATCATCACCTGCTGGGAGCCCCAGATCAGGCACAACCCCAGCATCACCTGCAGGGCAAAGGCGTCAGTGTTCTTGCGGGCCGCGCTCATGGGCGGGCCTCGTAGCGGGTCAGGGGCATGGGCAACGCTCGGCAGTCGGAAAATGGATCCATTGCCGATTATCGGTGCGCCCGCCCTGCCGATACCAGCCTAAATCGCACCTGGCGTGATCTGCGGCTTGCTTGAGACCTGATCGAAGGTGGACTCATCCAGCGCATCTGCCTGCTGATCCAGCTTCATGCGTGGGCTGTCAGCTCCTGGAATCGCGCTGTCGATGAGGCTGAGCAGGCGCGAGCCGCGCTCGGTGAGCACAAAGTTTTCACCGTTGCCGCCATCCTCTTCAGGCCGGCTTTCGATGAAGCCGCGCTGGAACAGCAGCTTTTCGTATTCACAGGCGCGGGTTTTCAGCTGATCCAGATCGCCCACCGGCTGGCCTTTGGCGGCCATCGCCGCAGCATGCTGCTCGGCGTAGGGGCGTGGCGTGAAGCTTTGACCTGCGCCGTTCTGCACCTCGTGCAGCAAGCGTTCGATCAGGTCCCAGTCGTAGGTGCTCATGGCAGTGGCCTCTTGCTGTGGACGGTGGGTACACAGCATGGGACCGGAGGCGTTGGAGGTCCGTTCAAATCATTGACAGTACACGGTTGGAACCGGCTCGGGGTCTGCGGACAGGCATCTACGGCACTTAAAATCGGCTCAAATGCTTCGCAATCAAGTGCCCGCAAGCTGCTTCATGTGCCGCAAGCCCGCACCTGCGATAATCGTTCCAACTGCCTTTAGCAGCATCTTTTAGACCAAAGAAACAGTCTTACCTAGGCAAAAACCGTCTATGCAAGAATGTTTTGTAGTTTTCAGGCGCCGCACTTATTAACGTCTCGATATCATCACCACGAACCAGAGAATGGTCGACTATAGACTCTACAAAATAGTAAAGACACTCAGGATTTTCACTTAATTCCGACTCAAAACTCCGAAGGAACTCCAGAATGCACTCAAATGAATTTTTCTGCACCAGAGCGCAACCCAAAAACTCGTACGCGGATATATAGTATGAATGTTCAACAATGCCATCCACCCCGCCCAACTCTTTTAAGGAAGCCTCCAGAGCTTCAGCAGAAAAGAAGGGTAAAGAAACCAAATATAAGACAAATTTTCTGAAGTACTCATCGACCAAGAGCATTGTCGATATCCTTTATTCGCTGTTTAGCAAAATCAATATCCCGCTGACTGTAAGGGTACCTGCCGGGTGGTTGATTATCAGCATTACGAACTAATCGCTTAGTCTATTCCTGACCTCGATGGCTTTTTGCTCATGCCCAGCAGGAGACAACATGTTGCCTGTAGCTTTCTCATAACGCACAGCGTCAGCCAATCCGCCGTTTCCGACCCTGTTGCCGATTTTATCCGCACCGTAATACGAAGTCAGAATCTTTTCAAATTGGTCGCTATCTGCCGGCCGATAAGTAGGTCCAAACCCACCCGTGGGCGTATCCACGCTATTTCTTGCCCCACCCCCCGCCTTCCCAGCCGCAATATCCCGCTCCGCCGCCGCCAACCCCGCAAGGTTTCCCCCCTCCTTGGGCACCAACGCCGACTCGCTATAGAAATACAGCTTTCCATCCGGCGCGAAAAACTCAAAATTGCCCGTGCGCAGGTTCACTACCGCCGTATACCCCTCCGGCGCCACCACGTTCGCACCAACCCCTGAACCACCGCGGTAATACGACGGCAACCCAGGCACCTGCCTGCCCGTCGCACCGCCCACCGCTTCGGCAATGGCCTCGCGCTCGGCCACCGTCTTGCTCACCTGCCCCAGCTTCCCGGCTTTGCCGACCGGTACCAGGTTCATCACGAACTTGGTCTGCCACTCCGCTTCCACCCGCGCCGCAGCCGTAGGATTGCCCTGCAGCCGATACAGGGTCGCCTCGGCGCGCATGTCCTGCCATTCCTGCACCACCGCTTCAGGATGACTCAAGGAGTTGATCAACTGGTGAGACACCTGCGATGCGGTGTTCTGGGTGTCGGTCAGCAACCCCTTGCCCAGGCCGTACATGCCTTTGAGCATGTCGCCCAGCGCCGTGCCTACACCCTCCACCGAACCCAGCGTTTCTGCCGTGGGGTCGTACTTCCCGAAGTTCAGGTTATTGGCGTAATACGCGGCGTACTCGGTGTCCACCCCAGGGCGCAGGAACTCGCGATTCTTGGTGGAATCGTTGAACTCGGCGCTATGCGTGCTCGCATAGTCCTTGAGCAACGCTACGGTATGCTGCGCGGTGTACTGCGGAGCAGAATATGCTAGACAACCATCCACTTAAATACCAACGACTCCACCAGAGTCTGGCACGTTTAGGATGCGCTCGGCTTCGTCGCCGCTGGGAATATGCTTCGGCAAACGCTGCTCCATCCTCGATAGATTGAGGTCGGACGCCGGGTTGTAAAGAATACGGTTGGTTTTGGTCAGCCACTTGAACCATACCCGAATCGGCGTGATGCGCACTGTTTGCGCTACGTGCTGACAGCGCTTCGCCTCGGCTTTTCGATATAAAAAGATGCCGCTGGTAGCAATCTAGGATTGGTCGGGTAATCTCTTGTGGCCGGGTCAAACCGCGCTCTGGTCAGCAGCAGGAAACCACTGTGCGTAAACGTGGCCCCGCTCCGAAATGGCAACAGCAACTGGAAGCTATCGACCAGCCACCTAAAAGCTAACAGAAATTAGTTACGCAGATGCTGGTTGCCCTGATCGCTCAGGCCACGACCAAGGCGAGCAGCGAAGGGGGAGGTTTTGCAGTAAGCAGATAAAACAACACCGGCGCAGCGCCGGTGTTAGATAAATAATCCTATTGATTAGGATTGATAATCATCAAACTCCCAGGAAAATGCCTTCCCTAGCTTTATCACAATAGTTTCCCAACTGCCCCCCTCGCAGCGACTCACATATTCATGAATCAATCCATTAATAGTCGAAAGATCATATTCTCGAACAATTAATAGACCTCTCCCCCAACGAGGCTCCCACATTGTCTCCTCTAGCCACTTTGGAGTGCAAATTAAAAGCTCAAAATCATCTGCCCCTTGCGTGCAGTCAAGCCCAATTTGAATACGAAGACTCAAAGAAAAGTTGTCTAACTTTTCGGGAGCGTAGGTCGCGACATCAAAAACATCATTAGAAACACCTTTTATAACAGCACGCATCATTCCTCCTAGTCAGCCACATTCAGATGCCCGTTACTTACTTTTATGCGCTGACCTGTTATCGGGTTGATGTTATAATTTTCAAATTGGCTTGCACACCTGTCGTTGCAAAAGATGAATTTTTAGATGTTGGCGGCCTATATACACGAGTACCGTCTGCGCTAATAAAACCAAGCCCATCACTTGTTTTTGTTGCCCCATCTCCAACCCAGATCTTACCCAACTGATTAGCTTCGGAAGATGTGCCTTGGCCTATAGAGAAGTTCGGATTTTTCGTTCCACTGCCGTTCACAGCCGCAGCCAATCTTGCATCCTGAGCAGCAATACTCCTCAGGTTTTCTTGTATCAGTTGATCCTTCAGCTTTGGATACAAGGCCGCATTTTCAGCGCCGGAGGCTGCGCCTTTTGCCCCACCCCCCGCCTTCCCAGCCGCAATCTCCCGCTCCGCCGCCGCCAACCCTGCAAGGTTCCCACCTTCCTTGGGCACAAACGCCGACTCGCTATAGAAATACAGCTTTCCATCCGGCGCGACAAACTCAAAATTGCCCGTGCGCAGGTTCACTACCGCCGTATACCCCTCCGGCGCCACCACGTTCGCACCAACCCCTGAACCATCGCGGTAATACGACGGCAACCCAGGCACCTGCCTGCCCGTCGCACCGCCCACCGCTTCGGCAATGGCCTCGCGCTCGGCCACCGTCTTGCTCACCTGCCCCAGCTTCCCGGCCTTGCCGACCGGTACCAGGTTCATCACGAACTTGGTCTGCCACTCCGCTTCCACCCGCGCCGCAGCCGTAGGATTGCCCTGCAGCCGATACAGGGTCGCCTCGGCGCGCATGTCCTGCCATTCCTGCACCACCGCTTCAGGATGACTCAAGGAGTTGATCAACTGGTGAGACACCTGCAAGGCGGTGTTCTGGGTATCGGTCAGCAACCCCTTGCCTAGGCCATACAAGCCTTTGAGCATGTCGCCCAGCGCCGTGCCTACACCCGCCACCGAACCCAGCGTTTCTGCCGTGGGATCGTACTTGCCGAAGTTCAGGTTATTGGCGTAGTACGCGGCGTACTCGGGGTCCCCCCCAGGACGCAGGAACTCGCGATTCTTGGTGGAATCATTAAACTCGGCGCTATGCGTGCTCGCATAGTCCTTGAGCAATGCCACGGTCTGCTGCGCGGTGTACTGCTTGCCCGCCTCCCCCACCATAGGCACGTCACCATTGGCGCGGCTCACGTCGAGGCTGTCCGCCATTGGCGCCAGCGCCTGGCCGAGGTGCGCCAGGGTACTGGCGTCGATGCTCCTGCCATTGGCGGTAATCACCTGCCGCCACTCGTTGTCGGTGTAGTAGGCCAAGGCTTCGGCCATGCGCCGCTCCGCCTCGGCGGGGCTGATACCTAGCTCCTGGGCGAGTGCAGGTGCCTGCTTCTTGATCTGGACCACCTCTTTCGGATGCGCCTGCCGGTTGTAGCGGTCGGCCATCTGGGCGATCCAGGCACCTTTCTCGACGTCACCGTTGACCAGCCCCGCCGCAGCGAGTCCGGTGAGTTGCGAGAAGGTATCGCGCAGCGCAGGCTGCTTCTTGTAGAGCTCATCCAGCGCCCCCGCCATAGCGGCGTTGGCCCCGGCAGCCGTCGCTCCGCTGGCGAAGTCGCCGCCGGAGGCCACAGAAACGGCGCCCCCTGCCAACGCGTGCAAGGCTACACGGCCTGCGCCACCTTCCTGCCACAACGCGATAGCGGCGGCATCGCTGCGGCTTTCTGCGTCGGCCAGGTTCTTCGTTGCGAGGTTGCCGATGGCATTGAAGGCGGAGGCTGCGACGACGTTGGACGCCTGTGACACCAATGCGTTGAGCAGGTTGTCGCTCAGGCTCCCACCGTTCACCACGGTCTTGATCGCACCCGAGGTCACACCGATCGCACCGGCCCGCAGGCCGAAGCCACCTATGCCTTCGAGCTTGCTCAGGTCAAAGCCATAAGTACGGCTGAAGCCTGCATTGTCGCCGCTGAACTTGGGATCGATGTAGCCAGCGGTGACGCCGGTCACCAGGCCGGAGATCACCGCGCCCTTCAGGCTGTCGCTGCTGAAGGTATCCTTGACCACCAACCCCAGGTTGCCGCGGTTGTTGATGGCGCTGATCGCCGCATTGCTGGTCAAGCCGGTCAGCCCGGCCGTCACCGCCGCATTGGCCCAACCAATCCCGCTCAGGGCAGCGCCGGTACCTGCTGCCCAGGCACCACCTGCAGTGGTCGCGGTAACGGGCTGGCAAGCGTGATCGGCGTGCTCGCCCAAGGCTGTGCAGTGGACCAGTGCACCCCGTCGGCGGCCCCTCCTACCTGGCTCGACGTGCCTTGGCGGGCGGCCACTTCTCCGCTGCGGCTGGGCAGTTTACTCGGCCCTTGGGCCTGATCGATGGCGGCCACGCGCACGCGCGACACTTGAAGCAACCGACGGAGCTCTGAGGGCGAAACCAATCTTTGAATTTATTAAGCCCAATTGAATCAAGGGCAATAAATTTCATCTCACCTTTTCGATACGACACATTCGAAGTCTTTAGCTTTCCAAGCCCTTGAATTACATCGCCACGCTCTATTCTTGCGCCTATAAGCGAACTGATCCGACCAAATACACAATTGGCATCCTAGATAAATTTAGACCCCCACAAATTCCGCCCCTCTAAAGCCCAGACAACCCCAACACAACCACAAATAAAAAATCAGTCGCTGCGCTTTTTTTTAACCTCTGCCACCTTTGACTTCACCCATATCCCTAAAGCGACTGGAACCCCGCAAGACAATCCAACAAGAATAGACTTATGAATATCCTCCCAACCAAATACCCAATAATCAAACTTATAATAACCAATAATCGACCCTACAAGGTGCCCCAACACCCCAACTCCAAGAAAAAACAATACAGAATACACCAACAACATAGCCATCAACAAAAACCCAGCTCTTTCCAGCTTCACTTTATATCTCCTACAGAACCGAGCTTGGTTACAGCACATAGAGGCATACCTTTCACCGTTTCTCCTCTTTATCTCTGGAGGCTTTACGTTCTTTATGGTCTTTCAGCCGAGCCAGCCCCCATATGCCCACCGTAGCAAACACCGTGTAGATTAAAGCTCCAGGAACCAGCCGGAAAATTTCCGACCACTCAAGCATCCAACTGCCTATCTTAAAAAAATTTATTGCCGCCCCTAGAACAACCCCCATAACACTCACTAGCATAAACCCTAAAAAACAGTAAAAAAACAGCAACAGAAAAGCTTGAAAACTTGATTTTGGCCTAATCATTTGCCCTCTCCCAAAGATCCCACTTTTCCTCCAGTGACTTCTGAAGCAACAGAACCAAACATATTACCTAAAACATCAGCCGAAGTTCCTACATATGGCTTCAGCTGGCCAGACACCACCTGCCCAGTTCTGAAACCCACTACCCCGCCTAAAATTGCTCCCAAAAGTGAATACGTCGGATCTTCACCCTTGATCAAACTTCCTAAATAAGAGCCACCCGCCCCAGCACCGAGAGTGAACCCTAACCCTCTGCCTTGAGTGGCCCCGCCAACAGTAGCAGCAATTGATGCATCCACGTAACTAAACGGCTTATCGGTGGATAACTGATAACCGATATTCGCTCCGCCGGAAATTGCCGCACCTGATACGACACCTGCAACACCGGTTGCGGGCGCCACAACCACACCTAATGCGCCAGGAGCATAGACCCAACCTGCGACATAATCATGACCTGGGCCTTTGTACCCATCGCTTCTAGCCAAGGACTGGAGCGCATCAGAAATCTGCTCGGGTGTCTTGCCTTGCTCAGCCATATATGCTCCTAAGCTAGCAGCTTCCGCCCCCCAACTTCCCCCGGGATGTAAAAAGTCATTATAGCGCTGAGCGTTTCCAGCCACCCAACTGGCGGTTTCAGGGTTCCCATTACCCAGGGCTCCTGCCAAAACCCCAATAATCTGGGCGGTCGCCACCTTGAACTGGTCGTCCGTAGCAAACCGTGAATCGAGATACTTGCCTAGACCTGCACTTGTAGCCGCCGTGAGCCCCTGCGCTGCCGCACCTGCCAGTGCCCCTGTTTTGAAGTCTCCTCCCTTGGCGGATGACAGCGCACCACCCAAGACTGCGTGCATCAGGATTTTTTGTGCAGAGCCAGGACTGACGTTGAGATAATTAGCCAAATCACCGACCTGTTTATTACCGAAGGCCGCCGCCAAATCCAATCCTTCAGACACAGCAGCAGCCCCAAGATTATCTTTGAAGCTGCCTCCATTTATCGCTGTGTTCACACTGCCAGCGACCAAAGCGTGCGTGCTGCTACGAAGGATGTTCTGGCTGACCGAATTCCAATCCAACATACCAGAGCTATACCCTGGATTATTGATGCCACTGGCACTCAGAACCAACGGGCCATCGGGATTCCACCCCGCAACTGCTGTGTCTATTCCACTCAAAATTCCGCTTGTCACCATCTGCGTAGCGTATCCCTTTATGGCCTTGCTGCTGGTTGCCGCTTTTAGGCCAGCACCAATGTCTCCACCACCGTTTATGGTTCCTACTGCAAAGTTACTGGCCATGGCACCTGCAAGAGGACCAAGGTAGACGCTCGCGACAATTGAAATAATCAGGGCGGGCGCTGCTCCCAGTCCTGAATTTTTGTAATCCCAGCTGTCGTGAATTTCTTTTACTACTCGCCAATCCACTTGTCCGCTGGCCTCGGCCTGCTTGATCCACGCCAGTTGGGGTTCTGCTCGGACCATTGCATCAATCGTTTGGCTGACGGTGTTTTGGTCAATTTGCTTAATATCAATATTTATTTTGCCAGCGGCCCGAATCGCCAATTCCCCCTGGGTTACCATCAAGGTCTGGCGCAGCGTCTCATCCGTACTTCCCTTACCTTGGGCACTGTTCCACGCCAGGTTCGACTTGCTCTTCTCGTGACTCTCCTGATGCAGGTCCTTGACGCCCTCGAACGTGATCGCCCCACCACTGGCCAAGGTCAGGTCTTCACCGCTCTCAAGCTTCGCCGCCTGATAGCGCTGGTCGCCGCCGCTCGCCAGCGTGACAGCGCCTGCCGCCGAGACTTCGCTGCCTACATGTCGCACATCGGTGACTTCGTCGCGCTTGGTCTTCTTGCTGCCGAAGCTGCCTTTGCTCTTCTTGTCGTACAGGGAGTAGTCGCTATCTGTCTCGGCGAGCAACGACAGTTGCTCCCTGGCATACAGGTACGCCTCGTCCCCGGCACTCACGCGGCTGGAAATCAGCGCCAGGTCCTTGCCAGCGGTCAGCGCAACATCACCTCCGGCCTTGACCGAAGTACCGACCTGGCTGACGTGGTCTTCCTGGCGGGTGACTTTCTTGGTCTTGCTGTAGAAGTTCGACTCGTTGGCCGCCGAGGCCAGGGTCAGGTTCTCCAGTGCATCGACCGCAACATTGCGCCCGGCCTCCAGGGTGCTGGCGATGGCGGTGAAATCGCGACCGGCACTCAAGGCCAGGTCGCCGCCTGCGGTCACCTGCGAGCCGTATTGCTGCGTGGTCTGCGTGCGGTAGTTGGAGCCTATCTGCGTGCTGTCGACCTGCTGCGCCGAGGTGATCAGCAGATCGCGCCCGGTGTGGATATCCAGGTCGGCTCCAGCACTCAATACACCGCCGCTGTTGATCAGGTCGCGACCAGCATGAATCGAAAGGTCATTGGCTGCCTCGATACGCGCGGCACTGTCGACGAAGTCAGCACGCTTGCTGTACGCACCGGCACCGCTGGCATGGCTGCTGACGCTGCGCTCGTTGACCACATCGCCGCTGAGGCTGGTGAGGCTGACGTCGCGGCCGCTGATCAGGCCGCCGGCGCCATTGACGATGCGGTTGCCAGCCAGCAGGTCCAGACGGCTACCGGCCTCGATCAGGCCGCTGTTGTCGAGGTCGTGGCCGGCGCTGGCGGAGAGGTTGTTGCTGGCCCGCAAGGTGCCGCTGTTGTCCAGGTTCTGGCCGGCGACCAAGGTCAGGTCGTTGCCGGCGATCAGGGCGCCGTTGGGCGCCAGACGGTTGTTGGCGTGGGCCAGGTACAGCACCGGCACCAGCACCTGCTCGCCCATCACCTCGTGCTGTTCGAGCCAGACGATGTCGTGGGTCAGGGCGGCGACCTGCTCGGCGCTGAGGCTGACGCCGACCTGGAGGTCGAGCTGGTTCTTGCTCGTCAGAGCGTTGTCCATCAGGTGGCGGTACAGGGCCTCGCCGTCGGCCTGGCCATCGATGAATTGCTGACCGGTGCGGGCGACCACCGCCTGCTGGATCAGACGCTGCTCGTAGAAGCCGTCGCCCAGGCGCTTCCAGCTCTGGTCAGGGTCGTAGCCGAGGTTGCCAAGCAGATAGTCCGAACTCATGAACTGCTTGAGGTCGGTGAGTACCGGATTGGTCTCGATCAGGTACTTGTGCGGCTGCGGGGTGCCAGTATTGGCCGGAACCCCCTGCACCCGCGGGATGCTCTGCGCCGCGGGCAGTGTCATGGCGGTGGAGACGGTGCTGGCGACGGTCGGGAGGGCCTGCTGGAGCGTCGGCGCGGCCACCGACGTCATTGCCGGGAGGCTGGTGTCGCGGGCAACGATGGTCTCGGTGGAGGGCTGGGCAAGCGTGATTGGCGTGCTCGGCCCAGGCTGTGCAGTGGACCAGTGCAACCCGTCGGCGGCCCCTCCTACCTGGCTCGACGTGCCTTGGCTGGCGGCCACTTCGCCGCTGCGGCTGGGCAGTGCACCCGGCCCCTGGGCCTGATCGATGGCCGCCACGCGCACGTTGGTGGCGCCCGGGTCCAGACCAGCGGCCTGACGCTGATGCGCCTGCAGGGCGCGGTCGCTGCCAGCGACGGTGGCCAGCTCGGCGAGGTCGACGCTGCGGCCCTGCACCAGCGGCGTGGGCTGCTGGCGCTGTTGCAGGTCGATGCTCGCGCTGCCCAGTTGCCACTGGGTCGGGACGCTGGACGTAGCGCTGGCCTTGGCCTGGTTGGCAGCCTGGGCGCTGAGGCGGAACAAGCCGTTCTGACCGGTAGGCAGGCTGAAGCCGGGCAGGCTCAGCGGGTTGACCTGCTGCTGGGCGAGGTCAGGCGGCAGTTGCTGATGAATCGTGACGATGGTCGGCTGGGTCGCGCCGGAGACTGTAGTGTCCGAAGACCGCTGGCTGATGGATGACGCGGTGTTCTGCACCACGATGTTGCTGATGTCGTTGCTGGCGGTCAGCCTTGCCTTGCCACCGGCCTGGATGATCGCAGGGGCCACGGGGGCGCCACCCTCGACCTTGATCTTGTCATCGATCCCGATGAACACACCCGGGTCGAACTTGTCGACCAAGGCCTTGAACGCCACCGGATCGAACGGCCCAGATTGCGGATGGGCCTGATCGTAGGCGGCCACCGCATCGATCATTTCGTAGAAGTAACGACCGGCGATCTTCACGTCCTTGCCGATCTGATGGCGGTCAGTCCCCGAAGCCGAACCGCCGGCCACGTTGGAGATATTGGCGCTGTCGATGGCCAGGTCGTTGACGGCGGAGATCAGGCTGAATTCGTTGTTCAGTGCAGTGCTGGCAATCGTCAGGTTACGGCCAGCCATCAGCATTGCCATGGGCGAATCTTCATGCACAACGGTGGAAACCGTCTGCGAGATGAACGCCGGCCCGCGCACCCACTTGCCGCCAGGGCGACCGCAGTGCTGGACGCAGTAGATGCTGATCGAGCCGCTGGTCACCTGCGTGTCCGAACGGAATTTTTCACGCTTGTTGATCACGCTCGCGGCCTGCAGGTCGATATCACCCGCCGCTTCGATACTGGCAGAGCTGTTGAGCACGCTGTTTGCCCGCGTTCCGCCCGTCACACCGCCAACCAGCAGATTGCCGAGGCTGTAGACATCGGCGTATTCGTTGCTGAAAGCGCCCACCTGAAGCCTCATGTTCTGGCCACTGAACATGAAACCACGGCTGCCATCGGCAGCCTGGACGTTGCGCAAGTCCTGGCTGACGACCGTCAAGTCCTGCGAGGCGGCCAGGGTACCGACGTTGGTCATGCTCCCGGCCAGCATTTCGAAGTTGCGTGCCGAGGTCAGGCGGCCTTGGTTGGACACTTGACCGGCTACTGCGATACGCGTGTTGTCGCCCCCGGCGATACTGCCAGTGACGCCAAGCTCTAGCTGCCCGGCATCGATGCCCAGTTGGCCAAGGCTGGCGATGCGACCATTGCCGGCATAGCGTCCGCCAAGGTGCAGGTCGAGGCTGCCATCACTGATGATCCGGCCGTCGTTGAGCCAATTGCCGCCACTTCCCGACAGCCGCTGGGTCGCCAGCAACTGCCCGGAGGCTGTCTGGGTCAGCTCGCCGACGTTGAGCGTCAGCCGCGCGGCCTGCAGCACACTGCTGTTGGTCCAGCTGGCCGCCTCCAGGGTCAGGCCGCCAAGGGTGGCAATGTCACCGCCGGCATTGCTGAGGTTGGCCATGCCGATCTGCAGGTCGCCACTGCCACCGTGCAGCAGGCGGCCCTGCTGGTTGAGGAAGGTGCCGGCCTGCAGGTTGAAGTCCTGGCTGCCGATTTCAAGGGCGCCAGTGCGGTTGTCGAGCAGCCCGGTAACCTGCAGGCGGCTCTGGGCGCCGCCAAGGCTGCGCAATTGACCGCCCTGGTTGTCGAGGGTGGCAGCGACCAGGCCCAGGCGGCTGTCACTTTCGATGATTCCTGCGCGGTTGTACAAAGCACCGCCAAGGGTCAAGTCCAGCGCTTGACCGGCGAGCTTGCCACCGGCGCTGTTGTCCAGCGCAGTCGCCTCGAGGGTGACCTGGCCCTGGCCGTAGAGCCCGCCATTACGGTTGTCCAACTGTTGCGTACGGATAACCAGAGGCCCTGCCTGCGCCGCCAGACGACCGCCCTGGTTGTTCAGGCCGCCGAGGGCAACGAGGTTGAGCTGGCCGGCCTGCAGCGTGCCGCCTTGGTCGTTGCGCAACAGGCCAGCGACCTGCGCCTGCAAAAGCCCGTGAAGGCTGGCCAGCACACCGCCGCGGTTGTCCGTGCTGCTGGCCGACAGCGCCAGTGGGCCCTGCTGGGCGATCAGTTTGCCGCGCTGGTTGTCCAGCACTTGCTGCAGGCGCACATCGAGCGCCTGGCCGGCCTGTACCGCACCGCCCTGGTTGGTCAGGCTGGCGGCTTGCAGGCTGACGCTGGCGTCACGGCTGGAGATCAGGCCGTCCTGGTCGTTGGCCAGGGTGTCGGCGAGCGTCACGGCTACCGCGCCGTTGGCGGCCAGGGTGCCCTGGGCAGAGTTGTCCAGACGGCTGCCTGCCAACTGCAGGGTGCCCTGGCTGGCCAGTTGACCACCCTGGTTGAGCAGCGTCGCGTTGCCCAGCACCTGCAAGGCGCTGGTCGCGAGCAACTGGCCCTGGGCGTTGTTCAGCAGACTGGCCAGGTCCAGGCTGAGCAAGCCCTGGCTGATGACGTTGGCGCTGCGGTTGTCGAGGCTGGCGGCCTGGATGAACAGGTCGCCACCGGCATCGATGCGGCCCTGACGGTTGTCCAGGGCGCCGAGCAGGTGCAGGCGCTGGAGTCCGCCGCTGGCCAGGTAGCCGCTACGGTTGTCCAGCGCAGCCGCGTTCAGGCGCAGCGCGCCCTGGCTGACCAGGGCGCCGCCGCCGCTGTTGTCGAGGTTGGAAGTGACGCTCAGGTCCAGGTCGCCGGCGCGACTGGAGAGCGTGCCCTGGTTGCGGTTGTCCAGGCTGTCGGCACTGACCGACAGGCCCTGCCAGCCGGAAACCAGGCCGCCCTGGTTGCTCAACACGCCGCTGCCGACACCCAGGCGCTGGGCCGAAATCAGCCGGCCGCCGTCGTTGTTCAGGGTCCGTGCTGCCAGGTCGAAGCCCAAGTCGCTGGCGATCTCGCCACGCTGGTTATCCAGGTCGCGCAGGTTGGCCAAGGTCAGGGCACCCTTGGCGCGAATCAGCCCGTCGCGGTTGTTCAGGCCGCCGCCATCCAGGCCCAGCAGCAGGGCCAAGGTGCTGTCGCCGAGCAGGCGTCCGCCCTGCTGGCTGAACTGGCGTGCCTTGATCTGCAGCGTCGCGCCAGCGGAAAGTTCGCCCCCGTCGTTGTTGACGTCGGTGGCTGTCAGGTCCAGACCTGCCTGGCTGTTGATCAAGCCTTTGTTGCCGTTGTCGAGTTGGCCAGTCACGAGGGTCAGTCGTTCGCTGGCAAGCAACTGACCGCCTTGGTTGGCCAGGCTCGCGCTGTTCAGCACGAGTGCGCGACCGGCATTGAGCAGCCCGCCACCCTGGTTGGCCAACTGACCGGCAACGTCCAGTTGCAGATCGCCGCGGCTGGTCAGCAGGCCCGCGCCGTTGTCCAGGCTGGCGGCGCTGACCGAGAGGCTGGCAGCGGCGATCTGGCCCTTGAGGTTGGCCAGGCTGCGCGCGACGATCAGGTTCAGGCCTTGGTTGCCGAGCAGGCGACCGTTGCCGTTGTCCAGTTCGGCGGCCGCTAGGGTGAAGGCGTTGGCACTGGAAATTTCACCGCCACGATTGTCGACCCGGTCAAGGCGCGTAAGCAGCAGTTGACCTGGGGTGTTGATCAGCCCGGCCTGGTTGTCGAGGGTGCCGCCGGCCAGATCGATTGCCACGCCGCTGGCGCTATACAGCGTGCCGCCATGCTGGCGCAGGCTGCCGAGGTTGGCCTGCAAGGCCTGCTGACTGGTGATGCGTCCGCCACTGTTATCGAGCTGGGTAGCCTCGATGCGCAGGCGATCGGCACTGCTCAGGCGGGCGCCGGAAAGGTTGTCGACGCTGGCGGCGCTGATACTCAGCAGGCCCTTGGCGCTGACCGTACCAGCGTCGCGGTTATCCAGATGCGCCGCTCTCAGTTCCAGGCCCGCGTCGCCCAGGATCTGTCCCCCGGCGTTGCCCAGCGTGCCCTGGCTGCGCAACAGCAGGTCGCCGGCACCGGACAGCACGCCATGATCGTTGTCGATGCTTGCGGCGCTGACGCTCAGCGTGCCGTCGCTGTCCAGACGCCCATTCTGGTTGAGCAGGCCGTCGTCCAGCTCGACACTCAGGTCGGCGCCGCTGCGCAGTGTGCCGCCGGCGTTGTCCAGCCGCGTGCCGGTGAGGGTCAGCGGCCCCACGCTGGACACCAGCCCCATGGCGTTGAGCAGAGTGTGCTGCTCGATGACCAGCGCGCCCTTGGCCAGGATCAAGCCAGCGCCGTTATCCAAGCGCTGCCCGCTCAGGCGCACTTCGCCCTGCCCGGAGACTTCGCCAGCGCGGTTGTCGAAGGCCGCGCTGTGCACGGTCAACAGGCTCTTGGCGGCGAGCAGGCCTTTGTCACGGTTATCGAGGGTGTCGGCCTGCAGGTTCAGCGTAGTGTCGCTGGCAATCTGGCCAGCCTGATTGTCCAGGCTGCCCAGGCGCGCTTGCAGACCCGATCTGGCAGACAACTGGCCTTTGCCGTTGAACACGCTGCCGGCCACCAGTAACAGCTTGCCGTCAGCCTGTAATGTGCCCGCTGCGTTGCCGAGCAGGCCGTCGACCTGCACCTGGAGGTCGCCGCGGCTGCTGATCAGACCGGCGCCGTTGTCCAGGCCGGCAGCCTGCAACTGCAGGCTGCGCGCACTGACCAGGCCGCGCAGGTTGTCCATTTGCCGAGCGATGCGCAAGGTCAGGCTGGCGCCGGAGAGCAGCTTGCCACCGGTGTTGTCCAGACCGTCCGCGGCCAGCTCGAAGCCGACCAGACTGGAGATCTCGCCATCGCGGTTGTCGACCTGACCAAGGTTGTGCAGCAGCAGGCTGCCCGGGCCGCGGATAAGCCCGGCACTGTTGTCCAGCACACCGCCGTTGAGGTCCAGGTTCAGGCCATCGAGGCTGAACAGTTCACCGCCGTGCTGATCGAGACCGCTGACGCTGGCCTGGACCTGACGTCCGGCCAAGGTGCCGGCCTGGTTGCCGACCTGCCCGGCGCGCACTTGCAGCAGTTGCCCACTGCTGATCAGGCCGCCCTGGCCGTTGCTCAAAGCACCGCTGCTCAGGCGATTGTCACCCTCGGCGGTGATGCGGCCGTGGTCACGGTTGTCGAGGCTGGCGCTGGCCAGTGTCAGCGCCGCGTCGGTCTCGATGGTGCCGCCGCGGTTGTCCAGCGCCTGGATGCCCGTGAGGGACAATTCACCGTGGCTGGAAAGCTGGCCTGCCTGGTTGAGCAGTTGCCCGCCTTCCAGGATCAGGCGGCCAGCGCTGTCCAGGCGTCCGCCGCGGTTGTCCAGCAGCGCCTCGGTCAGTGGCACGCCGCTGTTGTCGAGCACCAGGTGCAGAGCCTGCCCGGCAGCGATCGAACCGCCCTGGTTGTCCACCCGCGCAGCACGCAATTCGACCTGCTGGGCGAATACCAGCGCCGTATTGCGGTTGAGCAGGCGTTCGACGGTCAGGGCCAGACGCGTGCCGGCGATCAGCTTGCCACCGTCGCTGTTGTCCAGCTGTGTGCCGCCCAGAGTAGCCTGCGCCAGGCTGCTGAGCTGGCCACCACGGTTGTCGAGCATACCGACCTGCAGGTCGAGACCCGTGTTGCCGGCGATCAGGCCACCGCTTCGGTTATCGGCATTATCGCCGTGCAGGGTGAGCCGACCTTCGGCGATCAACTCGCCACCCTGCTGCTGCAAGGTGGCAACACTGGCGTCGAGATTACCGCGAGTGGCAATACGACCCTTGCTGTTGTCGACCTGGGCCAGGCGCAGATCAAGTGGCCCGCTGGCGCTGAGCAGGCCTTCGCGGTTGTCCAGCGCGGAACCTTGGTAATCCAGGCGGTCCTTGCTGCGCGTCACCCCCTGGCGGTTATCGAAGCGGTCGACCAGCAGTTGCAACAGGCTGTCGGCATGCAGCAGGCCAGCCTGATTATCGACGCTGTTCGCCTGCAGGCTGAGCAGTTGCTTGCCGGAGACGACGCCGCCACGGTTGTCCAGACGGCCCAGGGCCAGGTCGATCAGGCCACGGGCACGCAGTTCGCCAGCTTGGTTGTCGAACAGGCCGGTGCTGCGTACGCGCAGACTGCCGTCGCTGACCAGGCTGCCCTGGGCGCTGTTGTCCAGGCCCGCGCTCTCGACCTGCAAGGCGTTGCCGGCAGCCAGGGTACCGCCGCGGTTGTCCAGTGCGTCGCTCAGGGTCAGGGTCGTGCTGTCGTCGCCCAGTACGGCGCCGTCCTGGTTGTCCAGGCTGGCAGCGCGAACATGGGTCTGGCCGCTGCTGGACAGCTCGCCGCCGCGATTGTCTACCTTGGCAGCCACCTGCAGGTCCAGGCGTTGCCCGGCGCCGAGAGTGCCGTGCTGGTTATCCAGCGTGCCGGCCACCACCTGAAGCTGGTCGGCCTGTACCAGGCCCTGGGTATTGCGCAACTGTTGCGCCACACGGATGAGCAGTGCGTCATCGCTGATCAGTTGGCCGCCACCGTTGTCCAGACGCTGGGCGACCAGCTCGAAACTGCGCGCGCTGGAGATCTCGCCTGCGCGGTTGTCGACCTCGCCGAGCTGTCGCAACAGCAGTTGGCCGGCGGTGTGGATGAGGCCCTGACGGTTGTCGAGCCGCGCGCCGCGCATGTCGATGGTCAGGGCGGTGTCGCTGAGCAACTGTCCGCCGCCTCGCTGGTCGAGCCCGATGAGTTCGGCCAGCAGTGCACCCTGACTTGTGACACGACCGCCGTTGCGGTTATCCAGATTGACGCCGATGAGGCTGAGGGTCGCGCCACTGGTAACGCGACCGGCCTGGGCGTTGCTCAGTTCAGCCAGTTCCAGGCGCAACGGGCCCTTGCCTTCGAACAGGCCGCTGGCACTGTTGTCCAGGCGCTGGCCAAGCAGCTCGATGCCGGCCTCGGCGCTCACCATGCCGCCCCGGTTGTCCACCTGACCGAGCACCAGGGTCAGGGCATTGCCACTGAGCAGACGCCCAGCGCGGTTGTCCAGGTACTCGCCGCTCAGGCTCAGCCCGGCCTTGCCCAGCAATCGCCCCTGGGCCTGGTTGTCGAGGCTGCCGGCGCTCAATTGCAACTGAGCGCCGGCTGCGAGCAGGCCGCCACGGTTGAGCAACCCGGCAGCGATACGGGCGCGCAGGCCCGCATCACTGGTCAGTTGCCCGGCGCTGTTGTCGAGGCTGCCGGCGTCGAGCGTCAGCGGCCCGCCGGCCTGCAACGTGCCGTTCTGGTTGTCCAGGTGCGTCGTCAACTGCAACTCGGCATCCTGTTCGACCTGCAACAGGCCCTGGCGGTTGTCCAGTTGGCCAAGTCGCGCATTCAGGTGCGCAGCACGCACTTCGCCCTGGCGGTTGTCGAGGCTTTCAGCCTGCAGGTCCAGGCGCTGAGTGGCGGCGAGCACTCCGGCGTTGTTGATCAGTGCCGTGCTGTGCAGATCGATGAGCGGTGCAGCCAGGCGCCCGCCGACGCTGTTGTCCAGGGCGCGAGCGATGCGCAAGGTGAGTGCTTGCTCGGAGAGCAGTTTGCCGCCCCGGTTGTCGAGGTTGTCAGCCAGCAGTTCGAACGCCCGCGCAGAGGAGATCTCGCCGCCGCGGTTGTCGACCTGAGCCAGTTGTCGAAGCAGCAACTGGCCAGGTGCATTGATCAGGCCGCCCTGGTTGTCGAGCAGACCGCCGCGCAGGTTCAGCAGCAGATCGGCGCCACTGAACACTTGCCCGGCGTTGTGCATTTGCGTGGCGCTGACCTGCAACCTCTGACCAGCATGCAGGCGCGCGGCAGTGCCGTTGTCCAGGCGTGCGGCATTCAGGCTCAGATGATCGGCGGCGTACAGTTGCCCACCGGTGTTGTCAAGGTCACCGCTGTCGATATTTGCCGACTGACCGGCGATCACGGCGCCACTGCGGTTGTCCAGCACAGCGGCGCTGGTCAGGGTCAGTCCCGCATCGGTCTGCACGCGACCGGCGCGGTTGTCGAGGCGGCCGAGGTGGGCATCGAGGGTCTGCGCGCCGAGGTTGCCGCGCTGGTTATCGAGCGCGCCCTGAACGCTCAGGGTGAGCCCTTGACGGGCCTGCACGCGGCCATCGAGGTTGAGCACGTCACCGGCGCTCAGGTCCAGCTGCTCGGCGCTGATCAAGGCGCGACTGTTATCGAGTACGGCGGCGATACGCAGGATCAGCGCACCATTGGACGACAGGCTGCCATCCTGGTTGTCGAGGCTGTCGGCGGCGAAGGTGAAACCGCTGCTGGCATGCATCTCTCCGTGACGGTTGTCCACGCTCGCCAGATTGCGCAACACCAACGCACCTGCACTGTGCAGGCGCCCGCCAGCGTTGTTCCAATGACCATGCAGCAGATCGAGGGTGAGTGCCTGATCGGCGTCCAGGCGCCCACCTTCACTGTTGTCCAGGCTGGCGCTGCTCAGGCTCAGGCTCTGCTGGCTGGTCATGCGCGCGCCACGGTTGTCCAGCGCGAGCGCCTGAACGTCGGCGGCCAGGACCGCGCTGGTCAGCCCGCCACGGTTGTCGAACCGGCCCTTGACCTGTGCAGCCAGGGTGCCACGCGCCTGCAAGGTACCCTGGCCATTGAGCAGTTCGGCGGCACTGAGCGCCAGCCCTTGTGCCGCGATCAGGCCTGCGCCGTTGTTCAACTGCTCGACAATCGCCAGTTGCAGGTCGGCGCCGCTCAGCACCTTGCCACCGCGGTTATCCAGCTGGCGCGTGGCAAGCTGGTAACCCTGCGCCGAGGAGATCTCGCCGGCGCGGTTGCCGACGCTGCCCAGGCCCAGCAGCCGCAGCGTACCAGGGCTGCTGATCAAGCCGCCGTCACTGTTCTCCAGGTGCCCGCCGCGCAGGTCCAGGCTCAACGCCTGGTCGGCGTGCAATTGGCCGCCGCCGCGCTGGTCGAGGCTGCCGGCCTGGACATCGAGCTGGCCGGTGCTGGCGATGCGTCCACCGTCACGGTTGCCGAGGCTGCCCGCCTGCAGGCGCAGCTCACGGTCGGCGGCCAGGGTACCGGCGCGGTTATCCAGTGCGCTGCTGGCGGTCACGGCCAGTTCACGGCCGGCACTGATACGCCCGCTGTCATTGTCCACCTGCTGCGCGGCAATGGCCTGGCGCTCGCCAGCGGCGAGCTGCCCGGCGCGGTTGCTGACCCGGGTGGCGGTGATCTGCTGGGCACGCGTGGCAACGACCTGCCCGCCCTGATCGTTGATCAGGCTGGCAGCCTGCACAGTCTGGTCGCGGCCTGCCAGAACGCGGCCCTGGGCGCTGTTGTCCAGCACACCGACGTGGCTGCGCAGGTCTTGGGCAGCGCTCAGCGTGCCGCCGCGGTTGTCCAGCGAGCCACGAATGTCGGCGTTCAGGTCACGGCTGGCAACGATGCTTTTGCCGGTATTGACCAGCGCACCAGCGGCCAGGTCGATATCGCCTTGGGTATTGCGGCTGCCGTCGGTGTTGACCCCGCTCTCGATCACGCCCAGGTTGCTCAGGGTGCCGACAGCCTGGACCTGCAGCTTGCCGCCTGCGGTCAGCGCCTGGCGATTGACCACTTCGGCACTGCTGAGCACTTCGACGCGCGACGCGCCATGAACCGGCCCCTGGAGATCGACACCTGCCGCCCGCACCGTCACCGCGCCGCTGGCGCTGGCCTGGTTCAGGGTGAGCTGCCCGTTGACATCGAGCTGGATGTCGCCGCCGCTGGCGGCCATCTGGCCATCGAGCTTGACCCCTACACCGGCTTCGGTGCCCACCAGCTTGATGGCCCCGGCATACATGCCGCCCAGGGCAGAGCTGTCGATGGCCAGTGTCGGCTTGGCGCTACCCTCTTCGGCTCGAGCCGTCGCCGCGAGCGTCCGGGCATCGACATCGTTGCGTCCGGCGACGATATCCAGGCGCTTGGCCTGCAGCCCAGCATTGATCTGCGCACTGCGGGTGATGATCTCGAAGCGGTCGACGTTGCTGGCATTGAGCCCGGCACCTTCGATCGCCACGCTGCCCTGCTCCACCTGGTAGCGGGTCAATTGACCGTTGTCGATCACCGGCGTACCCGTAGTCAAGGTCACCTGGGGCGTGTTGATAAAGCCGCAGCCATTACAGGTGATGCCATGCGGGTTGGCGACGATGACATGGGCCGACTGCCCCGCCACCTCCGTATAGCCGCGTAGCTGGCTGGAGTTGGCGCCGTTGACTTCGTTGAGGATGATGCTCGCCGCCGTGCCCTGCAGGTTGGGGTTGCCGACGATGATGCCGCCCAGTTGCGTCTGCTGCGTACGGCTGGTGGCGTTGTTGAGGATCAGCCCCTGCTGGCCGACGTTGTAATCGCTGAACTGGTTATGCGAGAGGCCACTGCCGTTGGGCGCGGCAATATTGACGATCGGCACGCCGTTGCCCGCCTGACCGACACTGGTATTGCCGCCGCTGACCATCACTCCTTCGGCAGCCTGCGCCCACAGTGGCTGCCAGAACATGACGTTGGCCAACAGGAAGGCCAGCGCGCGCTTGGACACACCGCAGAATTGCAGGCGGGGTTGCAGGCGCGCCGAAGGCTGGCGAACCAGGAAGGTGAAAAGGCGAACGTCCATGTGTTCTCTCGGGGCTCAAAGCACGAATCAGATGAAGAAATCGAGGCGCAGGTATACCGGATGCTCCTTGTCGGGCAGGGCATCCGGGCGTTCGAGGCTGCGGGCAAAAGTCACACTGGCCGCCAGGTGACGGCCCCGGGCGAACAGCTCCAGCGAATGGCTGCTGGCACGGCCATGGCGGTCGCCGTTGTAGCGGTCGTTGCGGATCACACCCAGGTCGTAGCCCAGGCCCATCCCGTATTCGGCAATCACCGGCTGTGCGACGGACCAGGTCACCGGGCGCGTCCAGCGCAGGTCGCTGCGCCAGTAGGCGCCGCTGTCGCCGGACAGCGACTGGTCCTTGAAACCACGCACCGATGACAACCCACCCAGGCTTATGCGCTGCGGGCTGAACAACACGTCTTCGCTGCGCTGGGCGGTAGCCAGGCTGGTGACGCTCAACTGCTCGCCGAATACCTCAAAGCCCTGCACGTAACTGACCGTCGCGGTGTACTTGCGATAGCGCGCCACCGGCTCGCCAGGTCGCGGATTGCCGTTGCCCTGGGCATCGAAGGCACCGATGCCCTCCTGCGTGCCCAAGTCAAGGTTGACGAAGGCCGTTCCCAGGCGCCGACCGTGGTTGATGCCGAACTGCGCTTCGCTCAGACGGTTGCTGCTGGCGCGCAGCAGGCTGTCTTCGATGTAGTTGCGGGTGCGCAGATGGGCAACGCCCAGGTTGATCGAGGTCTTGCTCGTGGCGTCGCGATGCAGTACACGATCGACGCGCAATTGATGATTCTGGCTGTCGCCGGTCTGTTTGAAGTCGAAGCCGTTGGCCTGGCCTACGGAGCGGTAGTCGGACGCGCTGTAGCTGTACGAGAAGTTCCACCAGCCCCAGGGCAGGCTGTAGGCCAGTACCCCGTTCTTCGCCCCCTTGGTGTGATCGCTGACCACATCGTGGGCACCGCGTAGCACCAACTGGTCGGCCAGGCCCAGCGGGCTGTCCCACTCGAAGCCTAGGTTGACCTGCTGCTCGCCGGTGCTGCGTTGGCCTTCGTTGTTGCGCGACAGGGAAGCCCGCCAGGGCTTCTGCGCCTGATTGCGTACCAGCACCTGGCTGCCACCCACCGCCTCGCCAGGGACCAGCTCCATCTGCGCCTTGTTCGAAGGCAGACGGTTGAGCTGATCGACCATCTGCTCGATCTCACGCAGGTTCAGACGCTCGCCGGGCGCGCCGGGAAAAGCCATGGCCAGCTCCCGCTCGCTCAGCCTGCTGTCGGGAGCTGCACGCAAACTCTCCAGGCGCCCCTCTACCACCAACACTTGCAGGTGCCCTGCGGACAGGTCCTGCTGCGGCAAGTAGGCGCGGCTGGTCACTTGGCCACGATCCAGATAATGGTTGGTGATGACCTTGAGGAGTTCGTTGAGCTGGCTGACACCCAGGCACTGACCAATGAACGGCTTGAGCAGGCGCTCGCGCTCGGTCTCGGTGAGGCTGTCGGCACCCTTGAGGGTGATGGTGCGAATGGTGAAGCAGCGGCTGTCATCAGGCGCCGGTACGGCACTCGGCGGCGCCGTGCTGCCGGGCAGGTTGCGCAGCTCTTCGATGCGCCGCTGCTGCTCTTGCAGCAGGCGATCCTGGCGGTCACGTATAAGTTCCTGCTCCAGCGGCGAGGCCGCCAGGGCAGGCATGCTGGCAGTCAGCATGAGGATCGCGCTGCAAAGGCGTGTGCGAAACCCTGTCGCCATGTTCCAGTCCCTGGGCGGTGAAAAAGTGGGGACGGAGGATACAGAGATGGCCTTTTGACGTCAATTTGCCATCACATCAAGGGCAAACAGCTACATGCTGAACCTTTGCTGGCCGACCAGACTCCACCGATAGACTGCACAAGGAGCAAGCGCCATGAACGTTATATGCCGCATCACCCTGCTCGCCACCCTGTCCTGCGCCCTGCCCGCCTGGGCCTGCACACCGGAAGAAGCCACGCAAAAGCGCGAGGAACTGGCCAAGCTGGTGACTCAGCTGACCGAGCAGAACCCGCAGAAGGCCAAGGAGATCAACGACGAACTCCAGGGTATGGAGCTAGGGACGGCGAGCAAGGACTTGCCGGACAAATGCCAGCTGATCGACAAGCGGGTGAAGGAGTTGAAAGAGGCGGAGCAAAAGGCGGGCTGAATCAAGCAGCCTGACAGCTTTTGTGGGAGCGGGGTTCGGCGCCCCGACTTGTCCCACGCTCGGACGCGAAGCGGCCGCAAACCAGGCAGCCGGGATGTTTCTGGAACACCACGGTGACTGGGTTGCGGCCGCTTCGCGCCCGATCGCGGCACAAGGCCGCTCCCACAGGGGTGGGGGGGTTATTCTGCCTTCGGCGTACGCTTCTTCAGCGGTGCCAGGCCATCGGCGCTGGCCAGCGGCGCGTTCGGGCGCGGCTTGGCGGTCGGTTTACGCTTGGCGGCGGTCTTCTTCTCGCCGGTCTTCTTGTCGACCTTTTTCTTCTTCGCGCCCACTGCCTTGCCCGAAGCCTTGACCTTCTTCGGCCCGCTGTAGGTGCCCTTGACCTCCTTGATGACGCGGCGCTCGAACTGCTGCTTGAGGTAGCGCTCGATGCTCGACATCAGGTTCCAGTCGTTGTGGGTGATCAGCGAGATCGCCAGGCCTTCGCCACCGGCACGGCCGGTACGGCCCACGCGGTGCACGTACTCGTCACCACTGCGCGGCATGTCGAAGTTGATCACCAGGTCCAGGCCGTCGATGTCCAGGCCACGGGCCGCCACGTCGGTGGCCACCAGCACCTTGGAGCTGCCCTGCTTGAAGCGCTCGATGGCCAGCTTGCGGTCCTTCTGGTCCTTCTCGCCGTGCAGGACAAAAGCCTTCACATCCTTGGCCACCAGGTGACCATAAATGCGGTCGGCCAGGGCGCGGGTGTTGGTGAAGATGATCGCCTTGTCGAAGGTCTCGTTGGCCAGCAGCCACTGCACGATCGCTTCCTTGTGCTGGTCGTGGTCGGCAGTGATGATCTGCTGACGGGTGCCTTCGGCGAGTTGCGAGACGCTGTTGAGCATCAGGTGCTCAGGATCCTTCAATACCTTGCCGATGATGTCGCGCAGCGCCGCACCGCCAGTGGTGGCGGAGAACAGCAGGGTCTGCTCGCGGTTCTCGCACTCCTTGCACAGGCGCTCCATGTCTTCGGCAAAGCCCATGTCGAGCATGCGGTCGGCTTCGTCGAGGATCATCACCTGCACGTGGGAGAGGTCGAGGTTGCCGGCGTTGAGCTGCTCGAGCAGGCGACCTGGCGTGCCGATCAGCACGTCTGGCACCTTGCGCAGCATCGCCGCCTGTTCCTTGAAGTCTTCACCGCCGGTGACCAGGCCGGACTTGATGTAGGTGAACTGCGAGAACAGTTGCACCTGCTTGAGGGTCTGCTGCGCCAGCTCGCGGGTCGGCAGCAGGATCAGCGCACGGATCTCGACCCGTGGCCCACTCAGGTCGACCAGGCGGTTGAGCAGCGGCAGCACGAAGGCTGCGGTCTTGCCGCTGCCGGTCTGCGCCGTGACCCGCAGGTCACGCCCTTGCAGGGCCAGGGGAATGGCCGCCGCCTGCACCGGGGTCGGCTCGACAAATTTCAGCTCGGCCACGGCTTTGAGCAGGCGTTCGTGCAGGGCGAATTGGGAAAACACGGGTGTACCTCAGACAGATGCGGACAATTCGGTTGCATAGGGTAACGTTTTCCGCAGCTGTAGCCGAATATCTTTTGGCAACATTCGCGGTTTCCGCGCTCTAATGGCGCTCCGTTCGACTCACTGAATGCATTGATTACATGGATATCCAACGAATCTGGCACGACACCCTGGACCTCTGGGGCACCCTCGACCAACACCCAATGCTGCACGCCTCCCTCGGTGTGCTGGTCCTGCTGCTGGTCTCGCTGCTGGTCGGCCGCCTGGCGCGCTTCCTGCTGCTGCACAGCACCCGCCTGCTGGCCCGCCAGCCACCGCTGCGCTGGCTCGACGACCTGCGCCACAACAAGGTCTTCCACCGCCTGGCGCAGACCACGCCGTCACTGATCCTGCAGTTCGGCCTGAAACTGGTGCCGGAGCTCTCGGCCACCGCCCAGCATTTTCTCGGCAACCTGGCCCTGGCCGTCACCCTGCTGTTCCTCACCCGCGCCCTGTCGTGCCTGCTCGACGGCCTGCTGGACATCTACGCCCGCACCGAACACGCCCGTACCCGCTCGATCAAGGGCTATGTGCAACTGGCGAAGATGGTGCTGTGGGTGTTCAGCGCCATCGTCATCGTCGCCACCCTGATCGACCGCTCGCCGCTGTTGCTGCTGTCGGGCCTGGGTGCGATGTCGGCGGTGCTGTTGTTGGTGTACAAGGACACCCTACTGTCGTTCGTTGCCAGCGTGCAGTTGACCAGCAACGACATGCTCCACGTCGGCGACTGGATCGAAATGCCCCAGGTCGGCGCCGACGGTGATGTGATCGACATCACCCTGCACACGGTCAAGGTGCAGAACTTCGACAAGACCATCGTCTCCATCCCCACCTGGCGCTTGATGAGCGAGTCGTTCCGCAACTACCGCGGCATGCAGCAATCCGGCGGCCGTCGCATCAAGCGCAGCCTGTTCATCGATGCCACCGGCGTGCGCTTTCTCACCCTCGAAGAAGAACAGCGCCTGGGCGGCGTGCGCCTGCTCGGCGACTACCTGGCCACCAAGCGCAAGGAGCTGCACGACTGGAACGAAGCCCAGGGCCTGGTCGCCGAACTCTCGGCCAACCGCCGCAAGCTGACCAACATCGGCACCTTCCGCGCCTTCGCCCTGGCCTACCTGAAAAACCACCCCGACGTGCACCCCAACATGACCTGCATGGTCCGCCAGATGCAGACCAGCGCCGAGGGTGTGCCGCTGGAGATCTACTGCTTTACCCGCACCACGGTGTGGGCCGAGTACGAACGGATCCAGGGGGATATCTTCGATTATTTGCTGGCGGTGCTGCCGGAGTTTGGCTTGAGTCTGTATCAGCAGCCTAGCGGCAGTGATATGCGCTCGGGGCTGGCGGCGCGGGTTGAGCGGATGAGCGAGGCCTAAAAAGCGCTCCCCCAATGGATGCGGCGGTTCGGCGCCCCGACTTGCCCCGCGAAAGGGCCGCAAAGCAGCCCTCTGCAATGAAAAGCCGCATCCAATAACCAATGGGAGCTCAAACTCTTGGGTTTTCACCTAAAAGCCGTATAGCAACTCGCGCCTCCCTGCCAGTACCTCGCTTGCGCAACGCGTAGCCGCACTTATCGGCTGCCCCATTTAAACCGCAAATAATCTGCATGCTGACCGCTCGTGTGCCGAACCATTTGAGCAAGTCCTATGTCAACGACAGAGCCGCGTACAGATAGGGGCGCGCTGGCCTAAAGTGCAGGAAGTGCGTTGGACTGATGGGCATCAGACGGCTGCTTTATCAGCCCTGCGCGCGACCAGTAACTGCCCATCGCGCTCCCCCCTTGTTTTTAGAGACTGCGTCCATGGAACACTCAAGCTGCGCCGCTTCGCACGACCGTGCCCTTGACTGGCTGAACTTCTTCCTGGCGGACGTGCGTGACGGACTCGGGCCCTACCTCGCCATCTACCTGCTTGCCGTGCACCAGTGGCAGCCGGCGAGCATTGGCCTGGTGATGAGCCTGGCAGGCATCGCTGCACTGGTGGCGCAAACTCCGGCTGGAGCCTTGATTGACCGCACGACAGCCAAACACGCGGTGGTCGTGACCGCCGCCGTGCTGGTGACCGGCAGCTGCCTGCTGCTGCCGTGGATTTCGTCGTTCGCCGGGGTGGCCTTGACCCAGACGATCGGTGCCATAGCAGGCTCGCTGTTCGCTCCGGCGATTGCCGCCATCTCGCTGGGCATCACAGGCCCCAAGGCCTTTACGCGAAGAGTGGGTCGCAACGAGACGTTCAACCATGCGGGCAATGCCTGCTCAGCATTGCTGGCCGGTGGCTTGGCGTATCTGTTTGGCCCGGTGGTGGTGTTCTATCTCATGGCGGTCATGACCGTAGCCAGCATCGTGGCGATGTGGCGTGTGCCAGCAGCCGCCATCGACCACCAGGTGGCTCGCGGCCTTGTCCATGGTCCGGGTTGTGCTGAAAACCTTGCCAGGTTCAGGGTCCTCCTGCACAACCGCACGCTCCTGGTATTCGCTGTGTGCTGCGCGTTGTTCCACTTGGCCAACGCGGCGATGCTGCCGCTGGTGAGCCAGAAGCTATCGCAAGTCGACCTGCGCTTGGCCACTCCACTCACATCCGCCTGCATCGTCGCAGCGCAGTTGGTGATGGTGCCGATGGCGCTGCTCGTGGGGGCAAAGGCCGAGACCTGGGGGCGCAGGCCGTTCCTTCTGGCCGGCTTTTTCATCCTACCGCTGCGCGGAGCCCTGTACGTAGCGTCCGATAATCCCTTCTGGCTGGTTGGCGTGCAATTGCTCGATGGAATCGGCGCAGGCATCTTCGGAGCATTGTTCCCGATCGTGATCAAGGACTTGACCGAAGGTACCGGGCGCTTCAATTTCAGCCTTGGCGCGCTGACGGCGGTGTTCGGACTGGGCGCTGCGCTCAGCCCTGGGATTGCCGGGCTGGTTGTTCAAGCAGCCGGCTACGATGCGGCATTCCTGACCTTGGCCGGCATTGCCGCGGTCGCCTTCGCAATAGTGCTGATGGCGCTGCCGGAGACTCACCCGCGCGTCGCGCCATCGCCCCTGCCTACCCCTGCCGGAAACTAGACGCCTCATGCCTTACAGCGAAAACGCCTCGATCATCTGGACGGTAGCCGCTCTGGCAACCTGCGGTGTCATCCTGCGCCCCTGGCGGATCCCGGAATACGTCTGGGCCATGGGCGGTGCGCTGCTACTGACAGGCCTGGGCCTGATCACACCGCGCAGCGCTCTGGCGGCAGTGGCCGAAGGCGGCGACGTGTACCTCTTCCTGATCGGCATGATGGTATTGGCCGAGCTTGCACGCCAGGAAGGGCTGTTCGACTGGCTGGCCCGCTACGCGGTCCGCCACGCCCGAGGTTCGGGGCAAAGGCTGTTCGACCTGGTATTTCTGGTGGGCACGCTGGTCACCGTGTTCCTGTCCAACGATGCAACGGCGGTGGTGTTGACTCCTGCGGTGTATGCGGCGTGCAAGGCTGCCAAGGCCGAGCCTTTGCCCTACCTGTTGATCTGCGCCTTCATCGCCAACGCCGCCAGTTTCGTGCTGCCGATTTCCAATCCGGCCAACCTGGTAGTCTTCGGCAGCCAGATGCCCCCGCTACTGGAGTGGCTGAGGCAGTTCAGTTTGCCATCGCTTGCGGCAATCGCTGTGACCTATCTGGTGCTGCGCCTGACCCAACGCCGGCAGATCCGCCAACCGCTGACCCTGAATGTGGATAACCAGCCGCTGTCTCCGGGCGCCCGTCTATGCGCAGTGGGCATCGTGCTCACCGCAATCCTGCTGCTGGGAGCCTCAGCGCTGGACCGGGCACTAGGCCTGCCGACCTTCTGTGCAGGCGTGGCAACCACAGCACTGATCCACTTACGCCAGCGGCGCAGCCCGATGCCGGTGCTACGCCATGTAGCGTGGGGTGTGCTGCCGTTGGTGGCGGGCTTGTTCATACTGGTCGAAGCTGTCGCCCAGACCGGCCTGATAGTGCAGCTTGCCCAGGGGCTGGCTGCTCTGGCCGCAGACTCGACGATCGGGGCGAGTTGGGTGGGAGGCGTGGGCGTGGCCATCGCCAGCAACCTGATGAACAACTTGCCGACTGGACTGATGGCCGGGTCCATGGGGTCGCTGGTGGCCCTGCCGCAGCCGGTGACCGCTGCGCTGCTGATCGGCGTCGACCTGGGGCCGAACCTGTCGATTACCGGATCACTGGCCACCCTTTTGTGGTTGGTGGCGATCCGTCGCGAAGGGGCGCATGTCAGCGCCTGGAACTTTTTACGCCTAGGGGTGCTGGTGATGCCGCCTGCACTTGCAGCAGCACTGCTGGCGCTATAGCGTCGGGCCCCGTGCAAGGGCAACTTGATGGCGGCGAGCGGTCCCAGACGATTTTTTGGGGGAATACAGCACATCCACGAAGGTCAACTTTCTACCTGTAGATGCCATTGGTGGGGAGAAAGTAAAACATTCTTAATCGCTGATTAATCACAACTTTGAGCTTCGCCCAGGTAGGATTTTGCGCGTATACCTGTGGAGAAAGCTCCGATGTTCCGAATGCTGTTCTGTGCCACCCTCTTAACCACTTCATTCGCCTGCTCGGCTGCTGACGTTGTACACGGCGGTAAGGAAACACTGACCGTTCTGAGTTCCGGCGGGATCATGGGCGCCATCCGGGAAGTAGCGCCGGCGTATGAGAAGAAATATGGCGTGAAGCTGGAAATTCTAGCCGCCCCATCGATGGGGGATACCCCACAGGCCATCCCGAACAGACTCGCTCGTGGTGAGCAGGCGGATGTTGTGCTGATGGTTGGTTCGGCCCTCGACAACTTGGTCGCCAGTGGACAAGCCGACAAAACGAGTCGAATAGATCTCGGGAAATCTTTCATTGCCATGGCCGTTCGCAAAGGTGAACCGAAGCCGGACATAAGCACCATGCAGACCTTACGCAAAGTGCTGCAAGATAGCAGCTCTGTCGCTTACTCCGACAGCGCAAGCGGGGTATATCTTTCCAAGACGCTGTTCCCTCGCATGCAGCTTGGTGAACAGTTCGAATCCAAGGCTCACATGATACCTGCCGAGCCCGTAGGCGCAGTGATCGCTCGCGGCCAAGCACAGATCGGCTTTCAACAGCTCAGTGAGCTTAAGCCAGTAAAAGGTATCGACATCGTTGGTCTGATCCCGGCAGAAGCGCAGAAAATGACCCTGTATTCGGGCGCTGTCGTCAACAAGAGCCAGCATCACGCCGCAGCCCAGGCGCTGCTCGATTACCTGGCCTCACCAGAAGCCGACGCAGCGATCAAAGATAGTGGCTTGACGCCGCTACCTCATGCAGCAAGCTGACGACGCGCGCCGACATTGACAACCCGGCTACGCAAGACACGACGGTCTTGCCTCGGCCTTCGCTGCGCGAGTGTCGGCTTTGGGTCGAGAGCATTCCGTCACGACCCGCAAGCCGCCGCTCGCCTTCAACCCTGTTTCAGTTGGCCGCATAGACTCGCTGAATGGCCCATATCCTCGGCCGTTCCTACAGACGCGGGCTTGTCCCGCGATCATTTCGTAGCAGTCAGCCCGCCACACCCAGCAGGTACATGAGCCCGGTCAGGGTCAGCAGCGAAGCCACCGTCGACAGCAGAATGGTGCGCGAAATGAGCCCCGCCTCGCGGTTGTAGTACTCCGCCAGCATGAACGGCCCGGTCCCGGTCGGCAGCGCCGCCAGCAGCACGGCCGAAGTCGCCCACATGGTCGGCAGGCTGAACACCTTGAAAGCCAGCACCCAGGTCAGTGCCGGTTGCCCGACCAGCTTGAGCCCCACCAGCGGCCAGGGGCTGGCCTGCGCGCCGCTGCGTTTCTGCGCCAGGAATGCCCCCAGCGACACCAGCGCGCAAGGCGTGGTGGCCAGGGAAAGCATGTCGAGAAAGTGCATCACCGGCTCGGCCAGGCCCAGGCCGGACATGGCCCAGGCGGCGCCTGCCAGTGGCGAAATCACCAGCGGGTTCGTCGCCAGCGCCTTGGCCACCAGCAATACGGCGCGGCCGATCTGGCGTTCTTCCTGCAGACCGATCTCGATCAGGGTCAGGGAAATCGCGAACACCAGGCAGACCACGATCAGCGACGAGATCAATGCCGGTTGCAACCCTGGTTGGCCGAACAGCAACAGGCACAGCGGGATGCCGATGTAGCCGGTGTTGGCATAGCCTGCACTCAAGCCATCGATGCTCGAGGCTACCAGGCTGTGGCCGCTGAACAAGCGCCAAGCAAGGGTGATGAAGAACATTGCCAGCGCGCCGGCACCAAAGGCGACGATGAAGCCGGGGTGCCAGATTTCGCTCCAGGTCGCGGTGGCGGTCACCTTGAACAGCAGCGCCGGCAGGCACAGCCAGACCACCATGCGGTTGATTTCGGCGGCGGCCTGTTCGCCGAGCTTGCCGGTCTTGCGGCACAGGTAGCCGACCAGGATCAGGGCGAAGATCGGCGCGACGATGACCAGGATGGTATGCATGGGCGCCTCAGGCTTTGCCGGCCAGCGCCGGGCTGGGGCGGTCGCCCAGGCGGCTCAGCCACACCGAGGCGAGGATCACCGCACCGCCGATGAACAACCGCCCCAGCGGCTCGTGCTGGTTCCAGATCAGCAGGTTGAGCAGCAAGCCCACCGGCACGTGCAGGTTGTTCATCACCGCCAGGGTGCCGCCGGAAACCAGGCAGGCGCCCTTGTTCCACCAGTACAACCCCAGTGCGGTCGGGCACAGGCCGAGGAACAACAGCACCAGCCATTGCACGTCGGTGCTCGGCAGGTGCTGGGCGTTGCCGAACAGCAGGAAGGCCGGCAGCACGACGATCAGCGCGCCCAGGTAGAAGTAGCCAAAGCGCTTGTAGTGCGGCAGGTCGCTGGGGTGGCGGGCGATCAGGTGACGGTACAGGACCTGCCCGGCGGCGTAGGTGAAGTTGGCCAGTTGCAGGAGCAGGAAGCCCATGAAGAACTCGCCGCTGATGCTGTCGAAGCGGATCACCGCTGCGCCGGCCACCGCGACCAGGGCCGCGAGCAGCGCCCAGGGATTGAAGCGGCGGTTCAGTGCATCTTCGATGAGGGTGACGTGCAGCGGGGTGAGGATGGTGAACAGCAGCACTTCAGGCACGGTGAGCACGCGAAAGCTCAGGTACAGGCAGACATAGGTGATGCCGTACTGCAGTGCGCCGATCAGCAGCATCGAGCGCATGAAGCGCGGTTCGACCTGGTGCCAGCGGGTGAGCGGCAGGAACACCAGCCCTGCCAACAGTACCCGCGCCAGCACGGCGAAGTAGCTGTCGACATGGCCGGCCAGGTATTCGCCGATCAGGCTGAAGGAAAACGCCTGGATCAGCGCGACGATAATCAGGTAGCCCATGGTTGCCTCTCGTGGATCAAGGCGGCGACCTTAGCGGGTACGGGGTGTTCTGGGCAACCGGGAGGAAGATGAAGATGCGGCGGTGGATGGCACCGGTTGTGCTGGTGTTCGCGGGACCAGCCCGCTCCCGCAACTCACATCCGTGAGTGCCACAGCGCCTTTGTAGGAGCGGGCTTGCCCGCGAACACCGGCGGAGCCGGTGCCATCCACCGCGGCGACCTTTTCGCGGGCAAGTCGGAGCGCCGAACCGCCGCTCCTACAGGGATTGGGCTGGTCTTTGGATTTTGAAAAGACAGTTGCTCCAGCCAGAGCTTGCCTGTCAGCGCTGCGCGTCGAGCTCGGCCATCAGCACTTCGACCAACTGCGCTGCCGGCATCGCGCGCGCCCGGTGGGCGCCGGTACCGGCCCATTGTGCGGCGAAGTCGCTGCAACCCTGGGCAGTCGCCACGCTATTGAGCGCCTTGTTGGCATCGTAGGCGCGGGGATAATCCGGCACGCCCGCAGCGCTCTTCACCTCGAACGCGCGGTTGACCATACCCCGCGCAGGCCGCCCGGAAATTGCGCTGGTGATCTGCGTCTGCCGCGCCCGTGGCCCGGTCAGCGCCTCACGATAGGCCGCGTTGGCCGCCGACTCCGGGCACAGCAAGAACGCTGTACCCAACTGTGCCGCACAGGCGCCCTGCGCGAACGCCTTGGCGATGTCTGCGCCGTCCATGATCCCGCCGGCCGCGATGATCGGCAGTTGAACGTGATCAGCCAGCAGGCGTACGAGTGCCAGGGTGCTCAATCGATCATCATGATCCTGGTCGAAGATCCCGCGGTGGCCGCCCGCTTCGTAACCCTGGGCGATCAGTGCATCGACCCCGGCTCGCTGTACCTGCAGCGCCTCCTCCACATTGGTCACGCAGGCCAGCAGCACGATACCGGCCGCCTTGAGCGCCTCGATGAACGACTGCGGCGGCAGACCGAAATGAAAGCTCACCACTGCCGGTTTTTCTTCCAGCAGCATCTGCAGCATCTCGGGGTCTTCGACGAACGAGCGATAGATTTCCCGCAGGCTCTGCGGCGGCTGGGCCTGGAACTCGGCAAAGGACGCTTCGAGCGCTTGCAGCCAGGCATTCTCGCGCACGTCATCTCGCAGCGCCGGGCGGTGGCAGAACAGATTCACGTTGAACGATTCTTGGGTCAGCGCGAAGGTTTCGCGTATGGACTGGCGAGCCTGCTCGACCGAGCACGCGCCGATCGCGATCGACCCCAAGCCACCCGCATTCGATACCGCCGCCGCCAGCGCTGGCGTAGAAACGCCCGCCATGGGCGCCTGGATGATGGGGAAACGGATGTTCAGCAAAGCGTGGATGTCAGTGGTCATGGAGGTTGCTCATCATGGATCGCTCATCGCAGCGCAGGCGACGGCGGGTGGCTCATGGCGGGCGCGCGTGTCCGTTGGCGTGGAGCGAGCCCAGAGTCGACCTTAAACACACCCACGAATTTTCACAAATGATGATAAATGATGAATTCCATCACTGATCGTGAACCAGCAGACGGGATCGGTTGCCTCCAAGCCACTGGAAAGCCGTGCATGAAATGATGCATAAACATGCCATCAATCATCATCAGTGATAGGTAGACCTCATGGAAATGCGCCAGTTGAAGATTTTCTGCGCCGTGGCCGACCTGGGCAGTTTTACCGCGGCCGCAGCCAGGATCAACACCGTGCAATCCAACGTGACCATGCGCATCAAGGAGCTCGAGGCGGAGCTCAATCGCGAGCTGTTCATCCGCAGAAAATCCGGCGTCGTGCTCACGGCTGCGGGCGAGACGTTTCTCGGGTATGCCCGACGCATCCTGCAACTGACCGAAGAAAGCCGCAGCGCCCTGCTCGATACCGGCGTACCCAACGGCCCGCTGCGCCTGGGCTCGATGGAGACCACCGCCGCCATTCGCCTGCCGAAGATCCTCACCCGCTACCGCGAGCAGCATCCCGATGTGCAACTGTCGTTGCTTACCGGCACCACTGCCGAACTGATCAAGGCCATCGAGTCCCACCGGATCGATGGCGCTTTCGTCGGAGGGTTTCACCAGAATCCGATGCTTGCCCAGCAAGAGGTGTTCTGCGAGGAATTGGTGCTGGTCAGCAGCGACCAGTTCGATTCGCTCGACAGCTTGATGGGGCGAATGCTCTCGCAGACAGTGCTGGTGTTTCGCAGCGGCTGCTTCTACCGCTCCACCTTGGAGAACTGGTTCTACCGGGTTGGCCTGGTGCCCAACCAGATCATGGAAATGGGCACCCTGGATGGCATCCTTACCTGCGTGTCGGCCGGAATGGGCGTGACCCTGTTACCCAGGTCGGTGACGCAGAACTGCAGCGTGCGCCATGCGCTTCGCTGCCATGAACTGCCCGCGGAATTCTCTCGCGTGTCCACGGTGTTCATCCGTCGCCAGGATTCGCTGCCGACTTCGGCGATGAGCGCCTTCATGGAGATGGCGCAGCAGCGCAGGGAAGTGGCGGATCTGCACTGAGAGTTTTGCGCGCAAAAAAAACCCGGTCATGCACATGACCGGGCACATACACCCAAAGGAGCAACAGGTGTCAGGGTTGGGAATTCGTGGATGCCTCGCGCTTCAAGCCACTGCGGCCAGCTTCGCCTTGGCCTGGTTCAGCCCCTTCTCGTGGAAGTCGCCACTCATGTTCAGGCCCTCGGCGTGAATGAAGTTCACCTCGTGGATACCGATGAAGGCCATCACCTGGCGCAGGTAGGGTTCCTGGTGATCGCTGGTGGCGCCGGCATGGATGCCGCCACGCGCAGTCAGGACGATCGCACGCTTGCCGTTGAGCAGCCCCTGCGGCCCGGTCGGGGTGTACTTGAAGGTGATGCCGGCACGCAGCACGTGGTCGAGCCAGGCCTTGAGGGTGCTGGGGATGGCGAAGTTGTACATGGGCGCAGCCATCACCAGTACGTCGGCGGCCAGCAACTCATCGGTCAGCTCGTTGGAACGGGCCAGCGCTTCGATTTCAGCCGCGCTGCGCTGTTCCTCGGGTTTCATCCAGCCACCGAGCAGGTTGGCGTCCAGGTGCGGCACCGGGTTGACCGCCAAGTCGCGTACCTTGATCTCGTCGGCAGGATGCGCCGCTTGCCACTGCTGGATGAAGTCGCGGGTCAGTTGACGGGAAACGGAATCCTGCTGGCGGGCGCTGCTTTCGATGATCAGTACGCGGGACATGGGGTGCCTCCATCGGCAAAAAGTGTTGCGATTCAATGGAGGCGAGATTAAGGCTTGACCTATCGATAAAAAAGCGTAAAAAGTGGGACCAATCTATCGATTAATCTGTTTTATTCAGGTTTGCAGCTCAGGTCGATGCGCAGCTTGATGATCTGCCGGTTGAACTTGGCAGTGACGTCGACGCTCTTGCCGGCCGGCACATTGACCCGACGCACCCTGGGTGCTTCCGGGCCGTTGCGCATCGTGACCTTGCAGGCAGCCGGCACCTGTCCATAGTTGTTCAGGCTGATGCTGCCGATGTCGTAGGCGGTGTCGTACGCGGTGTAGTCGAGCTTGACCCCTTCGATCTCCTTTTGCACATCGATCGGATAGGCCATGGCGCTCAGGGGCAGGGACGTCAGCAGTACCGCAAACCATTTCTTCATTTCGCGCTCTCCTTGTAGTGAGCGCAGCTTAGGACAACAGGAGCCGAAGATGAAAGCGCCGCGCGTGACCCTGGATCAGTGGCGAACCCTGCAGGCGGTCGTCGATCACGGCGGCTTCGCCCAGGCCGCCGAAGCCCTGCACCGCTCGCAATCCTCGGTGAGCTACACCGTGGCACGCATGCAGGAGCAACTGGGTGTGCCGCTGCTGCGCATCGACGGGCGCAAGGCGGTACTGACCGAGGCCGGCAGCGTGCTGCTGCGTCGCTCGCGGCAACTGGTCAAGCAAGCCAGCCAGCTCGAAGACCTGGCTCACCACATGGAACAGGGCTGGGAGGCCGAAGTGCGCCTGGTGGTCGATGCCGCCTACCCCAGCGCCCGCCTGGTGCGTGCGCTCAGCGCCTTCATGCCGCAAAGCCGCGGCTGCCGGGTGCGCCTGCGTGAAGAAGTGCTGTCCGGGGTCGAGGAAGTACTGCACGAAGGCATCGCCGACCTTGCCATCAGCAGCTTCAACATTCCCGGCTATCTGGGCGCCGAGCTGAGCGCGGTGGAGTTCGTCGCCGTCGCCCACCCCGAGCACAGCCTGCACCGCCTGGGCCGAGAGATCACGTTCCAGGACCTGGAAAGCCAGTTGCAAGTGGTGATCCGCGACTCTGGCCGCAGCCAGCCACGCGACGTTGGTTGGCTCGGTGCCGAACAACGCTGGACCGTCGGCAGCCTGGGCACCGCGGCGACCTTCGTCGGCAGTGGCCTGGGCTTTGCCTGGCTGCCCCGGCACATGATCGAACGCGAGCTGCGCGAGGGCCTGCTAAAGCCTCTGCCGCTCGATCAGGGTGGCAGTCGCCACCCGCTGTTCTACCTTTACTCGAGCAAGGAAAAGACCTTGGGTCCGGCCACGCAGATCCTCATCGAGCTGCTGCGCAATTTCGACACCGCGCCACTGGACGTGCCCTTCGCAGCCCCCCCGCAAGCCTGAGAGGACCGCGCCCATGGCCTGTTTCGAACGTGACGGATGCCTGCTGCACCATGAGGAACATGGCCAGGGCGAGCCCCTGGTACTGCTGCACGGGCTCGGTTCGAGCAGCCAGGACTGGGAACTGCAGGTCCCCGAGCTGAGCCGTCACTATCGGGTGATCCTGATGGACATCCGCGGCCACGGCCAGTCGGCCAAGCCTCGCCACGGCTACCAGATCAAGACCTTCAGCGAAGACTTGCTGGCCTTGCTCGACCATCTAAACACTGGCCCGGTGCACTTCGTGGGCTTGTCCATGGGCGGCATGGTCGGCTTTCAGTTTGCCGTCGACCATCCGCAGTGGCTGCGCAGCCTGTGCATCGTCAACAGCGCCCCCGAGGTCAAGCGCCACAATCTCGAACACTGGATCTGGTGGGCCAAGCGCTGGAGTCTGGCACGCCTGCTCAGCGTCGAGACGGTCGGCCAGGGCCTGGCCGCGCGCCTGTTTCCCAAGCCCGAACAAGGCGAACTGCGGCGCAAGATGGCCGAGCGCTGGGCGCGCAACGACAAGCGCGCCTATCTCAAGAGCTTCGACGCCATCGTCGACTGGGGCGTGCAGGAACGCATTGGGCAGATCCAGTGTCCGACGCTGGTGATTGCCGCCGACCACGACTACACCCCGATACAACAGAAAGAACGCTACGTTGCCCTGATGCCCCACGCGACACTGGCGGTCATCGAGGATTCGCGGCACGCTACGCCCCTGGACCAACCCGAGGTCTTCAACCAGACCCTGCTGCGCTTTCTCGCAGCCGCATCCACCTCTCAAGGATCATTGAGCCCATGCTGAAGAAACTCCTGCTCACCGCCTGCTCGTTCGCCTTCGCCGCCAGTGTCATGGCCTCCGACAAGACCCCTCACGTGCTGCTGGACACCAGCTTCGGCCAGGTGGAGATCGAACTGAACGCCGAAAAAGCGCCGATCAGCACGAAGAACTTCCTGGCGTACGTCGACAGCGGCTTCTACAACAACACCATCTTCCACCGCGTGATCCCGGGCTTCATGGTCCAGGGCGGCGGCTTCACCGATCAGATGGTGCAGAAGAGCACCAAGGATCCGATCCGCAACGAAGCCAGCAACGGCCTGCAGAATACCCGTGGCACGCTGTCGATGGCGCGCACCTCGAATCCTAACTCGGCGACCAGCCAATTCTTCATCAACGTGGCCGACAACGACTTCCTCAACCCCGGCCGTGACGCCGGCTACGCCGTATTCGGCAAGGTGACCAAGGGCATGGAGGTGGTCGACCAGATCGTCAACTCCCCCACCACGGTCAAGAAAGGCATGCGCGATGTACCGGCCGATCCGGTCTACATCAAGTCGGCCAAACGTATCGACTGATCGCGGGTCTCACAGGATGTGAAGCCGCCCGCGAGCGGGATCAACAGGAGTTTCCATGCTGTACCGTCGCTTCGAGCAACTGATCGACATTTTCCGTGAGGCGCCCAGCGAGGCGCCGCCGAGCACGGTCTGGCCGTTCTACCTGTACTACCTGCGTCAGGTCTGGCCGAGCTTTCTCGCCTTGCTGGTGGTCGGCCTGGTCGCCTCGCTGATCGAGGTGGCCTTGTTCAGCTACCTGAGCCGGATCATCGACCTGGCCCAGGGCACGCCCAACGTCAACTTCTTCAGCGAGCACAGCACCGAGCTGATCTGGATGCTGGTGGTCGTGCTGGTGCTGCGGCCGGTGTTCTTCGGCCTGCACGACCTGCTGGTGCACCAGACCATCAACCCGGGGATGACCAGCCTGATCCGCTGGCAGAACCACACCTATGTGCTCAAGCAGAGCCTGAACTTCTTCCAGAGCGACTTCGCCGGGCGCATCGCCCAGCGCATCATGCAGACCGGCAACTCGCTGCGCGACTCGGCGGTGCAGGCGGTGGATGCGCTATGGCACGTGCTGATCTACGCGATCAGCTCGTTGGTGCTGTTCGCCGAGGCCGACTGGCGCCTGATGATTCCGCTGCTGGTATGGATCGTCGGCTATATCGCCGCGCTCTACTACTTCGTGCCACGGGTCAAGGAACGCTCGGTGGTGTCGTCTGACGCACGCTCCAAGCTCATGGGGCGGATCGTCGATGGCTACACCAACATCGCCACCCTCAAGCTGTTCGCCCACACCGACTACGAACAGCAGTACGCCCGCGAAGCGATCAGCGAGCAGACCGAGAAGACGCAACTGGCTTCACGGGTCATCACCAGCATGGATGTGGTCATCACCACCCTCAACGGCCTGCTGGTGGTCGCCACCACTGGCCTGGCACTGTGGTTGTGGAGCCAGTCGCTGATCAGCGTCGGCGCCATTGCCCTGGCCACCGGCCTGGTGATCCGTATCGTCAACATGTCCGGTTGGATCATGTGGGTGGTCAACGGCATCTTCGAGAACATCGGCATGGTCCAGGATGGCCTGCAGACCATCGCCCAGCCGGTTTCGGTCACCGACACGCCCAATGCCCCGGCATTGAAAGTCAGCCGTGGCGGTGTGCGCTTTGACGATGTGGATTTCCACTACGGCAAGGGTGGCAAGGTCATCGATGGGCTGAACCTGGATATTCGCCCGGGCGAGAAGATCGGCCTGATCGGCCCGTCCGGCGCGGGCAAGTCCACGCTCGTCAACCTGCTGCTGCGCCTGTACGACGTGCAGGGCGGACGCATCCTCATCGATGGCCAGGATATCGCCCAGGTCAACCAGGCCAGCCTGCGTGCGCAGATCGGCATGATCACCCAGGACACCTCGCTGCTGCACCGCTCGATCCGCGACAACCTGCTGTATGGCAGGCCGGACGCGAGCGACGAGGAAGTCTGGGAGGCGGTGCGCCGCGCGAGGGCTGACGAGTTCATCCCGCAGTTGTCCGACGCCCAGGGCCGCACCGGCTTCGACGCCCATGTGGGCGAGCGTGGGGTCAAGCTCTCCGGCGGCCAGCGCCAGCGCATCGCCATTGCCCGCGTGCTGCTGAAGAACGCGCCGATCCTGATCATGGACGAGGCGACCTCGGCGCTGGACTCGGAAGTCGAGGCGGCGATCCAGGAGAGCCTTGAAACCCTGATGCAGGGCAAGACCGTGATCGCCATCGCGCACCGCCTGTCGACCATCGCCCGGATGGATCGGCTGGTGGTGCTGGAGAAGGGGCGTATCGTCGAGAGCGGCAGCCATGCCGAGCTGCTGGCTCAGCAGGGGTTGTACGCCCGGTTGTGGCATCACCAGACGGGCGGGTTCGTCGGAGTCGATTGATATCGCCTCAAGGGCCTTTTCGCGGGTAAACCCGCTCCCACAGGTACCGCGCTGTCCGTCAGTGCAACGCGGTACCTGTGGGAGCGGGCTTGCCCCGCGATAGGGCCGGCACAAACCCCACTCAACCCCGCCGATACGGCAGCATCTCCCGCGCCTGCAGCGCATACTCCCTTACCCCGTCCCGCTCCTGCGCCAGGAACTCGTCCACTGCCCGCCGCAACCCCGGGTGCAGCAGGTAATGCCACGAGCGCGTCAGCACCGGCTCGAATCCGCGAATCAGCTTGTGCTCCCCCTGGGCCCCGGCGTCGAACCGCTGCAACCCTTCGGCAATCGCATAATCCATGCCCTGGTAGAAGCAGGTCTCGAAATGCAGGCGGTCGAATTCGTCCAGGCAGCCCCAGTAGCGACCATAGAAACTGTCGCCGCCGACCAGGCTCAAGGCCATGGCCACGTCGCGGCCGTTCTGCCGTGCGACCACCACCCGCAGCGCCTCGGGCATGCGCTCGGCCAACAGGCTGAAGAACTCGCGGGTCAGGTAGGGCGCACGTCGCCGCACCGCATAGGTGTTGGCATAGCAGCGGTAGACGAAATCCCAGCGCGCCTGGTCAAGCTCATCGCCACGCAGCCACTGGAAGTCGATGCCCTGCCCGGCCACCTGTTCGCGCTCCTTGCGCATCTGCTTGCGCTTGCGCGAACTGAGGGTGTCGAGAAAGTCCTGAAAGTCCCGGTAACCACGGTTGCGCCAGTGGAACTGGCAGCCCAGGCGCTCCATCCAGCCCGGCTGGGCGAGCATCTGCTCGTCCAGGCTGCTGTCGGTGAAGTTGATGTGCGCACCGGACAGCTCACCCTTGACCAGGTACTCCGGCAACGCCTGCAACAACAGCAGGGCGTCAGCGGGGTCCGCGCTCAGCAGGCGCGGCCCGCTGACCGGGCTGAACGGCACTGCCCCGAGCAGCTTGGGGTAATAGGCGATACCCGCACGCTCACAGGCATCGGCCCAGCCATGGTCGAACACGTACTCACCGAACGAATGCCATTTACGGTAGGCCGGCAGTAACGCCCGCACCTCGCCGTCACGCTCCAGCACCAGGTGCTCGGCGGCCCAGCCGGTCTGGCGGCTGACGCTAACGCTGTCTTCCAGCGCACTGAGAAAAGCATGGCTGAGGAACGGCTGGCCGGCAGGCACCAGCGCGTCCCAGGACAGTGCCGGCAGATCACGCAGGTGGGCAAGGCTGTAGAGGCTGGTCACGACGTCGGCTCCCTGAACACAGGTCGCCAGTATCGCCAAAGGCGCCGGATCGCTCAAATGACGATGACTGTTCTTATAACCATGTGAGTAATTACTTAACAGCAGTGCCACTAAATAGACATTATTCTGTAATCCCCCCTCGCAATACTTGCGCCTGTTTTTCGGATGCCGAGAACCTGTCTAGTCAGGCCTTTTCCGGAGACATGCCAACTTGGGGGTGGGCGCACAAAAGCCTCCCCACACTTTTCCAATAGGGAGAACCTTATGCGTCTTGTTTCTACACTTACCGGAGTTAGCCTCACCGGCATGATGCTGGCCCTGAGCGCCCCGGCCAGTGCTGCAGTCGACGCCAAGCTGCTCGAAATGCTCCGCGCCAACGGCTCGATCAACCAGGCGCAGTACAGCGAACTGCAGGCCGATCTGGCAAAAGAAACCAAGGAAAAGGCCGACCAGAAGGCACAGTCCGAGCGCCTGAGCTCCTTCGAACAGAAAGTGGCATGGGCCGCCAAGACCCAGATCAAGGGTGACGTGCGCCTGCGTTACGAAGACGTCAACGTCGACAACCCACGCAGCGGCAGCGGCAACCAGGACCGCGAGCGCGTCCGTGCCCGCGTCGGCTTCTACAGCGAAATCAACCCGCAGGTCGACGCTGGCGTGCGTATCGCCACCGGCAGCAGCGCCGATGGCCGCTCGACCAACCAGAGCCTGGATAACTACTTCGAAAAGAAATCGCTGTGGGTCGACCTGGCCTACCTCGACTGGCACCCGACCGCCATCCCGAACCTGCACCTGATCGGCGGCAAGATGCAGCAGCCTTGGGTGAGCATGGGCGACATCATCTGGGATAGCGACCTGAACCCTGAAGGTGTGGCTGTCACCTACAAGACCAACCTGGGCGGCGCCGAGCTGTTCGGTAGCGCCGGTCAGTACACCCTCAAGGACAACGTCGACGGCGACGGCGTGCAGTTCAAGCACGACGCCCAGCTGTACCACGGCCAGTTGGGTGCTCGCTTCGCACCGGCTGATACCCTCAAGGTCACCGTTGGCGGCAGCATCTACGGCTACGACAACGACAAGGAATCTGCCGCTCTGCGTCAGTTCGGCAACACCACCACCGAGTTCAACCTGGTGGAAGGCTTCGGTCAGATCGACTTCACCGGCTTCGCCATCCCGCTGGCCGCCTACGGTCAGTACGTGAAGAACACCGACAGCACCGACGGCGAAGACAAGGCCTGGCTGGCGGGTGTGAAGACCAAGCTCGGCGCCTGGAGCCTGGACTACAACTACCGCGACGTACAGCGCAACGCTGTGGTCAGCGCCTTCACCGACTCCGACTTCGGCAACGGCTTCACCGGTAATCGTGGTCACAAGTTCAAGGTCGGTTACGAAATCGACAAGAACTTCGCTGTCGGCGCGGCTTACCTGATGGCCAAGACCGACCGTTCGCAGCTGCCGAACACCGACGCGGACGTCGACACCCTGCAGGTCGACCTGGAAGCCAAGTTCTAAAAGAACGCTCCCCTGCGTAGCTCAGCGGGAAGTGCCGACCCCATCCGGCGCTTCCCGCTTTTTTCGGCTGCTGACAATACACAGGCCTTTTCGCGGGCAAGCCCGCTCCCACAGATATACGACAGCCCTTAAGGGCAGCAGTACCTGTGGGAGCGGGCTTGCCCGCGAAAAGGCCGCAGCCGTTATCAGCGCTTGCGCAGAATCACACTGCCAATCGAATACCCCGCCCCGAACGAGCTCAGCACCGCCACCGACCCTTGCTCCAGGTCATCCTGGTACAGGTGGAAGGCAATCACCGAGCCGGCCGAACTGGTGTTGGCATAACGGTCGAGAATCACCGGTGCCTCCTGCTCGCTCACCTCACGTCCCAGCAGCTTCTTGACGATCAGGTGGTTCATGCTCAGGTTGGCCTGGTGCAGCCAGAAGCGCTTGACGTCGGACGGCTGCAGGTCGTTCTCGGCCAGGTGCTTGCCGATCAGCTCGGCGACCATCGGGCAGACTTCCTTGAACACCTTGCGTCCTTCCTGCACGAACAGCTTGTCGCGGGTGCCTTCACCCTCCTCCGCCGCACGGTTGAGGAAGCCGAAGTTGTTGCGGATATTGTTGGAGAACGAGGTCAGCAGCTTGGTGCTGACGATGTCGAACTGATGCTTCGATGTGGCCTGGTCGGCGCGCTCGAGCAACACGGCAGTGGCGGCATCACCAAAGATGAAGTGGCTGTCGCGGTCACGGAAGTTCAGGTGGCCGGTGCAGATCTCCGGGTTGACCATCAGGATCGCCCGGGCCTGGCCGAGCTGGATGCTGTTGGCGGCGTTCTGGATGCCGAAGGTGGCCGAGGAGCAGGCCACGTTCATGTCGAAGCCGAAGCCCTGGATGCCCAAGGCCTGCTGTACCTCGATGGCGATCGCAGGATAGGCGCGCTGCAGGTTGGAACAGGCGACGATCACCCCATCGACGTCGGCAGCGGTACGACCGGCGCGCTCCAGCGCCTGGCGGGCTGCAGCCACGGCCATTTCGCAAAGAATGGAGTACTCGTCATTGGAGCGCTCCGGCAGGCGTGGCTTCATGCGCTGCGGGTCGAGGATGCCGGCCTTGTCCATGACGAAGCGGCTCTTGATGCCTGATGCCTTCTCGATGAACGCCGCGTCGGACAGCGGCGCCGCTTCGACCTCGCCACGCTCGATGGCGGCGGCGTTGTCTGTGTTGAACTGTTGCGACCAGGTGTTGAAGGATTCCACCAGTTCTTCGTTGGAGATGCTCTGGGCCGGGGTATACAGGCCGGTGCCGCTGATCACGACGTTGTGCACGGTCGTTCCTCTGGTCTGTGGCCTGCGCCTGGCGGGCGTTGGCCGGGATTCTGTGGTTAATGGCACTTTAGTGCCAATTTGAAATGATGAAGCGGGATTCGCCTCGATCGCCTGTAGGAGCGGGCTTGTCCCGCGATGGGCCGCAACGCGGCCCAAATTGCACCAATATTGCCACAACTCAGGGAATTTAGGCTTCCACCAAACTCCACTGCTTGCTCAATCGCTTATCGGAAACCGCCACTTTCGTCCCCAGCTGCTGCGCGAACAGCGACACCCGGTATTCCTCCAGCAACCAGCGATACAGGGTCAGTTCGGCGTCACGCTTGCCCTCCTGGGCATGCTTGTCGGCGCGGGTCTTGTACTGCGTCCACAGGTTGCCCAGCTCGCCGCTCCAGACCCGGTCCTTCTGTACCTGCGAGCCCAGCTTCTCCAGGCGCAGCTCGATGGCCTTCAGATAGCGCGGCAGTTCCTTGAACCACTGCGCCGGCGTCTCGCGCACGAAGCCTGGGTACACCAGGTTGCCCAGTTGCTGCTTGATATCGTTCAGTGCCACCGCCTGGCTCAGGTCGATCTTGCCCTTGAAGCGCTTCTGCAGGCCATGCCACAGCTTGAGCACTTCCAGGGTCTGGCGCGCCAGCCGCTCGGCATGCTCGGCCCAGTCGCCACGCTTGCGTTCGGCGAGCGAGGCCAGCGCGGCGCCGTCGCGCGGCAGTGGCGTCTCGCCTTCGAGCACACAGCTGTCGAGGCTGGCCAGCAAGATATCCTCGACCAGCGACTCGACCCGGCCCAGCTCGCGGTACAGCAGCCCCAGCTCGGTCAGCCCCGGCAGCTTGCCGCGCAGGAACTTGGCAGGCTCGGCCAGCTGTTGCAGCAACAGGCGCTGCAGCGCGCGCCGGTGCTGGAATTCGGCTTCGGCCTGGGTCGAGAAACGCCCCTCGCGCACCGCGCCGTTGTCTTCCACCAGTGCCGGATACACCGTCAGCGAAAGGCCGGCGATCTTCTGCTGGGCAGTCTGCGCCACCTGGGCGAAGGCCTTGGCCTGCACCGGCTGTTCGGTTTTCTCGCTACGTGGCAACGCCAGCGCGGCCTGGCTGGCAGCGGCGAAGCGCGCGGTCAGCTCGGCCAGGTCGCGGCCTTCGCCGAGGAACTTGCCCTGGCCATCGACCACTTCGATGTTCATGCGCAGGTGTCCTTCGACCTGCCCCGCCGATTCGGCCCACGCCTCGTCCGAGACGCGCGCCCCGGTCATGCGCAGCAGTTCCTGGCCCAGGGCCTGCGGCAAGGCGCCCTGGCCGAAGGTCATGCGCGACAACGCCGCCTTGACGAAGTCCGGCACCGGCACGAAATTCTTGCGCAAGGCCTTGGGCAGATTGCGCACCAGGGCCACGCACTTGGCCTCCAGCAGCCCCGGCACCAGCCACTCCAGGCGTTCGCCCGGCAGGTTCGGCAACAAGGGCGCCGGCACCCGGACGGTGACACCGTCGCGCGGGTGATTGGGTTCGAAGTGATAGCTCAACGGCAGGCGCAGGTCGCCCACCTGCAGGTGGTCCGGGTACTGCGCGGCGGTGACTTCGCTGGCCTCGCGGGCGAGCACGTCCTCTTCGCGCATGATCAGCAGGTTGGCGTCCTTCTGGCTGTTCATCCGATACCAGCTGTCGAAGGTCGCGGTCTGGTGGATCTCTTCCGGCAGGCGCGCCTCGTAGAAGGCGTACAGCGTCTCTTCGTCGGCCAGGATGTCACGACGGCGGGCCTTGGCTTCCAGCTCATCGAGCTGCTCGAGCAGGCGCTTGTTGGCCGACAGGCACTTGGCCCTGGACTGGATCTCGCCACCGACCAGCCCCTCGCGGATGAACAGCTCGCGCGAGGTCACCGGATCGATCGGACCGAAGTGCACCGGGCGTCGACCGACCAGGATCAACCCATACAGCGTGATCTGTTCATAGGCGACCACCTGCCCGCGCTTCTTCTCCCAGTGCGGCTCGAAATGGTTCTTCTTGATCAGGTGCCCGGCCAGCGGCTCGATCCAGTCCGGCTCGATCTTGGCGACCATGCGCGCATACAGCTTGGTGGTTTCCACCAGCTCGGCCGCCATCACCCACTGCGGGCGCTTGCGGCCGATGCCGGACGAAGGGTGCACCCAGAAGCGCCGCTGGCGCGCGCCCTGGTAATCACCCTCTTCGGTCTTGTGGCCGATCTGGCTGAGCAAGCCACTGAGGATCGCCTTGTGCATGCGCTGGTAATCGGAGGCATCCTTGTTCACCGCCAACTGCAGGTCACGGCAGATCAGCGACAGCTGGCGATGCGCATCACGCCACTCGCGCAGGCGCAGGTAGCTGAGGAAGTTCTTGCGGCACCAGTTGCGCAGCGGATTGGCGGTCAGCGCCTGGCGCTGCTCCTCGAAGCCGCGCCACAGGTTGACCAGCGCGGCGAAGTCCGAATCGACATCTTTCCACTGCGCGTGCGCCTGGTCAGCGGCCTGCTGGCGCTCCGGCGGACGCTCGCGCGGGTCTTGTACCGACAGCGCACTGGCGACGATCAGCACTTCCTGCAGGCTGCCCTGGCGGGCACCTTCGAGCAGCATGCGGCCCAACCGCGGGTCGATCGGCAGGCGCGCCAACTGGCGGCCCAGCGGCGTGAGCTGGTTCTCGCGGTTGACCGCCGAGAGCTCCTGCAACAGGTTGAAGCCGTCACTGATGGCCTTGCCATCCGGCGGCTCGATGAACGGAAACGCGTCGATCTCGCCCAGGCGCAGGTGCAGCATCTGCAGGATCACCGCCGCCAGGTTGGTGCGCAGGATCTCGGGGTCGGTGAACGCTGGGCGGCCGTTGAAATCGTCCTCGCTGTAGAGGCGGATGCAGATACCCGGCTCGACCCGCCCGCAACGGCCTTTACGCTGGTTGGCGCTGGCCTGCGACACCGCCTCGATGGGCAGGCGCTGGACCTTGGCGCGGTAGCTGTAGCGGCTGATGCGCGCGGTACCGCTGTCGATCACGTAGCGGATGCCCGGCACGGTCAGCGAGGTTTCGGCAACGTTGGTCGCCAGCACCACGCGTCGACCACTGTGGGATTGGAAGATTTTCTGCTGCTCGGCCGGAGTCAGGCGCGCGTACAGCGGCAGGATCTCGGTGTGGCGCAGCTGCGCCTTGCGCAGGATCTCGGCGGCATCGCGAATCTCACGCTCGCCGGGCAGGAACACCAGCACATCGCCCGGGCCCTTGCCCTGGCTGCGCTCGTGGTGGGCGATTTCATCCAGCGTGGCGAGGATTGCCTGGTCGACCGTGAGGTCGTCCTCGACCTGGTTGCCCTCCTCGTCCTGCTCGCTGGTCAGCGGGCGGTACCAGGTATCCACCGGGTAGGTACGGCCGGACACCTCGATGATCGGCGCGCCATCGAAGTGCTTGGAGAAGCGCTCCAGGTCGATGGTCGCCGAGGTGATGATCAGCTTGAGGTCGGGGCGCCGGTGCAGCAGGGTCTTGAGGTAGCCGAGCAGGAAATCGATGTTCAGGCTGCGCTCGTGGGCTTCGTCGACGATGATCGTGTCGTAGCGTTCGAGGAAGCGGTCGTGCTGGGTTTCGGCCAGCAGGATACCGTCGGTCATCAGCTTGACTAGGGTGTTGGAGTCGCTCTGGTCCTCGAAGCGCACCTGGTAACCGACCAGCGCCCCAAGGGGTGTGCCGAGCTCTTCGGCAACCCGCGCCGCCACGCTGCGCGCGGCGATCCGGCGTGGCTGGGTATGGGCGATCAGGCCATGACTGCCGCGGCCCAGTTCCAGGCAGATCTTCGGCAACTGGGTGGTCTTGCCCGAACCGGTTTCGCCGGCGATCACCAGCACCTGGTGCTCGGCCAGGGCTTTCTTGATCTCGTCGCGCTTGGCGGCGATGGGCAGGCTGTCGTCGTAGCGGATGCTCGGCACGCTCTGCTGGCGCGCGGTGACCTGGGCGCAGGACGCCTGGACCTTCTCCACCCACTGCGCCAGCTTGCCCTCGTCGGGGCGCTTGCGCAGTTCGTGCAGTTGCCGCCGCAGACGATGGCGGTCGGCGATCATGGCGTGGTCGAGGTTTTGCAGCAGTTTGTCGATGGCGTGGTCAGTCATGGGGCTTTCTGATGATGCAGGTGAGCCTGCTTTTGCATGATCGGCATTCTTGAGGATGCGCGATTGTCGCAGATTTGCCGGTTCTCTGCTGCCTATACCGGCCTCTTCGCGGGCGAGCCCGCTCCTACAAGGACTGAGCTGGCTGTCAGATTTTGAACAAGACAGTTACCCCCTACGCGAGCGTGCACCCCGGCAATTTCCGATCAGCCCCGATCCCGTTCGAAATACCGCGAACGCTTGAACAGCAGTCGTGTGCCAGCCACTGTGAAAAAGACGGTCCAGACCAAACCGTCGAGCAACAGGTTTTCGTGCTCACCCAGTTTCGCGCAACTCGTAATCGCTGCTGCCATGAAAACCAGATACATGAACACTCGGAGCCTGCTAGACCGGAATAGCCAGTCGACGCCTACCGCGAGAATGCAGATGAAGCCAATTGCAAAGACGTCAGCCATCACTACCCCGGATTAAATGATCAGCATCAGGCTGCTGGACTGTGGCCCCCTATCCATTACGGTCTGAACATCTCGTAGGACTACTCCGAAACCCAATCACCAAGCGGCGCAAATGTTTAGCCACTTCTGGAGTGAACGTCGCCATTCACTGCTTTAATCAACGTTACCCACCATGTGAGTATCCAGGGCATGATTCCCGACCCGATCACCGCGCCCCCGCTGTCACGCCCTTCGCTGCCGAAGGTCAGGGCCCGCGCCGGTGAAAATCCGCTGGTCCACGTCATCCTCGCCTTCTGGGCCCTGTGGCACTGCCGCCATGCTCGCCCGCCGGATACCTCGCTCGCTGTCCATTGACGCCTACCGCAGCCCTGCGGCTGCCTGAATCCGTCCGACGCACCGCGCCAACCCGCGGTGGTCTTGTGCGTCCCTGAACGACAGGGGCGCGAGCGAGCCCCCATGCACTTTGCCAACCCCGAGCAAGCCCGCCGTTTCCTGGCCGAAAACCCCGACATCGACCTGATCGAACTGTTCATCCTCGACGCCAACGGCGTGCCGCGCGGCAAGCTGCTGCACCGTGACGAGCTGATGGCGGTGTATGAAAGCGGCCGGCCGCTGCCCAGCACCATCCTTGGCCTGACCCTCAATGGCGACGATGTGGAAAATTCGGGCCTGGTCTGGGATGTCGGTGACATCGACTGCCGCGCCTACCCCCTGGACGGCAGCCTGGTACGCCTGCCCTGGCGCCGGGTGCCGACCGCCGCGGTGCAGGTCAGCATGCACCCCAGCGAAGGCCTGCCCGCCAGCATTGCCGACCCGCGCCATGTCCTGCTGCGCACCATCGAGGCCCTGAAGGCCGACGGTTTTCACCCGGTGATGGCCTGCGAGCTGGAGTTCTACCTGCTCGACCAGCAACGCGATGCCCAGGGCCGCCCGCAACCGGCGCTCGACAGCGACGGCGGCCGACCACGCAGCACACAGGTTTATGGCCTGCGTGAGCTGGAACAGATCGAGCCCTTCCTCGCCGACCTGTATGCCGCCTGCAAGGCCCAGGGCATTCCGGCACGCACGGCGATTTCCGAGTATGCCCCCGGCCAGGTGGAAATCACCCTGGAGCACGGCGATGCGCTGGCAGCGATGGACCAGGCCGTGCGCTACAAGCGCCTGGTCAAGGGCGTGGCCCATGCCCACGGCATGCAGGCCTGCTTCATGGCCAAGCCCTTCGCCCAGATCGCCGGCACCGGCATGCACATGCACCTGAGCCTGGCTGACAGCGAAGGCCGCAACCTGTTCGCCAGCGAAGACCCGGCCGGTACGCCGCTGCTGCGCCAGGCCGTGGCGGGCATGCTGCGCCACCTGCGCGATTCGCTGCTGCTGTTCTGCCCCAACGCCAACTCGTTCCGCCGCTTCCAGGCCAACAGTTATGCGCCGCTGGCGCCGACCTGGGGTGTCGACAACCGCACCGTGAGCCTGCGCGTACCCGGCGGCCCGGCCCCCAGCCGACACATCGAGCACCGTATCTGCGGCGCCGATGCCAACCCTTATCTGGCTGCCGCGGCCATTCTCGCCGCCACGCACCAAGGCATTCGCGAACAACTGGACCCCGGCGCTCCGGTCGAGGGCAACGGCTATGCCCAGGCCACCGAGCACCTGCCCACCGACTGGCTCACCGCCCTCGATGCACTGGAGCACTCGGTTTGGGCTCGCGAAGCGCTGGGCGATGCGTTCCTCGGGGTATACCTGAAGGTCAAACGCGCCGAATACCGCCAGTTCATGGCCGAAGTCAGCGAACAGGACTGGCGCTGGTACCTGCACCAGGCCTGAGCCCTACCCTATTCAGAACAAGGAACACCCCATGAACGCAGCACTGAACAACGGCCCGGCCCAGCGCGCACCGTCCTACTACAGCGCCACCCTCAACGATCGGACCGAGTACCCGACGCTCAACGGCACCGAGCAGGTCGACGTGGCGATCATCGGTGGCGGCTTCACCGGCGTCGCCACCGCCGTGGAGCTGGCCGAGCGCGGGCTGAAGGTCGCCATCGTCGAGACCAACCGCATCGGCTGGGGCGCCAGCGGGCGCAATGGTGGCCAGGTGACTGGCAGCCTGTCCGGCGACGAGGCCATGCGCACGCAGATGCGTGACCGGCTCGGCAGCGAGGTAGACGATTTCATCTGGCACCTGCGCTGGCGCGGGCACCAGATCATCGAACAGCGCGTGGCGCGCTACGGCATCCAGTGCGACCTCAAGCGCGGCCACCTGCATGCCGCAATGAAGCCGTCGCACCTGGAGGAACTGCGCGCCTTCGAAGCCGAGGCCCAGCGCCGTGGCATGGGCGACCAGGTGCAACTGCTCGACCGCCAGGGCATCTCGCGCCACCTGCAGAGCCCGCTGTACCTCGGGGCACTGAAGAACACGCGCAACCTGCACCTGCATCCGCTCAATCTGTGCCTGGGCGAGGCGCGGGCTGCGCACAGCCTCGGCGCGCTGATCTTCGAAAATTCGGAAGTGCTGGATATCGTCCACGGTCCGAGTCCGGCAGTGGTTACCGCCAATGGTCGAATCGAGGCGCGCCAGATCCTGCTGGCGGGCGATGTGTACCACAAGCTCGAGCAGCGCCAGCTCAAGGGCAAGATCTTCCCGGCCATGGGTGGCATCGTCACCACCGCGCCGCTGGGCGAGCTGGCCGAGCAGATCAACCCCGAGGACCTGGCGGTGTACGACTGTCGCTTCGTGCTCGACTACTACCGCCTGACCGCCGACAAGCGCCTGCTGTTCGGAGGTGGCGCCAACTATTCAGGGCGTGATTCGCGGGACATCGAAGCCGAGCTGCGCCCTTGCATCGAGCGCACCTTCCCGGCGCTCAAGGGCGTGCCGATCGAATTCAAGTGGAGCTGCGCCATGGGCATCGTGGTCAACCGCATCCCACAACTGGGCAAGCTGTCGGACAACGTCTGGTACTGCCAGGGTTACTCCGGGCATGGCATCGCGACCAGCCACATCATGGGCGAGATCATGGCCGAGGCGTTGACCGGGACGCTGGAGAAGTTCGACACCTTTGCCGCGTGCAAGCACATCAAGGTGCCGATGGGGGATGTGCTGGGCAATCCGCTGCTGTCGGTTGGGATGTGGTACTACCAGATGCTGGAAAAGTTGCGCTGAAACCAAAACCGGCCCGCTCTTGCAGAAGCGGGCCGGTGTGAATCAGGCGATCTTCTTCAGCCCAAGTTTCTTCATCTCTTCGTCGCGCAACTCACGACGCAGGATCTTGCCGACGTTGGTGGTCGGCAGGGCATCGCGGAACTCGATGAACCGCGGCACCTTGTAGCCGGTGACGTTGGCACGCATGTGCTCCATCACCTGTTCCTTGGTCAGCGTGACACCTGGCTTGGCGACGATGAACATCTTGATCACCTCGCCCGACTTCTCGTCAGGCACGCCGATCGCGGCACATTGCAGCACGCCCGGCAGGGCGACCAGCACGTCTTCCAGCTCGTTGGGATACACGTTGAAGCCCGAGACCAGGATCATGTCCTTCTTGCGGTCGACGATGCGCATGTAGCCGTCGGGCTGAATCACCGCGATGTCGCCAGTCTTCAGCCAGCCTTCGCTGTCGAGGATCTCGGCGGTGGCGTCTTCGCGCTGCCAGTAGCCCTTCATCACCTGCGGGCCCTTGATGCACAGCTCACCGACTTCTCCCAGCGGCAGTTCCTGGCCGCTGTCGTCGATGACCTTGCACAGGGTGGACGGCACCGGGATACCGATGGTGCCGATCTGGTTGGCTTCGGACGGGTTGACCGCCGCCACCGGGCTGGTCTCGGTCATGCCGTAGCCTTCGCAGATGGCGCAGCCGGTGACCGCCTTCCAGCGCTCGGCCACGCTCAGTTGCAGGGCCATGCCGCCGGAAAGGGTCACCTTCAGCGCCGAGAAGTCCAGGCTGCGGAAGGTTTCGTTGTTGCACAGGGCGACGAACAGGGTGTTCAGCCCGACGAAACCGCTGAACTTCCACTTGCCCAGTTCCTTGACCATCGCCGGCAGGTCGCGCGGGTTGCTGATCAGCACGTTGTGGTTGCCGATCAGCATCATGGCCATGCAATGGAAGGTGAACGCGTAGATGTGGTACAGCGGCAGCGGCGTGATGATGATCTCGGAGCCTTCCTGCAGGTTCGAGCCCATCAAGGCACGGCATTGCAGCATGTTGGAGACCAGGTTGCGGTGGGTCAGCATCGCGCCCTTGGCCACACCCGTAGTGCCGCCGGTGTATTGCAGCACAGCCACGTCATTGGCTTGCGGGCTGGCCTCGATGACCGGCTGGCCGCGGCCCTTGGCCAGTGCGTCGTTGAAGCGCACCGCCTGGGGCAGGCTGTAGGCCGGCACCATCTTCTTCACATACTTGATGACGCTGTTGATCAGCACGCGCTTGAGCGGTGGCAGCAGGTCGGCCACCTCGGTGACGATGACGTGCTTGACCTGGGTCTTGGGCAGGACCTTCTCGACCAGGTGCGCCATGTTGGCCAGGCACACCACGGCCTTGGCACCAGAATCGGTGAACTGATGCTCGAGTTCACGCGCGGTGTACAGCGGGTTGGTGTTGACCACGACCAGGCCGGCGCGCATGGCACCGAACACAGCGACGGGATATTGCAGTACATTGGGCAGTTGCACGGCGATGCGATCGCCGGGCTTGAGGTCGGTGTGCTGTTGCAGCCAGGCCGCGAAAGCGCCGGACAGGGTATACAGCTCGCCGTAGGTGAGGGTCTTGCCGAGGTTGCTGAACGCCGGTTTGTCGGCGAAACGCTGGCAGGATTGCTTCAGTACGGCCTGGATGTTGGGGAATTCGTCAGGATTGATTTCCGCCGTAATTCCGGCTGGGTATTTATCCTTCCAAAAATGTTCGATCATGGAAGCCCACTCCTTTAGCAACAGCGAATTCTTCACGCGTCGATGCGTTTATTATTGATATGAGATGAAGGGATTCATTGCAAACCGCATCATCTGAAAGCGCGCCGAGAGTAACAGCTTTGCCTGGGGTCGCCTAGAGGGCTTAGCAAGCCTCAATAGTCACCAAAGTGACTCAATGAACTCTATAAGTCATTTCTAGAGTATTTAATCAAAATGTCGCATTGCGGTGCGTGCTGCAACCGACTCGGTCCCTGTAGGAGCGGGCTTGTCCCGCGATCGGGCGCGCAGCGGCCGCAAGCCAGGCAGTCGAGATCGTCCTGATAAATCTCGGTGCCGGGTTCTACGGCCGCTTCGCGCCCGATCGCGGGACAAGCCCGCTCCCACAGGGATTGGGCTGGACTTTAAATTCTGAGCAAGACAATTGCTCCCACAGATGCGCTGGATTTCAGGCGATGTCGCGCAACTCCCGACGCAGGATCTTGCCTACCGGCGTCATGGGCAGTGAATCGCGCAGCACGATGTGCTTGGGCACCTTGTAACCGGTGAAGTTGGCCTTGCAGAAGGTCTTGAGCTCCTCGACGCTGACACCGCCCGCCCGAGGAACCACGAACAGTTTTACCGCTTCGCCGGAGCGTTCGTCGGGCACGCCGATCACCGCGCAACTGGCCACCTGCGGGTGGCCCATGACCACGTCCTCGATCTCGTTGGGATACACGTTGAAGCCCGAGACGATGATCATGTCCTTCTTGCGGTCGACGATGCGGGTGAAGCCGTCCGGGTCGATCACCGCGATGTCACCGGTCTTGAACCAGCCGTCGGCATCCAGCGCCTGGGCTGTCGCCTCCGGTTGTTGCCAATAGCCCTTCATCACCTGCGGCCCCTTGATGCACAGCTCGCCGCGTTCGCCCAGCGGCATCTCGTTGCCGTCGTCGTCGATGACCTTGAACGCGGTGCCGACCACCGGGATGCCCACAGTACCCAGCCGCGCCAGTTGCCCGTAGGGATTGGTGCTCGCCACCGGTGAGGTTTCGGTCAGGCCGTAACCCTCGACGATGCGACAGCCGGTCAGGCTCTCCCAGCGCTCGGCGGTGGCCTTGACCAACGCTGTGCCGCCGGAGTTGGTGACCTTCAGCGCCGAGAAATCCAGCGACTTGAAGCCCGGGTTGTCCATCAGCGCGACGAACAGGGTGTTCAAGCCCAGCAATGCCGAAAAGCGCCACTTGCCCAGCTCCTTGATGAAGCCCGGAATGTCGCGCGGATTGGTGATCAGTACGTTGTGATTGCCCGTGACCATCATGCACATGCAGTTCGCAGTGAAGGCATAGATGTGATACAGCGGCAGTGGCGCGATCATCACCTCCTGCCCTTCCTTGATCAGCGGCTGGCCGTCGGGCCCGTGCTGGGCGAAGCAGGCCAGCACCTGCAGCATGTTGGCGACCAGGTTGCCGTGGGTGAGCATCGCGCCCTTGGCCAGCCCCGTGGTGCCGCCGGTGTATTGCAATACGGCGACATCCTCGAGCGTCTGCACCACCGGTTTGTACGTGAGTTCACGGCCCTCGCGCAGTACCTGCTTGAACGACACGGCCTGGGGCAGGCGGTAGGCCGGCACCATCTTCTTCAGCTTGTCGACCACCGTGTTGACCAGCCAGCCCTTGGCGGCCGGCAGCAGGTCGCCCATCTTCGCCTCGATCAGGTATTCGATGCCGGTGTCGGGCAACACCGTCTGCACGCGCTGGCCGAACATGTTCAGGTACACCAGCGCACGGGCGCCGGAATCCTTGAACTGGTGGCGCATCTCGCGCTCGGTGTACAGCGGGTTGGTGTTGACCACGATCAGCCCGGCGCGCATCGCGCCGAAGACGGCGATGGGGTATTGCAGGACATTGGGCATCTGCACGGCGATGCGATCACCGGGCTTGAGATCGGTGTGCTGTTGCAACCAGGCCGCAAAGGCCGCCGAATGGCGCTCCAGTTCGGCGTAACTGAGGGTGACGCCGAGGTTGCTGAACGCCGGGCGGTCGGCGAAGCGCTTGCAGGAACGCTCGAACACTTCGACGACGGATTTGTAAGCAGTGATGTCTATGGTGGAAGGCACGCCCGCCGGGCGCTTGTCATTCCAGAAGTCGGCTTGCATTTATTGTTGTTCCTCAGCCTGAACCGTCCATGACCTGATTGCCCAACGGCAAAAAGGCGTTGAGCCGACGTTAGCAGGTAAGCCGGAGGTGGCAAATACGCCAAGGGCTGCCATTAACATTGTGAATCTTATTTGTGCCCCTGCTGCAATCCTGGTCATTGTGCATACACTGAGCTCAATCCCGTGCACAAAGGATTTTCCATGGCCCACGACGCCTTCTGGCTGCCCGCCAGCGAGCACTGCAGTCTGTACGTCCACCAGTGGCTGCCGCAGACCCCGGTCAAGGCCGTGGTGCTGCTGGCCCATGGCATGGCCGAGCACGCCGGGCGCTACCGGCGCCTGGGCCATGCGCTGAACGATGCCGGCTTTGCCCTGTTCGCCCCTGATCTGCGTGGCCACGGCCGCACCGCAGAGCTAGGTAGCCTCGGCCTGTTCGCCCACCACCACGGCTGGAACACGGTGGTCAACGACCTGGGCCTGCTCAGCCAGCACATCGGCCAGCAGTTCCCCGGCACGCCGCTGTTCCTGTTCGGCCACAGCATGGGCAGCTACATCGCTCAGGCGTACCTGCTGCACCACAGTGGCAGCCTGCACGGGGCGGTGCTCAGCGGCTCGAACTTCCAGCCGGCTGCGCTCTATCGCGCAGCACGCCTGATCGCCCGCCTGGAGGCCTGGCGCCAGGGGGCGGAGGGCAAGAGCGCGCTGATCGACTGGCTGTCGTTCGGCTCGTTCAACAAGGCCTTCAAACCCAACCGCACGGCGTTCGACTGGCTCAGCCGCGACCCGGCCGAGGTCGACGCCTACGTCGACGACCCGCTGTGCGGCTTTCGTTGTAGCAACCAGCTGTGGCTCGACCTGTTGCAAGGCCTGGCACAGATCAGCCAACCGCGCCATCTGGCGCAGATCGATCCGAACCTGCCGATGCTGGTGATCGGCGGCGAATGTGATCCGGTCAGCGCTGGCAAGCGTCTCACCCACCTGGCCAACGCCCTGCGCGCGACCGGCAATCGCCATGTACAATTGCGCGTCTACCCGCAGGCACGCCACGAAGTGCTCAACGAAACCAATCGCGACGAGGTCACCCACGACATCATTGCCTGGCTGGAGCAGGCACTGGCCCTTGGCCGCCCTGCCCGCAGCGAATGATGTGCACCACCTCGTCCCTCCAAGGAAGCCCTGATGACCCAGGTCACCAACACGCCCTACGAAGCCCTCGAAGTCGGCCAGAAAGCCAGCTATGAAAAATCGGTGGAAGAACGCGACATCCAGCTGTTCGCCGCCATGTCCGGTGACCACAACCCCGTGCATCTGGACGCCGAGTTCGCGGCCAAGAGCATGTTCCGCGAGCGCATCGCCCACGGCATGTTCAGCGGCGCACTGATCAGCGCTGCGGTTGCCTGCACCCTGCCAGGGCCCGGCACCATCTACCTGGGGCAGAAGATGAGCTTCCAGAAGCCGGTGAAGATTGGCGATACCCTGACGGTACGCCTGGAAATCCTCGAGAAGCTGCCCAAGTTCAAGGTGCGCATCGCCACCAACGTGTACAACCAGAACGACGAACTGGTAGTCGAGGGCGAGGCCGAGATCCTGGCACCCCGCAAGCAGCAGACAGTGGAGCTGGTATCGCCGCCGAACTTTGTCGCCGGCTGACCGAGCAGTATCCTGTCGCGGATCTACCTGCGACAGGGCTCCAACGCCCTCAGGCAGCGCTCGATATGCCGCCGCTCAGGTTCCTGGCGGGCCAGCGCCAGCGCCCTGACCCACGCCTCCCGGGCCTGCTGCACATGCCCCAATTGCCCGTGCAACTGAGCCTGTGCCGCGTGGGCCAGATGGTAGTCGAGCAACTCGCCCCGCCCCAGAATCGCCTCCACCTCTGCCAGGCCCGCCGCCGCGCCGTCACGGCTGGCCAGCGCCACTGCGCGGTTGAGTTCGATCACAGGTGACGGCCAGTGCCGCAGCAACACGTCATACAGGCCGACGATCTCTGCCCAGTCGGTCTCCTGGGCGCTGGCGGCCTCGGCATGCACCGCAGCGATCGCCGCCTGCACGCTGTAGGGCCCGATATCACGGCTGCCCAGCGCATGACGCACCAGGGCGCACCCCTCCTCGATCTGTGCCTTGTCCCACAGGCTACGGTCCTGCTGGTCGAGCAGCACCAGCTCGCCTTCGCCATCGGTGCGCGCCCGCAGCCGCGAGGCCTGCAACAGCATCAACGCCAGCAGGCCGAACACCTCCGGGTCTGGCAGCAGTTGCGCCAGCAGCCGCCCCAGGCGAATCGCCTCGTCGCACAGGTCGCGCTGCACCAGGTCTTCCCCTGCCGATGCCGAATAGCCTTCGTTGAACACCAGGTAAATCACCCGCAACACACTTTCCAGGCGCTCTGCCAGTTCGCCCATGGCGGGCACCTGGTAGGGAATTCGTGCATCGCGGATCTTGGCCTTGGCCCGCACGATGCGCTGGGCGATGGTCGAGGGCGATTGCAGGAACGCGCGGGCGATCTGCTCGGTGGTCAGGTCGCACACCTCACGCAGGGTCAAAGGGACCTGGGCATCGGCGGACAACGCCGGGTGGCAACAGGTGAAGATCAAGCGCAAACGGTCGTCAGCGAGCAGTTCCTCCTCGCTCGGATCCTGCGCCGGGTCTTCGAGTTGCATGATCAGCTGTGCCTGCGAGCGGTCGAAACGGGCGCGGCGGCGCAAGGCATCGATGGCCTTGAAACGCCCGGCCGAGACCAGCCAGGCCCGCGGGTTGGCCGGCATGCCGTCGCGCTGCCAGCGTTCGACGGCAATGAAGAAGGCATCATGCAGGGCCTCCTCGGCGAGGTCGAAATCACCCAACAGACGGATCAGGGTCGCCAGGATGCGCCGCGAGTCGCGGCGGTAGATAACCTCGACCTGGGCATGCAGCTCATCACCCGTCATCGTGTTGCGGTCCGCGGCGTCATCTTGGCTGACCTCCCGTCATCAGGGTTGCAGTTCGCGCACCGGCCTCACTTCGACACTGCCGACCCGCGCCGCCGGAATACCTTTGGCGATGTTCAGTGCCTCGTTGAGGTCGCGGGCATCGACCAGGTAGAAGCCGGCCAGTTGCTCCTTGGTTTCCGCAAAGGGCCCGTCGGTCAGGCTCATCTTGCCAGCGCGCATGCGCACGGTGGTGGCCGTCTGCACCGGCTTGAGCGCCTCGGCCGCAAGCATCCGCCCTGAGCCGTGCAGGGACTCGGCGTAAGCCATGCACTCGGCGTCTTCGGGGCTGTCGGGCAGGCTGTGCAGCAGCCCCTCGTCACAATAGACCAGGCACAGGTATTTCATGATCGTCTCCAGCTGACGTACGGTTCAGGGCTTGAGGTCGAAGCGAGCCTTCTGGGTTTCCATGTCGAACGGTGCCGACCAGTGCTCATGGATCACCTGCCAGCGCCCTGCACTACGACGATAGCCCACCGTGACGCGCATGAAGCCGCACTGGCTTTCATCGTCGGCCGGGCCGCAGCGGTTGAGCCAATGCGCCAGGGCCAGGTCGCCATCGGCCTGAACGTCCAGCTCGGCCACCTCGAAGACCATCGGACCGGTGCAAAAGCCCATGCACATTTCCCAATGCGCCTGGTAGGCAGCCTTACCCTTGAATTGCAGGGCCTGGATGGCGTCGAAGGCAACGATGTCATCGGCATAGGGCGCGACGATGGCCGGCAGGTCGCGCTCGCGCACAGCCTGGATCCAGCCGTCGATGAGTTGACGGATTTCGGTTTCGGCGGGGGTATTCATGGGCAAGCCTCCAGCAGGTCATCAGTGGGTGGCGCCGAGTGTTTGCGGCGCCTTCACTGATGGTCGACTAGGGATGGGAGGAATCGACAACGCTGGAAAACTTTTTGCGGTTTTCCGTTATCGGCCTGTGTCGACAGGCCTTCGCTGTCTTTACCCAGCCAGCACCTGCGCATAACGCGCTCGGTCCACGTTGGCCCCGCTCAACACCACCGCAACCCTCCTGCCCTGCTGGCGTTCGCGCTCCTGCAGCAGTGCGGCCAGCGCTGCGGCGCCCGCGCCTTCGGCGGTGTTGTGGGTGGTTTCGTGGTAGAGGCGCATGGCCTGGGCGATTTCGTCATCGCTCACCCGGACGATGCGCGTGGCATGCTCACGCACCAGGGCGAAGGCGTCCGGGTGCGGCACGCGGCAGGCCATGCCGTCGGCAAAGGTGTCGGCGGTGGCCGTGGTGACGATACGCCCCAGCTCGAAGCTCTGTGCATAGGCATCCGCGGCGCTGGACACCACGCCAACGATCTCGGTCCGCAGCCCCAGCAGGTTGCGCGCCTGGATCAGCCCGCAAATGCCCGAACCCATGCCGATCGGCACATACACGGTGTCGAGGTCCGACACGGCCTCGAACAGCTCCAGCGCATAGGTCGCTACGCCGCGCACCAGCTCAGGGTGGAACGAGGGCACCATCCGGTAGCCGCGCTGTTCGGCCAGCTGGGCGGCGTACTCACGGGCCACGTCGAAATCGACACCGTGCTCGATCAGTTCGGCACCCAGCGCACGCATGGCGGCGTTCTTCTCCCGCGAGTTGCCTTCGGGCACCACGATCACCAGGGGCAAGCCTGCCTGGCGCGCCGCCAGGGCCATGCTCTGGCCGTGATTGCCGCGGGTGGCGGTGACCAGCCCCTGAGGCACATCACCGCTGGCCAGCAGCGAGCGCACATAGACCAGCCCGCCGCGTACCTTGAATGCGCCAGTCGGCGCATGGTTCTCATGCTTGACCCACAGTTGGCAGCCGGCCCGCTCGGCGAGCAACGGCCAGACGCGCTGTGGCGTCGCAGGCACATGCTGGTGAACGAAATCGGCGGCTTCGCGCAGGGCTGTGAGGTCGAACATGGCGATCATCCTTCATCGAGGGCAGTTGCGACGATCCTGAGCGCCGGGCATTGTATGGGTCAAACCTTATATTGCATGGGTAGCAATTTCGTGTGGACCCCGGAACTGATCGACGACGCCCAACCCCGCTACCTGGCACTGGTCGATGCTATCGCCGCCGCCATCGAGCGCGGTGAACTCAAGGTAGGGGAACGTCTGCCGCCACAACGGCGCCTGGCCTGGAAGCTGGGGCTCAACCCGAGCACCACCCAGCAGGCTTACCGCGAAGCTGCCGCGCGACATCTGGTGGCCGGCGAAGTCGGGCGAGGTACCTACGTATTGGCGGGTAGCAAGGAAGCAACGCTGTTTCGCCTCAAGCAGCACGACCGGCATTCGTCGCTGATCGACCTGTCGACCAACGTACCCGTGGCCGATCCGCACCCGCACGACCTGCAGCACAGCCTCCAGGCATTGCTGCGGGCGGACGACCTCAACCTGCTCGATCACTACCTCGATCACGACCAGTTGCTGCTCGGTCGCGTGCATGGCGCACGCTGGCTGGCCCAGCGCGGGCTGACGCTGGGCGCTGACGACCTGCTGTTGTGCGGCGGCGCCCAGCAAGGGCTGGCCTGTGTGCTGCAGTCGCTGTGCCAGCCTGGCGAGGCGGTCATGGTCGAAGCCCTGACCGCACCAGGGATCAAGGCTGCGTGTCGCCAGTTGCGCCTGCCAGTGCATGGCGTGGCCCTGGATCACCAAGGGCTGCGCCCGGATGAGCTCGACCGGGTGACGCGGGCCAGCGGCGCCAGGGTGCTGGTGACCACACCCACCCTGCACAACCCCACCGGGGCGTGCATGGGCGACAGCCGTCGCCAGGCCGTCGCCGAGGTGGTGAAGCGCCACGGCCTGCGGGTGATCGAGGACGATGTCTATGGCGCGCTGAGCGAGCGGGCGCCCTTGTACCCCTTGCTCGACGGCCAGGGGATACTCGTCAGCAGCTTGTCCAAGACGGTCGCAGCGGGGCTGCGCCTGGGCTGGATCGCCGCACCGGCATCGGTGCTGGAACACATCGACCCGCATGCCCGGGCCACGCACTGGCCGGTGTCACCGCTGAACCTGCGCATCGCCTGCCAATGGATCGCCAATGGCACAGCCGCGCGGCGACTGGCTTGGCAACGGGAGGAAATCGGGGAACGCTGGCGCCTGGCGCGGCGGGTATTCGGTGAAGCTATGCGTGCTCAGGATGAACCCTCGCCGCATGTCTGGGTGAACACCCCAGGGCCTGCTGAAGCCCTGGTAGGGGCGTGCCGGGCACGCGGGGTCGAAGTGGTGCCGGCCAGTGTCTTCGCGGTGGGGGGCGATGAAGTGAGGGCAGTGCGGATCAGCCTGTCGGCCGCCACCAGCCGCGCGCAGCTCAAGCAAGGGCTGGACGTCGTGCGCGCGGTACTTGGCGAGCTGGCAGGCAAATAGCACTCACCCCTGCTGGCAACCCTCGCCCATGGCTCGGTACTGAATGGTGTGCACCTGACCCTGATGATCTTCATAGGTCATGGTTGCCGGCACCACCTCGCAGACATCGGGGATGGTCGACAGATTGATCACCCGCTTGATATCCAGGTTCATCGAGTAATCGTACTGCACCGGGGGCTGGGTCTGGGTGGTCTTGGCCTCGTCCGCGAGGGCGAGCGAAGACATCCCGACCAATGCAAGAATGAGTAATGTTTTCATGAGTCTGTGGCCTTGAAAGCAATCACGTTGATCGATTGACTTCTTATGCCGTCACTGGCGGGGAGAAGTTGTCATCGTCGGCGATGACACGAAGCACCGATCCCGCATCGTCGTACTGCAGAAGGGATGAGTGAAATTCTACGCCCGCCACCGAATACTTGAACCCTGCAGTCGGATATTCACCCTTGCCAGATTTGCAACAATCTGCGACAAAGCCCCCCATGACCCTGCCCGAATTCCTCCCGCTCTGCCGCTCGCAGCGCCGCCTGCTCGACCACTTCTACCGCCAGCACGGCTCGCGCATGCGCGCCAGTGCAGAAGGCCAACTGTGGGTTGCCCGCGCGCAGGCGATGGTGGGTGCATTGAACCTGACGCCCGTCGCCGACGGCCACTGGCTGACCGGCCTGTTCGTGGCGCCGCAGTGGCGTGGCCAGGGTGTTGCCGCAGGGTTGGTCAGCGCAGCGCTGGCCAACAGGACAGGCCCGACCTGGCTGTTCTGCCACCCCGCACTGCAAAGCTTCTATGCGCGGCAGGCTTTCACAATGGCGAGCGCTCTGCCCGCCGAACTGGCCTCGCGGCTGGCCCGCTACCAGCGCAGCAAAACGCTGGTAGCGATGGTGTGCGCTCAGTCGTCGGCAACGTCGAGCCCGGGGAACAGCACCTCGGTGTAGCCGAAGCGGGAAAAGTCCTGGATCCGCGATGGGTAGAGCCGCCCGATGAGGTGGTCGCATTCGTGCTGCACCACCCGCGCATGGAAGCCATCGGCGAAGCGGTTGATCGGGGCCCCCTGGGGGTCGAGGCCCTCATAGCGGATGTGCTTGTAGCGGGGCACGACACCGCGCAAGCCCGGCACCGACAGGCACCCTTCCCAACCCTCCTCGAGCTCGGTGGACATCGGCGTGATCAGCGGGTTGAGCAGGATGGTCTGCGGCACGGGCTCGGCGTCCGGATAGCGCTCGCTGCGCTCGAATCCGAAGATCACCAGTTGCAGGTCGATGCCGATCTGCGGCGCGGCCAGGCCGACACCACCGACGTGGCGCATGGTCTCGAACATGTCGTCGATCAGTTGCTGCAGCTCAGGGCTGCCGATCATGTGCTCGGGCACGGGCGGTGCGATGCGCAGCAGGCGCTCATCGCCCATCTTGAGGATGTCACGGATCATCAGGGGTTCGGCTCACGGGTCTGGGGTTCGGCATGCGCGGGATGCTCATGGCCGAGCACAGTGATGGTCTCCTTCGGCTGCTCGCCGTCGAATTCCTTCTCGCCGGGGTTCTTGCCTTCAGCCGACATGTGCTCGATCACCGCATTCATCTCGGCGCCCAGCAATAGCACGGCGGCGGAGATATAGAAATACAGCAACAGCACGATGATCGCCCCGATGCTGCCGTACATGGCGTTGTAGTCGGCGAAGGTCTTGACGTAGTAGGCAAAGCCCAGCGAAGCGACGATCCACACCACCACCGCCAGTACGGAACCTGGGGTAATGAAGCGGAATTTCTGCTTAACGTCGGGCATCACGTAGTAGATCAGCGCCACCGCCACCATCATCAGGATGATGATCGCCGGCCAGCGCAGCACGGTCCAGATGGTGACGATGACCTCCTGCAGGCCGACCTGGGCCGCGATCCACTCCATCACCTGCGGCCCCAGCACCATGAGTGCGGCAGCGGCCAGCACCATGCCGGCAATGCCGATGGTGTAGAAGATCGACAGCGGAATGCGCTTCCACACCGGGCGGCCTTCGGGCACATCGTAGGCAGCGTTCATGGCGCTCATCATCAGGCGCACGCCGGCCGAGGCGGTCCACAGGGCGATGACGATACCCACCGAGAGCAATCCGCCCTTCGATTGCTGCAACTGGTCGATCACCGGATTGACTTGTTCGAGTGCCTGGGGCGGCAGCACCAGTTCCGATTGCAGGCGCAACCAGGAGAAGAAGTCGGGCAGGTGCAGGAAACCGATCAGCGCGATCAGGAACAGAATGAAAGGGAACAGCGAGAACAGCATCTGGTAGGCCAGTGCCGAGGCATAGGTGGACATCTCGTCATCGAGGAATTCCTTGACGGTGCGCACCAACACGCGGTGCAGAGGCAGGCCCTGCAGGGCGGGAAAAATCATAGCGTCTCCTTTCGCCGCTTGATCGTCGTGGTTGCAACTGTGCAGACAAGTCTAATAGACCACGCGCACCGCGTACTGCTCACTGGCGAAATCAGGAAAACGGCTACGGCGGACGTTGGGGCAAAACGGTAAGGCCCCATGGGCGCGAAACGGCGCGCCCACAAGGCCCTATGCATCAACCGCGGTTCAAGGCTTCTTCACCGCATCCTTGACCTTGCCCACCGCCTGCTGCCCTTCGCCCTTGAGTTCCTGGGCCTTGCCCTCGGCACGCAGCTTGTCGTTGCCGGTCACTTTACCGACGCCTTGCTTGATGTTGCCAACCGCTTCGTTGGCCAGGCCCTTGGCTTTGTCTTTGGTGCCGCTCATGGCGAATCTCCTGCAAAAAGAGACACGTGAACCGTGTCGACAAAAGGTGGACCGGTTCGCTTGCGCAAGAGTTTCAACATTTTTTCGGGCACCAAGCCGAACGGCAAACAGCGGGCGAATACCGCACCGAATTGTCCCAGCGCCGCTGCGCACTCGGAAGGCGCAGCTCTAGAATCCGGCCATTCATAAAAACAACAGTCCGTGGAAACCTTGCACATGCGATTGATGCCCCTACTCGCGGCCATGCTGCCGTTACTTCCCCTGCCCGCCCTCGCCGCCGCCCCGACCGCCGTGCAAACCTTGCGGGTCGAGCGCTACACCGACGACGACCAACCCGGTACCCTGCGCTGGGCCCTGGAAACCAGCAACCGCAACCCCGGCCACTACCGCATCGACATCGCTGCGGTCGGCGAGCCGCCCTACGTGATCCGCCCGAGCCGGCCACTGCCGGAAATCAAGGGCCCGCTACGCATTACCGGCCTGGCCTGGGCACGTGACGGCCAGTACATCGCCATCGACGGCGCCGGCTATATCAAGGACCAGGGGGTACGCACCTGTCCAGGCGCCCTGCCCGGTCAGTTCGGCACCAATGTGCGCACCACCACCAACCCCGGCCTGGTGCTGCGCGACACCCAGGGCGTGCACCTGAGCGGCCTGGAGGTGCGCAACTTCTGCATCGGCATCCTGGTCAACCGCGCCAGCGGCAACGTCATCGAAGACAACCGTATCGTCGCCAACAAGGGCGGGGCCGGGATCATGCTCACGGGCGATGACGGCGCGGGCAACCCGACGGCCACCACCACGGTCAACAACAAGGTGCTGCGCAACCAGTTGATCGACAACGGCGACGGCCTGGAGCTGACCCGCGGCGCCGCCTTCAACCTGGTGGCCGACAACCTGTTCCGCTCCACCGACGCCAACCCCGAGCCCTCCCAGGGCATCGAGATCCTGCTGGGCAACGACAACAGCGTGGTGCGCAACCGCTTCGAGAACTACTCCGACGGCCTGCAGATCAACTGGGGCAAGCGCAACTACCTGGGCGCCAATACCTTCACCGGCAACTCCATCGGCATCAGCGTGACCGGCGAGGGCAACATCCTCGACGGCAACCTGATCCACGGCAACCGCATCGGCGTGGCCCTGCGTCCGGAGCCGGAAGTCACCGCCACACGCGTCACTGCCAATCGCATCTGGGGCAATGGCCTGGACATCCGGCGCTGCGAGGCGGGAGGCTCGTGCGTAGCAGACCAGCGCACCGGCGCGATCATCTTCGGTGTGCCAGCCCAGGCCCACGCGCTGTACGTCGGCTCGCGCGGTGTCGGCGCGGAACTGGCGAAGAAGGACCAGGCGATCATCTGCGATGGCAGCGGCCAACCCCAGCCGTGCCAGCCGCTGCCCAATCACAATCAACAGGCGCCGCGTCTGACCGGGCTTGCCGGGCATGTGCTGCAAGGTGAAGTGCAAGGGCCGGCATCCAGCCTGTTGCGCGTCGAGGTGTTCGGCAATGCGGCAGCGGAGGGGCGGGAAGCGGAGCAGTATCTGGGCGAGGTGTTGGTCGGCAGCGATGCCCAGGGCAAGGCACGGTTCGAGAAGACGCTGGATGCCATTGCGGGGCTGAACAGCTTTACCGCGACGGTGACCACAGCCGATGGCGCGACCTCGGAGTTGAGCCAGCCGTTGCGGCGCTGAAGCTCAAGGCCTCTTTGCGGGCAAACCCGTGAGGAGGCCGGCGCAACCCACCCCGCAACCCTTGCCGCGCCCCGCGCCACCCCGCACAATGTCATGCCTTTCTGGCGTCAACCCGCAGGAACCTGCATGAAACTCGACAAACCCACCGCCATCGCCCGGCGCAACCAAGCGCTGAACCGGCCGGTGCTCGACCGCGACAACACCCTGTTCGCCATCCTCGACAAGAAACGCAACCTGTGGTGGTTCGAGGTACCGGTGGCATTGCTGCGCAAAGGCCAGCCCGACTGGGTCAACCTGCTGCTGCACACCCCGGAAACCGACGAACTGCAGCACTTGAAAGTGCCGGTCAACTTCCTGCGCGCGCATCAGGAACAGATGGAAGTCCGCCACCCCGGCAAGCGTCGCTCGACCATCAGCCTGGCGCTGAGCGCCGACCGCGACTCGCTGCTGCGCGACACCCGCCCAGGCGGTGAGCAACTGGACTTCAGCACCTTCGTGCAGGCCTGATCAGGCCCGCTCGATACGATCGTCATGGATGACGATCAGCCCTTGCTTGAACAGCCCGCCGATGGCCTTCTTGAAATTGCCCTTGCTGACGTTGAACAGCTTGGCGATCACTTCCGGGGCGCTCTTGTCGCACACCGGCAGCACGCCTCCGGCTTCGTCCAGGCGCTTGAGGATCTGCTCCTGCAGGCTGTCGGCCAAGGCCGCGCCCACCGGCTGCAGACTCAGGGCGATCTTGCCGTCGTGGCGCACTTCCTTGATGAAGCCCTTCTCGTGCATGCCCGAGCGCAGGAACTTGAACACCTCGTTCTTGTGGATCAGGCCCCAGTGGCGGTTGTTGATGATCGCCTTGAAGCCCATCGGCGTCTCGCCCGCCACCAGCAGCTCGACCGGCTGGCCCGCCTTGTAGTCGACCGGCGTACGGTCGAGGTAGCGGTCCAGGCGCGCGGTGGCGGTGATGCGCCGGGTGCGCTTGTCGAGGTAGGCGTGCACCACGCAGTAATCGCCGATCTTCAACTGCTGCGCCTCTTCCGAATAGGGCATCAGCAAGTCCTTGGACAGGCCCCAGTCGAGGAAGATGCCGGCACCGTTGATGTCCTTGACCTTGAGACTGGCGAACTCACCGACCTGCACCTTGGGTTTCTCGGTGGTGGCGATCAGCTGGTCTTCGCTGTCGAGGTAGATGAACACGTTCAGCCAGTCGTCGAGCTCAAGCTCGGCGTCCTTGGGGAAGTAGCGCCTGGGCAGGAGGATCTCGCCGTCGGCGCCGCCGTCCAGGTAAAGACCGAACTCCACGTGTTTCACGATTTGCAAACTGTTGTAACGCCCAAGCAGAGCCATTTCCGATGTTCCTCAAGACAAGGCGGCTATTCTACACCTGAAGCTGCCCGGCTGCCCGATCCGTGGGAACCGCCGAGCGCGGCGCGCATCTATTGCCTGGCAAGCAACCTGCAAGGATTCGCTCATGCCTGTCCGTCTGCCCAGAGCCCTGCTGCTCATTCTCGCGTTTGCCCTCTCGCTCACGGCCTGCAGCCGTATCGACCTCGCGTACCGCAACCTCGACCGGCTGGTGCCCTGGTCGCTGGGCGACTACCTGGACATGAATCGCCAGCAGAAGGCCCTGCTCGACGAACGGCTCAAGGGCCACCTGGCCTGGCACTGCAAGACACAACTGCCCGGCTACCTCGAATGGCTCGACAAGGTGCGCCTGATGGTCGCCAACCAGGGCGTGACCGACCAGGCCCTGCAACAGCGCACCGCCGAGGCGCGCCAGGCCATCGGCCGGGTCGCTGAAGAGATCACCCCCTCCGCCGCCGAACTGCTGCGCGGCATGAGCGACGCGCAGGTCGGGGAAATGCGCAAGGCATTCAGCGACGACATTGCCGAGCGGCAGAAGGAATACGTCGACACCCCGCTACCCAAACAGATCCAGGCCCGTGCCACGCGCATGGAGAAACGCCTGACGCCGTGGCTGGGCGAGCTCAATGCCCGCCAGCGCCTGCGGGTGATGACCTGGTCCCAGGCCCTCGGCGATCAGAACAGCGAATGGATCGCCAATCGCCAGGCCTGGCAGCAACAGTTGCTGCTGGCCATGGAACAACGCCATTCGCCAGCGTTCGAGCCCCGTCTGGCGCAGTTGCTGCAGCGCAAGGAGAGCCTGTGGTCACCGGCCTACCGCATGGCCTTCGAGAACACCGAGCTGCAGGCCCGCAGCCTGCTGGTCGACCTGATGCAGCAGAGCAGCCCGGCGCAGCGGCAGTTCCTGCTGGACCGGCTGGCCAAGGTACGTCGTGACTTCAGTGAGCTGAAGTGCCTCAAGGGGTGAGGATCGGGGTGGCCTTTTCGCGGGCAAGCCCGCTCCCACAAGCCCCCACTGCCCTTGAGTTCAGTGGGGGCTTGTGGGAGCGGGCTTGCCCGCGAAAAGGCCACCATCGACTCAACTGACACCCCTCACCTGCCCCTGCGCCGATAGGGAAACACATCGATCACCTTCCCTTCCCGTATCGCCCCCTGCAATCCCTGCCAGTAATCCGCGTCATACAGCTCCCCATGCAGCCGGCTGAACAACCGCCGCTGGCCGATATCGGCGAACAGGAACGGCGGAAACTCCTCGGGAAACACATCGTGCGGCCCGATCGAATACCACGGCTCGCCAGACATCTCATCCTCCGGGTAGCGCGGCGGCGGGATATGGCGAAAATTCACCTCGGTGAGATAGCTGATCTCGTCGTAGTCATAGAACACCACCCGCCCATGCCGGGTAACGCCGAAGTTCTTCAGCAGCATGTCGCCGGGAAAGATGTTCGCCGCCGCCAGTTGCTTGATCGCCAGCCCGTAGTCCTCCAAGGCTTCGAGCACCTGGGCCTCGCTGGCCTGCTCCAGGTACAGGTTCAACGGCGTCATGCGCCGTTCGGTCCAGCAGTGGCGGATCAGCACGCTGTCACCCTCCACGACCACCGTCGAGGGCGCGACCTCCAGCAGCTCGGCCAGGCAATCGGCTTCGAACTTGGCCACCGGAAAGCGGAAATCGGCGAACTCCTGGGTATCGGCCATGCGCCCCACGCGGTCGACACTTTTCACCAGGCGGTATTTTTCGATCACCGTGGCTCGGTCGACGGTCTTGGAGGGTGAAAAGCGGTCCTTGATGATCTTGAACACAGTATTGAAGCCCGGCAGGGTGAACACGCTCATCACCATGCCGCGCACGCCGGGTGCCATGACGAAACGGTCGTCGGTACTGGCCAGATGATTGATCAACGCGCGGTAGAACTCCGACTTGCCATGCTTGTAGAAGCCGATCGAGGTATACAACTCGGCAACGTGCTTGCCCGGCAGGATGCGCTTGAGAAAGTTGACGAACTCCGCCGGCACCGGCACATCGACCATGAAGTACGAGCGGGTGAACGAGAAGATGATCGACACCTCGGCCTCATCGGTGATCAGCGCATCGGCCTCGATGCCATGGCCCTCGCGATGCAGTAGCGGGATCACCAGCGGCCACTGCTCGTCACGGGTGTACAGACGCCCGACCAGATAGGCGCCCTTGTTGCGGTACAGCACCGAGGAAAACAACTCCACGGCCAGCGCCGGGTCCTTGCATACCCAGTCAGGCAGGCATTCACGCAGTCGCTCCTCAAGGCGCGCCAGGTCGGCGTCGAGGTCGCCATAGGGCACCTCGAAAGCCTGGTCGGCAAGGATCCCCCGCAACAGACCACCCAGGCCGTCGCGCAACTGATAGGTGCGGGTCTGTGCCGCGCGCTCGTGGCCGCGCATGGCCGGGCGGGTGGTGTGGATGAACATGCAGCCGTCGCTGATCAGGTCGTGGCTGAACAGGCTGCAGAACAGCGAGTTGTACCAGGTCTCGGCCAGCTCATCGTCCAGGCGCGGGTCGATCAGGCGGATGTAGGCGCTCTTGACCAGCGGCCAGTGCTCCACGTCCAGCAGCAGCGAGGGGGCGAAACCTTCGCGCAGCCAGCCGTTGATCTCGGCGACCTTCTCCTCGTACAGGTTGATCCGCGCAGCAGCGGCCTGCTGGATCGCCTGCCATTGCGCCTGTTCGAAGCGTTCGCGGGCGCCCAGGGTGATGCGGCGAAAGTGTTCTCGGTAGTTGTCGAAGCCATCGAGGATCATCCGGGCGATGGCTGCGGCGGGCCAGGGCTGGGGCATGGTGAGAGGCTCGGTGGGTGGCGGAATGAAAAGAGCTTAGTCGGGTGTCGGTCTTTTCGCGGGGCAACACAATTGCCAGAGCAAGAAAGCACAAGAAACGCCCCGACACCTGACGTACACTCGCGCCCCTGCCCAGAACCCGGAGATACCCGTGAGCCCCATCGCCCTCGCCCGCCTGCTGACCCTTGCTGCCGTCTGGGGTGCGAGCTTCCTGTTCATGCGCATCATCGCCCCTGAACTGGGTACGGTACCGACCGCCTTCTTTCGCGTCTCCATCGCCTGCCTCGGCCTGATCGGCATCCTCGCCGCAGCCAGGGTGCGCTGGGACTTCCAGGGCAAGCTCGGCGCCTGCCTGGTGCTGGGCATGATCAACTCGGGCATTCCGGCGACGTTCTATTCAGTCGCCGCGCAGGTACTGCCAGCGGGGTATTCGGCAATCTTCAACGCCACCACACCCCTGATGGGCGTGCTGATCGGCGCGTTGTTCTTCCGCGAAAGCATGACCCTGCCCAAACTGTGCGGGATCTTCCTTGGCCTGTTCGGCGTCGGCATCCTCAGCGGTGCCGGCCCGGTGGCGCTGGACATGGCCCTGGTGCAAGGCGCCCTGGCGTGCCTTGCGGCGACCACCTGCTATGGCTTCGCCGGCTTTCTCGCCCGCCGCTGGATCGGCGGCCTGGACAGCCGCCTGTCGGCCCTGGGCAGCATGCTGGGAGCGACCTTGCTGCTCAGCCCGCTGTTTGCCTGGAGCGCACTGACCCAACCACCCGCCAGCTGGGGTGGTTGGTCGGTGTGGCTGTCTTTGTTGGGCCTGGGTCTGGTGTGCACGGCCTTCGCCTACATCCTGTACTTCCGCCTGCTCAACGAGATCGGACCCGTCAAGGCCAGTACCGTGACCTTCCTGATTCCGGTGTTCGGGGTGCTGTGGGGGGCGTGGTTGCTGGATGAGCCGCTGTCGATGGCGCACCTGTATGGCGGGGTCCTGATAGCCGCAGCACTGTGGTTGGTGCTGCGGCCGGCGCGTGCCTGAAATCGTACCGCCGCAGGCGGTATTCAGGCCTCGGCCATCTTCACCCCAGGCTTGCGGAACACGAACAGCAACCCCACCACGATCAACCCCATCCCCAGCAGGCTCAGCGGCGCCAGGCGGTTACCGAAGATGAGGAAATCCATCACTGCGGTCACCGCTGGCACCAGGTAGAACAGGCTGGTGACATTGACCAGGTTGCCTCGGGCGATCAACCGGTAGAGCAGCAGCGTCGCCAGCAACGACACCACCAACCCCATCCACAGCAGGGCGCCGACGAAGCTTGCGCTCCATTCGACATGCAGCGGCTGGAACGGCGCAAACACCGCACACAGGGCAAACCCTGCCAGGTATTGCAGCGGCAAGGTTCCCATCGGGTTGTCGGTGATGCGCTTCTGCAGGATCGAGCCGAACGTCATGCTGGTCAGCGCCAGCAAGGCAAACAGCATTCCGGCGAGGGAAACCCCACCCAGGTTGATGCCCTGGTAGACCACCATCACCAACCCGCCAAGCCCCAGACCCAGGCCGAACAAACGGCTCCATGAACGCTGGCGCTCCATCAGCACCACGGTGAGGATCGGTTGCACCCCCATGACCGTGGCCATGACACCAGGGGTGACGTGAGTGTTGAGCGCCAGCAGGTAAAAGATCTGGTATGCACCGAGCAGCACGCAACCGGTCCCCAGGGCGCGCAGGATACCGCCGCGACTGCGCGGCCAGCGCAACCTCAGCAAGGGGCCGATCAGCAACAGCCCTGCCAGGGCCAATGCCGAACGCAGCAGCAGGAAGGCGAAGGGGCTGGCCTGGGCCAGGCCGAGCTTGGAGACGATCGCCCCGCTGCTCCACAGCAGGACGAACAGGCTGGTGGTGGCCGCCGAGGCCACGGATGCTTTCGAAAGGACAGACATGTATTGCCACCTGAATATTGGGCAAGAGCCAAACGGTGGGCGCGCTTCAGCGAGGAAAGAGGCCGACCGTGTTCAGTAGGTTGCGAGTGCGATTGGGCCGGCGAGAACGCCGATCAGCCCAGCACGACCACGCAGCGGGGCGCAGATACGCCGCCGACGACGCCACTGACAGGTGGTGGGTAGTGACTGATCATGGCCGGCTGCTGGCTGCCACGCACGACAACGCCCGCGACAGGCGCGAGAACGAAGGCGGTGGTGGAAGGGCTGGCTGGCATGACAGGTCTTCGGGGAAGTTGAATGTTTCGGAATATATCCGTGAATGCGGAGCTGGGCAACACCCTAGGGTGATCGGACGTCCCTCTTCGCGGCAAGCCCGCGAAGAGGGACGCAGCGAATCAGAACAACCAGCGATACAGCAGATAGGCCACCACCACCGCCAGCACCGGCCGCAGGATGCGGTAGGCCTTGGGGTTGGAGCGCTTGAACTGCTTCACATGGGTGCTGATGCGGTTGCTGAAGCGCTTGCTCCAGGCGTAGGCCTGGTTGATCCCACCCACCCGCTCGTCGTCGGTGTTCTGCGGCGCGGTGGCGCGGCCAAGGAACGCGCTGACCTTGCGGTTGATGCGGGTCATCAGCGGGCTGTTGAGCGGACGCTCGACGTCGCAGAACAGGATCACCCGCGTCACGTCGGTTTCGTTCTTCACCCAGTGCACATAGGTTTCATCGAACATCACATCTTCGCCGTCACGCCAGGCATAGACCTGGCCGTCGACGTAGATGCGGCAGTCGTCTGAGTTGGGCGTGGACAACCCCAGGTGATAGCGCAGGGAGCCGGCAAACGGATCGCGGTGCGGGTTCAGGTGGCTACCGCCAGGCAACAGGGCGAACATTGCACCCTTGACGTTGGGGATACTGCTGACCAGCTCGACGGTACGCGGGCACAGTGCCTCGGCCGACGGCAGTGGCTTGTCGTACCATTTCAGGTAGAACCGCTTCCAGCCCTTCTTGAAGAACGAACCGAAGCCGGCGTCGTTGTCTTTTTCGGCTGCGCGGATATACCCCTCGTCGAACAGGCGCATGGCCTCTTCGCGGATCTCCTGCCAGTTATCCTTGAGCACATCCAGCTCGGGGAAGCGCTGACGGTCCAGGTAAGGTTTGGAAGGCACACCGGAGAACAGGTACATCAGGCTGTTGTAGGGAGCGAACAGCGCCGAATGGTTGACGAACTGGCGCAGTACCGGCAGGCGTGCCTTGCCGCGCAGGTGCACGAACAGCACACTGCCGAAGAACACCAGCAGGACACCCGCCTTGGCGACGAAGGAAAAGGTCATGCAACACTCCTTGAGGGGAAATCAGGCCATCCCCAGATAGCCGGACATGATAAACCCATCGAAGGCCGCTGCAAGTCACAAGCGGCAAGCGCGAGGATGAAGATCGAGGTCGCTTGACCCGGATCAGCACTCCTCGGCTTGCTGACTGCGCTGTCGACCTGACGTTACTGCTGGTTTTCCTGCTCGCTGAACATGTCGCTGAACAACATGCTCGACAGATAACGCTCGCCCGAATCCGGCAGGATCACCACGATGGTCTTGCCCTGCATCTCCGGCTTTTCTGCCAGGCGCACTGCCGCCGCCATCGCCGCGCCGCAGGAAATGCCGCACAGGATCCCTTCCTCCTGCATCAGGCGGATGGCCATGGCCTTGGACTCTTCATCGGTGACTTGCTCGACCTGGTCGACGACCGACAGGTCGAGGTTCTTCGGCACGAAGCCTGCGCCGATGCCCTGGATCTTGTGCGGGCTGGGCTTGAGTTCCTCGCCGGCCAGGGTCTGGCTGATCAGCGGCGAAGCCACCGGCTCCACGGCCACCGACAGCACCGGCTTGCCCTGGGTGTGCTTGATGTAGCGCGACACGCCGGTAATGGTGCCGCCGGTGCCGACACCTGCGACCAGCACGTCAACGGCGCCGTCGGTGTCGTTCCAGATTTCGGGCCCGGTGGTCTTCTCGTGAATTGCGGGGTTGGCGGGGTTTTCGAACTGCCCTGGCTGGAAGTACAGCGCAGGATCGGAGGCGACGATCTCGTTGGCTTTTTCGATCGCCCCTTTCATGCCCTTGGCAGGGTCGGTCAGCACCAGCTCGGCGCCCAGCGCCTTGAGCACCTTGCGCCGCTCCAGGCTCATGGAGGCCGGCATGGTCAGCATCAGCTTGTAGCCGCGCGCCGCAGCGACGAAGGCAAGGCCGATGCCGGTGTTGCCCGAGGTGGGCTCGACAATGGTCATGCCCGGCTTGAGCTTGCCGCTGCCTTCGGCGTCCCAGACCATGTTCGCGCCGATCCGGCACTTCACCGAGTAGCCTGGGTTGCGCCCTTCGATCTTGGCCAGGATGGTCACCCCGCGCGGGGCGATGCGGTTGATCTGCACCAGCGGCGTGTTGCCGATGGAGTGGGCGTTGTCGGCGTAGATACGGCTCATGGCAGGGGTCCTTGAATCGTTGGAAACAGGCGGGAAAGCCTCAAGGGTAAGCCTGCCCCGGCAGCGCGTAAAGCCCGTTCGAACCAAGCCCGGCGCCTGGCGGTCAACCGCACAACCTGCCCTGGAGAGCTTGCGATGAAAGCCCGTTATCGCTGGCCGCTGATCGGCCTGGCCGGCCTGATCGTGCTGCTGGTGGCCCTGCACCTGGCCCTGCCCTACCTGGTACGCGACTACCTCAACGACAAGCTGGCCGACATGGGCGACTACCGCGGCGAGGTCGCCGACGTCGACCTCGCCTGGTGGCGCGGCGCCTACCAGATCAACGGGCTGAAGATCGTCAAGACCACCGGCAAGGTGCCCGTGCCGCTGCTCGATGCGCCGCTGATCGACCTGTCAGTCAGTTGGCATTCGCTGTGGTACGACCAGGCCGTGGTCGCCGAGGTGGCGTTCGTGCGGCCCGAGCTCAACTTCGTCGATGGCGGCAGCAAACAGAACTCGCAGACCGGCCAGGGCACCGACTGGCGCCAGCAACTGGAGAAACTGCTGCCGATTACGCTCAACGAAGTGCGCATCGAAAACGGCACCCTGACCTTTCGCAACTTCAACTCCAAGCCGCCGGTGGACCTCAAGGCAACTCAGCTCCAGGCCAGCATCCGCAACCTGACCAACGTGCGCGACGAAAAAGGCCGACGCGACGCCAGCTTCGAGGCCGACGCGCTGATTGCCGGCGATGCCAAGGTCGAAAGCCGCGCCGCCTTCGACCCGTTCAGCGACTTCGACGACTTCGAATTCCGTCTGCGCGCCACCGGCATCGAACTGCGCCGGCTCAACGACTTCGCCAGTGCCTATGGCAAGTTCGACTTCAATGCCGGGCATGGTGACGTGGTGATCGAGGCCCAGGCCGAGAACGGTAGGCTCAATGGCTATATCAAGCCGTTGCTGCGCGATGTCGATGTGTTCGACTGGCAGCAGGATGTCGAAGACAAGGACAAAGGCTTCTTCCGCTCGATCTGGGAGGCGGTGGTCGGTGCCAGTGAAACGGTGCTGAAGAACCAGCCGAAGAATCAGTTCGCCACCCGCGTCGAACTCAGCGGCAGTGTGCATCAACAGAACATCAGCGCATTCGAGGCGTTCCTGCAGATATTGCGCAATGGTTTCGTCCAGGCATTCAACGCCCGCTACGAGCAGCCGCCGCCCAAGACTGACTGAAACGCGGGTGACGGGCCATTCAGCGACTGAATACCCGGTCTGCGTTTGCAGCGGCCTGGGGCCGCGTTATAGTCGGGGCACATCATAGACATGAGTTCTCGGTGTCGGCCTTTTCGCGGGCAAGCCCGCTCCCACAAGGTACTCTCCCCTGTGGGAGTGGGCTTGTCCCGCGATGAGGCCGCCATCGACACCCCGCAGAGGATCGGCTCCATGAAATTCGAAGGCACCCGCAACTACGTCGCCACCGACGACCTGAAGCTGGCGGTCAACGCGGCCATCACCCTCGAACGCCCGCTGCTGGTCAAGGGCGAGCCAGGCACCGGCAAGACCATGCTGGCCGAGCAATTGGCCGAATCTTTCGGTGCACGCCTGATCACCTGGCACATCAAGTCCACCACCAAGGCCCACCAAGGCCTCTACGAGTACGATGCGGTGAGCCGCCTGCGCGACTCGCAACTGGGCGTGGACAAGGTCCACGACGTGCGCAACTACCTGAAGAAAGGCAAGCTGTGGGAAGCCTTCGAGGCCGATGAGCGCGTCATCCTGCTGATCGACGAGATCGACAAGGCCGACATCGAGTTCCCCAACGACCTGCTGCAGGAACTCGACAAGATGGAGTTCTACGTCTACGAAATCGACGAGACCATCAAGGCGAAACAGCGCCCGATCATCATCATCACCTCCAACAACGAAAAGGAGCTGCCCGACGCCTTCCTGCGCCGCTGCTTCTTCCACTACATCGCCTTCCCCGACCGCGAGACCCTGCAGCGCATCGTCGATGTGCACTACCCGAACATCAAGCAGTCGCTGGTCAGCGAGGCGCTGGACGTATTCTTCGACGTGCGCAAGGTGCCGGGCCTGAAGAAGAAGCCCTCCACTTCCGAGCTGGTCGATTGGCTCAAGCTGCTGATGGCCGACAACATCGGTGAGGCGGTGCTGCGCGAGCGTGATCCGACCAAGGCCATCCCGCCGCTGGCCGGTGCCCTGGTCAAGAACGAACAGGACGTACAACTGCTGGAGCGCCTGGCCTTCATGAGCCGTCGCGGCAACCGCTGAGGGGCTGGCCATGCTGCTCAACCTGTTCAATGAAATGCGCGCGGCCAAGGTGCCGGTGTCGGTGCGCGAACTGCTCGACCTGCTCAACGCCCTGCAACAGCGCGTGGTATTCGCCGACATGGACGAGTTCTACTATCTGGCGCGGGCAATCCTGGTCAAGGACGAGCGCCATTTCGACAAGTTCGACCGCGCCTTCTCGGCCTATTTCAAGGGCCTGGAAAACCTCGACCGCCACCTGGAAGCGCTGATCCCCGAAGAATGGCTGCGCAAGGAGTTCGAACGCTCGCTCAGCGATGAAGAGCGCGCGCAGATCCAGTCGCTCGGCGGGCTCGACAAACTGATCGAGGAGTTCAAGAAGCGTCTCGAGGAACAGAAGGAACGCCACGCCGGCGGCAACAAGTGGATCGGCACCGGCGGCACCAGTCCGTTCGGCTCCGGCGGTTTCAACCCCGAAGGCATTCGCGTCGGCGAGGCCGGCAAGCGTCAGGGCAAGGCGGTCAAGGTGTGGGACCAGCGCGAGTACAAGAACCTCGACGACCAGGTCGAGCTGGGCACGCGCAACATCAAGCTGGCCCTGCGCCGCCTGCGCAAGTTCGCCCGCGAAGGCGCCGCCGAGGAGCTCGACATCGACGGCACCATCGATCACACCGCCCGCGATGCCGGGCTGTTGAACATCCAGATGCGCCCGGAGCGGCGCAACACGGTCAAGCTGCTGTTGCTGTTCGATATCGGCGGCTCGATGGATGCCCATGTGAAAGTCTGCGAAGAGCTGTTCTCGGCCTGCAAGACCGAGTTCAAGCATCTGGAGTACTACTACTTCCACAACTTCGTCTACGAATCGGTGTGGAAGAACAACCTGCGCCGCACCTCCGAGCGGTTTTCCACCTTCGATCTGCTGCACAAGTACGGCGATGACTACAAGGTGGTGTTCGTCGGCGATGCGGCGATGGCGCCGTACGAGATCACCCAGCCGGGCGGCAGCGTCGAGCACTGGAACGAAGAGGCCGGGTACGTGTGGATGCAGCGCTTCATGGAGAAATTCAGGAAGATCGTCTGGATCAACCCCTACCCCAAGCAGACCTGGAACTACACCGCGTCCACCCAATTGGTGCGCGAGCTGGTCGAGGACCGGATGTTCCCGCTGACCTTGCAGGGGTTGGAGGAAGCGATGAGGTATCTGTCCAAGTAGCCTGTACCGACCCTATCGCGGGGCAAGCCTGCAGGCACCCTACCGCCCCTGCGAACAGTGGGGAATCTGTGGGCGCGGGCTTGCCCCGCGATAGGGCCCGATAGCTCACGCCCAGCGCTGCAGATACCCCTGCTGCTCCCGCCACGCCGTCTCCTGCACCACCGCCCTGAACCGCACCACCGCCCCTGGCATGCACTGCGCCAGCTGTGCCAACGCCAGTGGCGTCAAGGCCCCCAGGCGCGGATAGCCGCCAATGGTCTGGCGATCATTGAGCAGCACGATCGGCTGACCATCCGGCGGCACCTGCACCGCCCCCAACGGAATCCCCTCGGAAATCATCGGCGCACCCTGGTAGACCAGTTGCGGCCCCAGCAGGCGGCTGCCCATGCGATCGGCACGGCTGTCCAGCGTCCATTCGCTGTTGAAGGCCTCGAACAGGCTGGTGCCGCTGAAGTCGCCGATCTGTGCGCCCATCACTAGGTCCAGTACCGGCTTGGCCGGATATTCCGGGCGCAGGGCTTCGGGCACTTCACGCAAGGCCGGTGCGCCCTCGGCAAAGCGCAGAGCCTGCCCCTTGGCCAGCGCCTCGCCGCGCCCCTCGATGCCCCCCAGCGCTTCACGCGCCACCGTCGAACAACTGCCCAGCACGGCTTCGCCGACGAAACCGCCAGGGGCGGCCAGGTAGGCACGCACACCCTGGCGTGGTTGCCGCAGCGTCAGGCGTTGGCCCTTGTGCAGGGCGAAGCTGCGCCAGGGCGCCAGCGGCTGGTCGTCGACCCTGGCGTCCAGGTCGGCGCCGGCCAGGGCCAGCACACAGTCCTGCTCGGCGAGCAGGCTCAAACCACCCAGCGCCACCTCCACCACGGGCGCGTCCAGGGCGTTGCCCAGCAGCCAGTTGGCCCAGTTCATCGCCACCCAGTCCAGCGCCCCGCCCTGGGTCACGCCCAGATGCCGCACACCCAGGCGCCCGGCGTCCTGTAGCTGGCACAGCGCGGTGCTGGCTTCGATCCTCAACTGCGTCATGCCAGCGCCTCCAAAGGACGGTCATCCCCGCCCAATGCCATGAATTCGGTGTGCGACACCGCCACGAAACGTACCCGGTCACCCGGCTGCAGCAAGCTGTAGCCATCACGTTCGCGGTCGAACAGACGCACTGGCGTACGCCCGATCAGGTTCCAGCCACCCGGCGACACCGCAGGATAGGCCGCCGTCTGCCGCTCGGCGATGCCCACGCTACCGGCCGCAACGCGCTTGCGCGGCGTGCTCAGGCGTGGCGTGGCCAGGCGTTCGTCCACCAGCCCCATGAACCCGAACCCCGGTGCAAAACCCAGGGCGAACACCGGGTAGTCACGCGCGCAGTGCAGGCCAATCACCTCGTCTTCGCTCAGGCCGCTGCGCGCAGCCAGCAGCGCCAGCTCCGGGCCGACACTGGCGTGGTACCACACCGGAATCTCGTGACGCCGACCACTGTGGCCTGCATCCGGCTGCAAACCTTCCAGCGCCTGGCCAATTCGCGCGCGCGCCTCCCCTGGCGCCAGGTTCGACTGCAGCATCAGGGTGGTGTAGGACGGTACCAGGTCGACCAGGTGCTCACCGAACGCTGCACGCAGGCGCTGGTTGGCGGCGAGGATCCACGGCATGTTGGCCTCGTCGATGGTGTCGAACAGCCGCACCATCAGGCTATCGATCGCCACCACTTCGATACGTGGCTTCATCGCGACATCCTCATGCCTGCAACGCATCGAGGGCCTGGCGGATCTGCCGCACCGCAGCCACCGAGCTTTCGTTGTCGCCATGCACGCACAAGGTGGCGGCATCGAGGCGCAGCGCGCTGCCGTCGTTGGCCACCAGGGCCTCGCCACGCGCCAGGCGCACCGCCTGCTCGACCACCAGGGCCGGGTCATGGTGTACGGCGCCGGGCAGGCGGCGCGACACCAGGTGGCCGCTGGCGGTGTAGGCGCGGTCAGCGAACGCTTCGAACCACAACGGCACCCCGATCTCGTCGCCCAGGGCCTGTGCAGCACTGTCGTCGGCGGTGGCCATCAGCATCAGCGGCAGGCCGGCGTCGTAGGCGGCCACGGCTTCGAGCACCGCACGCAACTTCTGCGGGTCGGCCATCATGTCGTTGTACAGCGCGCCATGCGGCTTGACGTAGGCCACACGACCACCGAGCACCTTGCAGATGCCCTCCAGGGCGCCGATCTGGTAGTGCAGCAGGTCGCGAATCTCGTCGTCGCTGCAGGCCATCGAACGGCGGCCGAAGCCGACCAGGTCCGGGTAGGCCGGGTGCGCGCCGATGGTCACGCCATGCTGCAGCGCCAGGGCCACGGTGCGGCGCATGGTGCCGGGATCGCCGGCATGGTAGCCGCAGGCGATGTTGGCGCAGTCCACGAAGGGCATGACCTCGGCATCCAGGCCCATGCGCCAGTTGCCGAAACTCTCGCCCATGTCGCAATTGAGAAGCAGGCGGTTCACCTGTCGAACTCCTGTTGTGCTGTTCATAGGTCTACCTTAACGCGCCTTCAGTTCTTTGCCGCGGGTTTCTGGCAGGCTCAGGGCGGCGACGATCACGATGCCATAGGACACCGCAGCGAATGCGCCGATGCCCAGGCCCAACGGGATCTTCTCGCCCAGCAGGCCGATCAGCAGCGGGAACATCGCCGCCAGCACCTTGCCGACGTTGTAGCAGAAGCCCTGCCCCGAGCCGCGGATGCGCGTGGGGAACAGTTCGGTGAGGAAAGCCCCCATGCCACTGAAGATGCCAGACGCGAAGAAGCCCAGCGGGAAGCCCAGCCACAGCATCACGCCGTCACTGACCGGCACCTGCGTGTACAGCAGGACGATGACGAACGAACCCACCGCGAACAGGATGAAATTCTTGCGACGCCCCAGCAGGTCGCTGAGGTAGGCGCTGATCACATAGCCGATGTAGGAACCGACGATGACCATGGCCAGGTAGCCGCCGGTGCCCAGCACGCTCAGGCCGCGCTCGTTCTTGAGAAAGGTCGGCAGCCACGAGGTGATGGCGTAGTAGCCACCCAGGGCGCCGGTGGTCAGCAACGAAGCGCGGATCGTGGTCCAGAGCATGCCGGAGGCGAAGATTTCGTAGAAGTGCGAAGGCGCTTCGGGCTTTTCTGCACGCTTGGCTTCGCGGTAGACCTCCGGGTCCTTGACCATGCGGCGTACGAAGATCACGAAGATCGCCGGCAACAGCCCGAGCAGGAACAGTGCACGCCAGGCCTGTTCGGCCGGCAGCCAGGAGAACAACAAGGCGTAGAGGATTGCGGTCAGGCCCCAGCCGATGGCCCAGCCCGATTGCACCATGCCCACGGCCTTGCCGCGGTCCTGGGCGCGGATCACCTCGCCGATCAGCACCGCACCGGCGGTCCACTCGCCACCGAAGCCAAAGCCCATCAAGGTGCGGGCGATCAGCAGCTGCTCGTAGCTCTGGGCGAAGCCGCAGAGGAAGGTGAAGAAGGCGAACCACAGCACGGTCAGTTGCAGGGTGCGTACGCGGCCGATGCGGTCGGAGAGAATACCGGCGACCCAGCCGCCGATGGCCGAGGCGATCAGGGTGCTGGTGTGGATCAGGCCGGCCTCGGCGGTGCTGATGCCCCAGATCATGATCAGGGTGGGGATGACGAAGCTGAGCATCTGCGTGTCCATGCCGTCCAGGCCATAGCCGATCTTGCAGCTCCAGAAGGTACGTCGTTGCTGGGAGTCGATGTCACGGTACCAGGCAAAGGGCCCGCCCGAAGATCGGGTGGGTGCCTGCTGCTGTACGCCGGTAGGGTTCATGGATGCCTCGGCTTGTTGGTATTGTTTGAGGAACGACTGCGTGTTCGCGGCCTGGACGCTATTGTTCAAAGCCCGCGCAACCTGCGTCCAACGAGAAAAACCGTCGGTCTGGAACAAGAAAACCTGATCGCCCAGCCTTGCGAGCACACGATGAACCTGCGATTTCTCGAAACCTTCGTCTGGGTCGCCCGGCTCAAGAGCTTTCGCCTCACCGCCGAGAAGCTGTTCACCACCCAGGCCTCGGTATCCAGCCGCATCGCCGCACTGGAGGCCGACCTCGGCGTGAAGCTGCTGCTGCGCGACTCGCGCGGTGTCAGCCTGACCCCGGAAGGCAGCAAGGTGCTGGAGTACGCCGAGCGCATGCTCGACACCGCCAAGGCGATGAAACAGTCGCTGGGCGGCGAACGGGCGGTGGTCGGCCGGATCCGCCTGGGGGTCATGGACACGGTGATCCACACCTGGATGAGCGCCTTGGTGGCCGAGTTGACCGAGCGCTACCCGCAAGTGGAAATCGAGTTGGTCGCCGACACCTCGCTGAACCTGCGCGACCAGTTGCAGAAGGGGTTTCTCGACGTGATCCTGCAGACCGACCTGCTGCGCCAGGAAAGCATCCGCAGCCTGGACCTGGCGCGCTATCCCATGGGCTGGATCGTCGCCACCGGCTCACCGCACCATCGCGACTATGCGTCGCTGGCAGAACTGGCGCGCGAGCGGATCATCACCTTTTCGCGCAACTCCCGGCCGCATCAGGAGGTGTTCAGTCTGCTGCAGAGCGCGGGGAGCGAGACGCCTCGGCTGAACTGCGTGAACTCGGTGTCGGCAATCACCCGGCTGCTGCGCGATGGCTTCGGTATCGGCGCCCTGCCCCCGGCGCTGGTCGCCGCAGAGCTGGCACGCGGCGAGCTGGTGCTGCTGACGGGGCTGCAGCCACCGCCTAGTCTGGAGTTGGTGGTGTCGTGGCAGACCGGGGTGGAACTGGTCGATGAAGTGGTGGGGTTGTGCCGGCAGGTGCTGGGGCGCTATGCGCAGGATGTGGGGGGGCAGCGGATCGTGCTGGTCTGAGCCGGGGATGTGTCAGTTTCGGCCTCATCGGGGGACCAGCCCGCTCCCACAGGGATTGAGCTGGCCTTTAGATTTTGAACAGGACAGTAACTTCCGCAAGGTGCAACACTGTGAGAGCGGCGGTTCGCCGCTGCGACTCGTCCCGCGATGAGGCCCGCCCCGGCAACAAAATAGCTGCAATCTAGCGCCAGCTTTCCTTCACCGCCCGGCGCCGCCCGCCCAGGATCACCCAGCCGATCCCCAGCAACAGGCTCTCGACCAGGAACGCCAGCAGGAAGCCGCTGGCGATCCCCCAGCCGATCGCCTCGGGCACCAGCAGGATCTGGTAGCTGTAGCCCTTGAGCGTCTCTTCACGCAGCTGCGGATCGGCCTGCGCCAGCACATGCCAACTGCGGCTGGCCCAACTGCCTTGCAGCGCCTGCCATTCGTTTTCCAGCAACTGGTTGCGAATCACCAGGCTTTCGATGCTGTTGGCGTCACTGTTGAACACCGGGTCGTCACTGGTGCGGTAATGGCGCACCAATGCCTGCAGGTCGCCGTTGAAGAAGCGCTCGGCAGTTTCCTGGAAGCCCGCCAGCGCTTCGCGCGACTCGAGCATGTGGGCCTCGACCCGCTGGCTGTAGTCCTTGACCAGCCCAGGCACCTGGACACCGGCCAGCAGGCCGAAAGTGAACAGCAGCAACCGCAGGTAACTTCTGAACATGCTCTGTCCTTAGCCTTTGGCGACGCACTCGCCGTGCCGCCACAGGGCCCATTGACCCGGCTCGTAACGCTGCCAGGTCTCGTTTTCGGTCAGGGCCTCGGTGGCGATCACCGTGACCACGTCATTGGGCGTGGTTTCCGATTGAAAATCCACGATCAGGTCGACATCTTTCAACCGTGCAGCACCAAAAGGCGCGCGCCGGGTGATATGTACCAGCTTGGTCGAACAGAAGCAGAACAGCCAGTCGCCGTCGCTGAGCAAGCAGTTGAACACGCCCTTCGCACGATACCCGGCGCAGGCCTCGACCAGCACCGGCAGCAGCGCCTCGACCTCCACCGGTTCAGGGAATGCCGCACGCACGCGGTTGAGCAGGTCGCAGAAGGCCGCCTCGCTGTCGGTGTCGCCGACCGGGCGGTAGAACGTCTTCTCGCCACTGAAATCGGCGAGCTGGCCATTGTGCGCGAAGCACCAGTTGCGCCCCCAGAGCTCACGCACGAAGGGGTGGGTGTTGGACAGGCAGACCTTGCCGACGTTGGCCTGGCGGATATGGCCAATAACCACTTCGCTCTTGATCGGGTAACGCTGCACCAGGTTGGCCACCTCCGACTCGCTGCTCGCGGCCGGGTCCTGAAACAGGCGCAGGCCACGCCCTTCGTAGAAGGCGATGCCCCAGCCGTCGCGGTGCGGACCGGTACGCCCGCCACGCTGCATCAGGCCGGTGAAGCTGAAGACGATATCGGTGGGAACATTGGCACTCATGCCCAGCAATTCACACATTGGCGAGGGCTCCGTCCTAGATCCGTGGCTCGACGCGGCCGCCACCATTGCCCGGGCGACGCACCGGGGCGGCAGGGGACTCTTCACGGTAGCGATCACGACGATCGGCGACGGGAGCGTCGGCCATCACTGCATCGTCTTCGGCCGCCTGACGCTTGGCGGCGGCCTCGGCCTTCTCGCGGCGCTCGCCAGCCCGTTTTTCCAGTGGCCAGCGCACCAGCACGAACAGCAGGTAAAGGCCGAAGGCGATCATGCCGTACATCGCCAGGTCCGAGGCCGCGCGCCAGGCGTTGTTGCCCACCTTGAACGCCAGGTCCAGGGCAGTAATGGCAACGGCCGGGGCAAAGCTGTCCTTGACCGGATCGACAATGGTGGGGGTGAACAGCAGCACGGCAACGATCACCCGCAGCGGCTCGCGCAGCCAGCGCCACATCCAGCCGGTCAGCTTGAAGGCCACCAGCAGGCAACCCAGGGCGGCGACAGCGTAGAGGCCCCAGGCCAGTGTGTAGTCTTGTTCGATCATGGTGTCCGTGCAAGGCAGGCAAAGAGATGCCTATGATAAACACTTTTACGGGCACAGGCGCCTCTTCCCTCTTGATGCCTGAGCGGCCTCTTCGCGGGCAAGCCCGCGCCTACGGACCTGCGATGCTCGCGAAGAGACCGGCACAGACGCCACCAAACGACGGACATCCCATGCATACCAGACCCAAGCCCCCCATCGCCCGCCCTGCCCAAGCCGCCGATCCCTACGCCTGGCTGCAGGAGCGCGACGCCCCAGAAGTGCTGGCCTACCTGGAGCAGGAAAACACCTACCAGCAAGCCTGCCTCGCCGACCAGGCCGAGCTGCGCGAACAGCTGTTCGAAGAGATCAAGGGCCGTATCCTCGAAACCGACCTGTCGCTCCCCTCCCCCTGGGGTCCCTACCTCTACTACACCCGCACCACGGCGGGCGACGAATACCCGCGCCACTACCGCTGCCCGCGCCCGGCCGACGACAGCAACCGCGTCGACGAAAGCGCCGAGCAACTGCTGCTCGACCCCAACGCCCTGGCCAACGGCGGTTTCCTCGCCCTGGGCGCGTTCAATGTCAGCCCCGATCATCGCCTGCTGGCCTACAGCCTCGACACCAGCGGTGACGAGGTCTACACCCTGTACGTCAAGGACCTGGACAGCGGCAGCGTCGCCACCCTGCCCTTCGACGACTGCGACGGCAGCCTGACCTGGGCCAACGACAGCCGCACGCTGTTCTTCGCCGAACTGGACGACACCCACCGCCCGTGGCGCCTGCGCCGCCACACATCGGGTGAAACCGACGCGAGCACCGTGTTCGAAGAGCCGGACGGGCGTTTCTTCCTGCACTGCTACCGCGCAAGTTCCGAACGCCAGCTGGTGCTGCTGCTCAACAGCAAGACCACCAGCGAAGCCTGGGTGCTCGATGCCGCCACGCCACAGGCCGACTTCACCTGCCTGGCGCCGCGGGTCGAGGGCCACGAATACTTCCCCGACCACGGCCAGCTCGACGGCCAGTGGCGCTGGTTCATCCGCAGCAACCAGGACGGCATCAACTTCGCCCTGTTCCACGCCCCGGCCGACCAAGTGCCCAGCCGCGCACAATGGCAGGTGCTGGTGCCGCACCGTGACGACATCATGCTCGAAGGCCTGAGCCTGAACGCCTCGGCGCTGTCACTGAGCCTGCGTGAGGGCGGCCTGCCGATCATCGAAGTCCGCCCCCAGGGCCTGCCGGCCTATCGCGTCGAACTGCCCGACGCCGCCTACAGCCTCTACGTGCAGGACAGCCTGGAGTTCTCCAGCACACGCATCCGTCTGCGCTACGAAGCGCTCAACCGGCCGGCCCAGGTCCGCCAACTGGAGCTGGCCAGTGGCGAGCAGCAGGTGCTCAAGCAGACCCCGGTACTCGGTCGCTTCGATGCCGACGACTACGTCAGCCAACGCCTGTGGGCGACCGCCAAGGACGGCACCCAGGTGCCGATCAGCCTGGTGCGCCGCCGTCAGGACCTGGACCGCGAGGTGCCGCTGTACCTCTACGGCTACGGCGCCTATGGCGAGAGCCTCGACCCCTGGTTCTCCCACGCCCGCCTGAGCCTGCTCGAGCGCGGCGTGGCCTTTGCCATCGCCCATGTGCGCGGCGGCGGCGAGCTGGGTGAGGCCTGGTACCGGGCCGGCAAGCAGGAGCACAAGCAGAACAGCTTCGACGACTTCATCGCCTGCGCCGAACACCTGATCGCCCAGGGCGTCACCCGCACCGAGCAACTGGCGATCAGCGGCGGCAGCGCCGGCGGCCTGCTGATGGGCGCAGTGCTCAACCAGCGCCCTGAGCTGTTCCGCTGCGCCATCGCCGAGGTGCCTTTCGTCGATGTGCTCAACACCATGCTCGACCCCGAGCTGCCGCTGACCGTCACCGAGTATGACGAGTGGGGCAACCCCGAGGAGCCTGAGGTGTACGCACGGATCAAGGCCTATGCCCCGTACGAGAACGTCAAGGCCCAGGCTTACCCGGCCATCTTGGTGGTGGCCGGCTACAACGACAGCCGCGTGCAGTACTGGGAGGCGGCCAAGTGGGTAGCGCGCCTGCGCACCTGCAAGACCGACGACAACCTGTTGCTGCTCAAGACCGAAATGGGCGCCGGCCACGGCGGCATGAGCGGGCGCTACCAGGGGCTGAAGGACGTGGCCCTGGAATATGCGTTCGTCTTCAATGAGCTGGGTGTGGTGTAAATCGCGTTTCTTGTTGTCATAGAGTTCTCGCATACCCCGTGGCCTCTCCCACAGGGTATGTGGAAGCTCTCAAATACCGGACGACACGAAGAACAACACATGCCCGACCCAAGCCTCCTCAGCGCCGAAATCCGCGACATGCTCATGGACTGCGGCTTGTTCGACAGCCTGCAGCCCAGCGACTTCCAGGCCGTCGCCGGTTACTTCGCCATCACAGCGATGACCGAGGGCCAGACCATCTTCGCCGAAGGCGACGCCGGCACCTTCATGTGCATCCTGCACCGCGGCGTGGTGTCGGTGCGCAAGACCGACGGCAACGGCCAGCAAGTCGAGATCGCGACCTTGCGCAAGGGCCGGGCCTTCGGCGAAATGGCCGTGCTCGACGGCGAACGGCGCTCGGCCAGTTGCGTGGCGGCCAGTGATTGCCAGTTGCTGACGCTGGGCAAGGACTCGCTGGACAAGATGCTCAACGACGCCCCGCGCATCGCCGCGCGGATCATCCGCGCGCTGGCCGTGGCGCTGTCGAAGCGCCTGCGGATGCAGGACGGCCAGCGTCTCTCGCAACAGGTCTAGTCGTTCTTTTTCGGTGGGTCCTGGGACAGCCCTGGCAACGGCTGGTCCTTTGGCGGCCCAGGCAACGGCATTGGCGGCAGCAACGGCGCGCCGGGCTGGCTGCTGCCGGCCTTCGGTGGTGTGCTCGGGGTAATCTGCGGATAGGGCGTGGGCGTCGGCGTACCCGGTGCACCTGGCACCGGAGTGATGCTTCCCGAAGGCTGCCCGGCGGCATCAGCCAGCGGGGCGGCAAGCAGGAGCAGCGTGGCAAGGATCACAGGCAACATCGGTAACCTCCCGTCCGGAACCTGCCTACAGGCTACGCCCAATTGCGCGCTTTTGCCTGTCCGCCAGGCCCGCAGGCGCGCTAGACTCGATGCATAACCGTCATTGCCCTGATAACGAAAAAGGTAACACCATGAGCTCGCCCTCCAACTCCGCCGCCACCGCCCGCCTCGACCGCATCCTCGCCGACGCCAAGCGCGACAAGGAAATGGGCTACCGCGACAAGGCACTGAAGATGTATCCGCACGTCTGCGGGCGCTGCGCCCGCGAGTTCTCCGGCAAGCGCCTGTCGGAACTGACCGTGCACCACCGCGACCACAACCACGACAACAACCCCCAGGACGGCTCCAACTGGGAGTTGCTGTGCCTGTACTGCCACGACAACGAGCATTCACGCTACACCGACCAGCAGTATTTCGGCGAAGGCTCGCTGAGCACGCCGAAAACCAATGTCGCCACGCACAACCCCTTCGCCGGCCTGGCTGCCCTGATGAAGAAGGACTGACCGTCGATTCATCCGCCCACGGCCTCGGCTAGCCCGTATAATCCCGCTCTTTTTTTGCGAAGGGCCCCGACTCGTGGCGAACAAACGGTACAGCTGCATCGGCCTGTTCAACCCAAAATCCGCTGAAAACGTAGGCTCGGTGATGCGTGCGGCGGGCTGCTACGGCGTCAACTCGGTGTTCTACACCGGCAAACGCTACGAGCGCGCCCGCGACTTCGTCACCGACACCAAGCGGGTGCACTACGACATCCCGCTGATCGGCATCGACGACCTGCAGCGCATCATCCCGCTGGGCTGTACGCCAGTGGCAGTGGAGCTGGTCGACGGCGCACGGCCGCTGCCCGAATACACCCATCCGGACCGGGCGATCTACATCTTCGGCCCGGAGGACGGCAGCCTCGACGAAAGCGTGCGCGCCTGGTGCGAAGAAACCATCTACATCCCCACCCAGGGCTGCATGAACCTGGCCGCGACGGTCAACGTGGTGCTGTATGACCGGCTGGCCAAGGGCTTGAATACTCGCTCCGGGCCCAAGTTCAAGTAACGGGGATCAGGGTAATTGCACTGAACGCCGGGGCAGCCTCCAAGGTCAGCTGATGTACCAACCCACAAGGAGACCTACCCATGCTCGATATCCATTCGGCGTCAGACAGGCATGACCACAACGTCCAGGGCTGGGAGCGCGTCAGCTCACTGGCAGGCGGTGCCCTGATGATCAGCAAAGGGATGCGCCACGGCGGGCTGATCGGCTTGTTGCAGGTAGCGGTGGGCGGCATGGCGCTGGCCCGCGGCATCAAGGGCCATTGCGCGACCAAGGCCTGGTTCCACAAGCATCGCGCGGAGTACCACCGGTTGCATGCCGATATCGAACGCGGGGCAGCTGAGTTGAAGGCACTCAAGGCCAGCGCCGAGGCGGCGACCCGCACGGTGACGGTGACCGGTAAGGATCCGTTGGCTGGGGTCTGAATCGGCGGTGGCCTCTTCGCGGGCAAGCCCGCTCCCACAGATCTCGAGAACACCGCTGAACCTGTGGGAGCGGGCTTGCCCGCGAAGAAGTCACCACCGGCTCAACGCAACAACTTGTTCTCCAGCACCTCGGACTCGCGCCCCAGCACGCTCTCGCTGATCTGGATGAATTCCTCCGTGCTGACACTGGCCATGCGCATCAGCGCGCGCGTGACGTCGTCCAGCGAGCGCTTGTTGTGGCTGTGCAGCCGAATCTCGCGGTCGAGCGCCTGCAGCAATAGCACCCCCCTGGCTACCTGCATTGCGTCGGCCTGCTCGGTGCGAAGGGTCTTGACCTTGGCGCCGTCCTTCTGCAACCGCACCTGCAGCGCCTGGTAGCGATCATCGCTGATGCCGCCAGCGCGGCGCAGCACTTCGATGGCGTAGTAGTCGGTCAGGCTCTCGCCCAGCCAGTCACTGCGATCACGGTCGTCGATCTGCGCAAACAGTTGCACCAGCTCGCGCAGCAGCGGGCTGCTGCCGCTCTCGCTGATCAGTGGGCGAGTGCTGTGCAGGTACAGCGAGTTGCGCGAGGCACGCGCACCGCGCCACATGTCGTCGCGGGCACCGACCACCAGCAGCTTGGGCGGATTGCGCGGGAACACCGCCTGCAACTGCGGCCAGACGAAGGTCATCAAGGTGAGGGTATCCATGCGCCGCATGCCCTGCCCCTGCGGTGCGGCGATCGTCACCTCGGTATCCCCCAGGCGTGCGCGGCGGCTGCCGAGGTTGCCGGCGAGCATCCAGCCAGTGGGGCGATCGAACAGGCGCGAGACGTTGTCGATACGGAATTTCTGCTTGCCGATGCGCGGCCAGGCCGTCTCGACACTCTGCCAGCCCGACGGCAGCTCGAAGGCCAGGCGTGTCACCAACTCGGTGCCATCCTGCTGATCGAGACGGGCCGGGGGCACGAGCTGATCGCCGCGAAACAACGCCCAATGCGGCGTGATGCGTGCTTCATGGGCGCTGCCATGGGGCTTCACATCGAGCTGCACGCGGTAGCTGAGGCTGCTCTTGCCTGCTCCGGGGTGCCAGACGCCACGGTCCTGCTGCACCTGCCACTGGCCGTCCGCCTTGAAATCGCTGTAGGCGCCCTGCCTGCCCAGATCGAAGTCCAGGCTGCGCACCGGCGTGCCCTCGGCCAGGGTCAGGCGCACTTCGGCCTGGCCCGTCTGGGGCAGCAGGCGCACCTGGTAATCCAGATCGACCCTCTTCGCCCAGGTCGGGAAGCTGGCCGACAGGGCCAGTAGCAACAACAACGGGCGACGCATACAGAAACTCCTTGTTCCCCAGAGGCGCGGGCCAGGCGGATCAGCCGGCGCGAAATATCAGGTGGTCTTCCCAGTCGTCTTCGTCGACATCGTTCTCGCTGAGCATCCGCCCGGACTGGGAAATGCGCTGCTCATGGACCTGCTCACGGTCGCCGCAGACCAAGTGGTGCCAGGCCGGCAGGTCCTTGCCCTCACTGACCAGGCGATAGCCACAGGTGGTCGGCAGCCATTTGAACTGGTCGGCCTTGCCTGGCGTGAGCTGGATGCAGTCGGGCACCTGCTCGAAGCGGTTGGGGTAGTCGCTGCACTGGCAGGTGTTCATGTCCAGCAGTTTGCAGGCGATACGCGTGTAATAGATGCTGTTGTCATCCTCGTCTTCGAGCTTTTGCAGGCAGCATAGCCCGCAGCCGTCGCAGAGCGACTCCCATTCCTGCGGATCGAGCTGGTCGAGGGTCTTGCGCCGCCAGAAGGGCGCGGGGTCGGCGATCATCACACGTTTTCCTGCAATCACTTTGAAGGCCGCGGCGCGCGGCGGCGCCAGTCTAGAGCCTGGCCCGACGCAATGCCATACCGCTTGTCAGTGCCGAGCGGACGCAGTAGCGTTCAGGCTTTCCCTCTTCCTTTCGCAGGAGCCCGCATGAGCGCCAATCCCCGCATCGCCGACTATGCCATCAACGAGCAGTTCATCAACCGCTGGTCGCCCCGTGCGTTCAACGCAGAGCCGATCAGCGAAGAAACCCTGCTGAGCTTCCTCGAAGCCGCGCGCTGGGCGCCGTCGGCCTATAATTCGCAGCCCTGGCGCTTCCTCTATGCCCGCCGCGACACGCCGAACTGGGAGCGCTTCCTGGAGTTTCTGGTGCCGTTCAACCGCAGCTGGGCACAGCAGGCCTCGGCGCTGGTGCTGATCCTCTCCAAGACCACCTTCACCGCCCCGGGTGCCAGCGAAGAAACGCCTGCCCTGTGGCACACCTTCGATACAGGTTCGGCCTGGGGGCACCTGGCGCTGCAGGCGAGCATCAGCGGCTGGCACACCCATGGCATGGCCGGGTTCGACCAGGAGCTGGCGCGCAAGGAACTGAAGATCCCCGAAGGTTATGTACTGCACGCGATGGTGGCGATCGGCAAGCTGGGCGACAAAGCCAGCCTGATCGAAGCACTGCAGGCCCGTGAAGTGCCGAGCCCGCGTCGACCGCTGAGCGAGTTGGCGGCCGAGGGTGATTTCAGTCTCTAAGACTGGGCTGGCCCTATCGCGGGACAAGCCTGCAATAGGGCCAGCAGAAGCACTTCAATACCCGCGCGAGAAATCCACTTCCCCGCGCAACCCCTGCCCCGCCGCATACGCCCGGACGTTTTCGACGAACAAGCGCACCATCGCCACCGGCGAGGTAGGCGCCGAACTGTGCCCGGTCAGCAGCAGCCCCCAGGCGGTCCAGAACGGATGGCGCTGGGGCAACGGCTCCTGGCGGCAGACATCGATCACGGCACCCGCCAAGTGCCCGCTCTTGAGTGCCTCGACCAGGTCGGCATCGACCACCGCCACACCACGCCCGGCGTTGATGAACAGCGCGGTCGGCTTGAAGCACTGGAACAGCGCGGCATCGTACAGGTCATGGGTGGCCGGGGTATCCGGCAGCAGGTTGAGCACGTAATCGACCTCACCGACCAGCCGCGGCAACGCATCCAGCCCCGCCACTTCGACGAACGGCGCCTGCTCGCGCGGGCTGCTGGCCACGCCATACAGGGTCACGCCAAACGGCAGCAGGAACTCGGCCACCCGCTGGCCGATGTCGCCGGTGCCGACGATCAGCACCTTGCGCCCTTCCAGGCTGTTGCCCGGGCGGCCGTCCCAGCGCCGCTCGACCTGGCTGACCAGGCGCGCCAGCACATCGCGCTCGTGGACCAGCATGTAGGTCAGCATGTACTCGGCCATGACCTGGCCGAAGATGCCCACCGCACGGGTCAGGCGATAGTCACGCGGCAGGCCGTCGGCCAGCAGCGGCGTGATACCCGCCCAGGTGGACTGCATCCAGGCCGGCTTGTGGCCCTGGCGCAGCAGGCTGGCGACCAGGTGCGGCTCGCCCAGCCAGATCGGGCATTCAGGGGCGTGGCGCGACAATTCGGCGGAATCGCCACTGGTCAGGACCTCCAGGTCCGGTGCCAGCTCGCCCAGCAGGCGAGCGTAAAGGGCATGATCCTGTTCAGCGATCAGAACGCGCATCTCGATGACAACCTTGCAGAACGACGAAAGCGGCCCGTCGAGGGCCGCCTGGTGATAGGGTTCGCGCCCCGGCTCAGGCCGGATCGTTGCGCCGCAGCAGCTCTTCGGGCAGATGCTCGATGTAGTCGTCGTCCGGTGGCGGCATCTGCAGGTGGTAACCCTGGCTGTCGAGGTTCTCCAACACCTTGACGATGTCCTCGCGGGCCAGCTTGCGCTCGGGGGTCAGCACCAGGTCGAAGGCATGCACCGGCGTACCGAAGAACGGCAACAGGCCCTCGGGCACGCGCTCCAGGCCCTCGGCCTTGAGCACATACAGGTACATTTCGCGCTTGCGCGGGCTTTTGTAGATCGAGCAGATACGTTTCATCGAGTCTCTCCGGCGCCTGCCAGATCATCCAGCAGGGCCTGGCCCATCCGCTCACGGCGCCAGCCGCGCAGCGAATCGGGCAATTGATAGGGGCCATTGGGGTAGCCGCTCTTGAGCAGGGCTTCCAGGGCCTTCTTGCGCAGCATCAGCTCAGGGGCGATCTGCAGGCGCTCGCCTTCGGCCTGGCCGATGGCGCGCAGGCGCTTGAGAATGCCGGCGGCTTCGATCGGCAGCGGCTCGGGCAGCACCGCGGGCCATTGCTCGGCAGGCTGGCTGGCGGCGTTCTTGATCAGCTTGAGCAGCGTTTCGCCGTCCTGGCGGATGGTGCGCGGGTGCATCTCCTCGATCTTGGCCAGCGCCGACAGGCTGTCGGGCTGCCCCTTGGCCATGGGCCACAGCGAGTGCTCCTTGAGGATCCGGCTGCGCGGTACATCGCGGCTGCGCGCTTCACGCTCGCGCCAGGCGCACAGTTCGCGCAGCACCGCCAACTGCTGCGGGCCGAGTTTCCAGGCCAGCTTGACGTCGCGGTAAAGGGTTTCGGGCTCGACTTCACGGCGCATTTGCGCCACCAGCTCGGCGCCGTCCTCCAGCACCCAGGCGTACTTGTCATCCGACAGGCGCGGACGCAGGGCGGTGAACAGCTCGGCCAGGTGCACGGCATCTTCGGCGGCGTAGCTGACCTGGGTTTCGGACAGCGGACGCTGCAACCAGTCGGAGCGCGTCTCGCCCTTGGGCAACTCGATGCCCAGCACGTCCTGGACCAGGCGCGAATAGCCCATCGAGAAACCGATATTCAGGTAGCCTGCGGCCAACTGCGTGTCGAACAGCGGCTGCGGCAGCTTGCCGGTCAGGCGCAGCAGGACTTCGAGGTCTTCGCTGCAGGCGTGCAGTACCTTGACCACGCCGCTGTCTTCGAGCAATTCGCCCAGCGGCTGCCATTCACGGATCAGCAGGGGGTCGATCAGGTAGGCGCTTTGGCCATCGCCGACCTGCACCAGGCCAGCCTTGGGATAAAAGGTATCGACCCGCATGAATTCGGTGTCGACGGCCACGAACGGCAGCGTACGCCACTTCCGGCAGAGTTCGGCCAGGGTCTGGTCGTCACGGATCCAGTGTATTTCGATGGCCACAAGGCTCTCCCACAAACATTGGCGCGCAGTATATACGGCGCGGGCACTGCTCGTGAAACCCGGGCCATCCATGGTGGCGATCAGCGGTAGCGCTGGCGTGCGATCAGTTCCTGGCCGTCAGCCAGGGGCGACACCCCGCAAACATGTCCAGCGACTGCTGGTACACCTCGGTGCGCACCTGCAGCAGGCCGAGCATCGAGTGGAACAGGTTGTCCTGGCTCAGCGGCGTGTCACGCATCTTCGACAGGCAGTCGGTATCGACGGCGAAGTCCTGGCGGTAGCTGTCGGAGAACCAGGCCAGCAGCGGGATGTGTTTCTGCTGGTCAGGGGCGAGCATGTAAGGGGTGCCATGCAGGAACAGGTTGTATTCGCCCAGCGACTCGCCATGGTCGGAGAGGTAGATCATGGCGGTGTCGACCTTGTCCTGGTGCTTGCGCAGGGTGTCGATCAGCGACGCCAGCACCTCGTCGGTGTAGACCAGCGTGTTGTCGTAGCTGTTGACGATGTCCTGCTGGCTGCACTGGTTCAGGGCGTTGCTGCGGCACACCGGAGTGAAGTGCTCGAAGCCTGCCGGGTAACGCTTGTAGTAGTCAGGGCCATGGCTGCCCATCTGGTGCAGCACCAGCACGGTATCCTTGTCGAGGCTGTCGAGCAGCGCATCGAGGTTCTGCAGCAGGATCTGGTCGTGGCACTCGCCATCGGCGCACAGGACCGGGTCCTTGGCGCTGGTGAGGTTGACGTAGTTGAATCGATCGCAGGTGCCTTTGCAGCCTGACTGGTTATCGCGCCACTGCACCTCGATGCCGACACGCCCGAGGATATCGAGCAGGCCCTCGCGGCGGCTGGCCAGGCTCGGGTCGTAGTCCTTGCGTGCCATGCCGGAGAACATGCAAGGCACCGACACGGCCGTCTCGGTCCCACACGAATGCACATCGGTAAAGCCCAGCAGGCCAGCCTCCTTCGACAGGCGTGGCGTGGTATCGCGGCCATAACCCAGCACACCGAAGTTCTCGGCGCGGGCACTTTCACCCACCACCAGCACGGTCAGCGACTTGCGCTCGTGCTTCTGCCAGGCGGCATCGCGATGGGCATCTTCGCCGTATTTCTGGAAGGGTTTGGCAGCGCTGCCGAGCTTTTCGCTGGCATAGCTGAACGACGCCCCGACGATATTGCTCGGGGTGAGCATCAAGTGCAGTTCGTGGTGATTGCGAAACAGCGACGACAGGCCCTGGTAATTGACCAGCCCGATCGAGCCCAGGGCTGCGACGCAGGCGCCGCTGACGATGAGCTTGCCCAGCAGCTCGCGGTGCCAGGGGCGGTAGGCAATGCGTGCCTTCCAGAGCAACAACGACGGCACGACGCCCAACCCCAGCATATAAAGTGCGAACTTCAACGACAGCAAGTCACGCACTTCTTCGATGTTGGTTTCGGCGACATTGCGGAACATGCCGGCATCAATAAGTACGCCATATTGATTCATGAAGTAGGCGACACCGGCGCCACTCATGAACAGCACAATCAATACCGGTTTCAATACATACTTGAAGGCCAACAACGTCAATATCAGGTTGAAGGCGAATAACATCAGTACGGCAAACGCCAGGCCTAGCCACAGCCCAACCATGCCGGGGGGTAGGATGGTCTCCAGATGCTCCCAGAGGAACAGATTGAGGCCGATCAACAGGTAAAGGCTGGCCAGCAGCGTGACCCACTCGGTCCGCAGTGATTTGATTTTCAACATGGCGTTCGCAATCAGAGTTTAGAAGCGACCAGGCGTACCCGGGCGGGCACCTTGGGAAGTTGGCCGAACTGTAGAAAGCGTAGCATCAATTTTTTGTGAAAAAGACGCCAACAATCGGTTGTGATGCGTCTTTCATGATTAATTAAAGTTCATTCAGCTGCCATTCAGCAGCGTTGCGAGGCTGCAGCCACACCCGGCGAACTGCTCCCGCTGCCGGCAAAGGCAGCTATCCTGAAGGATCAGGATTCTTACCAACCCCTGAAACAGAGGTGAAGAGATGCCAGTCCCGCACGATCTGCTAGCCGACCTGCACATTACAGAAGACAAGTTCCAGGCCCTGATCGACAAGGATCAGGACCTGCACAAGCTGCACAAGGAATACAACGCCAAGGACAAGGAAGTGCTGGCCGCCGAAGGCAACGGCACCAACGACGAGGCGGTCAACCGCCTGCGCAAGGAACGTCTGCTGATCAAGGACAAGATCGAACGGATCATTCATCCGCCCAAGGGTTGAGGTCGTTCGTTGCAATGCCATCGCGGGACAAGCCCGCGATGGCGTCAGCCGCCGTTACGCAGAGGCCGCCGCCTGCAACCCCGCCTCGAGGTCGTCGATCAGGTCGCGGTAATCCTCGATCCCCATCGACAAGCGCACCAGGTTCTCGCTGATGCCCATCACGCCCTTCTGCTGCGGGCTGAGCGAGTTGTGCGACATGGTCCAGGAATGGTTGATCATGCTCTCCACACCGCCCAGCGAGTCGGCGAGGACGAAGATCGACAGCGCCTCGACCAGGCGGTTGACCGCCGCCCGGTCCCCCTTCACACGCAGCGCCACCACCGCACCGCCAGTGCGCATCTGGCGCTGGCACAGCGCATGCTGCGGATGACTCTCAAGCCCGGGGTAGAACACCTGCTCGACCTGCGGGTGCTGCTCCAGGTACTGCGCCACGCGCAGGGCGTTGGCGCTCTGGCGCTCCATGCGCACATCGAGGGTCTTCAGGCCGCGCAGGGCCAGGTAGCAGTCGAACGGCCCCTGGATCGCGCCCACCGCCATGCTGATCTTGCGCAGGCGCGCCAGCAGCTCATGATTGCCCGCCACCACCACCCCGCCGGTCAGGTCGGAATGGCCGCCGATGTATTTGCTCGCCGAGTGCATCACCAGGTCCACCCCCAGGGTGATCGGCTGCTGGTTCCATGGCGAGCAGAAGGTGTTGTCGATGCAGGTGAGGATGCCGCGCTCGCGGGCCAGGTCGCACAGCGGCTTGATGTCCACCAGGTGCAGCAGCGGGTTGGTCGGCGACTCAAGCCAGATCATCTTCGTATTCGGACGGATCGCTGCGGCGACGGCGTCCAGGTCGTTGAGGTCGACATAGGTGGTGGTCAGCCCGGAGGTGTGTGCCCGGTAGTCCTCCATCAGGCGGAAGGTGCCGCCATAGACGCCATTCATCACTACCACGTGGGCATCCTTGGGCAGCAGTTCGAGCACCGTGGCGGTGGCACTCACGCCCGACGCGCAGGCAACCGCACCGACACCCTCTTCCAGGGCTGCGACGCAGGTTTCATAGGCGTGGCGGGTGGGGTTGGAAACACGGCTGTAGGCGTATTCGGGATTGTCATCCAGCCCGCGCTTGATGAACGAGCTGGAGGTGACGATGGCCGGGAAGATAGCGTTGTCGGCGACGCTGGACTGCTCGCCAGCGTGGATGGTGCGAGTGGCGAAATTGCGCGGTTTTTCGGCCATGGTCGGATCCGTTGACTGAAGGGGGCACGTAGAAAACTGCCACTATCGCATATCCCGATTCGTCCCGCTGCTGCTGCGCCGGACGTAGCAAGCGATTCCCCGATTGGGCTACTCTCGAGAAACTTTTTCTGCAAAGCCGCCCCCTATCGCCATGGACAGTTTCGACCAGCACATCCTCACCCTGCTCCAGCGCGACGCCTCGATCTCCCTCAAGGACCTGGCCGAGGCGGTCAACCTGACTACCACGCCCTGCTGGAAACGGGTCAAGCGCCTGGAAGACGAAGGCTATATCCGCGGCCGCGTCGCCTTGCTCGACCCCGAGCGCATCAACCTCGGCCTGAGCGTGTTCGTCCAGCTCAAGACCCAGCGCCACGACAGCGCCTGGCTCGAGCATTTCGCCAGGACCGTGACCAGCTTCGAGGAAGTGATGGAGTTCTATCGCATGTCCGGCGACTGGGACTACATGCTGCGGGTGGTGGTCAGCGACATCGCTGCCTACGACCGCTTCTACAAGAAGCTGATCACCAGCACCGACGGGCTATCGAACATCACCTCCAGCTTTGCCATGGAACAGATCAAGTACACCACGGCGTTTCCGGTGTATCGGTGAGACGGTCGCAGTAGCGGTCTGATGCGCGCTCACTGATCGCTTGATAGACCAGACCTATCAAACAGTCGGGCAAAGCAATTTGACGCCCGTGCCTGCAGGTTATAGCGTGGACATTACCCCCATCCCACCCTTCCGAGCGCGAACGTGGAACACAGCAGCCAGGCCCTGATCGACGGTTTCAACCGGAAAATCGACTACCTGCGAATGTCGGTGACCGACCGCTGCGACTTCCGCTGCGTCTACTGCATGGCCGAAGACATGCAGTTCCTGCCCCGCCAGCAGATCCTCAGCCTCGAAGAGCTCTACCAGGTCGCCGAACGTTTTGTCGCACTGGGCACCCGCAAGATCCGCCTGACCGGGGGCGAGCCGCTGGTACGCCAGGGCATCGTCGACCTGTGCGGGCGCATCGCCGCCCTGCCCGGCCTGCGCGAGCTGTGCATGACCAGCAATGGCTCGCAGCTTGGCCGCCTGGCCCAGCCGCTGTTCGACGCCGGCGTCACACGCCTGAACATCAGCCTCGACAGCCTCGATGCCCAGCGCTTCAAGGCCCTGACCCGCACCGGCGACCTGGCCCAGGTGATCGCCGGCATCGACGCTGCGCGCCAGGCAGGCTTCCGCCGCACCAAGCTCAACTGCGTGGTGCTCAAGGGTCGCAATGACGATGAAATCGTCGACCTGGTGCGCTTTGCCATCGACCGCGAACTGGACATCACCTTCATCGAGGAAATGCCCCTGGGCGTGATCAGCGAGCACGAGCGCGGCGAGTCGTTCTACTCCAGCGACGATGTGCGCGAGCGCCTGGAGCCGCACTTCACCCTGATCGAATCGGCCGAATCCTCCCAAGGCCCGGCCCGCTACTGGCGCCTGGCCGAAGCGCCGCAGACGCGGGTCGGCTTCATCTCGCCGCACAGTCACAACTTCTGCGCCACCTGCAATCGTGTGCGCCTGACCGTCGAAGGCCGGTTGCTGCTGTGCCTGGGCAACGAGCACTCGATGGACCTCAAGCAGGTCCTGCGCAGCCATCCCGATGACAGCGAGCGCCTGGAACAAGCGATTCGCGAGGCCGTGCACCTCAAGCCCTACCGCCATCACTTCGAGGTGGGTGGCGAGGTGCAGATCCTGCGTTTCATGAACATGACCGGCGGCTGATCGGCCGTCTCTGGAACCGCCTTGATCGTCCATTCCAACACCGACATGCTGCGCATGCTGTTCACCCTGCGCGGATCGATCGTCAAGCGCATCGCCCTGCGCTGCCTGATGGTGACCTTGCTGGCCGCCCTGATCGTGCTGGTCGAGCGACGTTACCCAGCGCTGTTCTACCCGGTCAGCGCCACGCCCTTCACCCTGCTCGGGTTGTCGCTGTCGATCTTCATGAGCTTTCGCAACAACGCCTGCTACGACCGCTGGTGGGAGGGGCGCAAGGCGTGGGGACGAATGATCATCGAGACCCGTTCGTTCATCCGTGAAAGCGTGGTGATCGCAGATCCGGCCCTGCGACGTGAGCTGCTGCGCAGCCTATGCGGCTTTGCCCATGCGCTGAACGCGCGCCTGCGCAACGAGGACGAACTGCACGCCGCAAGCCCCTGGCTAGCCGAGGGCGCAGTCATTACCAAGCACAATGTCTGCGACGGCATCCTGCGCGAAATCGGCGCGCACTGTGCGCGACTGGCCGAACAGCAGCACATCAGCGAATTCCGCTACACCCTGCTCGAGCAACGTCTGTTGGGGCTTTCCGAGGTGCAGGCGACCTGCGAGCGGATCAAGGGCACGCCGCTACCGTTCCCCTATACCCTGCTGCTGCACCGCACCATCTACATCTTCTGCCTGCTGCTGCCGTTCGCCCTGGCCCAACCGCTGGGCTGGCTCGCGCCGCTGTTCACCACCATCGTCAGCTACACCTTCCTTGGCCTGGATGCGATCGGCAACGAGCTGGAGGATCCGTTCGGCCGCGACGAGAACGACCTGCCCACCGACGCCATGGTGCGCACGCTGGAGCGCGATGTGCTGTCGGCGCTGGGTGAGCCGCTGCCACCGGTGCTGGAGCCGGTGAAGCATGTGTTGAGCTGAAGCAAGCCCTCTCCTGTAGGAGCGGGCTTGCCCGCGAAGAGGCCCGCCAGACCAACACATCGCTAACGATCAACCCCGACTCTCACACGCCCCCACCGCCTTGAGGTGCGGCACGAAGTTGCACGGCCGATGCCGCGCATCCAGTTGCTCCACCAGAATGCCCTCCCACGCGGTGCGGCAGGCGCCGGTCGAGCCCGGCAGGCAGCACACCAACGTGCCATTGGCCAGCCCCGCCAACGCCCGGCTCTGCACGGTCGAGGTGCCGATATCGAGAATCGACAGCGCCCGGAACAGCTCGCCGAACCCATCGATGTGCTTGTCCAGCAGGCACTGCACCGCTTCCGGCGTACTGTCACGCCCGGTGAAACCGGTGCCCCCGGTGATCAGCACCACCTGCACCTGCTCATCGGCGATCCAGTTCGCGACCTGGGCGCGGATCTTGTACAGGTCGTCCTTGAGCAACACCCGCGCGACCAGGCGATGGCCAATCTGCACGGAACGGGTGGCCAGCAGCTCGCCGGAGGTGTCGTTGTCGAACGTACGGGTATCGCTGACCGTCAGCACGGCGATATTGAGCGGTACGAATACCGCATCCGGTTTGACACTCACGGGGTTTGTCTCCAAGGGGGATTTTGCGTCACGCTAGAGCCCTGGGGCGCATGCGTCCAATCGATACGACGCACCGTCCGATCAACACCCTCTATCGCCAGGCCGAACCATGGACATCAAGCAGCTCAAGTTCCTCATCGCCCTCGACCAGACCCGCCACTTCGGCCAGGCCGCCGCGCTGTGCCACATTACTCAGCCGACCCTGTCGATGCGCCTGCGCAACCTGGAGGACGAGCTCGACCTGGTGCTGGTCAAGCGCGGCCAGCGTTTCGAGGGCTTCACCGAAGCTGGCGAGCGCATCCTGGCCTGGGCCAAGACCCTGCTCGCCGCCCACGACGGCCTGCAGGCCGAGGCCGCCAGTTGCCGCGGCCAGGTGGTCGGCAGCCTGCGCCTGGGCACCGTGCCGCTGGCCAGCTTCAACCCCATGGAACTGCTGCTGCCGCTGCGCGAGAAATACCCCGAACTGCACTTCCAGCTGAGCTCGCTGAGTTCGGAGCAGATCATCGACGGCCTGAGCCGCAACCAGCTCGACCTGGGCATCTGCTACCTCGACCAGGTCAATGTCAGCTTCTTCGACGTGATCGAGCTGGGCACCACAACCATGGGCCTGCTGCACGATACCCGGCACTTCCAGTTCGACACCGAGCAACTGCGCTGGGAAGACCTCGACGGCCTGCCGCTGGGCCTGCTGAGCAAAGGCATGCACTACCGCCAGTCGCTGGACCTGAGCTTTCGCAGCCGCGGCCTGGAGCCCCAGGCCGTGCTGGAGAGCGACTCGACCTTCCAACTGATCCAGGCACTGAACGCCGGCATCTGCTGCGCGGTGATGCCGCTGGACTGCGGCCTGGAAGATCTGAGCGAACACCTGCGCATCATCCCGGTGGCCGACGCCAGCATTCACAGCCCGGTGGGCCTGCTGCTGCGCCGCAGCGAACCGCGTTCGGCCATCGCCGAACAGTGCTTCGACGAAGCGCGGGCACTGTTCGGCGCAGGCTGAGGCTGCTCAGCGCTTGGCCAGGAAATCCAGCATCACCTTGTTGAACACCTCAGGCTTCTGCAGGAACGCAAAGTGGCTGGTGCCCTCGATAAACTGCAGCTTGGCACCGGGAATGCTCTTGGCGATATAGCGGGTGTGATCAGGCTTGATCGCCTCGTCGTGATCGCCGTCGACGATCAGGGTCGGCGCCTTGATGGTCGCCAGTTGCGCCGGCGTCCAGTTCGGTTGCTGCTGGTACATCTGGGCCAGCGCGGCATTGAGCTTTTCGAAACCGTCCGGCGTCGGCGACAACTGCTTGTACTCGTCGGCGGCACGGGTGATGAAGGTGCCGAAGGCAGGCTTCTTGTCGGCATCCGGGAAGGCGCCGGTCGGGTCGGTGTTGGCGCCGAAGGCGATGATCCGACCGACCTTGTCCGGGTAGCGCATGGCCAGGTCCAGCGCGGTGATGCCACCGTCGCTCCAGCCCACCACATCGGCCTTGCCCAGGCCCAGCTGTTTCATCAGGCCGACCACGTCATCGGCCATGGCGTCGTAGCTCAGCGGCAAGCCATTGGCATTGCTGCGACCATGGCCACGGGTGTCCACCGAAATGACCTGGTAATGCGTCGACAGCGCCTTGGCCTGGCCGGCCAGGTAGTCGGCATTGGCCGGGCCGCCATGCAGCAGGAACACCGGCGTGCCCTTGCCTTCGATGTGGTAGGCGAGCTGAACGCCATTGACCTCGGCGGTCTTGAACGGCCCTGCAAGGTGTGGCGTGGGCGGCAGGACCTCCCAGGTTTCGGCAGCCTGGGCGGTAGCACCGAGCATGGCCAGGCCAAGGGTGCCGAGAAGCAGAGTGCCGCGGGCAAGGGTACGCAGGTGGGGCATGGTGACGACTCCGGTCGTTGGGGTTTCAGCTCGTAAACGCGCGCCACGCCGGTTTATTCCCTCACCACCCGTCACCCGGTCAGCGACCTTGCCCCAACTGCGCCGCCAACCACTGCGAAAACACCCGCACCCGCGCCGACAGTTGTCGACTCTGGGGGTACACCACCGACACCGGCATCGGCGGTGGCGGGCAGTCCGGCAACAATTCGCGCAGGCTGCCGGCCGCCAGTTCATGGACAATCCGGTAGCGTGGTACCTGAACGATCCCCAGCCCCGAGAGCGCCGCGCCGGTGTACAGGTCAGCGCCGGTCACCGAAACCCTCGCAGGCAACAAACGCTCCACCACCTCACGACCGACCCTGAACTCCAGGGGCACCGCCCGCCCGGTGGCGCTGGACAGGTAATCCACCGCGAAATGCTGCTGCAAGTCGTCCAGCGTCGCGGGCGTGCCGTGCTGCGCGAGGTACTCGGGGCTTGCCACGGTCACCTGTTCAAGGCTGGCGACCTGTCGGCCGATCAACGACGAATCCTGCAGCAGGCCCGCCCGCAGCACGCAATCCACCCCTTCGCGCACCAGATCGACCAGTCGGTCGTCCTCACCGATGTGCAGGGTGATGTCCGGGTACTGCGCCAGGAACCCACCCAGCGCCGGCATGACGAAATGCTTGGCCAGGGTGCCCTGCAGGTTGACCCGCAGCAGGCCCTTGGGCGGGGCATTGCGAAAGGCGCTTTCGCTCTCCTCGAGGTCCAGCAACAGGCGCACGCATCGGTGGTAGTAGGCCTCGCCATCGTGGGTCATGCGCACATGCCGGGTGGTGCGCTCGAGCAGGCGCACGCCGAGGCGCTGCTCCAGGCGCTTGATCAGGTTGGTGACGGTGGCCCGCGGGATCTGCAGGTCCTCGGCGGCCTGGGAAAAACTGCCGCGCTCGGCGATACGCACGAACACCTGCATTTCCTGGAAGCGATCCATGGACGGGTTCTCCTGGAGGGTGGCGGCTACGCTGGCTTCGCAAGGGAAAGACGCCAAGTCGATAATTAAAGCAAATGGAACACTGATCGCACTTACCGCGCAATTATCTTTTTTCGCCAACAGTCCACACTCCTTCCCACACCCACTCAGAAGGATGCCCAGCATGACCTCTTCCGTAGCCTTGATCACTGGCGCCTCACGCGGCATCGGTGCCGCCATCGCCCGCCGCCTCAGCCGTGACGGCTTCGCCGTGGCGATCAACTACGCCCGCAACGATGCCGAAGCCGATGCACTGGTGGCCGAGATCCGCCAGGCCGGCGGCAAGGCCATCGCCCTCAAGGCCGATGTGTCCAGTGCAGGCCAGGTACAGACCCTGTTCGACACCATCGAGCGGCAACTGGGTCGCATCGATGTGCTGGTCAACAACGCCGGCATCCTCAAGGTCGCGCCCCTGGCGCAGACCAGCGACGAGCTGTACGCCCGCAACTTCGCGATCAACACCCAAGGCGTGTTCAACACCCTGCGCGCTGCCGCGACACGGCTGAACGACGGCGGGCGCATCATCAACCTGACCAGCACCACGCTGGCCCTGAAAATGCCAGGCTACGCCATCTACAACGGCACCAAGGCCGCGGTCGAGGCCTTCACCCAGGTGTTCGCCAAGGAACTGCGCGGTCGCAACATCACCGTCAATGCCGTGGCCCCGGGCCCGGTGGAAACCGAACTGTTCCTGGCCGACAAGACGCCCGAGCAGATCCAGGCCGCCACCCAGGCACCACCCCTGGGCCGCTTGGGCCAGCCAGAGGATATCGCCGGTGTCGTCGCCTTCCTCGCCGGCCCTGACAGCGGCTGGGTCAACGGCCAGATCCTGCGCGCCAACGGTGGCGTGGCCTGAACAGCCGATAACGCCGCCCCACGCCCCTGATCTTCCTGCCTTTTCTGCACCCCGGCCCCCGGGGTGCTGTCATGCGTGGCGGTTTATCGCCACGGCCTGTTGTGGTGCAAAAAAATGATGGCGCGCGCAATGTATTCGAGCAATTACTCGAAACTTCCGAACTTTCCCAATAAAAACAGTCGATAACAAATTTCGTACACGTGACTGTATGCGAAAGACGACCGCAAACCCTACCGCAAACCCGCCATTTGTTTCATGACAAAGATGACAACTGCGAATGTGTTCACAAACTTCGCGATGGCGGATTACCGCCAACTAATAAACGACACAAAAGGATGTTCTAAATAGTCTCCACAGGAGGGTCAGTTTATCCCCACCCAACAATGAATCGCGCCGCGGCCGTGCCTAGAGCACACACTTAATGTCCCTTGCCAGGTATGGCGGGGAACCGCCAGGCGCTGTTCGTTTTTTCTCAGCACACACCGTCATGAACCGTACAGCCCGCGATTTACAAAGCCTCCATGCGCCGTTTTCGTCCTGCAAAGCACGTCCACGGCCTCGCTCATTCGGCAACCCGAACGTCATACGAATGAAACATTCGGAATCCCGAATAAAACAACGACCGACCCCAGCAGTGCGCATCGTTTCGCGAAAGTTCAAGGACGCCCGTTACCTGATGATCATTGGATCCATGGCACGGTACTTGCCAGAATTTGATCCGCTGCGGAGTCCTTCCGCGACGTGCCTTGCGAAAGATGAGCGAACAATGACAAGCGAATGGCCATTGGCTGTCGAAGTTCGCCCGTGCCACCGAGACAGACCTTACGTCGGATCGTGCTGTTTATCCTGAACATGTGAAACAACAAAGGCGCCCTTCAAGACCGCCAATAACTAACTCATTCATAAAGGTTTAATCATGCCCCTGACCAAGACCAAGCCCGGAAAGATTGTCGCCCTGGACGCTCTGGATACCCCTGATCCGGAAAACGCCCTGTGCTTTGGGTCCTTCGTGCTCTACCCCCAGCAGCATCTGCTGTTCAAGGACGGGGAACTGGTGCAGTTGGGCAGCCGTGCGCTGCAACTGCTGGTCACGCTGGCGAGCCGAACCGGCGAGCTGTTGGAGAAGAACGAGCTGCTGGCGCTGGTCTGGCCCAAGGTCATCGTCGAGGAATGCAACCTGCGCGCGCAAATGACCACCCTGCGCCGAGTGCTTGGCGAAGAAGGAGACTTCACCTACATCGTCACCGTACCGGGCCGCGGGTACCGCTTCGTGGCTCCGGTGACCATCCGTGAAATGGCGCCGCAACCCCTGCTTGCGACCAAACCCGGCAACGACCTGCCGAGCCTTGGCAGCAGCGTCATCGGCCGCGACGACATTTGCCAGACCCTGGCCGAAACCCTGCGCAGCCGCCGCCTGCTCACCCTCACCGGCACCGGCGGCATCGGCAAGACCACCCTGGCGCTGACACTCGCCCACGCCATGGCCGAAGACTTCAGCGAGGGGCGCACCTTCGTCGACCTCACGGAGGCTGACCAGCCTGCCTGCGTCGCCGACCTGGTGGCGGCGGCGCTGGGCATCGACAGCACCGCACAAGACGCCGTGGCGCTGATCGCCGCCCTGTTCGACGAAGCCCGCCACCTGCTGATCCTGGACAACTGCGACCACGTGCTCGAAGCCACCGCGACCCTGGTCGAAGCCCTGCTGCAACAGGCGCCGGGCTGCCACATCCTGGTCACCAGCCGCGAAGCGCTGCACGCCGAAGGCGAATGCGTGCACGAGGTCGCGCCGCTGCCCTGCCCCGCAAACGATCACGTACTGTGCGCCGCCCAGGCCCTGCTCAGCCCGGCCGTCCAGTTGTTCGCCGAGCGCGCCGCTGCGCACGACACGGACTTTGCCTTCAGCGATACCGACGTGCCGGCGGCGCTCGCACTGTGCCGTACCCTCGACGGCAATCCCCTGGCCATCGAGATCGCCGCCAGCCACGTACGCGCCTTTGGCCTGGCCTACCTGGTCGAGCTGCTCGATGGCGACTTCCGCCTGCAGATGGCTGGCCGGCGTACCGCCCTGCCTCGCCACCGCACCCTGCAAGCCTCGCTGGAGTGGAGCCACGCGCTGCTGTGCCCCCAGGAGCAGGCGATGTTCCGTCAGTTGTCGGTGTTCACCGGCAGCTTCACCCTCGCCGCCGCCAAGGCGGTGGTCGAGGTCCAGCCAGGCCCTTTCCAGGACGCTGCCTGGCTGGTGGAAAGCCTGATGGACAAGTCGCTGCTGGTGGCCGCCGGGGCGCAACCGATCAAGCGCTACCGCCTGCACCACACGGCCCGCGTGTATGCGGCGCAGCAGCTGGCCCTGCATGACGAGACCGCCGCTATCGCCCAGCGCCACGCGCAGTACACCCTCCAGGAACAACGCCGCGCGGTGCAAGACCTTGAGCGCCTGGACAGCGACAGCTGGCTGGCCCTGCACAGCCCCGGCAGCGACAGCGTACGCAGCGCCTTGAGCTGGTGTTTCAGCGAACAGGGCGATGCCTGTCTCGGCGTCGAACTCACGCTGATGAGCGTGCCGCTGTGGCTGCGCCTGTCGCGGGTCGACGAATGCCACGCCTGGGTCGACCGCGGCCTGCGCTTCGAGGCCATCACACCCCGCCAGCGCATGCTCTTGCTGACCCTCTCGGCCAGCGTCATGGCCCTGACCCGCGGTGCCGGGCAGTCGATCCGTGACGCCTGGCAGCAGGTGATCGAAGACGCCCGCACCCTCGGCGACACCGAGCATGAACTGCGCGGCCTGTGGGGCCTCTGGCACGACCACTGCTGCAGCAACCAGCACGCCGAGGCGCTGGACCTGGCCAACCAGTACATCCAGCTCAGCGAACGCACCGGCATCCTCGAGCGGCGCATGCTCGGCCGGCGCATGCGGGCAACGCCGCTGTTCCAGATGGCCGACTTCGATGGCGCCCGCCAGGCGATCAGCGAAGCCCTGAGTTTCCCGATGATGCCCCGCGCCCACGTCATCGACAGCCACTTCGACCAAGGTATCGCCGCGCGCTCGCTCAAGGCCCAGGTGCAGTTGCTGCAAGGCCAGGTCGGGCAGGCCCTGTTGACCATCGAGGCCAACGTCGAAGCGGCGTTGACCCAGCACCACCCGGCCAGCCTCTGGTACACCCTGAGCCTGAGCGCCATCCCCATCACCCTGCTGGTCGGCCACGAAAAGCGCAGCCGCGAGTTTCTTGCCCGTCTCAAAGAGAGCCTGGGGGGCCACGAGATGCCGGTATGGCGCCTGTTCGTCCGGTGCTTCGAGCACATTCTGCTGATCCGCCAGGGCAGTGCTGAAGACGGCGTGCGCGGCCTGGGCGAAGCGCTCGACCAGCTCCATGCGATCGGCGACAGCCCGCTGTACAACCTGGTGCGCAGCGAGTACGCCCAAGGTCTGGCGCAGTTGGGGTTGGAACAGTTGGCCATCGAGATCCTCGACCAGACCCTGGCCGTGACCGCCGCTCGCCAGGAACGCTGGTTCCGCCCCGAGCTGTTGCGCATCAAGGCCCAACTGCTGGCCAGGCCCGATTCGCCCGAACGCCAGGCGCAAGCCCAGGAGCTGCTCAACCAGGCCATGCAGGAGGCCCAGGAACAGGGCGCGCGCTTCTGGGCCGGACGCATCACCGCCACCCTTTCGCAGTTGAACAGCCAACCGGAGGAAGCCCCCAGGCGCACCAGTCAGGCCTGGGATCAGCGTCGTCAGGAGCGCCAGCTCAACACCCAGTTTTCACACACGTGAAACCTTGCTGTAACTTGCCAAGGTTGTGCGTTTCAAAGGTCGAGGTCGCCTAGGATCAGACTTCCATGAACCTTTGATGTCGGTCGCGCAACCTGGTCGCCCAGCAACGGAATCGTCTCGGGCTGCGGGGCTGCGCTTGCCGCCGTCCTCGCCCCGGACCGTGCAATGATCAACAGACCCGAAGCCCCCTCCAGCAGCAGCCCTTCCTCCCCCTCCGACACCGCCGGCCTATTCGACAGCGTCCTCGACAAGGCCCGCCTGCTGCTCAGCGATCCGGGCGCGGACAAGACCTTCAAGCCCAAGGTCCTGGCGGCCAACGACGGCGGCGGCAGCGTGTCGCACGACAAGCCCGCCGATGCCGACAGCTACAAGGACATCACCGAGCTGCCGGAAACCCTCGATATCGGCAAGCTGAAGATCGTCGCGCAGGACAAGGACAACGGCGTCATCTACTTCGAGCACGGCGCCAACAAGTACCAGATCAGCGAGAAGGCCGCGCAGGACAGCCAGCCAGGCTACGAGACCTTCGAGAACCTGCGCTTCGGCCATGCCGTGCCGACCCGTGAAGACCGCGGCCCCGACCACGGCACCCAGCTCTACAACCTGCTCGACACCTTGGCCGACACCCAGGGCACACCAGCCCACGACCTGATCGTCGCCGGCCTCACCGACCCGAGCCAGTCGCTGCTGCGCAAGGACGACGGCGGCTTCCTGCTGGACAACATCCAGTCGGTGGAGCAAGCCACCGACGGCGTGCTCAAGGTCAAGCTCACCAACGGCCGCGAGGTCATCATCGCCGAGGGCATCACGCCGGAGGCCTATGCCGCCTACAGCGGCGCCGGCAAGACCCGTGTCGCACTGGACGACGCCAAGGCCGCCGGCTACGAGCAGGTCACCGGCCTGCCCGGCGGCCTGGACGTGGACAAGCTCAAGGTGGTTTCCGAAGACAAGGACGCCCACGTCATCCTGTTCGAGCACGACGGCCACAAGTACGCGATCAGCCGCGACGACGCCAAGGCCCACGACCGCGGCTACGACTCGCTCGACAGCGTCCCCTCCGCCGCCGCCAACCAGCCCGCCCCGGAGAACCGCGGCAGCCAGCTGTACGACTTCCTGCACGCGCTGGACACGACCAAGGGCACGCCCGCCTTCGACTACATCAAGAACGCCCACAAGCTGCCCGACCAGCACCTGCAGACCCGTGCCGAGGGCACCCTGGGGATGAACGACATCAGCAAGGTCGATGCGCCCACCGACGGCATCCTGGTGGTCACCAAGGCCGACGGCAAGCTGGTGGTGGTATCGCGCGACGTCTCCCCCGAAGCCTTCCTCGACTACAGCACCAAGGGCCAGACCCTCGCCGGTCTGGAAAAGGCCAAGGGCGACGGCTACACCAAGGCTGGCCCGGACGACTACCTGGCCTCGACCGAGGACATCATGAGCGTCGGCGGCATCGGCGACTACGGCCCGGGCCTGATCGCCTTCACCCAGCGCAAGCCCGGCGGCGAAGAGCAGAAGATCATCGTCTCGCAGTTCGACAACCCGCAGATGTTCGAACAGATCGCCGACTACCGCAGCAGCATTGCCGAGCAGGTCACCGACGTCGACAAGCTGCGCGCCGACCATGGCCTGCCGCCGCTCAAGGAGGTCTCGGTGGATGAGCTCGCCACCACCGAGAAGGACGATGACGGCCAGCCGTTGTCGGTACGCGACCTGGCCATCCGCGACCTGGTCGATGGCTACCGCGCCGGGATCAAGGACGGCAGCATTGCCAAGGACGACCCACGGGCCAAGCTGGTTCGGGCGCTGGAAGCCAAGAGCATGGCCGACCATGGCATGTCGATCATCCCTGAGCATGGCTTTGGCAACCATGGCAACGCCAGCGACCCGATCACCGTGACCTCGCGCGATGTGCGCGACGAGATCTTCGATGCCAAGGCCATCGATGCCCAGCTCGGCGAACTGCTCGGCGACCCGACCATCGTCGCCGACCTCAAGAGCAAGCACGACGCCGCCCTGGGCAAGGTCGAAGGCGGCTCGGCGAAAGTCGACGAAACCCGCCAGAAGCTGCTCGACAGCACCTCCTCGGAGAACTTCGTCAAGTACATCAACGACCTGCAGGCCAACGGCCAGACCGAGCTTGCCACCCGTGAAATCCGCAGCGCCTACGCAGGGCTCGCCGACATCGATCCGGCCAAGGCCGACCAGTTCCTGCAGAACCTGCAGATCGACGGCTACACTATGGAGCTGGACAAGCTGATCGCCGACCCCAGCAAGATCTCCGACGACAACACCGCGCTGGCCACCACCGACCAGACCCTGCTCATGCTCCAGGCCCTCAAGGCCGGCGGCGACGGCATCCCGCGCAGGTCGCTGGCGACCTACGAGAAGTTCGTCGAGATGCTGCTCAAGGACAAGGACATGGCCACCGATTTCGGCAAGGTCATGAGCAACCTGGGCGACACCTGGCAGGCCAACGGCAAGATCACCCTCGACGACATCAACAAGGCGGTCAGCACCGAGCTGATGCCGAACCTGAGCGCGGAAAACCGCGGCGCCTTCGTCAAGACCTTGTCCTTCCTCAGCGACAATGGCGTGCTCGGCTCGATGGGCGGTGCAATCTCTCTGGGGCGGGCGATCTACCAGCTGGCCGGCAAGGGCGGCACGCTGGCCGACACCCCACGCGAGCGGGCCGGCATCGCCAACGACTTCATCGGTTTCCTCAGCACCGGTTCGCACTTCGCCACCCTCGGCACCAAGGCCTTCGACAAGGCGTTCGGCACCAACGCCTACAAGCTGATGGGCCTGGACCGCTCGGTGCCGACCATCTGGAGCAAGCCAGGCACTGCGGGGCCCGAGATCCCGCGCAGCGTGCAGGATGTGCAGAATCAGTACTACAACATCATCGACGATGCCATGGCCGACGGTAAGGATGTCGGCAAGGCGCTCAACGGCCAGCCGTTCGACGAAGCCACGATGAACAAGCTGCACCAGGGCATCGAGAGTGGTATCGAAAAGCGTGGCGGCGTGGTCGGCGCAGGCAAGATCGCACGCTTCGCCGGCAGTGCGATCAAGGTCATCGGCGCTGGTGCCGACGTGGTCGGTGGGGTGATCGGCGTGGTCATGGGTGGCCTGACCATCCGCGACGGCGTGCGCGAGAAAGACCCGATCAAGATCGCTTCCGGTTCCTTGTCGGTCGCAGGTGGCGTCAGCAGCCTGTTCGGTGCAGCCGGCAGTGTCGCCGGGGTGTTCGGTGTCACCGGGCGCCTGGTGCCCTTGCTCGGGCCGGTGGGGTTCCTGTTCTCCGGGGTGTTCTCCTTCGTCGGTGCGATCCTCAACGACGTCAAGTCGCACAAGCTGCACAAGATCTCGCTGCAGAACTGGGATCAGATCCAGGACTTCAAGCAGGACGGCCTGCTCAAGCCCAACGGCGACGAGGCTTATGTGTGGCTGCAGACCTACCTTTCCGATTGGGGCCAGCGCGACGCGCCGGGCGATCGCAGCATCTTCGACTTCCGCAAGGAAGAGTGGGATGCACGCTCGAGCATCCGCGGCGACCATCGCGTCGATCATCCGGATTACATCGGCGACGGCAACAACCGCCGTTCGGAAGACTACAAGTACTCGCTCAAGCCCTCGGACTGGATCGACGACAACGGCAACATCATCTCGATGGTCGGTGATGGTTATGGCGGGCCGTACAAGCCGGTGGACAACGGCTGACAAACCCTTGCCTTGTGGAGCGGCGGTTCGCCGCTCCACAAGGGCCACACTGCCTCTGTAGGAGCGGGCTTGCCCGCGAACACCGGCATAGCCGGTGCCATGCATCGCGGTGTTCCTTTCGCGGGCAAGCCCGCTCCCACAGGGTGGCATGGCATCGGCGGCTCCGGTGTTCGCGGTGACAAGAGCCGAGCTATCTCTGCCGGGGCTTAGATCAACCGCGCAGCCACCAGCAGATCCGCTACCGCCTGGAAGGTGCTGTCCGGCACCGGATCCCCCGCCACGGTGCGCCGGGCAAGCTCGGCCGCCAGGCGGGCATCCATGGCATGGGCGATCCCCAGTTGCGCAGCTTCGCCAAGCATCCGCGCGCTCTCCTCAGGCTCGGCCTGGCACACCACCACCGGCACCGGCGTCTCCCCGCGCACATAGCGCAAACCCACCACCCAGCCACCGGCCACGCCCACCATCAACGACGCCCGGCCCAGTCCCAGCTTGGTCGCCATGGCCTGCATCTCCTGGCGCTGGCGGCGCAGCTCGCGCTTGATCAACGGATCGCCATCGATATCCTTGCGCTCGCGCTTCTGCTCGCTGCGGGTCATGCGCATGTCGCGGCCGAACAGCCAGCGCTGCATCAGCACATCCGCCGCCCCCAGCACCAGAAACGCCGCCAGCACAGTGAACACCAGCGGCTTGAGCACCAGCAGGAAGGTCGACTGCAGGCACTCGGGCCCACACCGCGACGACTCCATCAGCGCCTGCAGCGCATGGCGCCCGACCACGTAGAACGCCAGCCCCAGCAAGTGCACCTTGACCAGGCCCTTGAGGAACTCCACGACGTTGCGCATGGCGAAGATGCGCTTGAAACCCTCGGCCAGGTTGATGCGCTTGAAATCCGGCTTGAGCGGTTCGACCGAGAACACCAACCCGCGCATGGTCACCAGGTTGGTCAGCACCACGGCCGTCACCGTCACCGCCATCACCGGCAGGGTGATGCCGATCAGCAGTTGCTCGGCGGTATCGAGCAGGCGCGGCCACACCGTGGCGAAGGGTTCGATGTAGATCTGCGCAGTCAGGTCCACCAGCGCCGTGACCTGGGCCTTGGCTCGTGGCGCCAGGATGGCGATGCACAGGGTGCAGAGCAGGATCACCACCCCCGATACCAGGTCCTGGCTCTTGGCGACCTGCCCCTTCTTGCGTGCGTCCTTGAGTTTCTTGTCCGTTGCCGGCTGCGACTTCTCTTCGCTGGTGTCAGCCATTCCCCCCCTCCACCAGGCTCTGCAGCACCCCGACCGTGCCGCGGAACTCCGCAAGCTGATCAAGCATCAGCGGCACCAGGAAGCCGATGTAGATCACCATCAGAATGGTGAAGAACAGGTTCTTCACCGGCAGCGACAGGTCGAAGATGTGCAGGCTCGGCGCCATGCGCGAAAGGTAGGCGAGCATCAGGTCGGTGATCAGCAACGAAATCAGCAACGGCGACACCATCAGCACCCCGATGCGCATCACCTGGTCGAGTATCGACAGCACCGCCGTCAGCGCAGAACCGGCGAACAACGGCGTGAACTGGGTCACCGGCCATAACTGGTAACTGTGCAGGTAGCCATCGACCATGAGGATGAAGCCACCCGACATGAAGTACAGCGCGATCAGCATCACCGTGAGCAAGGTCGCCATCACCCCGGATTCACCCGACGACAGCGGATCCACCAGTTGCGCCATGGTCGAGCCACGCTGCAGGTCGATCAGTTCCCCCGCCACTTCCGCGGCCCAGAACGGGATGCCGAACAACAAACCGACCACCAATCCGACCAGGAACTCCTTGATCAACAAGCCCGCCAGCCAGAACCCGCCAAGCTCGGGGGTAGCGGTGAAGGCCGAGAACACCGGCAGGAACATCGGCACCGAGATCGCCACGGCGGCGCAGGTGCGGATCATCCCGGTCAGGCCCAGACGGTTGAAGGCCGGGGTGATCACCACTACGCCCATGGCGCGGGCCGTGGAGAGCGCGGCCGAACTGATCACCGGGTAGGCGATCTCCAGGAAGGCATTGACGAAACCTGCGTCCATGCCCGGTCAGCGCGTCCACAGCGCGAAGTTGTCCAGCACCTGGTTGCCCAGCCCCATCACCTGCCCGGCGAGCAGCGGGCCGACGAAGACGATCAGCAGCAGCACCGCCACCAGCTTGACCACCTGCGGCAAGGTCTGGTCCTGGATCTGCGTCAGCGCCTGCAACAGACCCACGCTCAGGCCGACGATGATCGCCACCCCCAGCGCTGGCGCCGACAGCAGCAACACCGTCATCAGCGCCTGCTTCATCAACGAAAGGAACACGTCCTGGCCCATCGGCTCAGCTCCCGTAGCTCAGAATCAGACCATGCATCAAGCGCGACCAGCCGCTCAGCGCAACGAAGAGGAACAGCTTCAGCGGTATCGATATCAAGGTCGGCGACACCATCGACATGCCCATCGCCATCAGCACGTTGGACACCAGCAGGTCGACCACCAAGAAGGGGATGTACAGCAGGAATCCGATCTCGAACGCCCGCGTCAGCTCGGAGCTGACGAACGCCGGGATCAGCACCACCAGGTCGTCGTCACGCAGCTCGGCGCGGGCCTCTTCGGACCACACGTTCTGCGTGGCCTGGACGAAGAAACCGCGCTCGCTCTCGTTGGCGAAGCGCGACAGGTGCGCCTGCAAGGGCGGCCTGATCGCCTCGCCCAGCTCTTTCAACTGCTCGGCATTCTCCAGTTGCAGGCCATGACTCTGCGCCGCGCGGTACATGTCGCCGATCACCGGCGTGGTGACGTACACCGACAGGATCAGCGCGATGCCATAGAGCACCAGGTTCGGCGGGGTCTGCTGCACACCCAGGGCGTTGCGGATCAGGAACAGCACCACGGAGATCTTCAGGAACCCGGTCAGAGTCACCACCGCCAGCGGAATCAAGCCGATGGAGGCGACGACCAGGATGATCTCGATCAGGTTTGGCTGGTAGCCACTCATGATGCAGCAAAGCTCAGCAGGCGCACGCCCAGGCCGTCGCCGATCTTCACCAGTTGACCCTGGCCGACGCGGCGGCCGTTGATCATCAGGTCGACGCCTTCGTGCATGCGCGGCGCCAGCTCCAGCACGCTGCCCACGCCCAGCTCGCGCAGTTGCGCGAGGCTCAACTCGACGCTGCCGAACTGGCAGACCAATTTCAGTTGCAGCTCGTCAAGGCTGCTGTCCAGGCTCGGCCCGGTGCCCTGTTCGCTCATGTGTCGCTCCTTCAAGGCAAGCGCGGTGATAGGGGGTTCGATTAGCTGCAGGCGTTGTCCGTCGCGCTGCACACGGGCTTGCCACTGGTCGTCCAGGTGCAGGCGCAGATGATCGTCCGGCCAGGGATCGAGCATGACCACATCGCCCGGCAGCAGGCTGCGCAACTCGACCAGGCTGAGCCAGGCCTCGCCGCCGTCGACGCCCAGCGTCAGCGCCAGGCCACCGAGGTCGTGGGGCATGGGCGCGGCATGCTGCTCCAGCAACACGGCAATCTCGGCCCAGGTCGCGGCATCGCAGCGCAATTGCATCGCCAGCGCGCTGTCACCCAGGCGTACCTCCAGGCCAAGGCTCAGTGGCGCCAATTCGACGCACTGCGTGAGCGCGCGATCGAGCACGTGGATCGGCTGCGCGAACAGGTGCTCCAGCGGCGCGATCAGCGTCAGCAGCGCCTGCTCCAGCAACAGCGCCGCGGGCAGGCTCGGCAATAACAGCCCCTCGGGCAAGCCGAGCAGGTCGAGGGCACGGGCTGGCACGCGCAGTTGCACGGGCGAGTCGCCCAGCGACAGCCACAACTCAAGCTGGGGTTCATCCATCGCCGCACCACTCGACGCCCAGGCGACACTCAGCGGCGCCCCGCCCAACTGTCCCTGCCAGGGCTGGCGCGGCCGATGCAGGCGCTGGTGCAGGGCCTGCCACTGCGGATCAAGGCGCTCCAGGCTGTGCTCGAAGGCCAGCGCGTCGGCGGGCACCTCGGTGGTCTGGAGGGTCAAGGCGTGAGATCCAGCAAGGGGGCAAACAGGTCTTCGCCCTCATCCTGCGCTTCCCCGATGCGGCGCTCACCCAGGGCGTGGTCTTCGACCAGGGAGTCCCAGGCATCGGCCTGGCGCTGACGAGCGACATGGGCCTGACGCAGGCTCTCCTGGGTCTGCTCCTGTTGCTGGTGGTAGTCGTGGGCCTCGTCCAGGTTGCCCAGCAGCGTCTCCTGTTCGTCCTCCAGCTCCGACAGGTGCACCTGCGCAGCGAGCCAGGCCTTGACCGACAGCCCCTCGCTGAAGCGACCGTAGAGTTTTTCTGCCTCAAGCGCGGAGGTTTCCCGCGCCAGGCACAGCCGCTGGCGGGCATCGTCGAGGGCAGCATGGGTTTCGCGGCAGAGCTGGCGCTGCGCGGCCAGTTGTGCGGACGCCCGTTGTTCACGCAATTGGCGCAGGGTCTGCAGGCTTTTCAATTCATGACTTTTCATGGGCGCTCCTCTCTCATGCCAGCACCTTGCGCATGTGTTCCAGGGTTTGTCGGGCGCCGCTCGGCTCCGCCGCCGACTGGCGCAGGAAAGCTTCGATAGCGGCGTGGCGGGCGATCGCTTCGTCCGCGAGTGGGTCGCTGCCGGCGGCGTATTCACCGATGCGGATCAGCATCTCGATATCGTTGCGCCGCGCCATCAGCTCACGCATGCGCATGGCCAGCTGGCGTTGCTCAGGGCTGGCGACCTGCTCCATCAGGCGGCTGCGGCTGCGCAGCACATCGATGGCGGGAAAATGGTTGCGCTGGGCCAGCTCGGCGCTGAGCACCACATGGCCGTCGAGAATCGAGCGCGCCTCCTCGGCCACCGGATCGGTCGCGGCGTCACCTTCGGTGAGCACCGTGTACAGCGCCGTGATGCTGCCCCGGGCAGCGGGGCCGGCACGCTCCAGCAGGCGCGGCAGGGCCGAGAAGAACGACGGCGGGTAACCGCGGCGGGTCGGCGGCTCGCCCACCGCCAGGCCGATCTCGCGCTGGGCGCGGGCAAAGCGGGTCAGGCTGTCCATCAGCAGCAGTACGTTGCGGCCCTGGTCGCGGTGATACTCGGCCAGCACCGTTGCCACGTAGGCAGCCCGGGCACGCTCGGCGGCTGGGCGATCGGAAGTGGCGACCACCGCCACGGTGCGCGCGCGGGCCTGGGCGTCGAGCTGCACATCGAGCAACTCGCGCACCTCGCGGCCACGCTCGCCGATCAGGCCGATCACCACCACGTCGGCATCGGTGTTGCGCACCATGCTGGCGAGCAGCGACGACTTGCCCACCCCCGGCTCGCCGAACAGGCCCATGCGCTGGCCGCGGCCCAGGGTCAGCAGCCCGTCAATGGCGCGAACCCCCACCGACAGCGGATCGACGATCACTTGTCGGGCGAAGGGTTCGGGGGGCTCGGCCTGCAGCGGATAGCGGCGCATCGGCCCCAGCGGCGGCTGGCGATCACCATCGAGGTAATCGCCCATGGGGCTGATGACCCGCCCCAACTGGCCATCGCCCACACTCACCCCCAGCGCCTCGCCAGTGGCGGTGATCTCGGTGCGCGTCGACAAGCCTTCGAGCGAGCCGATCGGCGAGAGAATCGCCTCGTCGCCATCGAAACCGATGACCTCTGCCGCCAGGGCGCGACCACTGGACGGGTCGTGCAGGCGGCACAGCTCGCCGATGCGCACCCCGGCGACGCTGGCGCGCAACAGCACACCACGAATGCTGCGAATGGTGCCCTTCATCGGCCGTGGCCGGGCATCGCCCAGGCGCGCGTGCAGGCGCGGCAACAACGCTTGCAGGCTCACGGCGTCACCTCGGCGAACGGCAACAGGCTGCGGCGCAGCGCCTGCAACTGGGCGTCCAGCCCCAGTTCCACCGAACCGACCGGGCTGCTCAGGCGAGCCTGACCGGGCTGCAATTGATCATCGGACTCCACGGCAATCGCCGCCAGGCCATCCGTTTCGCCGTGCATGCGGCGGCGCACGGCCTCCACTTCCAGGCGCGGCACGAACAGTGTCAGCGCCTGGTCCTGGCGAAACGCAACCAGCGCCTTGCGCGTGCACAGCACGGTACGCTCGGCGTCACCTAAGCTCTCCAGCACTTCTCGGGCGATGCCCAGGGCCAGGTCAGCCAGGCTGTTTTCCAACCCTGCCAGATAGGCCTCGACCTTGGCGGCAGTGTCGGCCAGCAACTCGCTGACCGCCTCGGCGCCCTTGGCACGGCCGAGCTCGAAACCGTCGGCACGGGCCTGCTCCAGCCAGCGTGCGCTGTCTTCTCGGATACGTTCGGCCTCATCGCGGGCGGCCTGCAGGTAATCGCGTCCATCGGTCCAGGCCTGGACCTCGGCGGCACGCAGGATGCGCGATGCCGGACGGCTGGGCAGCTGACTCATTGCACGCTCTCCCGGTTCTCGGACAACGGCATCAGCAAGGCGGCGACCCGACGCACGATGCCAGGGTCGGCCAACGATGCCGAACCTTCCGCCACAGGCAGCGGCAGGCGCAGTTGCAGCCAATCGCGCAGGTCGGCGGGCTGCTCGTCGAACCAGGCCTGCACGCAGCGCGCACCGTCGTGGTCGATGGCGGCCAGCAGATCGTCAGGCTGGCGCAACAGGTCCATTGCCCCGCCCCACTGGCGGTGAGCAATGGCCAGGCCGAAGACCTCATGCCCAAGCCCCTGGCGCAGGTGCTCGACCACCTCGCGACGGATTTCCCGGCCCAAGGTCGCACCGTGCCAGATGGCCCCACACAGCCGCGGCAAACGGGCGAAATCCTGCGGAGCCAGCAGCAACACCGGCAGGTCCTGTTCGGTCGGTTGCGACACCTGATCCAACGGCTGCAACTGGAAATGCGCCAGCATCAACGCCTGCAGGCGCGCCTGGAAACGCGGCGACTCGATCAATGCCTGGATCTGCGCACCGGCGACGTTCTCGGCGAAACAGCGGCGCAGGTGGCGCCGGTCGACAAAGGCCAGAGGCTGCCCCAGCAGGGCCTGCCATTGGGGCATCAGGCTCATGGCGCCTCCGACAGGCTGTACAGCGCACGACCACGACGCTGCTGCCAGTGCCGCCAGCCCAACAGCCCGGCCAGGGCCAGCACCACCAGCAGGCTGCCACCGAGCAGCAGACGCGCGCGGGACGCATCTTGTTCGAGCATCCAGATACCCATCACGCTGACCAGGCGCGGCTGCCCCTCGTCTTCGCTCCTGGGGGCAGCGGCCTTGATCGCGGTCACCGACACACCGTCATAGCTGAGCCCGGAAATGCCGTTGGCGACCAGGGTCTTGATCTGCGGGATCAGCGGATTGATGTCGGTGTTGGCGTCATAGCGCACCAGCACCGAGGCCGACGACGGGGAGATCACCCGCTTGAGCAAGTCGTTGTCCGGCAGCACCACATGCACCCGCGCCGACACGATGCCGTCGATCTGCGAGACGCTGTGCGACAGCTCTTCGCTCAGGGCGTAGACCATCTGCGCACGTTCCTGCACCGGCGAGGACACCAGGCCGTTGCTCTTGAACACTTCGCCCAGGTTGGAGAACGACTGCCCCGGCAGCCCGGCCTCGTCGAGACGGGCCATGGCGTCGGCAAAGCGACGCTCGTCCACCACGATCTTCATCTGGCCGTTGTCCTGGACCTTGCGCGAGGCCGGGATGCCGTCGCGCAGCAACACCGCGAGCATGGCATTGGCCTCGCGCTCGCTGAGGTTGCTGTACAAGTCCATGTCACAGGCCTGCAACAGGCTGGCCAGGGCGACGACGATCAGCACACGCAGGGCTCGCCAACGACGGGTCATCGATTCATTGTCCTTTGAGCAGGGTGTTGGCGGAGCCGGAAACCTGGGTCGCGCCACGTACCACCATCTGGGTTTCGATGGAGTAATCGAACATCCGCCCAAGCGACTGGACGATGTTCGCGACCTGGGTATCACCGACCTTGGGCGCGCCCTCGGCGCCGGTGGGCACGAACGGCGACGGGCCTGCGGCCGGGGTCGACGATGGCATCGCCGGGCTGCCGTGACTGAGTGACTCGGCCCGAGCGCTGAAGGTGCGCGAGCGGTCGATGAAGCCGTCCAGGCGCTGCATCAGGCTTTCACCGATCTGGTGAGGGCTGGCACCTTCAGGCATGCCCTTGGCACTGTTGGCCATGTTTTCGAAGAGGTTCTGGGAGGCACCGAGCCCCCCTTGTCCTCCTGACGGCGGCAGTGCCGCCGTGGTCGCGAGACTGGCTGTCATGGCCGTTTACTCGTCGTCGTCCGAAGACTGGGCTTCGTTCAGCATTTCCTGGGCCTTGGGCATGATGATGAACTGCCCGCCGATCAGCACGGCCTGGTTCACCAGCGCCTCCTGGAAGCTTGGATCGTCGGAGGCGTCCTGGGACTTGTCGAGCGCCGCATCGAAGCGCGCTTCGGCGCTGCTCGGGGTGCTGCCGGGGGTATCGATCGGGGTAACGGCCATGGGGCTTCTCCTGGGTGGTTTTTCAGTGATCGCTGACGCTGGCGCCGCGGAACACCCGGATACTCCGGGAGGCTGCGGACGTCGCGACGGGCTGGGGTCGGTTGTCGAGGTGCTGCTGGATCATGTTCAGGTAGGCGGGCGGTCCGGAAACCAGCAGTTCGTCGCGCTCGGCGCCAGGGCGCAGCGACAACTGGCGGCCGTACACATCGAGGCTTTGCAGGTAGTCGCGCAACTGCTCCAGGTCCAACCCGGGCTGGCGACGGAACAGGCGCGTGGCCACTTCATCGTTGCTATTGATGTAGAGCACGTTGCCGTCGTAGTACCAACCCAGCGCGTTGCTGTCGCACAGCTGGGTGAGGAAGTCGCCGGCAGTGCTGCTGCGCAACGGGCTGCGGGCCTTGCCGCGGACCTTGTCGGAGACCACCACGACCAGCTCCAGGTTCTGCCCGAACTCGCTCAGGGCGCCGCGCAGGTCCTGGTCGACCAGGGCATAGGCGTAGGGTTGGGCGAACCAGTCGGGCTCGCCCTTGCCCTCGTCGCTGCGCACCGGCAACGACAGCAGAACCAGCAGCATGCTGGTGAGCCAGAGCAGGCTACGCATGGGCGATTACCTCCCTGGCGCGGCTCACAGCTGTGAAATCGTATGAAGCGCAGTCGAAATCACACATCAAGTCGCTAGAATGGCCACTCAGTCGTCCGCTCGAGTCCTGTCCATGCCCAAGCGTTTGCCGTCCACCCTGCTTCTGATCGCCAGCACCTTGCTCGGCGCCTGCACCAGCCAGCCACACACTGCCGACGAGGGCTACGACCGCCTCATGCACCTGGCGGGCGATCTGCAGCAGCGCGGCGATGCCGCCTCGGCTGCGGCGCTCTACCAGAATGCCGCGCAGCAACCTGGGCGCCATCCCGAAGCCTGGCAGAAGCTGGGCGATACCACGCTGGCCGCAGGCGACGCGCGCGCTGCCGAGCGGGCCTACCAGCAGGCACTTGAACTGCAGCCGGACAACCTCGACGCCCTGCTGGGGCTGGGCAGCGCCCAACTGCGCCAGGGCAAGCTGGAGCGTGCGGTCACGTCCCTGACCCAGGCGGCCGAGCGTGGCAACAGCGCCGATGCCTGGAACCGCCTGGGCATTGCGCAGATCCTGCGCGGCCAGGCAGCGGCCGCTCAAGGGGCCTTCAGCAAGGGGTTGGCGCTGGCACCGGACAACCTCGATACCCGCTGCAACCTGGCCCTGGCCTACGCCCTCGGCGGTCAGGCGCAACGGGCCCTGGACACCGTGCGCGTGGTCGGCCAGTCGCCGCGTGCCCTGCCCCGGCACCAGCGCAACGAACTGCTGGTCACCGTACTGGCCGGCCGCGAGCAGGATGTCGCCGGCCTGCCCCTGGACGATCTCTCCGCCAGCGAACGCCAGACGCTGCTGAACGAAGCCCGGCGCATCAAGGCGATCCCGGATGCCCAGGCCCAGGCCCGCGAGCTGGGACTGGTGGACGGTCGCTAGCACCTGGACATGGGCGCGTTTCATTGCTTCTCCTGGCGATCGGCGCGTGCTTGCTGCTCATCCTGGCGTCGACGCAGCTCGGCGCGATCGTAACCCTCGATGTAGACCTGTGCGGCGCGCCCCACGGGCGCCGCCATGGTCGGGCCCGTCGGCCGCCCCTGGGCCAGGTCGTCCGGCTGCTCGACCATGCGCATCAGCGTGAGGTTGTTGGCGCAGCCCGGCGGCAGCAGTGGCACGAAGTCCTCGTCCAGCCCGAAGTCATCCTTGCTCGCCGGTTTCAGGCATTCCACCGGCAGGATCTCGGTGCTGCCGTTGGCCAGTGTCTTGTGCTGGAAATCAGGGGAGTAGGAGACCGGCTCCAGGTGTGTCTGGCAGCCAGCCAGCAGTGCCAATGGCAACAGCCAGCAGCGCCCTGCGGGGGCGCTGATCATCGACATGGAAAAGATCGATTTCATGGTCGCTCCCGGTCAGTTCATGTAGAAGCCGAACTTGCCGCCACTGCGTGGCCCCGCCGAAGCGGTCGCAGGGCCCGGCAGGGCATCGAGGGGCGTGGCCAGGTCGCGCTCGCGCGTCGGCTGCACCAGGTACGGGGTGATCAGGATCACCAGTTCAGTCTCGTTGCGCTGGAAACGCTTGGAGCGGAACAGGTTGCCCAGGATCGGCATGTCGCCGAGCATCGGCACCTTGTCCATGTCCTGGCTGCTTTCGCGCTGGAACAGGCCGGCAATGGCGAAGGTCTGGCCGCTGCCGACCTCGACCCGGGTATCGGCGCGTCGCACGCGGAACGACGGCACCCGGTAACCGTTGACGTCGGTGGTGTCCGAGCCCATCAGGCTGCTGACCTCGGGGCGCACCTGCAAGGCGATATGGCCGTTGGGCAGCAGCGTCGGGCTGAACAGCAGCGAGACACCGAAAGGCTTGTACTCGATGCCCACCAGATCACGGTTGACCGGCACCGGCACGGGGATCTCACCGCCCGCCAGGAAGCTTGCGGTCTGCCCGGTCATGGCGGTGATGTTCGGCTCGGCGAGGATCTGCAGCACGCCATTGCTCTGCAGGGCTTCAAGCATCGAGTCGATGTTGACGTTGCCCGAGCTGAGGCCGGCGCTGATGACATTCGATGCACCGCTGGCGGCGTCGGCGGCGAGGCGACCACCGGTGATCAAGCCAAAGGAAAAGGTGCCGTTGTTGAACAGTGCGTTCCAGCTCACCCCGTAGCGCAGCAGCTCGGAACGCGAGACTTCGGCAAAGCGCACACGGATGTTGACCTGGGCAGAACCGGCATAGGTCGCGGCGTTGACCGCTGGTACCGGGCTCTGGTTGTCGAGCAATGCATTGAGGTCACTGGCTTCGCCGACATCCCTGACCAAGCCCTTGGCCACCAGCTGGTTACCCACGGCGCTGACCTGGGCGCCGCTGGCCGGATGCAGGTCTTGCAGCGGACGGCTGACGCTCTGGGTCGCGTTGTTCACCGACAGGTTCAAGGCCGCCAGTTGCTTGCCCGCATCGTCCAGGGCGATCAGGCTGGTCTGCCCCGGCGCCTTGCCGAACACGTAAATCACCCCGTCGGACACCACTTGCAGGTCGGCGATGCCCGGCTCGGCAACCAGCACCGAGGCCACCGGCGCCTTGAAATGCAGCACCCTGCCCTCGCCCGATGCCAGGTCCAGGCGACCGTGGCTGCCCACTGCGATCTCGTCGGCGCAGGCCAGCAACGACAGCAGCATGCCGGCCAGACCCAGCCACAAACGGTAATGAAACACAGCGCCGATGCGTGATGAACCGATCATGAAGCACTCGCCAGAGAAGTGACCGAAGCGCCGCTGGTGGAGCGGCGTTGAGAGGTGTCGCCAAGTTCGAGGGTGCCCACGGCCTGCAGGTTGTATTCACCGGCCAGCTCGCGGAACGACAGCACGGCCAGCTCCATGTCGCCACGCAGCACCAAGCGGCGCAGGTGGCGGCGCAGTTCCGGGTGCACCAGCAGTACGCTGGTGCGGTCTTCGGGCAGGCGCTCGCAGGCCTGGCGCAGTTGCAGCATCAAGGCGCGGCTGACCTGCTCGGGAATCGCCTCGCGGCCACCGTCCTGACGGCGCATGCCCGTGCGCAACTGCTGCTCCAAAGCCGGCGCCAGCACCAGGGCGCTGATCACCCGGTTGCGGTCGGCATATTGGTGGCTGATCTGTCGGGCCAGGGCGGCGCGCAGGTGCTCGGCCAGGTGCGCGGCGTCGGCATCGCGTCCACCCCAGTCGACCATGGCCTCAAGCAAGGCGCGCTGGTTGCGGATCGACACCCCCTCTGCAACCAGGTAGCGCAGGGCTTCGGCCATGCGCTGCAACGACAGGTTGCGCAGCACTTCCTTGATCAGTTCGCCATAGCTGCCCTCGATGCTTTCCAGCAGCGCACGGGTCTCCTGGATGCCGAGAAAATCGGCCGCGTAGCGGCGCAGGGTGCGCTCGACCGTCGCCCGTAGCACTTCCTCGGGGAGCATGAAGCCGATGCCCGCCTGTTCCAGACGCTCCTGGTACTCACGAGCGATCCAGTGGGCGCTGCGCGCAGCCAGGGGCGAGTCGGCTTCGATCATCGGGATGTCGAGCAACTGCACATTGACCGGGTCGTCCCTGAGCAGCAGGCAATCGGCAGGCAGTTCACCTTCGCTCACCGGCACGCCTTCAAGTTCGATGACGAAGCGCTGGGCGGCGCTCTTCGCGTCCACATGCACGGCGGCCAAGGGCACATCGATGCCGAGCTCGCCACGGATCTCGTGGCACAGCGCCTCGAAGCGCTGGCGCAGCGGCTGCTCCGGCGCACTGGCCGCAAGGCCCGGCCCCATGACCAGGAGGATGCGGCAGTTGAGCGGCTTGCTCGCCGACACGCTGGGCTCCACCGCTGGCACCTGGGGTTCATCCTCGGCCTCCGGCGCTTGCACCGGCTCAGCCTGCTCGGCCGCCTGGCGACGCTTGAGGTAGAACGCCGAGCCAGCCAGCACTGCGGCAAGCACGAAGAACACCGCCGCCGGGAAGCCCGGCAGCAGGCCGATGCCCAGCAGGATCAATGCCGTGAGGAACAAGGCACGATGGCTGGCGCCCAACTGGCGAATGATCTCCGTCCCCAGGTCACCGCTGGCGCCGTCGCTGTTGACGCGGGTGACCACGGTGCCGGCCGCCACCGAAATCAGCAGCGCCGGAATCTGTGCGATCAGGCCATCACCGACGGTCAGCAGCGAATAGGTGTGCACTGCGGTGCCGAACGGCATGTCGCGCTCGACCATGCCGATCAGCATGCCGCCCAGCAGGTTCACCGCGAGGATCACCAGGCCGGCGATGGCGTCGCCCTTGACGAACTTCATCGCACCGTCCATGGCGCCGAACATCTGGCTTTCACGCTCCAGGCGCGAACGACGGCGACGGGCTTCGGCCTGGTCGATGTCGCCATTGCGCAGGTCGTTGTCGATGCTCATCTGCTTGCCGGGCATGGCATCAAGGGTGAAGCGCGCGGCCACCTCGGCAACCCGCTCGGCACCTTTGGTGATGACCACGAACTGCGCCACGGTGATGATCAGGAACACCACCAGGCCAACCACCACCTGGCCTGCGATGACGAAGTCACCGAACGCCTGGACGATATGGCCGGCATCGCCGTGCAGCAGGATCAACCGCGTGGTGGTGATCGACAGCGACAGGCGGAACAGGGTGCTCAGCAGGATCAGCGGCGGCAGCGCCGAGAACTCCACCGAGTGGTTGATATAGAAGGCGACGATCAGGATCAGCATGCTCAGGGCGATGTTCAGGCCGATCAGGCCGTCGACCAGGTAGGTCGGCAGCGGGATGATCATCATCGCGATGGCCATCAGCATGAACGACACGATGATCACGTCGGTGCGCTGGGACGCCGCCCGCGCCAGGCCGTTGAGGCGATCGAGCGGGCTCATCGGGCGGCCCTGCGTGCACTGAGGTAGCGCTTGAAGCACTGACGCGCCTCGTCCTTGCGCCCACCGCGCCACAGCGCATGGCTGCGCAGCAGCAACAGGCCGGGTGACTCGCCTTCCTGCTCGGTGAGGCGGTCGAGTGCGTTCAGGGCGCGGCTGGCGTTGCCGCTGTCGGTGAAGGCCATGGCCAGGTAGCGCAGCAGCGTGCCGTCCTGGGGGGCCATCTGCGCGGCGATCAACAGCATCACCAGCGCGCGCTGGGGCTGACCGCTGCGGCGGTAGAGGTCGCCCAGGCCCTTGAGCAGTTCGATGCTGTCGTGTCGTTCGCGGGACATCATGGTTCCTGCACCTCGGCGCGTTGCTGCTCCAGGGACTGGCGCAGGTGGATCTCTTCACGAAGCAGGTCTTCGGCCAGCTCGCGGATCTCCGGTTCGGCATCCAGCGACGGCATGACTTCGTCCAGCAGGTACTGCAACAGGTCCAGCGCGCGGGTGCCGCTGAACAGGTCCGGGTTGATCTCCTCGCCGGCACAGGCTTGCTCGAGCTCTGCGCGCAGCGAACGGCGGCCAGCCACTTCACGCTTGCCCAGCAGCGCATCGAAGCGGGCGTTGGGGCGTGCCTGTAGCGGGCGTACGGCCTCGACGGAGGGGGTCTTTTCGGTGGAAGACGGCAACAATGGCCGCGGTTCGATCCTCATGCTCGGTCCTATAAGGTCAGGGTGAAGCGTTCTTCACCCCTGGCCAGGATCACCTGGTCGCTGTCGATACGTTCCAGCATCCAGCCGTCGGCCAAGGCCGCGCCGGGATAGAGGCGCTTGCCGCTTTCGCTGATCACATAGGGGTTGTTGCCGAACCACACCGCCTGGAAGCGCACCCGTGGACGGGCGACATCGGCCTGGGCGGTGACCGTGCTGTGCAGCATCACCTGCTGGCCGTAGCGTTGGTCGTAGTCCTGGCGTACGGCGAGCCAGCGCGCCTTCTGCGTCAGGTCCAGGCGCCCCTCGGCCACCAGTTGCCCGCCTGCTTCGCTGAGCCGTACGCCTTCCAGGCCGTTGGCCAGCAACTGCTGCCCCAGCCATTGATGGGCCTGCGCCAGCGAAGGCAGCTGCGGCGCGCGCGGTACGGGGGTCACACTGGCGGCCAGGGGTTTGGGTGGCTCGCCACGCATGGCGTAGGCGAAGGCGCAGATCAGCATCAGGCCCAGCGCCAGCGCAACGTGGGTGCGGGTGAGTGCCGAGGCGTGCTGGGGCTGTGCGATTGCGGCAGCGGCGCGCGCGGGCTGTTCGTGCTCCAGGCTCAACTGCGCCTCGCCCAAGGCGATACGCAGCGGCAACTGAGCGCGATAACCGCTGCCGAGCGGAACGATGATCGCCCGCCCCTGCGGGTCTTCGACCCGCACTTCGCCGCCCACGGCCTCGACTGCGACCTTGCCGTCTGCCAGGCGCAATACCAGATGGCGGGGCTCGACGCCCGGGTCATTGAGAATGAAGTCGGCATCAGGTGTGCTGCCGAAGGTGTACTGGGTGCCGTCCAGACTGATCCGGCCACCCTGGTGCAGACCCTGGGTGACGCTGAGTACCGGCTTGGAGGCTGTCGCGCCACCGGTGACGGCGGCCAGAGCGGTAAGGGCTGTCATGGGCGGGGCACCACCGTGAATACCACGGGCAACGGCCATTCAGGCCCTTGCCGAAAAATGCATCGTTGCAAGACATGCGGGCGGAGCAACCCCCGCCCGCAAGGCACAACGTCAGTTCTGCGGACGCTGTTTGGTGGCGTCGAGCTCAGCCTTCTTGGCAGTGGTCAGCTCGGTGATCTGGGCCGACTTCTCGATAGCCATGTTGAAAGTGGCTTCCATCTTGGCGATTGCTGCGTCTGCGCCGCCACCGCTGCTTGCTGGAGGTACGTTGCTCATGGTGATACTCCTTCAGGATAGGGATTCGTAAGAAGCCGCTTTGAGGCGGGTAGAAGTCCGTGCAAGACAGCGACCGAAGGGGATGTAGGCAGTCGCTCTCTAACACGGGACCCATGTTAGGCAATGAATATTCGCCACTGCTGTGAAACGTTGTGAAAGGTTGGGAAAACTCTTGATACAAATCACCATGCAGCGTCTTTACACAGGCTACAAGCCAGGCACAGCAAGGCCTTCAGCTGGAGGACCGAATACCTTGGAATGTCTCGGATTGGGTAATACGCGCTGTTTTCCTGGTCGAAACAGCCGGCAGTGAAGTTCAGTTATCGAACAAACGTAGTCACCCAGGAGGCACTACAGGGCAAATATTACAAGGCGGCAGGATGAACGGATAAATAATGACTTCTGTGAACTCAATCAACTTTGCGCCTGCAGAAACAGCGAGAACAACTCGGACTGTGACTTGATGCCCAATTTGCTGTACATGTGCTTGCGGTGCACTTTCACGGTCTCGGCGGATATCGCCAGCTTGCGCGCTATTTCCTTGCTCGAACAACCACTGAGCATCAAGCGCCCCACTTCCAGTTCCCGTGCCGTCAGGGGTGTCTGCAGCGCCTCGACGGTTTCCTCCAGGCGACTCTGCCAGCGTGGAGCCGGTGGCGTTGCCTGCTCCAGTAATTCACGCTCGAACGTCATGCGCTGGCGCATCAGCCCGGCCACCCAGGGGCGCAGCAGGTCGAGCAGGGTGATCTGCTCGGCGCTGAAACGCCCCTTGGTCCCCAGCGACAGGCACAAGGTGCGCTCCTTCTCGAGCTGGACATTGAACTGCACCTCGTCGGCGACCACGTTCAGGCGAAAGTAGCGCTGGTAGTAGTCGGTCTGCTCGAAGCACTCCGGCGCCACGTCCGCCAGCTGGAACAGGCCGCTGCCCGGCGCCTCGCGGCTGGCGATGTAGAACGGGTCGAGCAGGTACAGGCCCTTGAGGTAGTCCTGGAACAGCGGGTCGGGCCCGCCATCCTCGCCTGGACACTCGGCGAACACTTGCGGTCTACCATTGCTGAAGAGCAAGGCCACCCAGCTGTCGAACGGCACATACTGATCGAGCAGGCGCACCAGGGCGAGCCAGAAGCCGGGCTTGTCGAGCGTCTCGACCAGGTGACCGACCGAGCGGTGCCAGGCCAAGTCCTGCAGCGTAAGGTTCATGCCTCTACCCCTGTTGGGTTACCACGTGGGCGTAATTACCCCTGATACGGTGCCCGACGCATACTCGGGCAAGCCTTGCCTCGGTCCGATGCGCATTCTGACCGTTTTTCACCGGGCGGTCATGTCACCGCCATGGCTCCGGCATTTCAATAAAAGATTGGGTCTATGAGAACAGCAATGAAGGTCGAACTCGTGCAACTGGTGGGCCGCGACGGTGACACCGCCTACAACCTGAGCCGCACCCTGGAGGCGATCCACGCCTGCCCTGCCGGCACCGACCTGGTGGTCTTCCCTGAAACCCAGCTGATGGGGTTCCCCAGCGAAGACAACATCGCAACCCTCGCCGAACCCCTTGACGGCCCAAGCGTACGCGCCGTGCAACAGGCAGCGCGCGAACGTGACGTCGGCGTGGTGGTCGGCATGGCCGAAGCGGGTGAAGACGGCCGCTTCTACAACACCACCCTGCTGATCACCGCTGAAGGCATCGCCCTGAAATACCGCAAGACCCACCTGTGGGCGTCGGACCGCGGCATCTTCACTCCGGGCGACCGCTACGCCACCACGCTGTTCAAGGGGGTGCGGGTCGGCTTGCTGATCTGTTTCGACATCGAGTTCCCTGAAAGCGCCCGCGCCCTCGGCCAACTGGGCGTCGAGCTGATCCTGGTGACCAACGGCAACATGGACCCCTACGGGCCGACCCACCGCACCGCGATCAGTGGCCGCGCCATGGAAAACCAGGCATTCGCGGTGATGGTCAACCGCGTCGGCGAGGGTGATGGCGCCCTGGTGTTCGCCGGCGGCAGCGCGGTGGTCGACCCGTACGGGCAGTTGCTCTGCGAAGCCGGGCGCGAGGAGTGCCGCATCGGGCTGGAACTGGACCTGGCGCAACTGGATGTTGCCCGTCGCGACTACAGCTACCTGGCCGAGCGCCGCTTCGTCCTGCCGGGCGAAGTGCGCGAGCACGATAACGGCCTGCGCGAGCTGATCATCGATAACCGCTGACACCACCGCATCTATAGGGAACTCAACAATCCTGAGGGTCACGCAGACTGCAAAGCGCTGACCCGCGACGGGCAAGGGATGCCATTTTTTGCGTCGATTTCGACTCTGCATAACAAACATAATCTGGAGTAAGCAGTAATGGCCCGACTCAAGCGAACCCTTTCGCTCAGTGCGGTGGTGCTGTTCGGCATCGCCTACATGACCCCGATCATCGTCCTCGGCACCTTCGGCATCCTCGCCGACACCACTGGCGGCGTGGTCCCCTCTGCGTACCTCGCTGCCTCCGTCGCCATGCTGTTCACCGCCCTGAGCTACGGGCGCATGGCCGCCGCTTTCCCGGTGGCGGGCTCGGCCTACACCTATGTGCGCAAGTCGATCAGCCCGAAACTGGGCTTCCTGGCCGGCTGGGGCGTGCTGCTCGACTACCTGTTCCTGCCCATGGCCATCTGGCTGATCGGCGCTGCCTACCTGCACTCGGCCTTCCCCGCCGTGCCACAGGCGCTGTGGGTGCTGGCGTTCATCGGCGTGACCACAGCGATCAACGTGGTCGGCCTGCGCCTGGCGAAGAACATCAACGGCGCGCTGATGCTGGTGCAATTCCTGGTGCTGGCGGCCTTCGTGGTGTTGGCGATCCACTATGTGCTGGGGGACGCGAGCAAACCGCTGTGGTCGCTCGAGCCGTTCTTCAAGGAAGGCGTGCAACTGCCGCTGATCATGAGCGGTGCAGCGATTGCCTGCTATTCGTTCCTGGGCTTCGATGCCGTGAGTACCCTGACCGAGGAAACCCACGAGCCGCGCAAGAACATCCCGCGGGCAATCCTGCTGATTACCCTGATCGGTGGCTTCCTGTTCATCGCCGCCAGCTACTTCGTGCAGCTTGCCCACCCCTCCACCCAGTTCGAAAACGCCGACTCGGCGGCCTACGAGATCGCCCGCAACATCGGTGGCGACCTGTTCGTCAGCCTGTTCCTGGTCGGCTTGATCGTCGGCCAGTTCACCTCGGGGCTGTCCGCCCAGGCCAGCGCCTCGCGCTTGCTGTTCGCCATGGGGCGTGACGGTGTACTGCCCAAGGCATTCTTCGGGCGCCTGAGCGAGCGCTTCGGCACCCCGGTCGGCAGCATCGTGCTGTGCGGCGTGGTGGCGCTGCTGGCGTTGCACATGGATGTCACCACTTCCACCTCGTTCATCAACTTCGGCGCCTTCCTGGCCTTCAGCCTGGTCAACCTGTCGGTGGTGTTCCACTACTGGATCGGCCGTGGCGAACGCGGGCCACGCGCGGTGCTGCTGTTCCTGGTGTTCCCGCTGATCGGTCTGGGGGCAGACCTGTGGCTGATGGTGAGCCTGGATCACCTGGCGATCTACCTGGGCCTGGCCTGGCTGGCGGCGGGCATCCTGTATCTGGCCGTGCTGACGGGTGGGTTCAGCAAGCAGCCGCCAGAGATGCATTTCGAAGAAGCGTGATCGGAGAGCACCGGCCACGCCGGTGCCCATCCTGCCATCGCGGACTACAAGGATCCGAAGCTCAGCTCGACGCTCAAGCTGCCCAGGTTGTCGCGCAGACCAACCCCGTAGCGCCCCTGCAGATCGTCATTGATGCACAACTGCAGCTCGCCCTTCTGACCGCGGGGCAACTGCACCTTGTCCCCCACCAGGAACGGCGTTCCGTTGCTGCCGATACGGCCGATCAGCGCACCTTCGTTCTGCCCGGGCAAGGTATAGCCGGACTTGGCGATCAAACCGGCATTACCCCTGGCGCCCACGAACCCGGTCGCCGGGTTGGCCGTCCACTGCCCGCCCTTGCACACCGCCAACTGCCAACTGTGGCCATTGACCTGCACCCCGGTCCCCTGCCAGGCCTGGTTGGCCTGGACCTCGACGGTGCGCGCAAGCAGGTCGCTGGCCACCACATCGGCAGCCTGGAAGGTCAGCGCGGTGATGGTCAGGGTCGGGTTGGCGGTGCCGGTGGTGGGGAACACGCCGTCGCCGACCAGGAACAGGTTCTTGTGGTCCCAACTGCGCTGCTGCTTGTCGACCACCGACTTGCCCGGGTCGCTACCCATGCGGTAGGTGCCCATCAGGTGCCCCGCGCCATAGAACGCATAGCGTTCGTTGCCATAATCGAACACCGTTTGCGGTCCGCCGTTCTTGTCTGGATGGAAGTTGGTCAGCTCGCTGGCGCCCATCAGCTCGGTGATGATGTGCGTTGCGGCCAAACGCGCCTGCCTGAACCCTTCCTTGGTGTAGTCGGAAAAATCATATTCGATCTCCGGTCGAGCCAGTCCGAGGCCATCGGTGAGGGTATCGCTGACCTTCACTCGACACAGCGCCTTGTCCGGGTCTTTTTCCAACTGCTCGACCAGAAAGCCCAGGCGGAACTGGCGAGTCAGCACGCTGTTGAGCTGCTGCACCAGCTCCTTGCCAGACAGCGCCGACGTCTTGGGGTTGGTCCCGCCTTCGTTGGTCCCGTCGATGTAGTCGCAAACGGCCTTGTACGGGTCCTCCTGCGACCAGTTCCAGCCCTCGTTGCCGATCTCGATACGCCAGGCCGCATGTTTCCTGCGAAAGTCGCCGTCACGCATTTCCTCGATGCCTGAAGTCGACAGCGGGCCACGGAACGGGAACAGCGGTTTACCCTCGGGCATCAGGCCCCAGGCCAGGTACACCGGGTGGTCCGACAAGCCACAGCCAAGCTGCTTGCTGCTGTTGGCAACCCCATCCGGCCAATCCTTGCTCTTGGAGTTGAGCAGCAGTTTCGGCGTCTCGATGGCATGGGCGGCGATGACGTAACGCTGGCCTTGGGCTACGCCATCATTGCGCTTGCCATCGGCCTGGTACTGGATGAACTCGATGCCACTGACTTGCTTGTCGGTCACCAGCACCTTGCTGGCCACGGTCTGGTAGAGGATGCGCACGTTGCCGGTGTCCAGCGCCTTGGCCATGGTCACGGTGGCATCGTACTTGGCCTGGATCGGGCAGATCGGCGTACAGCTGGTATTACCGGCACAGACCCGCCGCCCGTTGTCGTTCTGCGAGTTGCGTCCGGCCGGGGTCGGGCGCACCTTCAGCGTGATGCCGTTATAGCGCTTGCCGTCGATTGCCTTGGCCACGCCCTGGTCGACCAGCGAAGGCGGGATGCCGTGCATGCGGTACTGGTAGCCCTCGGGGAAGGTCACGCCGAGGTAGGACTGGGCCGCCACGTCGGCAGACACGCCCATCTCCTCCTCGGCGCGGCAGTACGCGGTCTGCAGGTCGGCATAGCTGATCGGCCAATCGACCCCGACGTTGTAGGCCGACTTCATGCGAAAGTCATTGGGCAACAGGCGCAGTGCGGTGCCCATCCAGTGCCACATGGTGCCGCCACCGACCCGCTCGTAGGTGCTGGCGAACAGCAGTGGCCCCTTTTGTACCAGGTAGCTTTTCTGCTCCTTGTGCGGGTCGCTGCCGCCGGCGGTGATCAGGTCCTGGATGGTGGCCCGGGGGGCGAACTGCTTGTCCGGGGTCTGCTCGCTCTGCTCAGGCGGATAGGGCGATTCAGGCGATTTGAGCACCGCGGTGTAGAAACGCTCCAGGTACTCGCTGCGGTTCGGCGGAATCGCCGGCCCCGACTCCAGCACCAGTACCTTGAGCCCGGCCAGGCCCAACTGGTAGGCCATCACGCTGCCGGCCATGCCGGCGCCCACGACGATCACATCGGCTTGCTCGATGTTCTTGGCTTGTACGAGGCTCATGGCTGCTGCCCTTCCTTGGCTTTGACACCGGTGAATTGCTCGAGGGTTGGTGGCTGCTCGGCCCAGTAGCCGAAGTGATACTGGCTGTAGCCCATGGGATGGGCCTGGGCGATCTTCCACGCCCAGCTTTCCTTGTAGGCCTGGTCGGAAACCACGTGGATATCACCTTGGGTTTTCTGCGCGTCCTTCAGGTCGTAGGGCTGGTACCAACTGCCCAGCAGCCAGAGCTTCATGATCGAACGCGCGCCTTGGGCGATCGGTGAATCCTTGCGGTCCAGAATGGCGGCGGCGATCTCTTTCTCGGGCCGACCCTTGAGGCTGACAAACAGCTCCAGCAGATGGCTGAAGGCTGCCGCGCCCATGCCGCTTTGCGCTGTGGCGAAAAACACCGGTGGCAGGTTGACCGGGTCGTCGGACGGAGCAAGGTGGTCGCTGGACAGGCCCGTCAGCAGTGCCGAAAGCTCGATGAAGTTCTGCAGGTTCTGGTCGTTCATGGCATCACTCCTTGGCGCCAGTGGATTGGGCACGTTCAAGCAGGAAGGTGAAGTCGGCGAAACTGGTGCGCGGCGACTCGGTCACCCGGGTGGTCGCGTTGTTGTGGCACTCCATGCAGCTCGAAGACGCCTGCGGCACGGTGCCCTGGTTGTAGGTTTCCAGCGTCGCGTTGGCCAGGAAGCTTGGCGCCGGAGAGCCCAAGGGATTGACCGGGTCCGGTACCTGGCACTTCGGATCCTTGGCGGGCTTGGTCGGCCATTGCGTACTGACCAGTTGGTAGTTGGCCCAGACCGTGCCGGCCAGCGCGCCTCGCCACTGCTGGTTGAGCGCCTGGGCGGCGGCAGTGATCGGAATCTCGCGCACGATCTGCGATGGCTCGGCCTTTTTCGACGGATCCCACGGCTGCGCCGGCGGCTCGTTGATCGGCCGATCGGCCTTGGCGTCATAGAACAGGTACGGCCCCTTGCGCTCACTCACCGGCGTGGTCTTTTCCGGCACGTTGCGCACGTGCTCGAACGTCGACCACACCCACTGCTGCGCGTCCTGGGTCTTGTGCACGATGTGCAGCCCGACCAGGCCGACCTTCTGCGCACTGCACGACTCGGGGATGAGCGCCCCTTTGTCCGGATCGTCATTGCCCGGGGTGTAGACCAGCGCATCGACGGCATGGAACTCATCGGCCTTGTCGCTTGCGTCGAGGACCTTCCAGGCCGACTTGACCATGATCGCGCCGACCCGCTTATCCTCGTTCGAACCGCAGGCAAAGGCGATGCGGTTGTCGCTCTTGCCGAGGAACGCCTGTTGCCCCTCCTTGCTGTAGAGGCCGTTGTTGACGATATCGTCGAACATCGGCTGGTTGACCATGATCGCGTTGCGCGTGTACTGCCCGCTCTGGTCGACCAGTGGCCCGGTCTTGAACGGCTGGATGAACTCATCGAGCACTCCGGCGACCTTGCCCATCTGCTGCAGCACAGGCAGGTTGCCCTTGCCCTCACAGGCCGCGGGAAGCGGGGCTTTCTCGTGCCAACCTACAGGTTTCTGCCCCTTGGGCAGGAAGATCTCGTAACTCTCCTTCCACGACTCCCACACCGTCGTTGTGTTCGGCTTGCCGATCGGTGCATCGGTGTCGGCACTGCCATCGGGCTTGGCCGGCCAGTTCAGGGCGACGAAGGTCTTCCACGACAACAGGTCGAAATCGTGCTGCAGGCTTTCAAGGGTAGGTGTGGGCGGTGCCACGACGGTGACATCGAAGGGAATCTGCGGCGACAGCACGGGGCTGTCTGCCACAGCGGCCATGGCCAGTACGCTGGTGAAGCCTGCGCCCAGGCAGGCCAGGTGTTTCGGTCGTTTTCTCATTATCGTCTCCTCAGCAGATAAAGCGTCGGGACGACACAAGAGGCGGGCCCTTCATGGTCCCAGTATTCAGCGTTATCCCTGACGCTGATTTGCAGGCTAGCTGGCCATTTGCCATAGGTAAAATAATCGGATTAACGGTAGGGTTATTGCCTCTGCCGTACCGATCAGGACCGCTGTTTCACAGACGTAAAACGTTGTGAATTCCCGCGCACTGAAATCTTTGCTTACATCTTGTTCTGCTACCGTCGAGCCGCCTCGAGGGTCGCCGAGCGTCCAGCAACACTGACACGCCTTGCGCCCTTTCTGCCCCGACGAAAGGAGTTTCACGGCATGTCGACCAGCCCCCTCACCCGCAGCGCCGACATCAAACTGTCAGAGCCACGCGACCACAAGCCCGCCGCCACCTTCCGCGTGCTGCTCGCCAACAGCGAGCGCAACGCCGACAGCTACCGCAGTGCCAAGCCCGACGAGCAGATGCCCGCATTGGGCGAGCTGGCCTCGATCGAAGCCCCTGGCGCCCAGGGGGCCGACACCGTGCGCTACGTGACGACCGCAGGCGATGCCGTGCTGGTCAGCAAGGCCACCAACCCCAAGCTCTACCAACAGATCGTCGAGGCCCGCCCGGCACTGGAGGCCATCGCCAAGAGCAAGCAGGACGGCTACGAACTGCTCGGCAAGGACGCCCAGGCCCCCGCTACCCTCGCTGACTACAAGGCCATCGGTGCCGCTGACGAAGTCGGCCCCGGCCTGATCCGCTACCAGACCGCCGACGGCAAGGCCTACATCGTCGCCGAGCAGGACAACCCTGACCTGTTCAAACAGGTCTCGCAGGACTACAAGGCACTCTCGGGCATCAACAGCAGCATCGCCGATGGCTACCAATGGGCCGGCGCCGACCAGCAGGTACCCGGCGCGCTTGGCGACTTCCGCGCCGTGGGCCCGGCCGAGGAAGTCGGCCCGGGCGTGATCCGCTATGAGACCCAGGATGGCAGCAAGTACGTGGTGTCCGAGCGCGACAATCCCGAGCTGTACAAGGCCGCCGCCAGTGCCTATGACAGCCTCTCGGGCCTGCAGGCCAGCGAAGCCGACGGCTACCGGCGTGCCACTGACAATGAAGTCTGGCCGCCCTTCGACGGCACGGCCATCGGTGCCCGCGACGAGGTCGGCCCGGACCTTATCCGCTACGAACACAATGGCGAGAAAGTGGTGGTCGCCCGCGACGACAACCCCAAGCTGTTCGATTACCTGGCCGGCCTGCACGAGGTCTACAGCGACCCGGCCAAGGCTGGCGACATCCGCACCGCACTGGACAACGGTGCCGTGCTGGCCGATGCCAACACCCAGGCCCCGGGCCTGAACGACTACAAGGGCTTCGGCTGGACCACCGGCCAGGAAGACAATGTCCTCACCTACGAAACCCACGACGGCACCAAGGTCGTGGTCTCGCGCGACATCTCGCCGGAGCTGTTCAAGCAGGTGGCGACCGCCAACGACACCTGGGGCAAGATCCACGACAGCGAGAAGGAGGGCTACAAGCTCGCCGGCCCCAACGATTTTCTCAAGAACAAGGACATGTCCTTCGGCTCGCCGGACGAGCTGGGCGATGGCCTGATCCGCTTCGAGACCGACGAGGGCAAGTTCATCGTCTCCAAGGAGCTGAGCCCACAGCTGTACGACGAAGTGGTCGGCAAGTGGGAAGGCTGGACCAAGGGCGAGGTCGATGAGACCCGCAGCAAGTACAACCTGCCACCGCGCGAGGAACTCGATGCGCTCAATCTCAAGACCGGGGTCAAGGCCGATGAGAAGGATGCGTCCTCGCCCGAACTGACCGTGGGCGAGTTGGCCACCAAAGAGTTGCTCGACAGCTACCGCAAGGGCGTGCAGGACGGCTCGATCGCCAAGGACGACCCGCGCGCCAAGCTGGTCCGCGCCCTCGAAGCGCAGGCTGCCTACCAGAACGGCCGCGGCATCACCGGCTACGAGGAAGAGCCCGGCGCCTTCGGCGGCACATGGCGGGTGTTCGACAAGGAGCAGACCGAGCTCACCTCCGCCGACATGCACGACATCATCGACGGCGGCAAGCTCAAGGAGCAGATCAGCACCCTGTTCGCCGACGAGACCATCCAGAAGGACTACAAGTCGAAGATGGACGATGCGCTCAACCGCATCCCCAACAAGGACGAGGTCAAGCAGAAGCTGCTCGACCTGACCAACAACCCCGACTACATCGCCTACCTCAAGGACCTGCAGAAGCAGGGCAAGGACCACGAGGCCAAGGAAGACCTCAACAATACGCTCTCGGCCTTGTCGTTGTTCGATCCGGAGGCGGCGACCAAGGCGGCCCAGTCGATCCAGGCCGACGGCCTGACCAGCGACCTCAATGACCTGGTCGGCGACCCGAGCAAGATTTCCGACGAGAACAAGGAGCTGGCCACCAAGGACCTGTTCGGCCTGCTCAAGAGTGTGCTCAAGGGCTCGCTGCTGGACATGCCGCGGCGCACCCAGGAGGTCATCGAGAAGTTTCTCGAAGAGGGGCTGCAGGGCAAGCAGAAGTCCTCGGTGGTCACCAAGGTGCTCGAAGAGCTGTCGCAGATCGACATGGCCAAGGGCAGCATCAGCGAGGCCGACCTGAAGACCGTGCTGTCCAAGCCCTATGTGCCGATTGCCGACCGCGGCACCCTCGGCGAGGTGTTCAGCGCCCTCAACAGCAAGGGCATCCTCGGCACGCTGGGTGCCGGGGTGAACCTGTTCTCGGGCATCTATCAACTGGTCGGCCAGGGCGGCAAGCTGGGCGAGACCTGGCAGCAACGCCTGTCGATCGCCAAGGACTTCGTCAGTTTTGCCGGCGCTGGCAGCCACTTCGCCAAGGTCGGCGATGCCATCGGCGGGCTGGTCGGCAAGAGCGGGTTGGTTGATTTCCTCGGCCTGGACAAGACCCTGCCGGAGATCTGGGGCAAGGGCGGGATCCAGGAGCCGAAGTTCGAATTCAAGCTCAGCGAGCTGCCGGCGAGCACCAAGGCCAAGATCGCCGAAGCGCTCGATACCCTGCCCGGCAGCAAGCTCGGGGACTTTTCCGACGTGCTCGGTGACGGCGCAGGCAACGCCAACGCCGCCAAGAACGCCTATGGCGGCATTACCCAGCGCCTGGAGGACGCCGTATCAGCCTCCGGCACGGTCAAGCTGCCACCGGGCAAGGCGGCGAAGATTGCGGGGTCGGTGATCAAGGTACTGGGTCCGGCCACCGACCTTGCCGGTGGTTTCGCCGACATCGTCCTGGGGGCCTTCACCATCAAGAACGCAATCAAGGATGGCGATCCGCTGGCCAAGGCCTCCGGTGGGCTGCAGATCGCCGGCGGTGCCTTCGGTGCCTCGGCCGGTGTACTCGGTGCTGCCAGCCTGTTCGGTGCAGGCACGGCCGCAGCGCTGACCGGGCCTTTCTTCCTGGTGGGCGTGGTGCTGGGGGTGATCGGCGGGATCATCGGTTACTTCGTCGATCACAACAAACGGCAGAAGGCCAGCGAGAAGGAAAACGACTGGTACCGGGACCTGGCGGCCGATGGATTGTTGCAGGGCGACTGGGCGGACAAGGTCGAGTATGCCCACTACTCGATCCACCATTACGGCGACCGCGAGGCGCCGGAGGATGACAGCCTGTTCCGCTTCCAGGAGGCCGAATGGAAGCATTTCGACGAGACGCCGCAGAAGAATGGCTCGTCGAGCAACCGCCTGGACGACAAGTTGCACGTGGATCATTGAACCACTGATTGCAATCCATCCCTGTGGGAGCGGGCTTGCCCGCGAAAAGAACGCCGCGGTGGATGGCACCGGCTTCGCCGGTGTTCGCGGGCAAGCCCCGCTCCCACAGGGACTCGCTGCCACAAAACACTGTAACCAGGCACAAAAAAGCCACGAGCCCGCCTGCGGCGATCCTCGTGGCTTTTCAGGCAACGGCCTGTCGGACGACAGGCCATCTCCTCAGGCAGCTTACAGCGCCATGTCGTTGGCAGCCTTGCTCTCGGCAGGTGCGGTCGACTCGACACCGGTGCTGGTCCCGACGCTCTGGTCGATGACCGGCGGCTTCTCCAGTTGCAGCACTTCAGCGGTGTAGTTCCACTCTTTCTGCACGGCAGCAGCGGAATCGTTCAGCTTGGTACCGTAGCTCGGCACGATTTCGCGGATGCGGGCCTGCCACTCAGGCGTGGCGACCTTCTCCTTGAACACGGTTTCCAGTACGTTGAGCATGATCGGCGCAGCGGTCGAGGCGCCTGGCGAAGCACCCAGCAGACCGGCGATGGTGCGGTCTTCGGACGCCACGACTTCGGTGCCCAGCTTCAGCACACCGCCCTTCTCTTCGTCACGCTTGATGATCTGCACGCGCTGACCGGCCTGCCACAGGCGCCAGTCTTCTTTCTTGGCGTTCGGGAAGTAGGTGCGCAGGGCTTCGAAGCGGTCGTCATCCGACAGCATCACCTGGCCAGCGAGGTACTCGACCAGCGGGTACTGCTCGATGCCCACTTTGGTCATCGGCCAGACGTTGTGCAGGGTGGTGCTGCTCAGCAGGTCCAGGTACGAGCCGTTCTTCAGGAACTTGGTCGAGAAGGTGGCGAATGGCCCGAACAGGATCACGCGCTTGCCGTCCAGCACGCGGGTGTCCAGGTGCGGAACCGACATGGGTGGCGCGCCGGTCGAGGCGATGCCGTAGGCCTTGGCCATGTGCTGCATGGCAACGGTCGGGTTCTCGGTCACCAGGAACGAGCCGCCAACCGGGAAGCCTGCGTATTCCTTGGCTTCAGGAATGCCCGACTTCTGCAGCAGCTTCAGGGCGCCGCCGCCGGCACCGATGAACAGGAACTTGGCGTCGGTGGCAGAGGTGCTGCCATCCTTCAGGTTCTTGTACTCGACGTGCCAGGAGCCGTCCTTGTTGCGGGTGATGTCCTGCACTTCGCTGGACAGCTTCAGCTTGAAGTTGTCGCGGGTCTGCAGGTGGCCGACGAACTGGCGGGTGATCTCGCCGAAGTTGACGTCGGTGCCGATCGGCGTCCAGGTCACGGCCAGCTTCTGGTTCGGGTCACGCCCTTCCATCATCAGCGGGACCCACTTGGCGATCTGCGCGTGGTCTTCGGAGAACTGCATCGGGCGGAACAGCGGGCTCGCCTGCAGTGCTTCGTAACGCTTCTTCAGGAAGGCGATGTTGTCGTCGCCCCAGACGAAGCTCATGTGCGGGGTGGTGTTGATGAACGATTTCGGGTTCTTCAGCACGCCCTGGCGAACCTGCCAGGACCAGAACTGGCGCGACACCTGGAAGGCTTCGTTGATCTCGATCGCCTTGGAGATGTTGACCTTGCCGTCCTTGTCCATCGGGGTGTAGTTCAGCTCAGCCAGCGCGGAGTGGCCGGTACCGGCGTTGTTCCAGCCGTTGGAGCTTTCCTCGGCGACGCCATCCAGGCGCTCGACCATTTCCATCGACCAGCTCGGCTCCAGTTCGCTGAGCCATACGCCCAGGGTCGAACTCATGATGCCGCCGCCAATCAGGAGCACATCGACTTTCTTGGCTTCGTCGGCGTGCGCTTGCATGAAGCTCGCCGCGACAGCCAGACCCAGCAAGGTCTTGCCAGCTTTTTTGAACATTGATCACTTCCAGTCAGTAGAACGGAGGGGGCCTGTGGCTGGCCCAGGTGTTTCTTGTTCTTCAGCGCAGGCTTTTTGTGATCATTGTTCAGCAGCCAGAGAACCCTTACACGCTTCAGCCATTGGTCTGATTGACCTGGGTCGGCTGAAACGATTGCGGATTGTAACCGAAACGCCAGCACAAACAAATTGGCGGCGGGAACGTCAAGGTGGCGGGTTGTCCCAGGGGCTCGCCCGGCACATGGGCCGGGCGATTGGGAGGTTCAAAGCTCGGGATCGATATCCCCGGCGTACATATCCGACTCTTTATACAGGTCGTGCACATGGCGCAGCAGCACCATGATCACCGCCGCCACCGGCAGCGCCAGGAGCACGCCGGTGAAGCCGAACAGCTCGCCGCCGGCCAGGATGGCGAAGATCACCGCCACCGGATGCAGGCCAATGCGGTCGCCCACCAGCAGCGGGGTCAGCACCATGCCCTCAAGGGCCTGGCCGACCATGAACACCGCGACGATGCCCAGCATCGGGTACAGGTCGCCGCCGAACTGGAACAACCCGGCGATCAGCGCTGCACCGATGCCGACGATGAAGCCCATGTACGGCACGATGGCCGCCAACCCCGCCAGCAGGCCGATCAGCAGCCCCAGCTCGAGGCCGATCAGCGACAGCCCGACCGCGTAGATCACGCCCAGCGCCAGCATGACCAGCAGTTGGCCGCGGACGAACGCCCCCAGCACCTCATGGCACTCACCCGCCAGCCCCACCACCTGGTCTTCACGCTGGCGTGGCAGCAGGCTGCGCAACTTGGCCATCATCAGGTCCCAGTCACGCAGCAGATAGAAGCCCACCACCGGGATCAGCACCAGGTTGGCCAGCCAGGCGATCAGCGCCAGGCTCGAGGCGGTGGCCTGGGACAGGACGATGCCGACGATGTCGGTGGTCTGGCCCATGTGCGCGCCGATGGCAGCCTTGATCTTGTCGAACTTCCAGAAGCCATCGGCCAGGCCCAGCCGGCTCTGCACCCACGGCAGGGCCACATGCTGCAGCCAGTCGAGCATCTGCGGCGCCAGCTCGTACAGGCGCAGCAACTGCTTGGCCAGCATCGGCACCAGTACCAGCAGCAAGGCGAGGAACACCAGCGTGAACAGGCTGAACACCACCACCACGCCCCAGGTGCGCGACAGGCCCAGGCGCTCCAGGCGATCGACCAGCGGGTCGGCCAGGTACGCCAGCAGGATGCCCACCAGGAACGGCGAGAGGATGTTGTGCAGCAGGTACAGCAGGACGGCGATCAGCAGGGCTATGCCCAACCATACCCAACGGCGTACATCAGTCATGTTCGCGGCTCCTTACCAGCGAAAACGCAGGCCATCGAACGGCTTTGGCGCAGCCGCCTGCGGGGCGACCGCCTGGCCGGGCGCTGCCTCTGCTACGGGAGCGGGAGCGGCGGCTGGCGCCGGTTCGACGGGCACCTCCTGCAGATGCGCCAGCCCCAGTTGCGCGCGCAGTTGTTCACGATTGCCGGTGACCGTATAGGTCAGCGTGTCGCCGTCGGCCATCTGCAGCCGCGGGCCATAGGGCTCGAGCACACGCAGCAGTTCGGCGTAGCGCTGCAGGTTCATGCCCTGCACCTGGACCTGCAGGTCGCTGCTCGCGCCCGGGCGGGTGACGTAACGGGGTGCCAGGCGCGTGCTGATCGCCAGCATCACCGCATCGGCCAGCGCGGCCTGGTCGGCCCCCTCTGCCGTGCCCTGCTCGCGCTGCTCGCCCAGCCACAGTTGCCATTTGCCTTGCCACTTGCCGTCGGCTTCGTGGGCGTGCACAGCCAGCAGGGCATCGGCGCCATAGCGCTCGGACGCCTCACGCAGCGGCGCCGGGTCGTTGCCTTCGAGCTGCTTGGCATTGGCCACCAGTTGTTCCTGCAGGTCGGCCAGCGGCAGGCGCAGCGGCAGGCCACGGTGCTGGGCTGCGCGACGCAGCGGCTCGGCGCTGCTCTGGCCATCTCCGACCAGGCTGCTGCCCTCGACACTGTCGTACAGCCACCAGCCAAGAATCGACGGCCGATTGCTGCCCCACAGGGCCAGGCCGCCCTGGCGCAGGGCGCGCTCGGTGCTGCCGGGGTCGAACTCCACCACCACCGCTTCAGGTGGGCCGGCGTCGCTGCCAACCTGATTGATGATCTGTTGCGGATCCTTGCGCAGGGCGACCACCGCCGGGTTCTGCGTCGCCTTGGCATCGCCGGTCAGGCGCAGCACCAGGGTGTCGAGTGCCTTGGCGGTGGCCTGGGTCCGCGCCTCGCTGCCCTGCCCATCGACAGGCTCGCGGACCTGGTAAAGGCCCGATACGGTCTCGGCCTGTGCCGTTGCACCGATCAGCCCTACCCAAACCACTGCCAGGTAATTGAGAAAACGCATGAAGGATTCCTGTCCAGATGACTTTCAGGGCAGAAGCTACAAGCTGCACGCTGTCAGCGGCAAGCAAAAGCGCGCGCCGGTGCTGTCTGTCTACTCTTATAGCCTACCGCTCGCCACTTGCCGTTCAATGGAGGATGGCCGCTGCCGGGCAACCCTGATAAAATCGCGCGCCTTCGCAGACCAGTCACGTACAGGCAGCCGCCGCTTCCCGAGCCGGCCTTGGCCGCGCTGGTCGTTTTCCTGAATCCCTCCCCCTTAAAGGCCTGGATCAATGAGCAAGCAACCCTCCCTGAGCTACAAAGACGCCGGTGTAGACATCGACGCCGGCGAAGCACTGGTCGAACGCATCAAGGGCGTCGCCAAGCGCACCGCACGCCCTGAAGTCATGGGTGGCCTGGGCGGCTTCGGCGCCCTCTGCGAGATCCCGGCCGGCTACAAGCAGCCGGTGCTGGTCTCCGGCACCGACGGCGTCGGCACCAAGCTGCGCCTGGCGCTGAACCTGAACAAGCACGACAGCATCGGCCAGGACCTGGTCGCCATGTGCGTCAACGACCTGGTGGTCTGCGGCGCCGAGCCACTGTTCTTCCTCGACTACTACGCCACCGGCAAGCTGAATGTCGACGTGGCCGCCACCGTGGTCACCGGCATCGGCGCCGGTTGCGAACTGGCCGGTTGCTCGCTGGTCGGTGGTGAAACCGCCGAGATGCCAGGCATGTACGAGGGCGAAGACTACGACCTGGCCGGTTTCTGCGTCGGCGTGGTGGAGAAGTCGGAAATCATCGACGGCTCGAAAGTGGTCACCGGCGACGCCCTGATCGCCCTGCCTTCCTCCGGCCCGCACTCCAACGGCTACTCGCTGATCCGCAAGATCCTCGAAGTGTCCGGCACCGACATCGAGAACACCCAGCTCGACGGCCAGCCGCTGACCGACCTGCTGATGGCGCCGACCCGCATCTACGTCAAGCCGCTGCTGGAGCTGATCAAGAAGACCGGCGCGGTCAAGGCCATGGCCCACATCACCGGTGGCGGCCTGCTGGACAACATCCCGCGCGTCCTGCCAAAAGGCGCCCAGGCCGTGGTCGACGTGGCCAGCTGGCAGCGTCCGGCGGTGTTCGACTTCCTGCAACAGAAAGGCAACGTCGACGAGCACGAGATGCACCGCGTACTGAACTGCGGCGTAGGCATGGTCATCTGCGTGGCCCAGGACCAGGTCGACAACGCCCTGAACGTCCTGCGCCAGGCCGGTGAGAAGCCTTGGGTGATCGGCCGCATCGACGTGGCCGCCGAAGGCGCTGCCCAGGTCGAGCTGCAGAACCTCAAGGCACACTGATGCCGAGCAAGACCTGCAATGTCGTCGTACTGCTGTCGGGCTCCGGCAGCAACCTGCAAGCCCTGATCGACAGCATCCACGCCGAACACGGTAGCGCGCGGATCCGCGCGGTGATTTCCAACCGCCCCGACGCCTTTGGCCTGCAACGGGCCAAAGCTGCCGGGATCGACACCGCCGTGCTCGAGCACGGTGGTTTCGACGGGCGCGAAGCATTCGACGCGGCGCTGATGCAACTGATCGATGGCTTCGCCCCCGACCTGGTGGTGCTGGCCGGCTTCATGCGCATCCTCAGTGGCGCCTTCGTGCGCCACTACCAGGGGCGCCTGCTCAACATCCACCCGTCGCTGTTGCCCAAGTACAAAGGGTTGCACACTCACCAGCGGGCTCTGGATGCCGGTGACGCCGAGCACGGCTGCAGTGTTCATTTCGTCACCGAGGAACTCGACGGCGGGCCCTTGGTCGTACAGGCTGTGGTAGCGGTCGCGCCAGGCGACGATGCGCAGAGCCTGGCACAACGGGTCCACCAACAGGAACACCAGATCTACCCGCTGGCGGTGCGCTGGTTCGCCGAAGGACGCTTGCGCCTGGGCGAACAAGGTGCATTACTGGATGGCCAGCCGCTGGCGGCCAGCGATCACTTGATTCGACCCTAGGAGAATATATGCGTCGCGCCCTGCTATTGGCTCTCGCCGTGCTCGCCCTGCCCCTTCAGGCAGCTGATCTGAAGCCTTTCTCGGCCAGCTACACCGCCGACTGGAAACAGCTGCCCATGAGCGGCACCGCCGAACGCAGCCTGGTCAAGAACGCCAACGGTACCTGGGACCTCAACTTCAAAGCCTCCATGATGATCGCCAGCCTGACCGAACAGAGCACGGTGCGCATGGACAACGACACCCTGCTGCCGCAGAAGTATCACTTCGAGCGTGGCGGCCTGGGCAAGGCGAAGAAGGTCGACCTGGACTTCGACTGGAACAGCAAGAAAGTCACCGGTAGCGACCGTGGCGATGCGATCAGCCTGCCGCTCAACCGTGGGGTGCTGGACAAGTCGTCCTATCAACTGGCCCTGCAACATGACGTGGCAGCGGGCAAGAAGAGCATGACGTACCAGGTGGTCGACGGTGACGAGATCGACACCTACGACTTCCGCGTGCTGGGCACCGAGAAGGTTGCCACCAAGACCGGCCAGGTCGATGCGGTCAAGGTCGAGCGCGTGCGCGACCCAAGCCAGAGCAAGCGCATCACCGAGCTGTGGTTCGCCAAGGACTGGGACTACCTGCTGGTGCAACTGCGCCAGGTCGAGACCGATGGCAAGGAATACGTGATCGTGCTGCAGGATGGTACGGTCGATGGCAGGACGGTGAAGGGCAACTGATCCGTTCCCTGCGCTGTAACCTGCTGTAGCCCGAGCCCCGCCTGGTGCGGGGCTTTGTTTTGGCTTGCAGGAGCGCCGCGATGGGATCAAGCGCAGCGCGTTTCATGAACATAGTTTCATCGTCGTTTTATTTACTTAGCCTGCTAACAAACTCTATAAAGAAGGTGTGCGACACAGTGTCGCAGACCAACAGAAGTGGAGTTTACCGATGACTGTCCAAGTAACCGAACGCGACGAATCGAGAATGTCCCACGAAGGCCTGGCCGCTGGCGTGCGGATCTGGGACGTACACCAGCAGGGCCAACTGGTCGGCATGTTCCACAACGAGCATGAAGCCCACCAGTACCGCCAGGAGCTCGAGACCCTCGAGAGCCAACGCGGCACACAATAAGATCTCCCCCACGAAAAACCCCGCCTGAGCGGGGTTTTCGTCATTTACCACATCAGATCGTCAGGGATCTTGTAGGCCGCATATGGATCATCTTCATCGGCCTCCTCGACATGGGTGTTGAGCAGCAGGATGCGCTTGGGATCGCGTTCCTGGATCTTCACCGCCGCCTCGCGCGGGATCACTTCGTAGCCGCCGCCATGGGCGACGATCGCCAGCGAGCCGTTGCTCAGCTTGCTGCGCATCAGGGCGTTGACGGCAATGCGCTTGACCTTCTTGTCGTCGACGAAGTTGTAGTAGTCCTCGGTGGTCAGCTTGGGCAGGCGGGTCGCCTCGATCAATTGCTTGACCTGTGCGGCACGGGCCTTCTGCTCGGCCTTCTCCTGCACCTGGCGGTTCAGTTCCTGGTCCTTTTTGGCCTTGTCGGCCATGGCTTCCTTGGCCAGGCGCTGCTGGCTGTCGTCCACCTCGACCTGGCCCTTGTGTTCCAGGCGTTTCTGTTTCTTCTCGGCCTTGTTGGTCTGGGAGACCTGCTTCTGGTTGACCAGACCGGCCTTGAGCAATTGATCGCGAAGGGAAAGGCTCATCGGTGTTCACTCACTTATGCATCGGCTCAGCCGCAGCTGGGCAGGTTCTTTTCCTGACGTTTGGCTTCGCCCCAGAGGGCATCCAACTCGTCAAGGTTACAATCTTCGATCGGTCGGCCAGTGTCGCGCAATGCCTGCTCGATGAAGCGGAAACGTCGTTCGAACTTACGGTTGGCGCGGCGCAGGGCGTTTTCCGGATCCTGCTTGAGGTGACGGGCCAGGTTCACGGCGGCGAACAGCAGGTCGCCGACTTCGTCTTCCAGTGCCTGGTCATCGCCATCGGCCATGGCCTGCAATACCTCGTCGAGCTCCTCGCGGACCTTGTCCAGCACCGGCAACGCCTCGGGCCAGTCGAAACCGACGGTGGCCGCGCGCTTCTGCAGTTTGGTCGCACGCGACAGCGCCGGCAAGGCGCCGGGAACATCGTCGAGCAGCGAGAGCTGTTCGGGGGTGCTCTTCTCGGCGCGCTCCTCGGCCTTGATCTCTTCCCAGCGCGACTTGACCTGCGCCTCGCTCAAGCGCGGGATGTCGGGTGCGGCGTAGAGGTCACCGGTGGGGAACACGTGCGGATGGCGGCGGATCAGCTTGCGGGTGATTGAATCAACCACGCCGGCAAACTCGAAACGTCCCTCCTCCCGCGCCAGCTGGCTGTAGTAGACCACCTGGAACAGCAGGTCGCCGAGTTCGCCCTGCAACTGCGCGAAATCGCCTTGCTCGATGGCGTCGGCCACCTCGTAGGCTTCCTCGATGGTGTGCTTGACGATGCTGGTGTAGTCCTGCTCGAGATCCCAGGGGCAGCCGTATTGCGGATCGCGCAGGCGGGCCATGAGGTGGAGCAGGTCGTCTAGGGTGTAGGTCATTACAGGTCCTTCGGCAGTGCCTTCATCGCGGGCAAGCCCGCTCCTACAGGAATCACGCTGCACCTGCAGGAGCGGGCTTGCCCGCGATGGGGGCGACGCAGTCTCAAGGCGTACGATTACGCCGCGTCTCGATGATGTTCGGCAACTGCGAGATCCGTCCGAGCAAGCGCCCCAGCGCATCCAGGCCTGGAATCTCGATGGTCAGCGACATCAGCGCGGTGTTGTCTTCCTTGTTCGAGCGGGTATTGACCGCCAGCACGTTGATCTTCTCGTTGAGCAGCACCTGCGAAACGTCGCGCAGCAGGCCCGGGCGGTCGTAGGCGCGGATGACGATGTCGACCGGGTAGGTCTGCACCGGAATCGGCCCCCAACTCACCTGAATCATGCGCTCCGGCTCCTTGCCCGCCAACTGCAGCACCGAGGCGCAGTCCTGGCGGTGAATGCTCACGCCGCGGCCCTGGGTGATGTAGCCGACGATGGCGTCGCCCGGCAGCGGCTGGCAGCAACCGGCCATCTGCGTGAGCAGGTTGCCTACGCCCTGGATCTGGATGTCGTTGCGCTTGCCCGATCGGGTCCCGCGCGCCGGGCGCGGCACCAGCTCGACCGGCTCGATGCGCTCCGGCTCGAGCAACTGCTGGGCGGCGTTGACCATGTGCGCCAGGCGCAGATCACCGGCCCCCAGCGCAGCGAACATGTCCTCGGCGGTCTTGACGTTGGCCTTTTCCGCCAGGCGCTCGAAGTCCACCTGCGGCAGGCCCAGGCGGCTGAGTTCGCGCTCGATGAGGGTCTTGCCGGCAGCGACGTTCTGGTCGCGCGCCTGCAGCTTGAACCAATGGACGATCTTTGCCCGCGCACGCGAGGTGGTGACGTAGCCAAGGTTGGAGTTCAGCCAGTCGCGGCTCGGGTTGCCCTGCTTGCTGGTGATGATCTCCACCTGCTCGCCGGTCTGCAGGCTGTAGTTCAGCGGTACGATGCGACCGTTGATCTTGGCGCCACGGCAGTTGTGGCCGATCTCGGTGTGCACGCGGTAGGCGAAGTCCAGCGGCGTGGCGCCCTTGGGCAGGTCGATGGCGTGACCATCAGGGGTGAACACGTAGACCCGGTCCGGCTCGATGTCGACCCGCAGTTGTTCGGCCAGGCCGCCGATGTCGCCCAGTTCCTCGTGCCACTCCAGCACCTGGCGCAGCCAGGAAATCTTCTCTTCGTAGTGGTTGGAGCTGGACTTGACGTCGGTGCCCTTGTACTTCCAGTGCGCGCAGACACCAAGCTCGGCCTCCTCGTGCATGCCGTGGGTACGGATCTGCACCTCGAGCACCTTGCCCTCGGGGCCGATCACCGCGGTGTGCAGCGAGCGGTAGCCGTTTTCCTTGGGGTTGGCGACGTAGTCGTCGAACTCCTTGGGGATGTGGCGCCACAAGGTGTGGACGATACCCAGCGCGGTATAGCAGTCGCGGATTTCCGGCACCAGCACGCGCACCGCACGCACGTCGTAGATCTGGCTGAACTCCAGGCCCTTGCGCTGCATCTTGCGCCAGATCGAATAGATGTGTTTCGCCCGACCGCTGATGTCGGCCTTGACTCCGGTGGCCAGCAGCTCGTTCTGCAACTGGTTCATCACATCGCTGATGAAGCGCTCGCGGTCCAGCCGCCGCTCGTGCAAAAGCTTGGCGATCTGCTTGTACTGGTCGGGCTCCAGGTAGCGGAAGGACAGGTCTTCCAGCTCCCACTTGATATGGCCGATGCCCAGGCGGTGAGCGAGCGGTGCGTAGATGTCGAACACCTCGCGCGCCACGCGCAGGCGTTTTTCGTCATCGGCGGCCTTCACCGCGCGGATGGCGCAGGTCCGCTCGGCCAGCTTGATCAGGGCGACGCGTACGTCGTCGACCATGGCCACGAGCATCTTGCGCAGGTTCTCGACCTGCGCCTGCGAGCCCAGCACCAGCGACTGGCGCGGGCTGAGGCTGGCGCTGATGGCGGCCATGCGCAGCACGCCGTCGATCAGCTTGGAGACCACCGGGCCGAAACGCTGGCCGACCTCGGCCAGGGTGACCTTGCCTTCGCGGACCGAGCGATAGATCACGGCAGCGACCAGCGAGTCCTGGTCGAGCTTGAGGTCTGCGAGAATTTCAGCGATCTCGAGCCCCGCCTGGAAGCTCGACGTCCCGTCGGCCCAGGAATGCTTGGCCGGGTTGCCCTTCTTCTCGACTTCCTGGGCGAAATCGCAGGCCTCCTTGAGCGCCGTGCGATCCAGCGCCGAATCGACGCTCACCACATGATCCAGCCATGCTTCGAGATTGATACTGCCGTCGGTGTTGACCGGCTGGTGCACTCTCACCTGTACCATGTTTCGTTTACCTTTCCATACAGCGCACCTCGCGGGTGCACTGGCAATCAACCGTGCCGCTTCCCGTCCGTGGAAGCCGCACCAAGGGGCCAGCCGTTACTGGCCCACTTCGAATAACGCCATGGCCTCGACATGCGCCGTCTGAGGAAACATGTCGAGAATCCCGGCCCTTTTTAACCGGTACCCCTGGCCGACCAGCACCTGCGCGTCTCGCGCCAGCGTGGCGGGGTTGCACGATACATAGACCAGCCGCCTGGCCTTCAGGCGTGCGATGCTTTGCACCACCTCGTAGGCACCGTCGCGCGGTGGGTCCAAGAGTACCGCAGAAAAGCCCTCGGCGGCCCATTCGGCACCTGCCAAAGACTGCGATAAATCGGCCTGAAAAAACCGTGCGTTATGCACATTGTTGCTCGCGGCGTTGGCGGCGGCCCGATCGACCATCGCCTGCACACCTTCCACCGCCACCACTTCACGGGCCTGGCGAGCCAGCGGCAGGGCAAAATTGCCCAGGCCACAGAACAGGTCCAGTACCCGTTCGTCCGGTTGCGGCGCAAGCCACGCCAGCGCCTGTTGGATCATCAAGGTGTTGACCTGGGCATTGACCTGCACGAAGTCGCCCGGTCGCCACGCCAGCTCCAGCCCCCAAGGGGCAAGGTCAAACCCAAGTCTCGCGGCGCCATCATGTGGCGCCGGCTCACCCTCGCCCTGCAGCCACAGTTGCGCACCCGCCTGCTCGCAGAACGCCTGCAGGCGCGCCAGGTCGTCATCGGCCAGCGGCGCTACATGGCGTACCAGCACTGCCTCGGCGGTGCCGCTGAACAATTCCACATGCCCCAGCGCCTGAGGCCTGCTCAAGCTGCGCAGCACGGTCGGCAAATGTCGCAGGATGGTTTGCAAGGGTTGTACCAGCACCGGGCAATCGTCGATGGCGATGATGTCCTGGCTGGCTTCGGCGCGAAAACCGACCTGCAGCTCGCGCGCCTTCACATCCCAACGCACGGCGATGCGCGCGCGACGGCGGTAGCCGAATTCCGGCCCGGCCAGCGGTGCGGCCCACTCATCAGGCTGCACACCGGCTACGCGCTGCAACTGCTCGGCGAGCAGGCGCTGCTTGAGCGCCAGCTGGCCCTCGTGGGGCAGGTGCTGAAGGTTGCAACCGCCGCAGCGGGCGTAATGCCGGCACGGCGCCTCGCGCCGCTCGGGGCTGGCCTGCAGCACGCGCTCAAGGCGTGCTTCGACGATCTTGCCGCGGGCATTGAGCACCCGCGCCTCGACCGCCTCGCCCGCCAGGGCACCACTGACGAACCAGGTGCGCCCCTCGACAAAGGCGATGCCGCGTCCGTCACCGGCCAGGCGTTCGATGTCCAGGCGTTGTTTCTTGCCCACCGGCACCTGTGGGGTGCGGTCGCCGCCGGCTGGCTGGAAGCGCAGGCCGCTGCTGTTGCTTTTCTTTCTGGACATCAGGTCGCGTCGAACAGGCCGGTGGAGAGATAACGGTCGCCGCGGTCGCAGATGATCGCGACCATCACGGCATTTTCCACTTCACGGGACAGACGCAGCATCGCCGCGACCGCACCGCCGGAGGACACACCGCAGAAAATGCCCTCTTCGCGTGCAAGGCGACGGGTGGTGTCTTCGGCTTCCTGCTGGGACATGTCCACCACGCGATCGACGCGGGTGGCGTCGAAGATCTTCGGCAGGTATTCCTCCGGCCAGCGGCGAATACCGGGAATGGCCGAGCCTTCCATCGGTTGCAGGCCGACGATCTGCACCGCCGGGTTCTGTTCCTTGAGGTACTGCGAGCAGCCCATGATGGTGCCGGTGGTGCCCATGGAACTGACGAAGTGGGTGATGTTGCCCTGGGTCTGCTGCCAGATCTCGGGACCTGTGCTGGTGTAGTGGGCAATCGGGTTGTCGCCGTTGGCGAACTGGTCGAGCACCAGGCCGCGACCTTCGGCCTGCAGCTTTTCGGCCAGATCGCGCGCCCCTTCCATGCCTTCTTCCTTGGTCACCAGGATCAGCTCGGCGCCATAGGCGGTCATCGCCGCCTTGCGCTCGGCCGTGGAGTTGTCGGGCATGATCAGGATCATCTTGTAACCCTTGATCGCCGCCGCCATGGCCAGGGCGATGCCGGTGTTGCCGGAGGTTGCCTCGATCAGGGTGTCGCCAGGCTTGATCTGGTTGCGCAGTTCGGCGCGGGTGATCATCGACAACGCCGGACGGTCCTTGACCGAGCCGGCCGGGTTGTTGCCTTCGAGCTTGAGCAGGAGAGTATTGCTGGTCTGCCCGGCGATACGCTGCAGGCGGACCAGAGGGGTGTTGCCGACGCAATCGGCGATGGTTGGGTACTGCAAGGTCATGGGCGTGTTTCGCAATCAGGACGGCAGGGGCGCCTATCATACCGGCAAAGGACGCGCCGCCATATCACGCAATCGCTGGGAGATATAGCAGGTAGTTATATGGGTGCCGAACCCTGCGCGGGCAAACTCGCGCTCGCAAGAACAGTGAAAGCCTTTTCAGCAGCAGGCTTACCTGCCAAGCCCTCGGTGTCGACACAAGGCAGGCGCATGCACAGTCGCAACCCCCGTTGCCCATTCTCGGCCCACAGCCTGCCGCCCTGACGCTGGATCGCACTGCGGGCGATACTCAGCCCCAGCCCAAAGCCTCCATCCCCGGGGCGCGAGCCGTCGAGCCGGGAAAACGGCGCGAAGATCCTTTCCAGATCGTCGTCATCCACCCCGCCGCCTTCATCTTCCAGGAACAACTGCCAGTGATTGCCCTCGCGCTGGCCACTCAGGCGCACCACCCCGTCATGCGGTGAGTGGCGGATGGCATTGCGCAGCATGTTCTCCAGCGCCTGGGCCAGGTGGTTGAGATTACCCTCCACCCAACAGCTGGCCGGCAACGTGCACTGCAACCGCTGCGCTGCCCAACCGCTTTCGTAGCAGGCATTCTCCACCAGCAGGTCCCACAGGGCCTGAAGCTGGATGGGCTCAAGGTTCATCGGCGCACGCTCGGCATCCTGCCAGGCCAGTTGCAGGGTGTCCTCGACCAGTTGCTGCATGCAATCGAGTTCCCGTTCGAGGCGTTCGCGCAGGCGCGCGACGTCGGTCTCGCCCTCGCAGGCCACACGCAGGCGGCTCAGTGGCGTGCGCATCTCGTGGGACAAGTCGCGCAACAGTTGCTGCTGCAGGGCCACGGTGCCCTGCAGGCGCTCGGCCATCTGGTCGAAGGCACGCGCCAGCTCGCCCAACTCGTCGTCACGACCGATCGTGCGCGAATCGAGCCGCGCCGAAAGCTGGTCGGCACGCCAGGCATTGGCCTGCTCGCGCAACTGGTTCAGCGGCACGATCAGCATCCGGTAGAGGCCCACGCACAGCAGCAGGGTGAAAAGACCCGGCATCACACCGTTGGTGATGATCCGCCAGAGCAACCGGTACTGGCCGGGGGTCAGGCGCTGGGGCAACTCGATCACCAGCATGCCCTGCTCGGGAGCCTGGGGGAACGGCAAGCGCAACCAGGGCTGGTCGACGCTGCGCCTGCTCATCGGCCAGTCGACGCCGCGCAGGCGGGTCAGGCGCTGGATTTCCTCCGTGGACAAGCGAGCCCCGGCGAGCGGACGCAAGTTGCCATCGAGCACCGCGATCCAGCCCGACTCACGCTGGCGCATGTCCAGCAACCAGCGCTCGAGGCCTTCGCGGCCACCCTGGTTCCAGGCCTGCTCGGCCTCGGCGGCATAACCGCGCAACAGCTGCCGGGCAGGCTCGGACAAGAAGGCGTTCTGGGTTTCCATATGCCGGCCCCAGGTGTAGCTCAGGCCGATCATCAGCAGGCAGAAGCCCACCAGCAGCACCGCCAGCTTCCAGAACAGCGATCGACGATCGAGCATGCTCAGTCTGCCTCGCCGGCACAGAACACGTAGCCCTTGCCCCATACCGTGCGCACCTGGCGCTCGTGATAACCGATACCCTTGAGCTTGCGACGGATCTGGCTGACATGCATGTCCAGGCTGCGGTCATGGCGTGAATAGCCACGTTGCAGGACCTGCTGGTAAAGGAAGGGCTTGCTCAACACCTCCTCCTGGCTGCGATTGAGGGTGTCGAGCAGGCGATATTCACTGGGCGTGAGCCCCGCAGCCTGCCCGTCGAGCGTCACGTCGCAGGCCTGGTCGTCGAAATGCAGTTGCCCCGGCAAGACGTCACGCGGCGCTTGATGCCGGCGCTCCAGGGCGACCCGGCGCAGGATCGCCTCGATGCGCACGCGCAGCTCGGCCATGCTGAAGGGCTTGGGCAGGTAGTCGTCGGCACCGCGCTGGAAACCGCTGATACGGTCCGCCTCGGCCCCCAGCGCCGACATCAGGATGACCGGCGTGGCGCTGCGCCGGCGCAGTTGCGCCAGGGCGTCCAGACCGTTGAGCCCTGGCAGCAGGATGTCCAGCAACACCACATCGAAGGCCTCGCGGCCAGCAGTTTCCAAGCCTTCCAGGCCATTACGGCACCAGGTCACGCGGAAACCGCCGCGCTGCAGCTCCTCGTGCAGGTAGGCGCCGAGCACCGGATCGTCCTCGATGGCGAGGATGCTTGAGTCGTGAATGGATACGGTATGCATTGGCATCTGCCATGAATTCTCAGTTGCGCGATTATTGGCGAGGGACGCCGTTCTGGCAACCGAGTGTCGACCAATGCCCTTGCCAGCGCCGCGCGCCATAAAAAACCCGCACAAACAAAGTGCATTACCGGTGCGTGCGGAGTAACGTTCTGCGGGATCCCGTCCACTCGCGACGGCCCGCACGCACATGACAGGAGACAGGTGTGCTCGATCGTTTGGGAATCAGAAGCCGCGTCCTGCTGCTGGCCCTACTGCCCGCCGGGCTGATGGCGCTGGTGCTGGGCATTTATTTCACCTGGTTGCAGCAGAACGAACTGCGCACCCAACTGTTGCAACGCGGCAAGATGATCGCCGAGCAACTGGCACCGCTCGCAGCCCCCGCCCTGGCCCAGGAAGCGCCAGCGCAGCTCGAGCGCATCGCCGCCGAGGCTTTGGAGCAGACCGATGTGCGTGCCGTGGCTTTCCTGGCCCCGGACCGTTCGCGCCTGGCCCATGCCGGCCCCAGCATGCTCAACCAGCCGCCCAGTGGCGGCACCGGTACGCAACTGCTGCAACGCACCGGCAACGACGCCACGCGCTACCTGATGCCGGTTTTCGGCCATCACCGCGACCTGGCCACCGAAGCCGTGCCCAACGAATCCGAGCGCTTGCTTGGCTGGGTCGAGATCGAACTGTCCCACGACGGCACGCTCCTGCGCGGCTATCGCAACCTGTTCACCAGCCTGCTGCTGATCTTTGCCTGCCTGAGCCTCACGGTGCTGCTGGCATTGCGCATGAGCCGGGCGATCAACGGCCCGATCGGGCGCATCAAGCACGCGGTCACCCAGCTCAAGGAGGGCAATCTCGAAGAACGCCTGCCGCCCATGGGCAGCGTCGAGCTGGACGAGCTGGCGGCCGGCATCAACCGCATGGCCGAAACCCTGCACAACGCCCACGAAGAGCTGCAGCACAGCATCGACCAGGCCACCGAGGACGTGCGCCAGAACCTGGAGACCATCGAGATCCAGAACATCGAGCTGGACATGGCGCGCAAGGAGGCCCTGGAGGCCAGTCGGATCAAATCCGAATTCCTCGCCAACATGAGCCACGAGATCCGCACCCCGCTCAATGGCATCCTCGGCTTCACCCACCTGCTGCAAAAGAGCGAGCTCACGCCTCGCCAGCTCGACTATCTGGGCACCATCGAAAAGTCCGCCGACAACCTGCTGGGGATCATCAACGAGATTCTCGACTTCTCCAAGATCGAAGCCGGCAAGCTTGTGCTTGACAGCATCCCCTTCAACCTGCGCGACCTGATCCAGGACACCCTGACCATCCTCGCGCCGGCGGCCCACGCCAAGCAGCTGGAGCTGGTCAGCCTGGTGTACCGCGACACGCCCCTGTCGCTGGTTGGCGATCCGCTGCGGCTCAAGCAGATCCTCACCAACCTGGTGAGCAACGCCATCAAGTTCACCCGCGAAGGCACGATCGTCGTGCGCGCCATGGTCGAAGACGAGCACGAAGACACCGCGCAACTGCGCATCAGCGTGCAGGACACCGGCATCGGCCTGTCACCGGCGGACGTGCGCACCCTGTTCCAGGCCTTCAGCCAGGCCGACAACTCGCTGTCGCGCCAACCTGGCGGCACCGGCCTTGGGCTGGTGATCTCCAAGCGCCTGATCGAACAGATGGGCGGCGAGATCGGCGTCGACAGCACGCCGGGCGAAGGCTCGCAGTTCTGGATCAACCTGAGCCTGCCCAAGGCCCACGACGACGCCGAGGAAATGCCCCTGCAAGCGTTGCTGGGCCGCCGCGCAGCGATCGTCGACGGCCACGAACTGGCCCGTCAGGCCCTGGAACACCAGCTTGAAGACTGTGGCCTGAGCGTCAGCCTGTTCTCGTCGTTCGAGCAGTTGCTGCAAGGCGTACAGGCCGCCAGCCAGGCCGGCCACCCCTTCGAATTCGCCGTGCTTGGCGCCAACCTGGGCAACCTCTCGCCCGACCAGCTCGGCCAGTACCACCAACAACTCGAACGCCTGGGCTGCCAGTGCGTGGTGCTGTGCCCGACCACCGAGCAGGCGCTGTATCACCCGTTCCTGCCCAATGCCCATGGCCAATTGCTGTCCAAGCCCACCTGCACCCGCAAGTTGCGCCGCCTGCTGCTGGAACTGGTGCAACCGACCCGCCCCAGCAGCGAACCGCGGCACACTGCCGGCTCGCGGGTGCCAAGGATCCTCTGTGTCGACGACAACCCGGCCAACCTGCTGCTGGTGCAGACCCTGCTCGAAGGCATGGGCGCCGCAGTCGTGGCAGTAGACAGCGGCTTCGCGGCAGTCCAGGCCGTGCAGGACGAACCCTTCGACCTGGTGCTGATGGATGTGCAGATGCCCGGCATGGACGGCTGCGCCTGCACCGAGCAGATCCGTCGCTGGGAAGCCAGCCAGAGTGGCCCGCCCCTGCCTATCGTCGCCCTGACAGCCCACGCCATGGCCAACGAAAAGCGCGCCCTGCTGCACAGTGGCATGGATGACTACCTGACCAAGCCGATCAGCGAGCGCCAGCTGGCCCAAGTGGTGATGAAATGGACCGGCCTGAGCCTCGGTACGCCCTCACTGGACCGCGCCACTGAACGCTTGCCCGATAGCAACGAGCTCAAGGTGCTCGACCACGAAGAGGGTTTGCGCCTGGCGGCCGGCAAAGCGGACCTGGCCGCCGACATGCTGGCGATGCTGCTGGCCTCGTTGGAAGGTGATCGCCAGGCCATCCGCAGCGCGCGCGAACAAGGCGATCGTTCGGCGATGATCGAACGCGTTCACCGCCTCAACGGCGCTTCGCGCTATTGCGGCGTCCCACAGTTGCGGGCCGCCTGTCAGCGCAGCGAGACGCTGCTCAAGCAGGACAGCCCGCAGGCATTGCAGGCGCTGGATGACCTGGAGCGCGCCATCCACCGGCTGGCGGAGCAGGCGCACCTGCGTGCCTGATCGTCGACGACACACCGAAGGAATCTCCACCATGCGCGTCCTGTTGTTCAGCAGCCAGCACTACGACCAGGAAAGCTTCACCCAGGCCGCCGCCAGCCGCGCCCTGGAGCTGCATTTCCAATCCGCTCGCCTCACCCCGGACACCGCCCCACTGGCCCAGGGCTTCGAGGTGGTCTGCGCCTTCATCAACGATGATCTGGGCGCCGAAGTCCTGCAACGCCTGGCCAGCGGTGGTACACGGCTGATCGCCCTGCGTTCGGCGGGCTACAACCATGTCGACCTGGCGGCTGCTGCACACCTTGGGCTGACGGTGGTGCGCGTCCCAGCTTATTCGCCGCACGCCGTGGCCGAGCACGCGGTAGCGCTGATCCTGGCCCTCAACCGCCGCCTGCACCGCGCCTACAACCGCACCCGCGAAGGCGATTTCACCTTGCATGGCCTGACCGGCTTCGACCTGCACGGCAAGACCGTGGGCGTGGTCGGCACCGGGCAGATCGGTGCTGCGTTCGCCCGCATCATGGCCGGCTTCGGCTGCCAGTTGCTGGCCTACGACCCCTACCCCAACCCCGAGCTGCTGGCCCTCGGTGCCCGCTATCTGGAACTGCCCGAACTGCTTGGCCAGGCACGGATCATCAGCCTGCATTGCCCGCTGACCGAGCACACCCGTCATCTGATCAACGCCGAGAGCCTCGCGCGCCTGCAGCCCGGTGCCATGCTGATCAACACCGGGCGCGGTGCGCTGGTCGATACCCCGGCGCTGATCGACGCGCTCAAGAGCGGCCAGCTCGGCTACCTGGGCCTGGATGTCTATGAAGAAGAGGCGCAACTGTTCTTCGAGGACCGCTCCGACCTGCCGCTACAGGACGACGTGCTGGCCCGGCTGCTGACCTTCCCCAACGTGATCGTCACCGCGCACCAGGCGTTTCTGACCCGCGAAGCGCTGGAAGCGATTGCCGCGACCACCCTGGACAACATCGCCCGCTGGGCAGCAGGCGATGCGCAAAACACGGTCACAGGGTAGGATACGCGGCATTTCTGGAGGACCCATGGTCGAGCACGATTTCCGCTACACCCTTTTCAACCCGCAACACACCCTGATCGAATGCCGCGCGCTGGTGCCAGGCCGCTACCAGGTAACCGGCAACGGCGGATCGATGCACAAAGGCGACGTCCTGCTGGTGACGCTCAAAGGCAGCAAGGACCTGTCCATGCGCCTGACCGTCGAGAGCGTCCGTCACCTGATCAACCCGCGCGGCCAGTGGGTTGCCGTGGCCAGCGGCCCGGTGTTCAACGAACTGGAAATCCTCACCTGGCAGGTCAAGTGCGACAGCTGCGAGGCCGTGCTCGACTTCGAATTCGCCGTCGATGCAAAGCTCGGCAAGAAGGCCCGCCAGCCCGCCGCCAATGCACGCATCGCGGAGCTGGGCTGGAGCAGCCAGGGCGAGCGTCACCTGTGCCGCAACTGCCAGGGAAGCGCCCAGTGAAACACCTGTTGATCTGCGCCGCGCTGCTCGGCGGCCTGTTCGGCTGCGCGGCGCAGCCTTCCAAACTGCAGCAGGAGCGCAGCTATGTGCTGGAGTGGATCGGCGAACGCCCGCTGATCGACTACAGCCACCTGACCCTCACCCTGGCCGATGATGGCCGCGCCTATGGCAATGCGGGCTGCAACCATTGGTTCGCCAGCTATACCCTGGACGGCGATAAATTGAGCTTCGGTAAGGTCGGCAAGACCCGCAAGCTGTGTGCACCGGCATTGATGGAGCAGGAGCAGCGCTTCCTCCAGGCCCTGGAAACGGTGCAGCGCTGGGATGTGTCAGCGATCGAGCAGATCCGCTTCTGGCCGGCCGAAGGCAAGCCGCTGCGCTTCTGGCCTGAGGAAGGCTGAAGTGCATCGGGGCCGCTGCGCGGCCCATTCGCGGCGCGAGGCCGCTCCCACAAGTAACACCGCAGTATTCAGAAGTTGCGGAGCTCTTGTAGGAGCGGCCTCGCGCCGCGAATGGGCTGCGAAGCAGCCCCGACAACAGGTCAGGCGCCGCCCTTGAGCGCCTTGATCTTCGCCTGCAGCCCTTCGAGCGTCTGCTCACCGAGCAACTGCTCACGCACCTTGCCCTTGTCGTCGATGATGTAGGTCACCGGCAGTGCTTCGCTGCGAGGCAGCTCGTAACGTTCGGCCGGGTCCTGGGCCAGCACGGTGAAGTCGATGCCCAGCGCCTGCACGGCCTGCTTGAGGTCGTCGCCCTGCAGCCCGTCGAAGTTCACCCCTACCACCTTGATGCCCTGGGCAGACCATTGCTTGGCCGCCGTGTTCAGTTCGGGGATCTCGGTGCGGCAAGGTCCGCACCACTCGGCCCAGTAGTTGAGCACCAGCCAGTGCCCGTCGATCTGCTCGGCCTTCACCATATTGCCGTGCTGGTCCACGCCGTAGTCCGCACCGCAGCCGCCGAGCAAAAGGCTCGCGGTGATGGCCAGTGCAGCTGCCAAACGCCTTGCCATGGGTCAATCCTTCTCGAAGTTTTAAGGCATGAAATGTCGGTCGCTGCGGTTAGAATAGCCGCCACACCCAGCTGGATGCGACCCGTCATGACCGATCTGACCCTCTATCATAACCCGCGCTGCTCCAAATCCCGCGGCGCCCTTGAACTGCTGGAAGAACGCGGCCTGGCCCCGACCGTGGTGCGCTACCTCGATACCCCGCCCGACGCCGCCACGCTCAAGGCGCTGCTTGGCAAGCTCGGCATCGGCGCGCGCCAGTTGTTGCGCAGCGGCGAAGACGAATACAAGGCCCTGGACCTGGCCAACCCCGCGCTCACCGATGCGCAACTGATCGACGCCATGGTCCAGCATCCGAAACTGATCGAACGCCCGATCCTGGTCGCCGGCGACAAGGCCGTGATCGGTCGGCCCCCCGAGAAAGTCCTGGAGATCCTGCCGTGAACGATCCATTCATCCTGGTCCTGTACTACAGCCGCCACGGCTCCACCAGCGAGATGGCCCGGCACATCGCCCGCGGTGTCGAGATGGCGGGCCTGGAAGCGCGCCTGCGCACGGTGCCGGCGATTTCCACCGAGTGCGAAGCCGTGGCGCCGGACATCCCCGCCAGCGGCGCGCTCTACGCCACGCTCGACGACCTGCGCCACTGCGCGGGGCTTGCCTTGGGCAGCCCGACCCGCTTCGGCAACATGGCCGCGCCGCTCAAGTACTTCCTCGACGGCACCAGCAGCCTGTGGCTGGGCGGTGAACTGGTCGGCAAGCCTGCGGCGGTGTTCACCTCCACTGCCAGCCTGCACGGCGGCCAGGAAACCACCCTGCTGTCGATGCTGCTGCCGCTGATGCACCACGGCATGCTGGTCACCGGCCTGCCCTACAGCGAATCGGCCCTGCTCGAAACCCGTGGCGGCGGCACGCCCTACGGCGCAAGCCATCATGCCGGTGCCGATGGCAAGCGCGAGCTGGACCCACACGAGATCGCCCTGTGCAGGGCGCTCGGCCAACGCCTGGCCAACACGGCCAAGGCCCTGGGTGGCGAGCGTGGCTAGAAAGCTCAAGGTCCTGCCTGCACTCGACTGGCTGGCCCCGCGCCTGCGCCTGACCCGGGCGCTGAGCCTGGCCTGCTTCTTCGGCCTGATCGCCTTGCTGGTGGTGAACAACCTGTGGTTCGCCGACCTGCATGGGGCGCGGGTCGAAGTGATCCTGGCCATCGAGCTGATTCCGCTACTGCTGTTACTGCCAGGCATGCTCAGCGGCAGCGCCCGGGCGCATGCCTGGACCTGCTTTGTGGTGAACATCTATTTCATCAAGGGCGTGCTGGCAGCGTTCGACCCGGCCCGGGCGCTGTTTGGCTGGATCGAGGTACTGGTGAGCCTGGGGTTGTTCGTCAGCGGGTTGCTGTACGTGCGCTGGAAGTTTCAGTTCCAGCGGCGGATGGCCGGGGAAGGTAGCTGAGCTTGGCGTTTAAGCCATCGCGGGGCAAGCCCGCGATGGCTTAAACGAGGACTCAATGATTGACGGTATGCGCCAGCATCACCGACAACTGGCACAGCGGCCGGCCACTCTCTTCATGCCACTGGTTGAACGCCTGCTGCACCAGCGCCAGGTCGCGCTGGCTGGTGGGCTGCTTGTCGATCACCTTCTGTGCGATCAAGGCTGCTGCCATGTCCTCGGTGGGGATGAAGGTATCCTTGCCGACCATGCGCAGGAAGCGCGGCGCCGACAACCCACCCAACTGGTTGCCATGCCTGGCCAGGTACTTCCACAAGCCGACGATATCGGTCTCGGGCCAGTCGGCGATAAAGGCACCGAAACTGCCCTTCTCCTTCGTCACGTCGAGGATCATCTGCGCATTGCGCGGCACGCTCTTGAGCTTGCCCAGGTGGCGGATGATGCGCTCGTCCTGCATCAGGCGCTCCAGATGCTCGGCGCCCATCAGTACAACCTTCTCCGGGTCGAAACCGAAGAACACCTGCTCGAACGCCGGCCACTTGGCGTCCACCAGGCTGTGCTTGAGCCCGGCGCGGAACACGCGCAGGGCCAGGGTCGACAGGTAGCGGTCGTCAGTGATGTCGCGCAACTGCGCCGGCGTGCGCGGTTGCGGCAGGAGCGCTTCGAGCGCCTTGGCCGAGCCGAAGCGATTGATGCAGTACTCGTGCAGCCACTGATAGTCGCGCATGAGGTCAGATGTTCAGCACGTCGAGGAAACGCGGGGTGGCGCTCTCGTCGATCTTCAGGCTGGTGAAGTCGAACAGGTCGCGGTCGGCCAGTTGGGAAGGCGCGACGTTCTGCAGGGCGCGGAAGATGCTCTCGGTACGCCCCGGGTGCTTGCGCTCCCACTCCACCAGCATGTCCTTGACCACCTGGCGCTGCAGGTTCTCCTGCGAACCGCACAGGTTGCACGGGATGATCGGGAATTCCTTCATGTCCGAGTAAGCCTGGATATCCTTCTCGCTGCAGTAGGCCAGCGGACGGATCACCACGTTGCGACCATCGTCGGCGCGCAGCTTGGGCGGCATGCCCTTGAGCGCGCCGTTGAAGAACATGTTGAGGAAGAAGGTCTCGACGATGTCGTCGCGGTGGTGGCCCAGCGCCATCTTGGTCGCACCGATCTCGTCGGCGAAGGTGTACAGCGTGCCACGGCGCAGGCGAGAACACAGCGAGCAGGTGGTCTTGCCTTCGGGGATCAGTTCCTTGACCACCGAGTAAGTGTCCTTCTCGACGATGTGGTACTCGACGCCGAGGGTCTTGAGGTAGGCCGGCAGCACATGCTCGGGGAAGCCTGGCTGCTTCTGGTCCATGTTCACCGCGACGATCTGGAACGAAATCGGCGCCACCTTCTGCAGGTGCAGCAGAACATCGAGCATGGTGTAGCTGTCCTTGCCGCCGGACAGGCAGACCATGACCTTGTCGCCATCCTCGATCATGTTGTAGTCGGTGATGGCTTCGCCGGCGAGACGACGCAGGCGTTTTTGCAGTTTGTTCTGGTTGACCGAGAGGGTGCCCATAGCGCTTGGATCCGCGAGGTGTGACAAAAGCCGGCTATTTTACGCACAAACCGAGCACAGGCGTAGGCCATTCCGATAAAGAATCAACAGCGCCGCCGACAGCGCGATTTGCTCTAAAAAGCCGGGTTTGTGCCGGGTTCTGCTTCCTATACTGCGACATAAGGCCATATTACCGCTTGATCGGTTGCCTGGCCTCGGCCACAGGCGCTCCGCTTGGGGGGCGTTTGGCGACGACGATAGGAGTGACCGGCATGATCCATCACGTTCTGGGGCTGTTTACCCATCCCGACCAGGAATGGCGGGAGATTCGCGGTGAAGAAGAAAGCATCAGCCACATGTACCTGACCCACACCCTGATCCTGGCAGCGATTCCGGCGGTGTCCGCCTTTATCGGCACCACCCAGGTCGGCTGGGTGATCGGTGATCGACCACCGGTGATGCTGACCATGGAAAGCGCGCTGTGGATGAGCGTCATGTCCTACCTGGCGATGCTTGCCGGGGTGGCGGTGATGGGGGCCTTCATCCACTGGATGGCGCGCACCTACGATGCCAACCCCTCGATGGCACAGTGCATCGCCTTTGCAACCTACACCGCCACGCCACTGTTCCTCGGCGGCTTGGCGGCGCTCTACCCTCACCTGTGGCTGGGCATGCTGCTGGGCACAGCGGCCATCTGCTACACGGTCTACCTGCTGTATGTCGGGCTGCCGACCTTCATGAACATCCCCACCGACGAAGGCTTCCTGTTCTCCAGCTCCGTGCTGGCGGTGGGCCTGGTGGTGCTGGTGGCGATCATGGCCGCCACCGTGATCATCTGGGGGCTTGGCGTGGGGCCGGTCTACACCAATTAGAAACACCAACACTGGGGCGTCGGGCCAGAGGCCGCCGTTTTGGCGGCCTCTGGCTTCGTGCTGACCGGCGGCTCGGCAAGCGTGCAGGGCTTGCGGCATAATGGCGCGTCAGGAGAATCATCCCGCCATGCCCGAGCTACTCAAGCAACGCGTCGAAACCTGTTACCAGCAAGCCGAAACCTTCTTCAAACGCCCCTTCCCGCGCCCGGAAGTCAGCTTCAAGCTGCGCGGCCAGAAGGCCGGTGTCGCTCATCTGCACGAGAACCTGCTGCGCTTCAACCTGCAGCTGTACCGCGAGAACCAGGATGACTTCCTGCGCCAGACCGTGGCCCATGAAGTCGCCCACCTGATCGCCCATCAACTGTTCGGTGACCGCATCCAGGCCCATGGCGAGGAGTGGCAACTGATCATGCGCGGGGTCTACGAACTGCCGCCCAACCGCTGCCACAACTATGAGGTGCAGCGCCGCGTGGCGACCCGCTACATCTACCGCTGCCCCTGTGCAGACAGCGACTTTGCGTTCAGCGCCCAGCGGCACAAGCTGGTGCGCCAGGGACGTCGCTATCTGTGCCGGCGCTGCCGGGAGATCCTGGTGTACAGCGGCGAGACACGCGTCGAATGACCCAATGCATTCGCGGGCCTGTCTGATCACCGCAAAAACCGAGCATAAAAAAAGGCGACCCGAAGGTCGCCTTTCTCATATCGCTCCAACCGCTATCAGCGAGTAGCCGGGCCTTCAGCAACGCCCAGGTCGTCGGTCGGACGGGTTTCAACCAGCGGTGCACCGCCGGAAGCCAGTTCCGATTGCAGCTTGTCGGTGTCCAGCTCCTTCACCCACTTGGCCACGACCACGGTGGCAACGGCGTTGCCGATCAGGTTGGTCAGGGCACGGGCTTCGGACATGAAGCGGTCGATACCCAGGATCAGCGCCAGGCCGGCAACCGGCAGGTGGCCAACGGCGGACAGGGTGGCGGCCAGGACGATGAAGCCCGAACCGGTAACGCCAGCAGCACCCTTGGACGCAACCAGCAGCACCAGCAGCAGGGTGATCTGGTGAGTGATGTCCATGGTGGTGTCGGTGGCCTGGGCGATGAACACCGCAGCCATGGTCAGGTAGATCGAGGTGCCGTCCAGATTGAACGAGTAGCCGGTCGGGATCACCAGGCCAACGACGGATTTCTTCGCGCCCAGGCGCTCCATCTTGGTCAGCATGCGTGGCAGGGCCGATTCCGAGGAGGAAGTACCCAGTACGATCAGCAGTTCTTCACGGATGTAGCGGATCAGCTTGAGGACGCTGAAGCCGTGGGCGCGGCAGATACCGCCAAGGACGATCAGGATGAACGCCAGGCAGGTGATGTAGAAGCAGGCCATCAGGTAGCCCAGCTGCACCAGCGAACCCACGCCGTACTGGCCGATGGTGAAGGCCATGGCACCGAAGGCACCGACCGGAGCCAGCTTCATGATCATGTTGATGATGTTGAACATGACATGGGCGAAGCGGTCGATCAGCTCGAGCACTGGCTTGCCGTAGCTGCCCAGGCGGTGCAGGGCGAAGCCGAACAGCACCGAGAACATCAGCACCTGGAGGATGTCGCCGTTGGCGAAGGCGCCGACCACGGTGTTAGGGATGACGTTGAGCAGGAAGCCGACGGTGGTCTGCTGTGCACCGGCGGCGGCGTAGGCTGCGACGCTGCTGGCGTTCAGGGTGCTGACGTCGACGTGCATGCCAGCGCCAGGCTGAACCACGTTGACGACGACCAGACCGATGATCAGGGCGATGGTGGAGACGATCTCGAAGTACAGGAGTGCATAGCCGCCGGTCTTGCCGACCGACTTCATGCTCTGCATGCCGGCGATGCCGCTGACCACAGTACAGAAGATGATCGGGGCGATGACCATCTTGATCAGTTTGACGAAGCCGTCACCCAGGGGTTTGAGGGCGACACCGGTTTCGGGGTAGTAGTGGCCGAGCAGAATGCCGATGGTGATTGCAACGATCACCTGGACATACAGGGACTTGTACAGCGGCTGACGTTTCGTCATGGCTTAATTATCCTCAAGTGTGCCGTTTCACCCTTCCCAGGGCGAGGCACCTAAAGCGCGAACCCTCCTGCACCTGGAGGGATTTGTCGTTGTGTTCGAGCTGCCTGAGCAGGCCTCTGCCAGATCTTTAGCAAGGGTGATGCCAAAATGCCCGAATCAGGTGCAAGGCCCGTGTTTTCGGGAAATTTCTGCCCAAGGACAGGGCGGATCGACAGGGATGGATTGGCGGATTTCCGCCCGGTGGCGAGATTCGTACAAGGACGATGGCGGGAATCCGCCCGATACGAGCAAATGCTTGGGGCTTCGCGGGCAAGCCCCCAGGGGTTGGATTCATCGGCTATCCAGGAGCGGGCTTGCCCGCGATGAGGCCCCCGCCCGCAAGATCACTCCAGGTTGAACACGATCCTGAATGCCGCCCCGCCCAGGGGCGAATCATCCAGCGTAAGCCGGGCATCGAAGCTGTCGATGATGTCCTTGACCACCGCGAGCCCGATCCCCTGCCCCGGATGCTGCCTGTCCAGGCGCTCGCCGCGCTGCAGAATGCGCATGCGCTGGCCGGGCGGCACACCGGGGCCGTCATCTTCGACACACAAGACCTGCTGCCCAGGCAACTGCTCCAGGCTTACCCGCACCTGCCCCAGGCACAAGCGATAGGCGTTCTCCAGCAAGTTGCCGAGCAATTCGAGCAGGGCGCCCTCCTCGATCGGCACCCATGCCTGTTCGGGAATGCTCAAGGTCACGGTGACACGCTTGTCGCGATAGACCTTGTCCAGCGTGTTGCACAGGCTTTCGAGCACCGGCGCAAGGCGCACCTTGTGCCGCACCAGGCCACTCTTGCGCAGGCTGGCACGTTGCAGTTGGTAGTCGATCTGCTGGCTCATGCGCTCGATCTGGCTTTGCAGCACCCGCGCCTGCTCGCGCTCGTCGCTGCGCTGGCCCATGCTTTCGCCAACCCCCTGCAGTACCGCCAGCGGAGTCTTGAGGCTGTGCGCCAGGTCATCCAGCGAGTCGCGATAACGCTGACGTTGCTCGCGCTCGCTGTGCAGCAGGCGGTTCAACGAGCCGGTCAGGCGCAGCAGCTCGCGTGGGTGCTCACGGCTCAGCCCTTCACGGGCGCCACTTTCCACCTCGTCCAGCTCTCGGCTCAGGCGACGCAACGATCGCAGCCCCCAGGTCAGGCCGGCCCAGAGCAGCACCATCAACGCCAGCAAGGCCGCACCAAAGCCCAGGTAGAGCTTCTCGCGCAGGCCATCGAGGGTGTGCTGGTACTCGCGCACAGGTTGCAACGCGACGATGCTGAACGCCGCACTCTTGCCGCCGAGCAGCTTGACCTCGACGTCATAGACGAAGAACTCGTCGCCGTCGTCCTGGCGGATCCGCGCGAATTCGTTGCCGCGACCGTCATAGCGGGGTTGATAGTTGATGTGCTTGTCGGCGGTGGCGCGTGAACGCCAGACCAGCCGGCCCTCGCGGTCGAAGATGTAGCCAAGCAGGCCCATGTTGGGCAGGTTGTAGCGCTCGTCGGGCAGCAGCTCGGGCATCTGCAGATGCCCATGCTCGATGCGCGCCGCCGAGATCATGGTGGTGACATCCGAGGCCAGGCGCTGCTCGATCGACTCCTGCAGGGCCAGGCTGAAGGCCTTCTGCAGCGCCGGCAACAGCGCCAGCATGAACAGCAGGGCCAGCAGCGCTGCGGCCAGCATCAGGCGCAGGCGCAGCGAGCGGATCATCGGCAGCGCTCGGTGAACAGGTAGCCCAGGCCGCGCACGGTGTCGATGGGTTTGAAGCCGTTGTCGCCCTCGAGCTTGCGGCGCAGGCGGCCGACCAATACTTCGATGACGTTGGGGTCGCGCTCCTCGTCGTCTGGGTAGAGCTGCTCCATCAGACGGTCCTTGGCCACCACCTGCTGGTGATGGCGCATGAGGTATTCGAGAATCCGGTATTCATAGGCGGTGAGCGCCAGCGGCTGCTCGTCCAGCGTTGCCTGCTTGCGATTGAGGTCAAGCACCAGCGGGCCTGCAGCGATAGTGGACTGGGTAAAGCCGCTGGAACGACGCAGCAACGCGTTCAGGCGCGCCTCCAGCTCTTCGAACTGGAAAGGCTTGACCACATAGTCGTCGGCACCGGCGGCCAGGCCTTCGACCTTGTCCTGCCAGTTGCCGCGGGCGGTGAGAATCAGGATGGGAAAGGTCTTGTCCTGGCTACGCAACTGGCGGATCAGGTCCAGCCCGCTCATGCCTGGCAAGCCCAGGTCGATCACGGCGAGGTCATGGTTGTACTGCTCGGCCTGGTAAAGCGCCTCTTCGGCATCGCCCACCGCCTGCACCACATGCCCGGTCTCGCCAAGACGCGTATACAGGTGATGGCGCAGTAGCGCCTCGTCCTCGACCACCAGCAATTTCATGCCGCATCTCCTTTGTCTAAATCTCCCGAATCGCCGAGCGATCAGGGCCGGCACAGCATAACAGCGAACCGGCACGGGAAACCCCTGCCGGTTCGATGAGCCTCGACCTTAGAACTTGTAGCTGGCGGCGAGGTAGGTCTGGGCGCTGCTCTTCAGGCGCAGGGTGCCATCCTTCGGGCCACCGTGCGAAGACAGTTCGGTGGCGGCATTGCTGGTCAGGTAACGGTAGCCCAGTTCCACCGAGGTATTGTCGGTGACCTGTTGCAGAACACCGGCCTGCAGGCCGACTGCGTAGCCATAGTCGGTGTCGCGGCTATAACCGGAGGAAGTCTGGGTCAGCTTGGTGACGCCCACGCTGCCACCGCCGAACAGCTTGGTGGTGTCGGTGATCGGCAGGAACACATCGTAGCTGCCAAGCAGGTTTTCCTGACGCAGCTTGACGCCGCTGTGATCGCCGGAAACGTTGTCGTAGGTCAGGTAGTAACGGCCTTGATCGTTGATCTGGCCGACACGCAGGCCCCAGGTGCTGTCCTTGCCGATGATGCCGTCAGCGTTGAAGTTGTCGGTGTTGCGTTGCAGCAGGCCGGACTTGCGGACCTTGTCGCTGGTCTGGCCGTAGGTCAGGCTGGCGAAGGTGTCGTCGGCCTGGGCGGTGGCGGTAACGCCAGCTGCGCAAACAGCCATGGCAACCATCAGGGTGTTGAGTGCTTTCATGCTTTGTTACTCCAGTAGGTGCGCTGTTTCGGTCTGGGGGCTAGAGTAAGCAGGGCGCCCTGAACCGCTCCTGAACCCCGGCTGAACCTTGGCTGAACGAACCCGATACGGCTGCATCTTTCCTGGAGACCCCCTCATGCGTTCACTGCTTGCCCTGGCCCTGATGTGCAGCGCCGCCTTCGCCCAGGCGGCGGTACAGACCCGCGAGATCCGCTACCAGGACGCCGACGGCACTGCGCTGATCGGCTACTACGCCTATGACGACGCCATCGAGGGCAAGCGCCCCGGTGTGGTCGTGGTGCATGAATGGTGGGGGCTGAACGACTACGCCAAACGCCGCGCCCGCGACCTCGCGGCGCTGGGCTACAACGCGCTGGCCATCGACATGTATGGCGACGGCAAGCACACCGAGCACCCGCAGGACGCCCAGGCGTTCATGGCGGCAGCGCTCAAGGATCCAGCAGCAGCGGCGCGACGCTTCGACGCCGGGCTCGAACTGCTCAAGCTGCAACCCAACACCAACAAGCACCAGCTGGGCGCCGTCGGCTACTGCTTCGGCGGCAAGGTAGTGCTCGACGCTGCACGCCGGGGCGAGAAGCTCGATGGTGTGGTGAGTTTCCACGGCGCGCTGGTCACCCAGACACCGGCCAAACCGGGCGTGGTCAGGGCGAAGATCCTGGTCGAGCATGGCGAGGCCGACAGCATGGTCACGGCCGAGCAGGTCGAAGCCTTCAAGAAAGAAATGAAGGATGCCGGAGCAGACATGCAGTTCGTTGGCATTCCCGGGGCCAAGCATGGCTTTACCAACCCGGATGCGGACCGCTTGAGTCATGGCGCGCATGGCGGGCCGGACATCGGCTATGACAAGGCGGCAGATGAAAGCTCCTGGAAGGACATGCAGGCGTTCTTCAAGCAGGCGTTCAAGTAGGGGCCCAAGCCCCTACGAGTTCTTTGCGCACCTGCAGGAGCGGGCTTGCCCGCGAAAGGGCCGGAACTGGCACAATACCGCCCATGGACAGACTCCCCACCTGCTGCACCCCACTCCAGCACCACTGGCCCCTGCCCCAGCCCCTCCCCGGCGCGGTGCTGGTCAGTTGCGCCTTCGATCCCAAGCGCCTGGCCGCGGACGACTTCCAGCGCGCGGGCATTGCACAGAGCCCCAGCCTGCAGCGCTCGGTAGCCAAGCGCCAGGCCGAGTACCTGGCCGGCCGGGTCTGTGCCCGCGCGGCGCTGCAACGTCTGGATGGCCGCGACTATGTTCCGGGCAGCCACGAAGACCGCTCACCGATCTGGCCCGCCGGCATCCGAGGTTCGATCACCCATGGCCAGGGCTGGGCCGCTGCCGTGGTCGCCCATGAAGGCGCCTGCCAGGGCATCGGCCTGGACCAGGAAAACCTGCTCGACGACGAGCGCGCCGAGCGCCTGGCGGGCGAGATCCTCACCGCCGACGAGTTGCAGCGCCTGGACCGTTCAAGGATTGGCCTCGGTGTGACCCTGACCTTCTCGCTCAAGGAAAGCCTGTTCAAGGCCCTCTACCCCCTGACCCTCAAGCGCTTCTACTTCGAACACGCCGAAGTGCTGGAGTGGGACGCCGCGGGCCACGCACGCCTGCGCCTGCTCACCGACCTGTCGAGCGAGTGGCACCACGGCCGCGAACTGGATGGCCAGTTCTGCCTGCAGGACGGCCACCTGCTCAGCCTGATCAGCGCCTGAGCCTCACCCCGGCGCCTGCTGTCGTGGCCAGTTCAGACTGAAGCAGGCGCCACCCAGCGCCTCGCTGCGCCCCACCTGCGCCCGTCCACCGTGCCAATAGATGATCCGCCGCACGATCGACAGGCCCAGGCCATGCCCTCCCGAGGCACGGGTACGGCTGTCATCCAGGCGCGTGAAGGGCGTGAAGATGCGGTCCCAGACGCCTTCGGGAATCCCCGGACCGTCGTCCTCGACCTCGATGCGGCAACGTTGCTGGCCGAGCTGAAAGCTCAGGCGCACCTCGGACTCGGCGTGGCGCATGGCATTGCTCACCAGGTTCTGCAGCGCCCGATGCAGGTAGCGCGGTTCGGCCTCGACCCAGGCCAACTGGTCTTCGCCCAGCTCACACGCCCCGCGAGTCACCCGCACATCCGCGCGTAGCGGCGCCAGTTCATCGATCACCCGATCGAGCAGGCTGTCCAGGTCGATGCGCTGGAACTTCAGGGCCGGCGCGCCCTGCTCCAGGCGCGCGTAGGTGAGCATCTCGTCGACCAGCCGGTCCAGGTCCTGGATATCGCTGTCCATGCCCGCCAGGTGTTTGCTCCGCGCCTGCTCGGTGCTGGCGCTCTCGATCATCTCCAGGCCGAAGCGCAGGCGCGCCACCGGCGTGCGCAATTCGTGGGACACCGCCCGCACCAGCTCACGCTGCATGCTCAGCGAACGCTGCAAATGCTCGGCCATGCCATTGAACGCCGCCGCCAGACGCCCGACCGAGTCCGCATCGCCCGCCGGCACGCGGGTTTCGAGGCTGCCCTGGGCGATGCGCGAGGCCGCCATCTCCAACCCCGAGACACGGCGCTCGAGCTGGCGCACCAGCAGGTACACCACCAACCCGATCAGGCACAGGCCGAGAAAGGCGATCAGGATCAACAATTGCGGAGGATAAGGGTTGAGCTGGTACAGCGGGCCGATTTCCAGCACCCATGGCGAGCCGGACAAACCGGCGAATACGCGGATCGAGTCACCATCGCGCCCCAGCGCCATCACCGTGTCGCCTTCCTCTACCCGACGCCGCTGATCGTCGTCCAGCCCTACCCGCTCGATCCGCTGCAGGGCGATGTCGAAGCCGAACCCCTTGCTCTGCCTGATCTGCGCCAACCGCTGCTGCTGCTCGGTCACCGGGTAGCGCACCAGTTCGTCAGCCAGCAGATAAAGCGTGGCACGGGCCAACTGCTCGCTGACCTGCTTGACCTGCGCGACCAGCACAACGTCCTCGTGCGCCACCTGGCGCAAGACCTTGGCCGCATGCGGGCCGGTCTTCTCCACCACCACCAGGCCACGCGCCAGGCGGCTGCGCTGCCCGGCATCGAGGGTCTGCATCGACAGCGGCGCCAGGTCCAGCGGCACCCCGAGCAAGCGTTCCCAGATCACCAGCGACCGCTTGCGCTCCACTTCGTTCTGCATCGCCAGGTTGTCTGCCATCAGGCTGAAGGTGCCTTGCGCCAGGCCCTCGCGGTGCTGGCCTGCGCGCACCTCGTTGACCAGGTGCAGGCTCAGCACGCCAAGCACCGCGACCAGCACCAGCACCGCGAGCATGCCGCCATAGATGCGCAGGAAGATCGAATTCATGGGGTGGCATCGCCGACGAACAGGTAACCCTTACTGCGCAGGGTCTTGATCAGGCGCGGGTGGATGGGATCGTCACCGATCTTGGGGCGAATCTTGGAGATGCGCACATCGATGGAGCGATCCTGGCCGTCATAGCCCACCCCGCGCAGCGAGGTGGAGATCTGCTCGCGCGACAGCACCCGCCCGGCGTTGCTGGCCAGCAGCCAGAGCAGGTCGAACTCGGCACCGGTCAGATCGATCGGCTGCTCGCCCAGCCAGGCCTCGCGCAGGCGGTTGTCGATGCGCAGCCCTCCAAAGCTCAGATCATGCCCTTTGCCCTGCGGCGCATCGCTGCGACGCAACAGCGCATTGATGCGTGCCAGCAGCAGGCGCGGGCGCACCGGTTTGCAGATATAGTCGTCAGCCCCCAGGTCCAGCCCCTGGATCTGGTCGAGTTCATCGCTGCGCGCGGTGAGCATGAGGATGGGGTTGGGGAACTGCCCGCGCACCCGCCGGCAGATGCTCAGGCCATCCTCTCCGGGGAGCATCAGGTCGAGGATCACCAGATCAGGCTGGCTGTCGATGATGCGCCGCACCGCCCGCCCGCCATCGCCCTCCACCGCCACCTCGAAGCCATTGGCCTGCAGGTATTCGGCTGTGAGTTCGGCCAGGCGCTGGTCATCCTCGACGATCAGGATGCGGTTGTTGGGCTGGTCCATCGCCGGTCACCTCTGTTCAAGATTTTTGTTGTTGGTGCGCTACGGTGGGTGCAGGCTTGCCCCACGATGGGGCTGCTGCCGCCCTTCACCAAAGGGCAACATAGCCCCCGGATACTACGTCCCGCCCCAGGCACTGCCAACCACGCGAAAAATTCTGTCACAGGCCTGAAACGGGCAAAAACCTCTTGCGACAAGGCCTACAGCGAATACCCACCTTTCACACACAAAGTACTCACAAGTTATCCACAGCGGCTCGCCTTGCAAAGCCCCCAATACCGCATTATCTTGTATCCCCATTGCAGCGAACCACTACATGTTGTGGCTTCGCCCCAAATCACAAACACAAGTCCAGGCAGAAACTCAAGCGTTTTTTCAGCCGGAACTTACGGTGATTTCAGCAGCCAAACCGCTCCTGCGGAGGCGCGACCGAGGCAAGCCCGCCAGGGCCTTGTTCGGGTATGGGTGTTGCAGGCATCGCCTGGCACCCGACAGCAACAGTTTTTGGGCGTGACCCAGAATCTTTGACTTCGGCCAGGGAGCGGCAAGTGATTGCCCCTTATTCCTGAGTCTGTCCCGAAGTCGGTAAGCCCGAGCGGGCGGATGCACGTGCGCGTGGCATCCCCCGCCCGGGCCGGTCGAACTGATGGATGGAACGGTGGGCGCCCACAAGGCGCCTGAACAATATAGAAACTGTGGAGACACCCATGCAAACCGACACAACTCGCGAGAACCCGCAGGCCAAGGCGCCGCAGGCCGCTGATTCGAACCAGGATCTGGCTGCGACCGCTCCGGGCCAACTGCGTGTGATCAAGCGCAACGGCACTGTCGTCCCCTACACCGACGACAAGATCACCGTTGCCATCACCAAGGCGTTCCTTGCAGTTGAAGGTGGCACCGCCGCCGCCTCGTCGCGCATCCACGACACCGTCGCGCGCCTGACCGAGCAGGTCACTGCCACGTTCAAGCGCCGCATGCCATCGGGTGGCACCATCCACATCGAAGAAATTCAGGACCAGGTCGAACTGGCCCTGATGCGCGCCGGCGAGCAGAAAGTCGCCCGTGACTACGTGATCTACCGCGACCAGCGCGCAAAAGAGCGCGCCACCCGCGCCCACACCGACGCCGTGGTCGAGCCGCACCCAAGCATCCGCATCACCCTGGCCGACGGCAGCCTGGCGCCGCTGGACATGGCGCGCCTGAACACCATCATCAGCGAAGCCTGCGAAGGCCTGGCCGAAGTCGATGGCGACCTGATCCAGCGCGACACCCTGAAGAACCTCTACGACGGCGTGGCCATCAAGGACGTCAACACCGCCCTGGTGATGACCGCCCGTACCCTGGTCGAGCGCGAGCCGAACTACTCGTTCGTCACCGCCCGCCTGCTGATGGACACCCTGCGCGCCGAAGGCCTGGGCTTCCTGGGCGTGGCCGACAGCGCCACCCACCACGAAATGGCCGAGCTGTACGCCAAGGCCCTGCCGGCCTACGTCGAGAAAGGCGTCGAGTTCGAGCTGCTCGACCCCGCACTGAAGGGCTACGACCTGGAGCGCCTGGGAAAGGCCATCAATCACGAGCGTGACCAGCAGTTCACCTACCTGGGCCTGCAGACCCTCTACGACCGCTACTTCATCCACAAGGATGGCGTGCGCTTCGAGCTGCCGCAGGTGTTCTTCATGCGCGTCGCCATGGGCCTGGCGCTGCAGGAGAAAGACCGCGAAGCCCGTGCGATCGAGTTCTACAACCTGTTGTCGTCGTTCGACTACATGGCCTCGACCCCGACCCTGTTCAACGCCGGCACCCTGCGTCCGCAGCTGTCCAGCTGCTACCTGACCACCGTTCCGGACGACCTGTCGGGCATCTACAAGGCCATCCACGACAACGCCATGCTGTCCAAATTCGCTGGCGGCCTGGGCAACGACTGGACCCCGGTACGCGCCCTGGGCTCGTACATCAAGGGCACCAACGGCAAGTCGCAAGGCGTCGTGCCGTTCCTGAAAGTGGTCAACGACACCGCCGTTGCGGTCAACCAGGGCGGCAAGCGCAAGGGCGCGGTCTGTGCCTACCTGGAAACCTGGCACCTGGACATCGAGGAATTCCTCGAGCTGCGCAAGAACACCGGTGACGACCGTCGCCGTACCCACGACATGAACACCGCCAACTGGATCCCGGACCTGTTCATGAAGCGCGTCTTCGACGACGGCAAGTGGACCCTGTTCTCGCCAAGCGAAGTTCCTGATCTGCACGACCTGACCGGCAAGGCCTTCGAAGAGCGCTACGAGTACTACGAAGCCCTGACCGAGTACAACAAGATCAAGGTGTTCAAGACCATCCAGGCCAAAGACCTGTGGCGCAAGATGCTGTCGATGCTGTTCGAGACCGGCCACCCATGGCTGACCTTCAAGGACCCGTGCAACCTGCGTTCGCCGCAGCAGCACGTGGGCGTGGTCCACAGCTCGAACCTGTGCACCGAGATCACCTTGAACACCAACGCCGATGAAATCGCCGTGTGCAACCTGGGTTCGATCAACCTGCCGAACCACATCGTCGATGGCAAGCTGGACACCGCGAAACTGGCGCGTACCGTCAAGACCGCCGTGCGCATGCTCGACAACGTGATCGACATCAACTACTACTCGGTGCCGCAAGCACAGAACTCGAACTTCAAGCACCGCCCGGTCGGCCTGGGGATCATGGGCTTCCAGGACGCGCTGTACCTGCAGCACATCCCGTACGGCTCGGACGCTGCCGTCGAGTTCGCCGACAAGTCGATGGAAGCGGTCAGCTACTACGCCATCCAGGCCTCGTGCGACCTGGCCGATGAGCGCGGCTCCTACGAGACCTTCCAGGGTTCGCTGTGGTCCAAGGGCATCCTGCCGCTGGACTCGCAACAGATCCTGATCGAGGCCCGTGGCGCCAAGTACATCGACGTCAACCTGGAAGAGTCGCTGGACTGGGCTCCGGTCCGCGAGCGCGTACAGAAAGGCATCCGCAACTCGAACATCATGGCCATCGCGCCGACCGCAACCATCGCCAACATCACCGGCGTGTCGCAGTCGATCGAGCCGACGTACCAGAACCTGTACGTCAAATCGAACCTGTCGGGCGAGTTCACCGTGATCAACCCGTACCTGGTCCGCGACCTGAAGGCCCGTGGCCTGTGGGACTCGGTCATGATCAACGACCTGAAGTACTACGACGGTTCGGTGCAGCAGATCGAGCGTATCCCACAAGAGCTGAAGGACCTGTACGCCACTGCGTTCGAAGTCGACACCAAGTGGATCGTCGATGCCGCCTCGCGTCGCCAGAAGTGGATCGACCAGGCCCAGTCGCTGAACCTGTACATCGCCGGCGCTTCGGGCAAGAAGCTGGACGTCACCTACCGCATGGCCTGGTACCGTGGTCTGAAGACCACCTACTACCTCCGTGCCCTGGCCGCGACCAGCACCGAGAAGTCGACCATCAACACCGGCAAGCTCAACGCCGTTTCCAGCGGCGGCGACAGCGCCCCGGTCCAGGCCGCGGGCCCAGCCCCGGTACCGAAGGCCTGCGCCATCGACGAGCCGGATTGCGAAGCCTGCCAGTAAGGCTTGGCTGAGGCTTCCCCCGGGAAGCCTCAACTTTCTGTGCCACAGCACAGCACCCTGTAGGAGCGGGCTTGCCCGCGAAGAGGCCACCACCTCTCCTGCAGACAGACATAAAAAGCCGCTGCCCATTGCAGCGGCCAGCCCTCAAAGGGCGCTTCCGATTTGCGTGCACCGCACCGCAACCAAGATCCACCGGCCATACTCCATAGATGGCCCTCAAGCAGGAGAACCTCACCATGCTGAGCTGGGACGAATTCGATAAGGAAGACGGCGAAGTCGCCGCCAAAGGCAACACCCCTGCGCAGGCCAATGCCAGCGCCACCCTCGACAAGCTCGACAGCGCCGGCGGTGCCGCCGCCCTGGAAGCCCGCGCCGCCACCGCGACCGACTCCGACGCGGTCAAGCGCGCCAAGGCTGCCCTCGACGCCCTCGACGTCGCCGAAGGCCTGGCCGAGCTCGAAGGCTCCTCGGCCCGCGTCGCGGTCGACGAGAAGCGCATGATCAACTGCCGCGCCGACCTCAACCAGCTCGTGCCTTTCAAGTACGACTGGGCCTGGCAGAAGTACCTCGACGGCTGCGCCAACCACTGGATGCCGCAAGAGGTCAACATGACCGCCGACATCGCCCTGTGGAAGAGCATGGACGGCCTGACCGAAGACGAGCGCCGCATCGTGATGCGCAACCTCGGCTTCTTCTCCACCGCCGACTCGCTGGTTGCCAACAACCTGGCCCTGGCCGTGTACCGCCTGATCACCAACCCCGAGTGCCGCCAGTACATCCTGCGCCAGGCCT